>Ga0307508_10002823_pt1 | contig 18046 bp, 11 predicted proteins | sample 9_EM_MG_FD_203089 | JGI IMG/M metagenome (GOLD analysis project Ga0307508, IMG submission 203089) | Populus trichocarpa ectomycorrhiza microbial communities from riparian zone in the Pacific Northwest, United States - 9_EM | ecosystem: Host-associated > Plants > Roots > Unclassified | place... | reverse complement strand
TCACGTGGCCGAGACGGAGATCACCTGACCGCCCAGCAGGAATTCTGCTGTCCGCGAGCAGGGACTCAACTGTCCGTCAACAAGGATTTTTCACTGTCCGCTAGCAAGATCAGCACCTGAGTCCGGATCCGACCTCAGTGCGACGCGGCGCTCGCCAGATCAGGGCCCTCGCTCCGCACTACCCCAGAACGACGCCGCAGCTGGTCGGGCATGGCCCGCGGGGGATCAGGCGGATAGTGATGTCGGCGCCGGAACGGCCGACGGTGGCCGCCCGGTTGAGGAAGTCGGCGCATCCCGGGGGTAGCCCGTCGATGACGGTGGCAGGGCATCGCCGGTCCTGGCAGCGTCGCGCTGGGCTTGGCCCGCTGTCCGGTATCAGCCGATTTTCTTTGATAATTCGCTCTTGATGATGAAATCTGATTACGAGGTGTAACGTCATAAACATATCGTTTTGAGGGTTGTGGGATCGTGGGATCTAGCTAGGTGACGGGGCGGTCCGCGGACTCTTCCGCACCACTTTCCGCACTGATCTTGGACAGCGTTCGGCATTGTCGTCGCGGTGGTGTCACCGTCACGTAGCTGCCTGATCATCGCCGTCGGACGCGGTGCATGGCCAGGAACTTGCCGTCGGCGACTGGCTGCGCAACAGCGGATCCACCGATGTACGGGATTTTCGCAGGGGCCGGGTTTGCGTTACTCGCGGTCTCATCGGTGACTGGGGGGTTTGACGGTGGCCACGGTGCTCGTTGTCGATGATCAGGCGGTCAACAGGAAGCTGGTGTGTACGCTGCTCGGTTACCGGGGTCATCAGGGTGTTGAGGCGACGGAGGGTGCGGCGGCGCTGGGCATGGCCCATGAGCTGCATCCCGACCTGGTACTGACCGATGTGTTGATGCCTGGTATGGACGGCTACGAGCTGGCCAAGGAGTTGCGGGCGGCGCCGGATACAGCCGCTACGCCGATCATGTTCTATACGGCGAATTATCTCGACGAGGAGACCCAGCCCTTCGTCGAGGCGTACGGGGTGGCCCGTGTTCTGCACAAGCCCGCCAGCGCTGAGGTGCTGCTCCAGGCGATCGACGAGGTGCTCGGTCAGCCGGCGGCGCCGGCTCGGCCGATGGATGCTGAGCAGTTCAGCCGTCAGCATCGCCGGGTTGTCAATGCCAAGCTGGCGGAGAAGGCTCAGGCCCTAAGTGACACCGAGGCGCGTTTCCGGGCGATGGCGGAGTGCGCGCCGGTCGGTGTCTTCTCCGGGACGGCGACGGCCTCGGTGGTCTATGTCAACCCGCGCCTGGCGCAGGTCATGGGCATGCCAGTGGCTGATCTGCTGGAGCTCGGCTGGCTGGCCTGTTTCGCTCCCGAGCAGCACCGCGACGTCCTGGAGCGTGTGCGCAGCCCGGCTGAGGGTGAGCGTCGCTATCACCATCAGGTGACCCTGCCGGACGGCACGCACCGGTGGCTCAATGTCCAGTTGCAGACGATGCGGGACGACAGCGGTGTACCCTCCGGTTTCGTCGGCACCGTCGATGACGTGACGATGATGGTGGCGGCCGAGCAGCGGCTGCGGCTCGAGGAGCGTCGCAGGGACCTCGAAGCGAGGAATCGTGCCAGCGAACGGCTCCAGAGTCTGACCCGGTTCGCCGGCGGGGTCGCCCACGATTTCAACAACCTGCTCGGCGTCGTGCTGAACTTCGAGGCCTTCGTCTCCGAGACGTTGAATGATCTGACCGGCAGTGGACGCCTGGACGAGGAGGCGGGCCAGGGTCTGCTGGCGGATCTGGCTTCGATCCGCAAGGCCGGCACCCGAGCGGCGGACCTGACGGCGCAACTACTCACGTTCGGCAGTCGTAAGGTTCTCGATCTTGTCGTTGTCGACATCGGTCAGGCAGTGCGGGAGATGACTGAATTGCTCGCGCGTACGCTCGGCGACGACGTCCGGGTCGTGATGAGTGTTGAACCGGGCCTGCGCTCGGTGCTCGCCGAGCCGGGCAAGGTCACTCAGGTGCTGCTCAACGTCACGATGAATGCCCGGGATGCGATGCCCGACGGTGGAACGCTCACCGTGTCGGTCGAGAATTGCCAGCTCACCGAGGACCAGGTGACGGGGCTGGGGCCGGGTGAGTATGTGCGGCTGCTGATCCGGGACACCGGATGCGGTATGACCGCCGAGACCCTCGACCGTGCCGTGGAGCCGTTCTTCACCACCAGGTCGTCCGGGCAAGGCTCTGGGCTTGGTTTAGCCACCGTGTACGGGGTCGTCAACCAGCTCGGCGGCCATCTGGCAATCGAATCGTCCCCTGGGCAAGGAACCCTCGTCACCATCCATCTGCCAGCCACCGATGACACCGTCGAGGCCCCGGTGGCCCCGGAACCTATCCCGCAGGGTGGAACGGAGACCGTGTTGCTCGTCGATGACGAGGACGGCGTACGCGAGGCCGCGGCCCGCACGCTTCGCCGGGCCGGTTACACCGTCCTGGAGGCCGCCGGGGGCTCGGAAGCCCTCACGGTGGCCGCCGAGCACCAGTCAGAACCGCTTGACCTGTTGCTCAGCGACGTCATGATGCCCGGCATGCTCGGCAGTGAACTGGCCGTGCTGATGCAGCAACAGCGTCCCGGGTTGCCGACGATCTTCATGTCCGGTTACGCGGGAGATCTGATGAACGAACGCGGCCGGCTGGAACCCGGCGTGACCGTGGTGTCGAAGCCGTTCACCGACGCCAGCCTGCTCCAAGCCGTGCATATCGCATTCGCGACGGTGGTCCGCCCGGATGCGGTGACTCAAGAGGTGGCAGCGTCATGACAGTCGGCAGTGTCGCGGACACGTCGTGGCTCGGCGGACCCGAGGCGACGGCGCAGTTCATCACCAGCGTGCTGGAAGCGTCCACTCAGTACTCGATCATCGCCACTGACATCGAGTCGACGATCGTGTTGTGGAACGAGGGAGCACGCCAGATCTACGGCTACGAGCCGAAGGAGGTTATCGGCACACTCACCCTCGCCGATCTCTGCTCTCCGGAGGCGAAGCGCAGCGGTCTACCGGAAGAGAAATTGCGTGTCGCGCTTGCGGACGGCAAGTGGGAAGGCACCGTTGAGCGGGTGGGCAAGTCGGGTGAGCGGTTCATGGCCCGCGTGGTGGTGACGCCGCGACGAGACCAAGCCGGGGAGATCCACGGATTCCTGCTCATCTCCAAGAACATCTCGGACGAGATCAGGCTCACCAACGAGTTGCGCGACACGCAGTTCTACACGCGGTCGCTGATCGAGTCGAACATCGACGCGTTGATGGCAACCGATCCGCTGGGGGTGATCACCGACGTCAACAAGCAGATGGAGGCGTTGACCGGGAGCAGCCGCGATGAGCTGATCGGCACTCGGTTCAAGAACTACTTCACGGATCCCGAACGGGCCGAAGCGGGCATCAAACACGTCGTGCAGGACGGGGGTGTGACCAACTACGAGCTGACCGCCCGGCATCTCGGCGGGCAGCAGACCGTCGTGTCCTACAACGCCTCGACCTTCCGCGATGCCCACGGCCAGCTTCAGGGGGTGTTCGCGGCGGCTCGTGACATCACCGCCCAGAAGAGCCTCGAAGAGCAGCTGCGCGAGTCGGAGGCGTACAACCGGGGCCTGATCGAGGCTTCCATCGACGGCCTGGTGACGGTCGACGCGGACGGCATGATCAGCGACGTCAACGAGCAGATGTGTCGCCTGTCGGGTACGGCACGGGCTGATCTGGTCGGCACCCCGTTCGCCGACCAGTTCGCCGACGCGGAACGCGCGGTCGCCGGGGTGCGCCAGACGTTCGAGCAGGGCGTCGTTACCGACTACGTGCTACGGCTCGCCGCATCCGACGGCCGGAACCTGCAGGTGTCGCTGAACGCGTCGGTGTTCCACGACGCCGGTGGGGCCGTGCGCGGCATCTTCGCGTCCGCGCGTGACATCACCGAGCAGGCACACCTGTCGCGGCAGCTTGCCGACGAACGGGCCTACAACCGGGGCCTGATCGAGGCGTCGCTGGACGGCCTGATAACCGTCGACAACATGCTGGTGATCACCGATGTCAACGACACGATGTGCACGATGCTGGGCTACCCGCGCTCGGAGCTGATCGGCAGCGAGTTCCCGACGTACTTCACCGACCCGCGGCGCGCCTCGGACGGGGTGCGGCGCACCCTCGGAGACGGGTCGCTGACCAACTACGAGCTGACGTCGCGCAGCAAGGACGGCACCGAGCGACTCGTGTCGTTCAACGCGGCCGTCTTCAAAGACACCGACGGCAGCGTACGCAGGATCTTCGCCTCCGCCCGTGACATCACCGAGCAGGCGCACCTGTCGCGGCAACTAGCTGACGAACGGGCCTACAATCGCGGGCTGATCGAGGCGTCTGTAGACGGCCTGGTCACCGTTGACGAGTCACTCAGCATCACCGACGTCAACGACACGATGTGCCGCATGGTCGGGCGGCAACGTTCCGACCTCATCGGCTCGGCCTTCCCCTCCTACTTCACCGAGCCGACCCTGGCCGAGGACGGCGTGCGGCAGACATTCAGCGCGGGCTCCGTGCGCGACTACGTCCTGACACTGCTCGCCGCGGACGGCAGCCACCAGCCTGTGTCCTTCAACGCGGCAGTCTTCCGTGACATGGCCGGCGCCGTTCGGGGCATCTTCGCCTCCGCCCGAGACATCCGCTCCCAGCAAAAGCTCGAACAACAACTACGAGACTCGCAGTTCTACACCCGCTCGCTGATCGAGTCGAACATCGACGCCTTGATGACCACCGACCCCCTGGGGTTGATCACCGATGTCAACCAACAGATGGAGGCGTTGACGGGGCTGGAACGCGACCAGCTGATCGGTACCCCGTGCAAGGACTACTTCACCGATCCCTCGCTGGCCGAGGAAGGTATCCGGAGCACGCTGAGCCTAGGCAGCGTCACCAACTACGAACTGACCGCCAAGCACGCTGACGGACACCAGACCGTGGTCTCCTACAACGCCGCCACCTTCCTCAACCAGCAGGACGAGTTGCAAGGCGTGTTCGCCGCGGCGCGAGACGTGACCGACAACAAACGGCTGGAGGAACAACTCCGCGAACAGACCGGCTATCTACGCGGTCTCATCGAATCGTCCGCCGACTGCCTGGTCGCGGTGGCACCGGAGGGCTACATCACCGACGTCAACGAGCAGATGTGCCGGATGAGCGGGTACCAGCGGGACGACCTGCTCGGTACACCGTTCGCGGACTACTTCACCGAACCCGACCGTGCCCGGGCAGGGGTCGAGGAGACCCTGCAGAACGGAAACGTCACCGAGTACGCCCTGACCCTGATCTCACGTACCCGCCGGCTGCTGCAGGTGTCGTTCAACGCCTCGGTGTTCACCGACCGCTCCGACACGGTTCGGGGCATCTTCGCCTCGGCCCGCGACGTCACCGACCGGGTCCGCCTTGAGGAGCAGCTTCGCGAGCAGCAATCCTACCTGCGGGGGCTCATCGAGTCCTCCGTCGACGGGCTCGTCACCGTCGACCCGGACGGGTTCATCACCGACGTCAACGAGCAACTGTGCCGAATGGCCGAGTACCCCCGTGCGGAACTGATCGGCTCAGCATTCAGGCAGTACTTCACCGAACCCACGCTGGCGGACCGCGGCGTCAAGCAGACCTTCGCCGACGGGATAGTGACCAACTACGAACTGGTCCTCAAGGCCAGGAACGGCCGCAGGTCCCGGGTGTCGTTCAACGCCTCGGTATACCGCGCCGGGGACCGGATCGAGGGCATCTTCGCCTCCGCCCGGGACATCTCCGAGCAGGCCCGACTGCAACAACAGCTGTCCGAGCAGCAGCTCTACAACCGGTCGCTGATCGAGGCGTCCGCGGACGCGCTGTTCGCCATCGCGCCCGACGGCACGATCACCGACGTCAACGAGGAAGCCACCCAGCTTACCGGATACTCCCGCCAACGTCTCGTGAACTCGGTGTTCTCCGGATACTTCTCCGAACCCGAACGTGCCCACGCGGGCGTCGAGCAGACCCTGGCCGAAGACACGGTACTCGGCTACGAACTGACGCTGCTGACTCGCTTCGGGCGTCGTGTCACCGTCTCGTTCAGCGCGGGCGTGTTCCGCGACCGAGCAGGCACCGCGCTGGGCATCCTCGCCGGCGCCCGGGACATCACCTCACAGAAACAACTGGAGCAGCAACTGCGCGACTCGCAGTTCTACACCAGATCGTTGATCGAGTCGAACGTCGACGCGCTGATGACCACCGATCCCATCGGGGTGATCACCGACGTCAACCGGCAGATGGAGGAGCTCACCGGCGTCGACCGTGACGGGCTGATCGGCACCGCGTTCAGGCAGTACTTCACCGAGCCCGACCTGGCCGAGGACGGAATCCGTACCGTGCTGCGCGAGGGCACGGTCACCGACTACGAACTGGTCGCCCGGCACCACGACGGCCGCGAGACGGTCGTGTCGTACAACGCGGCGTGCCTCTACGACCGGGACCGCAAACTGCAAGGCGTGTTCGCCGCCGCCCGCGACGTCACCGAACGCAAGCGCTTCGAGCAGCAGCTGTGGGAGAAGAACGTCGAGCTCGAGAAAGCCAGCCAAGCCAAGGACAACTTCCTGGCCAGTATGAGCCACGAACTGCGCACCCCGCTCAACGCGATCATCGGATTCACCGGCACGCTGCTGATGGAGCTCCCCGGGCCCCTCAACGAGGAACAGATCGATCAGCTCGACACCGTGCAGAACAGCGGCAAGCACCTCCTGTCGATCATCAACGACCTGCTGGACCTGGCGAAGATCGAGTCCGGGAAAGTGCAGATCGCCCTCGAACCCGTGAACTGCACGGAGGTCATCGAGGAAGTCGTCCAATCCCTGCGGCCACTCGCCGAGGAGAAAGGGCTCGAACTGGCCGCCGACCTCCCCACAGCGCCCGTGGTCGCCAGGTCAGACCGCCGCGCACTCGGACAGATCCTCATCAACCTGGTGAACAACGCCATCAAGTTCACCGACGCCGGCACGGTGCGCGTCGCCATCCCCACCCGAACCGACGATCAGCGCGTGCTGATCTCGGTCACCGACACCGGACGAGGAATCGACGAACCCGACACCCAACACATCTTCGAAGCCTTCGCCCGCAGCGATGACGCCGCCCGCAGCGGCGCCGAAGGCACCGGTCTCGGACTGCACATCTGCCAGAAACTGAGCGAGCTGATCCATGCCCGCATCAGCCTGACCAGCAGCCCCGGCAAGGGCAGCACCTTCACGCTGACCATGGACGGCTGACACCATGCCCGCCACCATCCTGCTCGTCGAGGACACCCCCGACAACCTGAAGCTGATGACCTACCTCCTGCGCGCTTACGGCCACACCGTGCTGGCGGTCGAGAGCGGTGAAGAAGCGCTCGCCGCAGCCACGACCCACCGTCCCGACGTGGTCATCATGGACATTCAACTCCCCGGCATCGACGGATACCAGGCCCTACAACGCCTACGCGCCGACCCCGAACGGCCGGCGATCCCCGTCATCGCCGTCACCGCCAACGCCATGGTCGGCAACCGCGACCAGGCACTGGCCGCAGGCTTCGACGGATATATCACCAAACCGATCAACCCGACAGACTTCGTCCCGGCCATCGAAGCGCACCTGACCGCCGCGCTGCGCGGCAGCCAGCCCGCACGAAAAAAACCTACAACAACGGCACCCAAATCCGAAAAGCTACCCCAGCGCGGACGTATCCTCGCCGTCGACGACCGCCGAGCCAACCTCACCCTGTTGCGTAGTGTCCTGCAACCGCGCGGATACACCGTGACGTGCGCCGCGGACTCCGAGCAGGCCCTGGCCCTCGCACGCGCGGATCGTCCCGATCTCATCCTGTGCGACATCCACCTCGGCAACAAGAGCGGAACAGAGGCGCTACGCCAGCTGCGAGCCGTTCCCGAACTCGCCGACGTGCCCTTTGCGTTCCTCAGTGCCACCTCCGTCCCATCAAGCGGCCCAGTCCTCGACGGTGTCCCGGTCATCTACAAGCCGATCGAACCCGAACTCCTGCTCTCTCATGTAGCCGCGCTGCTTACGCCGGCGAGCACTGGCTGAACGGGACACCAGCCCTGGTCGTCGACGACGGCCCGACCAACACCGCCGCTTGGATCAGCCGAGCATGGTGAGGCTGTCGAGGGAGACCATCTGGTTTGAATCCCGGGTTCAGAATGTGTCGCTCAGCGTTGACTGTCTGCCAGGTCCGCGGTCAGGCGGTGATGGCCCGCTGGATGTTGTGGCGGGCAGGTTGATGTGCGGCGGTGAAGTCCAAGGCGAGCCGACCTCGTCATGCGCTGCTGCTGTGATGAACCGCGGCGGCGCCCGCCAGGCCCGCCCGGACAGCCCGACCCCTTCGGCGAACGATGTCGACAGGGCCGGGGTCACCCGGACCCATGGACTTCTTCTCTACCGAGGTCCTCGACGAGCTGCCCGACAGCCGCGCCGACGCACTGCGCAACGCCGTGTTCCTCGTCGCCGAAGCCATGCAGCGTATCGAGGAAGCCAACCGGATCAGCTCCGCCGGCGTCGAACTGGTCACCTCGATCGAGGAAGCCGAACGTAATGTCATCGCGGCCACCTCCATGGCCGCCGAAGCCCAGAGCATGACCGCCGACGCGAACGCCTCCGTGCACCGCCTTGAGGAGTCCAGCACGAAATCGGCGACGTCGTCAAAGTGATCACCAGCATCGCCGAACAGACCAACCTGCTCGCGTTGAACGCCACCATCGAAGCCGCCCGCGCCAGCGAGCTCGGCCAAGGCTTCGCCGTGGTCGCCGGCGAGGTCAAGAACTCGCCCAGAGCACCGCCCGCGCCACCGACGACGTCGGCACCCTGGCCGCCGTCGTCGAAGTCCTCGCCGGTATCGGCCAGATCGTCCACCGGATCAACGAGTCCCAACCCATGATCAGCGGCGTCCTCACCGAGCAAGCCGCTGTCACTCGCGACATCGTCCGCGCATAGCCGGCCCCTGACCGGGCCGCAGGACGACACAGCCGCCGCCCTGTACCAGCGCTGGCCCAAGACCGCCGACATGGTCCGCGACCGGGCCGACGTCACCTGCCGCGGATCAGCCCTCTGCTGTCGGACCTCGCCACCATCGCCGTATCGCATGCCCTCATCAAGACACGAGACACGAGCCACGAATGCTACGGAATTACTTAAACCGGAGATGTAGACACAAGAGGGATCTCGATCATGGAAGGTCGGTAAGTGGGCGTCCTTGGGTCCGGTAGCGGCGCGGCACGGTCCGCGGGTGGCGCGTAGCGGCGGTCGAAGCCGGACAGGAAGAGCTGATGGTGACGCACCTCGGAGAGGTAGGGTATCCGACCTGAAGATCAGCGTTCGTTCTCTCGGCGTTCGAGGTTACGCTCGCGGGCGTCGGCCACGTCCTCGCGAATGTCCTCCCACCGCTGATGGTCGCTGACGCGTCGCTGGCGTTCGTCGACGAGCCGATCACGTTCCTGCGCGAGCCGATCACGGTCATCGGCACGCGCCTCACGCTGATCGGCACGCAGGTCACGCTCATCGGCATGCCGGTCACGGTCGCTGATGGTGCCTGCCCGTGGGACGGAAGGAGTACTTTTCGCTGGTTCACCGGCCCTGACCGGCGGTGGCGGGCTGACAGGGTAGAGCGTCGCGGTGTCGGCGGGTGCGGTGCTGTCACCCAGGAGCAGGGCAGTGCCGGTGATGTGCAGCAGCCAGACGATATCCGGCTGAGGATCATGCAAGGTCAGCTTGACGCCGCGGCCTGCGCCGAGATGGTAAGCGCGCGCCAGTAGCCGCACCCCGTCGACGTCGACGAAACCGACCTGGGCCATCTGCACGTCCAGGTACTTGACGCTGCCGTCCATCGCCGTGTCCAGCAGCTGCGTCAGCGGCGGCCCGCTGAACAGGTCCAGTTCACCGGTCAAGGTAAGCGTGGTCCGGTCGCCGTCGGTGTGCACCGCCATATGCAGCCGGGCCCTGTCATCGCTGAAACTGGTCACGACGCCGTCCCAGCCCTAGTAGCAAGGGTGGCCCACACCACCTTGCCGTGCCGGCACGGCAAGGCACCCCACCTGGTGGCTGCAGCGGTCACCATCCGCAGTCCCATTCCTGACTCCGGGAGTTCGGCAGGATGCCGGTGCCCGGCGTCGAGCAGTTGCGGCAAATCCGGGCTGCGGTCCTGTACGGCCAGATGCAACGCAGCGCCGCGCACCGACACCCACACGTCAAGATCGGTGCCGGTGTGCCGGACCGCGTTGGTCACCAGTTCCGACACGATCAGCCGAGCCGGGTACACCTGGTGCGCCACGTCGAAGGCCAGGCAGGCGTCACCGACCATCGCGCGCGCCAGCCGGCTCGCCGCAGGCTGCCCCGGCAGAGCCAGGTGGTGCTGCCGGATCCCGAAATTCAGGCTCGGTACCAACGCCAGTGCCGCATCGACGGTGTCGGCCATGATCACCGCCGGATCACCGTCACCTGTCGACAGGCGCCGCCGCACCGCCGGCGGCGCCGCGCCCAGAGCCACCATGACCTGCTGATCGGCTTGCATCGCATACCGCACCATGGTGAGCCACGTCGACACGGACTCACCGGGCGGGTCCTGCAACCGCGTCAGATCGACCACCAGCAACCGGGGGGCTTGCGCCACGCATGCCCGCAGCACCCGCGACACCTCCTGACGAAGCCCGCCATCCCAGCGTCCACACACCACCACCTGCGTCACCGCCTGGCCGGGCTCACAGACGCACACGATCCGCGGACTGTCCACCACGACAAACGGACTGCTCATGAAAACCAGTTCTTCCGTGTACGAACGGGAAAGCAGCCGCTTCGTCCTGAGCCTTCTCCCCTCGAACCCTCACGCTGGAACGTCACCACCCGTCGCACGCCAGGTCCGACATTCCCATATGTAGATATCGCCGGGCCTTGGATCACGACCGCCGCGCCACCGCAAGGTCGCCGCAGCGTCGAGGTCCGGTACAAGGGACGGGGCGCCGGGCCGCGAGAGCATCGATGCAGGGCCCCCGCCGAGCAGGAACTACAGGTGACTTCGAGCTGCTTCACAGCAGGGGATCCGAACCGGTCGTGCCGCAGTCGTCGTCGGCGATTCGGCGGATCCGCCACAGCAGGCGCTCCGAGCCGCCCCCGGGCTGGGCGACCCGGCTTGGCACGGACGGATGCATTGCACAAGGGACATGTGATAGGCCGACGGTGACCGTATGAGGGACTGGCCAGCCTTGAAACCGCCATGAGTTGATCTCAACAACGCAGGACCGGACTATCTGTGCCGCGGGTGCGTGTTTGCAACCGCTGGCGTCTAACTCTCGATAACATGCCTTATCGAGAGTCAGAATCATGATCGGAAGGAGGGCCCGTGGACCCGGAACCGGATACCTCCCCCATGATCGTCACACCGGTCCAGGAGATCAGGGCCGCGGCAGACCGGGGTGCGCGCACCCCGGCGGATCTGGCCGTCTCGCTGGACGCGGCCGACCTGATGCGCCGGGGCGTGGCGGCGAACACCACCCGCGCATACACCCGCTGCTGGGCGCGGTTCGCCGCCTGGTGCCAGCACGGGCCCGACCGTGACGGCTCGCCGCCGTGGGCGTCGCGCACCGCACTGCCGGCCACGGCGGCGACCCTGCTGGAGTACGTCGCCGAACTGGTCCGCGCGGACAAGTCCCCGGCGACCGTCGAGCAGGCGATCGCGGCGATCCGCACGCACCACCGGGCGGCCGGCTTCAAGGACACCCCGGACACCGAGGCGGCCCGGCTCGCCCTGCGCGGCTACCGCAAGGCTCGCGCGAAACAGGGGCTGCGCCCGCGCAAGTCCCCGCCGATCACCGTCGAGCAGTTACGCCGCATGATCGAGGTCTGTGACCCGGCGACGCTGGCCGGCAAACGCGACCGGGTGATGCTCGTGCTCGGCTACGCGCTCTACGCCCGCCGTTGCGAACTGTCCGATCTGCACATCGAGGACGTCGAGCACAGCGATCAGGGCCTGAAAGTCCTGATCCGCGCGTCGAAGACCGACCGGGACGCCCTCGGGGAATACGTCCCGATCAAGGCCGGGCAGCACCCGGACACCGATCCGGTCGCGTTGCTGCGGGCCTGGACCGACGCGCTCGCCGCACTCGGGGTGAGCGGCGGCTACCTGCTGCGCGCGATCACCCGCCACGGCGCCCTGTTCCCGCACGGCTTCATGACCGGGGAGGCGATCAACGAGCGGATCCGGGTCATCGGCCTGCGCGCGGGCCTGCGCGACGCGCACCGCCTGACCGCGCACGGCCTGCGCTCGGGTCCGGCCAGCACCGCGGCAAAGCGCGGCTCACCGCTGTCCGCCATCGCCGAGCAGGGCCGCTGGTCCCCGAACTCCCCGGTGGTGTACGGCTACATCCGGGAAGCGGACCGGTGGAACCAGTACCCGGACATCGGCCTGTAACGCGGCGCCGCGCACGGCGCTTCACCCATGCGCGCCAGATCATCCTTACCTCGGGCCGAGCGGCAGACCGGGCAGGTGGCGATCCATGTCGAGCTCGAACCGGCCGTACGGGTTGACGTGCGTCCAGAACAACGGAGACAGGGCACGCCGGTCCGCGCCGGTGAGCCGGTCCGCCCACTTCGCTTCCTTGAGCACCTCCTGCAGGAGCAGCGTATTGACGTGGACGAGGGCGGACTGGAGCAGGTGCAGGGCGAGCATCGAGACTTCCACGCTTTCGCGGTCCTCCCCGGTCAGGTCTCCGTCCTTGCCGTAGAACAGATCATGATTGGCGGAGTTCCAGTTCTCCACCACCTGCAGGCCCTCGTGGATCTCGCGGCGTAGAGCCTCGTCGGCAAGGTAGTCGCAGATGAATATGGTGCGCGCGGCCCGCCCGAGTTCCTCGATCGCCCGATACGTCGGATGCTTCGGGCCGCCGCGGGTGAAGCGCCGCAGCACCTGCTCAGCCTCCGCCGTGCCCAGGCGCAGCGCGGTGGTGTACTTGACGATCTGGTCATACTGCTGGCGGATCAGATCCACGTCGATGCTGCGCGACAGGACCGGATCAAGGTGCTGCCACGTATCGGCCTGCCCCGTGCGCGGGGCCGGACGGTACAGGCGCGCCGAGCCGATGTTCTTCAGCCGGGGCAGCAGCTTGAACCCGAGCATGTGGGCGAAGGCGAACCCGACGAACGACGCGCCGTGGGTATCGGTGTAGTTGCGGTCGATCTCGGCGTCGGTGCAGTGCCGCAGCACCCCTTCGATCATCGCGGCGACCTCGGAGGCCGAACAGGACTTCAGCTGGCTGTAAATACACACCGACTTGCGTTCCACGTGCCAATAAATCATGACGCCGGGGCCCTGGTACCTCTGGTGCCACTCCGTCATCAGGTTCGTCGACCAGGACCCGAACTTCTTGCTGTCCGACGCGCACGCCGTCCCGCTGCCCCACCACGCCTGGTCGCGCGCCGCCAGAGTGGCGTTCGCCATCGCGGTGACCGCGTCACGCAGATTGTCGCGGCTGACGAACAGGTGCCGGGTGCGGCGCAGCACCGACTCGGACTGCCCGTGCCGCCCGGTCACCGCGACCCGCTTGATCCCCATGTTCGTGCCCAACGCGAACAACACCAACAGCAGCCGACGTCGCAACACCGGCCGGGGTATCGCCTCCCGAGTCGCCACCGTGGTAAACAGATCGGTGAAACCGGTGTCGAACTCCGCCTCCTTGAACACGTCGAGCAGGTCGATGGTGCCCCAGCGCCGCTCCACCTCGGCCTTAACCTCATCCAGGTGCGCAGGCTCCTCCAGCTTCCCAAGCCTAGGCACCTTGATCCACGCCTCGCCCCGCCGTTTCGTGATCTCAACTCCGCCGCTCATGCCCGCCGACAGCGCGACGTCCAAGCCGCCCAACGCACCGCGCAGCCGCGATTCGAGCGCGTCGGTGAACGCTGCCGCGTCCAGCGGCTGGCGGATCGCGTCATAGTGCACGTCCCGGTTCTCCTCAAAATCCGGTGGCAGGTCGTGCTCCGGGTCGCGCCACCGGTCCGCACCCCTCACCCAGACCTCCCGCCGGCGGATCGCGTCGCGCAGCGAGACCAGCACACACAACTCGTACGGGATCCGCTCGACCCTCCCGCGCTCGTCGACGACCGCCTCGCGCCACGCCCTGGGCACCACCCCGTCGATCGGGATCTTCTCCGCGGCGTCGAAGTACGCCTCGTCACGCACCGGCTTATCCAAATAACGCTCAAGCAGGTCGACAGCGTTCATCACCGGGCGATGCTCGGTGTTGTTGCACTGGAAGACCAGCACGGACAACAGCGGGTACAGCATCCGCCGCCAATGGTTGGAATAGGAGGAACGCAGCACCGTACGCACCCGAGCCTTGTACCGGGACTCGTTCGCGGCGGCCTCCGCCGCCAGGGCGCGCAGCGTCGCCTCGCCGCCCGCCACCGGGAAGATCACCCTGCGCACGATGCCGCCCGGATCGGAGACCGCAGCCTCGGCGACCCGGAACAGGATGCCCTCCTTACCGCGGACCCGGTGCGCCTCCTTGAGGAATTCGCGCTCTACCCGCTTCTCCGCACGGGTGTTGATCCGCAGCACCAGTTGAATGACCAACTCGACCAGCGCATCGGTGATCTCGCCCTCGCGTGCGTGGCACAGCGCGGCCAACAGGGTCAGACGCACCGCCCGCGGTGCAGCCAGCAGATCGGAGGGGTATTCCTTGGCCGCCCGCGCCCGCCACAGCGCCACCAGTTTCTCCGACACGTCCGCGAACAGGCCGGCGGGCAGGTTCAGGCCGCGCACCCGCTGCAGCTTGGCCACCTCCGCCAACAGGCTCTCAAGGCCCGGCGCGCCGGGATCCTGCTTCAGCTCGTTGAAGAACGCCCGGCCACCGCCGACACTGCCCTCGTCATCCACGCCCGGCTCAGCGACCAGTCTCTCCAGTAACCCGATCGTCTGAGCCGACAGACGGGCGGCCGTGGTCGCGCAGAACCGCCCGTCGAAGGCGCGCACGGCGGAAGCGACCAGGCGGTCGATCTGGCCCGGGGCCGGCAGCTCCATCCGCTCCGCCCGGCATCGGGCCACCACCGCCTCCACGAGGCGCTCGCGTGCGAACTCCACCCCGCACAACTCCGACGCCAGCCACACGGCGAGCCTTTCCTGGTCCGCCTCCGTGCACTCGTGGAATTTGAAGAACGTCCGCACCTCTGTACGGTGACGTTTGATGGCCCGGCCCGACCAGTCGTAAGCCGCGAACTGTTCGGCCGCCACCCCGACCTGTCGGGCGACATACGCCACCGCCAAGGGCGGGACCTCCTCGGCGGCGCCGGGAAACCGTGCCTCCGACTCGAAGAACTTCAGCAGCAAAGCGAAACCCAGGCGGTTGGCGCCGGACTTGTTACGCAGCTTTGCCTGGTCGTCCTCAAGCAGCGTCCAAACGTCGATCAGTTCCTCGGGTTCCCACTCCTGCCGCATCCCGGCACCCCTTCGCGACCCATCGAGCAATTCAGACCACGATGGACCGTACACAGGGGCCATGACATGCGCGATCGCAACTGTCGCAAGCACACACCACCTGCACGACCGTTGACTACGGATTGTTACTTGTCACTTGGCCGTAGCTTCGGGAGCGCCGGGCCTGGACCTCGGCGTCGTCGAGCCGGCTGGGCTTCGTGTGCGGCCCTCGCCGCTTCTGTGGGGCGGCTGGGCCGCTATTCGAGTTCTGAAGGACATTTTCGCAGCTCAGCGTGGGTGTCGGTGCCCGGTTGCGTGTGCGTCATGTGTCGTGCATCGGTCCGTGTCGGCGCAAACCGCGACAGCAGGCGTCAAGAAATCCGATCTTGCTTGTTGCCGGGTTTATCGGAACAGATGCCTTGCTCGCCACAACTCCCGTGCCAGCAGGGCGTTGGCGAGGGCAGCGAGCGAGAACACCACGACCACGCCGGCGAGCGTCAGGTATTCCTCCGCGCTGGAACTCAGCCCCATGATGTGCACCAGCAGGCCGACCAGCAGCATGTTGGCCCACAAGGCGGGATAGATGAAGACGCCCGCTGGCAGGGTCAGAGCACCGGCCGTCAGATACAGGGCTGGGCCGACTGTGTACTGGGTGAGAAACGAGACGATCACAAGCACGGCCACGACGCCTGCGTAGAAACCGGTCCAGACGAGGAATCGTCGGTCTGTGCTCCGGGCCCTACGCGACGCCCACCTATGGGCGCACGGACCCAAGGCAGCACCCGTCACCATGGCGTCCTCCGCTCCGTCAAGGGCCAGTACAACACGTCGCATTGCTGGCGCCCGACGTCCGAATGGATAGGCCGTAGCGGCAGATGGATCAAAATAGGCCCTGGTCAGGGTCAAGTCCCTGGACGTGGTGTATTGGTTGATCTTTCGAGTGGGTGCCGGTTAGAAGGGGGCTTGTCCGGGTTCGGGGGTGATGGGTTCGCTGTTGGTGGTGGGTGTCCATTGGTCGATGTCGTTGGGCCGGGGTGCGGGCCGGCCTTGGTCGTCCCAGAAGCCGGTCTCGGTGTTGTCGGCGAACAAGGCAGCGTTGCGCTTGGCGCGTTCTTCGGGGTCGGGGATGGTGTGCTCGCCTGTCGGGTGGGTTGTCATGCTGCGGTCTGCAGTTCAGGCAGACTTGCGGCTGTGGTCCCGGTGCTGGTGGTGGGTGTGGTGCGGGCTTTCTCGAGGGCGTCGAGGGCGAAGTAGCGGCGCCCTTCGGTCCATTCGTCGTGTTGTTCGGCGAGCACGGCGCCGACCAGGCGGGTGATCGCGTCGCGGTCGGGGAAGATCCCGACGACGTCGGTCCGGCCCCGGATTTCCTTGGTTGTACATGACCCGCCGCACGTACGCGTCGGGGTCACCGCGGGCCGCCAGCTGCGGCCAGCGGCCGGCCACCCGCAGCAGCGCCTGCTGCACCAGGTCCTCGGCGAGATGATGATCCCCGGTCAGCAGGTAGGCGACCCGGGACAGGGCAGCCGTACGGCCCCGGACGAAGTCCTCGAACGACTGCGGCGCTTGCGTCAACACCCACCTCCTTCCCTACCTACACGCATACGGGCAGGCCGATGGAGGGGAGGCTGGGCACCGGGTATCAGCCGAGGGGGAACTCGGCGAGCGTCGTCCAGCGGTCCGCGGCCTCGGTGGTCGCGGCGATCAGCCGCAGCGAGCTCACCCGGGCGTGGATCGGCAGGTGCGGCTCGACGCCGGCGGCGGCCGCCTCGAGCACCTCGACCGGATGGTCGTGCCCGACGGTCAGGTGCGGCACCACGTCGGCGAAGGCGCCGTCGTAGGGCCGCGCCCGCGGGAACCGGGCGGTCAGCGCGGCCGTCAGCCGGCGGAACGGCTCGCTCGGATCGGGGGCGAGCCAGACCACCCGCCGGTCGAACCAGCAGATCGTGGCCAGCGTCATGAAGAACGCCGGGACCGCCCGCGCCACCTGCGCGATCGCGGCCCGGGCCGGCTCGTCGATCTCGCCCGGCGGCAGGAACGGGTAGAGGATCGTGACGTGCGCCGGGACGCCCCAGGACGCGGCCTGGTCGAGGCGCTCGCGGTGCGCGGCGACCACCGGCTCGGCCTCGGGCACCGCGACGATCAGCGCGCTCCGGTTCGGTTGCATCCGTGCATTCTCGCCGTACGGGCGTCGATGCGGCGAGCCCCTGACGAATGTCATGCCGCGGGGATGACGCGCGGCCCCTCGGCCGCGCGCGCGGCTGGTCCAAGATGTTTGGCATGACCCTCACCGCCCATCCCGACATCGCGGCCCGCGGCTCCGGCGAGCTGGCCGTCAATCTCGACGGCGTGGTCAAGCGCTTCGGCGCTGTCACCGCCGTCGACGGCATCAGCCTGCGGATCCGGCCCGGCGAGGTGGTCGCGTTGCTCGGCCCCAACGGCGCCGGCAAGACCACCACCGTCGACATGCTTCTGGGCCTGTCGCGCCCCAGCGAGGGCTCGGTCGAGGTGTACGGCCGGCCGCCGCACGACGCCGTCGCGCTCGGCCTGGTCTCGGCCGTCATGCAGACCGGCGGCCTGCT
>Ga0307508_10002822_pt1 | contig 18046 bp, 23 predicted proteins | sample 9_EM_MG_FD_203089 | JGI IMG/M metagenome (GOLD analysis project Ga0307508, IMG submission 203089) | Populus trichocarpa ectomycorrhiza microbial communities from riparian zone in the Pacific Northwest, United States - 9_EM | ecosystem: Host-associated > Plants > Roots > Unclassified | place... | reverse complement strand
GCCGCCAAGCAAATAAGCACGACGGAGAATACGACGGAATCTGCAAAACCACCTTTATTTTTTTCCGTCGTACTTAGTGGCAAAATAAGCACGACGGAAATATGACGGGGTCTGCAAAACCTCGATATTGGCACTGCAGAATTCCCTCGGCTCTGGACCGGGTTCTATCCTGCAGCCCGGTAGTGTCTGGAGTTTGGTTGTTATGACAAACGAGCTCCCTGAAGAGCCTCGACCGAGCTCCCTGGAGAGTCTCATCCTAACTTCCTTCCTCTCACGCTCCCGGTTTGCCGTGGCCTCTTTCTCCGGAGTTAATCTTTACGACCGGTTCTCGGCCGTAATCTTTAACTCCGTCTTATATCCCGCCTAGACTCTCGAGCCCCTGACGTATCCTTCCGTCTCCTTCCCGATCCACTGTCGTCTCACTTGCCGCACTTAGGCGTATCTGCGCTTCGGCGGATGGTGCGACGCATGCCCAGCGGTGTGCCAGACGGCTTGCGTATATAGTTTCGGTTCGGCGGATCGTCTGACGCTTCGGCGACTGCCAAACGGCTCACGCGACAACTGCCTCACAGGTAAGATAAGGTAAGGAATACGCTCACACACCAGACCCTCCTGGGTGCGGGCCGGAGCCCAAAGCTACTCGTCCTGGTCGGTCTGACGATAAGAGCGAGTGGGGTCCTGTTGGCACTGCAGAATTCCCTCAGCTCTGGACCGAGTTCTGTCCTACAGCCCGGGTGGTGTCTGGAGTTCGGACGCTATGGCAGACGAGCTCCCTGGAGAGGCTCGACCGAGTTCCCTGGAGAATCTCGTCCTAGCTCCTTCCTCTCACGCCCCCGGTTTGCCATGGCCCCGCTCTCCAGAGTAATCCATACGCCCGGTGTCTCGGCCGTATCCTTTACCCCATTCCTTATCTCCCGCCTAGACTCTCGAGCCCCTCACGTATCCTTCCGTCTCCTTCCCGATCAACTGTCCTCTCCCTCACAACGCATAGGCAGTTGGCTCGGTTCGACGTAAGGTGCGCGCTGTGGCTTTCTGTCGGCTTGCACATGTTGGATCGTTTGTGGCTCCGTGGCAATGACTTGCTCGACGGATCACTCGTGGTTTGGGAAGGTCGTTGACTCGATGTCTTGGTGACCGGTAGATGGTCCGTTGATCGTTAGACGATTGAGGCGATGATTCTGCAGAGGATTCCGACAATTCTTCCGATGAAAACCGGTTGCCCACCGCTCGTCGGCGGGTCGTCATATAAGTATCCGGCTCGGCAAAGTCACGTGCTGCGGGGAAATTACCCAGCACCGCGACGTGAAAACTCTTCGCCTTAGCGTTAAACGTCATCAGTGTAACACAGATAATCTCTCGATTTGGATCGGAGAGTAGTGCTTCCACGTAGATATCCTCCTGAGAGTGGCCGGAGCAGGTCCTCTGTTCTCTCGTCGTGATTGGGTGATGCCATATGGGTTGTGTGCGGGGTTGATTACGCTACTCGACCTGAGCCGGAGCGACGAACCCTCAACCGTACCAGCTATCCTTTCTTTGGCCGCGATGGCATCAAGGCATAGCTCTGCCCCATATCTTTCCAAATAGACTCTCGAACCTTGAGGTGCGGTCCTGTAGCGGCATTTGCGCTTTCCCGAACACGCGCCGGTACTTGGTCCGGGGGCTACCCAGCGCTATGATTGGCTTGAAGTCAAGCCTCCGCTTCAGTATCTGTTCAACTCGACATCCCATACCTTGGTGCGGCGTGTGCCCTGCATCATAATCGCTGTAAGCATCTCGGATAAGTGGGGGATACGCTCACGCTGTCGTGCGCTGGCAAAGTCCAGAGTTCATCGCCATAATCGGGTGTCAATGACGAGGATTCGAGTGGTAGCATGATCCCTCGTGTCTCCTGACCACGGGGTGCAACGGTATCGCCTCGGGCCTTCGAGCCGTCTGCGACGATACAGCGATTCCCGACTCGTGGTGTTGTTCCTCATGGCCGTGCCTCTGGAAACAACCCCGCTCCTATTCCGCAATCTAGACTCGCAGCTCCTTGCGTTCCCGTTTTCCTTCTGATTGCTTGTCCGTCCTATGATGACCACCAAGGTTGTCTTTCTCTGCGGCAGCACTTGCGCTTTCCCGGTCTGCGCCGGTACTTGGCCCGGGGTTCTCCGGTGCTGCAGAGTCGGTCGACCCGAGCCGAGCCCCGACAGTGTCGGTTGCCCAGTCTTGGTGTGCCATCCTAAGACCGTGTGACGAGTTTCCGATACCTTCCTGCCCGGTCCGTATCCGAATTCCGACCCGTAGTATTTAGGGTGTAACACCATGTTAAGTTGATTCCTCCTTCCTGGTTGAAAAATGTTTCCACCCAATTCCATGCCACCCCTTGGAGCAGGGAGGATACGTATCCCGTCTTTTTCTCATCGTTGTCAAATCGGTTCCCTTCCGTTCTGAACTTTAGCTCACACTGAGCCAGAAATGTTTTGAATTTTGCTTTTTCTCCTTCGAACGGTTCGGGGTCCCGGAACTTTGGGTAACTGTTCTGCGGCGGTTTGTCGCGTGCTGCTAGGAGAGTTTGCAGTATTTCCGTTGTCAGCAAGTGGGGTCCGCTTTCCCCCATGCCTGATCCTTCCGCCATTCTTCTAGGTTGTTCTGGTGACTCGGGTGTTTGTAGTCTCGATTGTGGTTCCGGTGTCACGGGGCTTGGGGCTCGCTGGTCGTCAGGGATTCCCTAAATTCTCGGAGGTTGAGGGGGTCCTCGGTGTCTTCGTCGTGGGACTCCACTATGTGCGTTGCCTTGCTACGTCAGGTGTCGATTTGGAAGACGCAATCTAGTGTCAAGATCCTGTCTCCCTAGTCCGTACTGCTCGACAGGCAACGTAGGGTGGTCTCGTTGCGGTATTCGGCTTTGCTATGGCATTATCCTGCTTCGCCCTTGTCTCTTCACGCCCGGCTTGGTATCATTGCGGTATTCGGCTTCGCTGTGGCGGTATCCTGCTTCGCCCGTATCTCTTCACGCCCAGCGTGGTATCGTTGCGGTATTCGGCTTCGCTGTGGCGGTATCCTGCTTCGCCCTTATCTCTTACTAGTTCTTACAGGTGGTGATCGCAGCGCCGGGTCACGGAGGTAGAGAGATGTGTCGGTGGAGAGAGATAATATGCAACTTCAATCAATTGCGCTCAGCACTAGATAATAGATTGCGTGGAGAAGAATCTCCAGACTAGCAACCGCGCCCTTCCTTTATACTTTTCCTTCCCTCTGTGGAATCACAGCTTGCCCGCAAGACTGACACAGTTCCTCCTCATCATGACTCCATCGCTGCGCCCAAGGGAAACACATGATCGCACTCGGCCGCCGCACGGCCAACACTCTATCCGCGGCAACAGGAGAAAAGACACGCAAGCAGTAAGGAACAGAGAAAGGACGCGCAAGCATAACCAAAGGGAAACAACATACGTAACGATGACAGGAGAAAGGATGCGCAAGCAACATAACGGCGACAACAGGAGAAAGGACGCGCAACATGACAGAGACAACAGGGGAAAGGACGCGCAAGCATACCCAAACGGAAACAAGGAGAAGGATCTAGACCGGCCGGCGGTCGGGTTTGAGGGATATCGCTACCAGAGCGATATGATCGAGCGAGACGCCTAGGCGCGGAGGATGACCGCGGCTGCGGCAGCGGAGACGAGGAGGAGCCATAAGCTGGCTAGAGTGATGGCAGCGCCTGCCGCGGCTCCCAGGAGCCTGTCACGCCAGACGTGACACCCGGGGGGTAGAGTGGCCGAACTTCCCGGTGCGAACGGAGGTGCGAGGGGCGCCCCTGCCACAGTCCCTCGCCAACCTCAAGCGGGAGATCTCAGAGAAGAAGTGGGCGGAGGCACGCCAGTGGGTTGGGGGCCGAACCTCCAAAAAGAAGTACCGCATGCCTAACAGCCAAAAGCCCGATGGCGCGGTGGCAAACCGCTCCAAGAGGATCGCCTGGCGGTTCTACCAGTTGAAGACGGGGCACTGCCTAACGGGGCACTGCCTAACGGGGCAGTACCTCAACTGGACAAAAAACCGGCCCACCCCGCAATGCTGGTGGTGCCGGTACCGAACGCAGACCCGGGACCACCTCTTCAAGGAGTGCCCTGAGTGGAAGCCGCAGCAGCGGATCCTGTGGGCGGAGGTGAAGAAAGAGACTGGAAGGTGGAAGGACCGGTGGAAGGTGCGGGCCCTGCTGGCCGATGGGAGGTGCAGCCGGGCGGTGCTGTACTTCCTGTCTGCCACGGATGTGGGAAGACGGGTCCCGGCGGAGGCAGAGGAGGATGCGGTGAGCGCGGTGTCGGAGCTGGAAGTGTGGGAGTAGATGGAGGAGCACGGAGCGGGGACTGAGGAGCCGGGCGCTGGGGGGGAACCCCCGCTCTTCCTGCCCACGCCCGATTTCATGGCGTCCGAGGAAACGGGTTAGGCGGTGCTCTCCTATGTTCTTTCCTTGGTCCGCCACGCTCGCTTTTCTTTTCTTCCTTTCCTTGGTAATTCCCTTGGTGTGCATCACATCTTCGTGGGACAGGCCTGGGCGGAGGGCAAAGGGGTGCTTGCAACGAGCCGCCACTGCGCGGACAGCAGACAGGAAACGGACTGTATATATCCTCGCCATGATCTCCATATGTCGCATGCGAGTAATGAATAAACAAAAAAAAAAGCAGCCGGGAAGATGCACTGCGATTTTCTCGTTGCTGGGGTTGCGCGACAAGTAGTTGTGCACCGTTTCGCGTCGGCTAAGGATCGCTGGCACTACAAACGGCTTTTTAACCGAAGGAGAGGATATCTCCAAGGACGCCTTCCGCTTGACGGACGTGACCGCGTCGACGGAGAGGAATTGCAGCATCGTCTGCTGCTGGTTCTTGGGCTGCGTGACCTGAATACACAAGGTCACGTCGGTGCGGCTGGCGCGTTCGACGTCCATACTGCAGTGCATTAGCCATCTAAGGAATTGAGATGCAGCGGGGATCGGCGTACAATCTGAAAGCTGAGAGCGTAGGCAGAAATGTGCGACGGGTGAATGGCGGGAAGCAGCAGTGCGTGTGTTGCCGAAGAGGGTATTGGAGCGTCAGATGAGCTAGAGAAGAAGGTGGAGGCCGGTAGAAGTGGAGTGCGGCGAGGGAGTGGGTTTCCAAAAAGTATTTGCTTGAGGGGGGTTGCTATGTAGCGAAGATGACACAGAAACAGCAACGATCTCTGCTTAACCCCGCCCACTAGCGCGTCTTGGCAGCGAGTTTAATATGGTGAGTGACAAACTTGTACGGACTAGCGTCTTCGCAAATACAAACCGTGGGTGATGCCATCTTGCACAGCAACATCCTGTACAAGCACGCCGAACAATGCCCTCATTAATTGCTTATGCTCGAACAACGACTCTAAGGCTACCGAGCCTCAGCAGATCTTTGTCGAAAAGCAAGGTGCAATTCAGCTTGCAAAGAACCCGAAGTTCCACGAGCGTACCAAGCACACCAGCGCCCGCTTCCACCAGGAAAAAAATTCTGCGTACGCTCCAAACGCGCCCGGAACGTATAGACGCTCGGGAGGCAACCTGGCAAGGTAGTCTTGCTCCGGCCGACGCGTGTCAGCGCACATGCCGCTCCAGACGAAAACAGCCCGTGCATATGCGTACTAGACGGAGATGGGCAGCGCATTGGCCTTCCGGACGAATAAAGCCAGCGCAAATGCCGTCCGGACGACGCGTGCCACGGCATCTACCTTCCGGTCGAGGAGTGTTAGATCATTTGCCATCTGGACACAGCATGTGTCTTACAGACGCAGAGTGTCAAGGCAAATGTCCTCCGGACGACGCATGCCACGGCATCTGCCTTCCGGACGACGCGCGCCACGGCGTCCGACTTCCGGACGAGGAGTGTCAGGGCATTTTTCCTTCCGGACGCAGTGTGTCAAGGTAAATGTCCTCTGGACAGCGTGTGCCACGGCATCTGCCTTCCGGACGAGGAGTGTCAGGGCATTTTACCTTCTGGACGCAGAGTGTCAAGGCAAATGTCCGCCGGAGACACGCGCCACGGCATCTGTCTTCCGGACGAGGAGTGTCAGTGCATTAACCTTCTGGACGCAGGGTGTCAAGCAGATGGCGTCCGGACGACGCATGCCGCGGCACCACGCGTCCAGACGCAGCTAGATATCAAGGCACAACGCGTACAGACGCAGCTGTCAACGCACCACACATCAGGACGCAGCTGCCACGGCGTATGCCTTCCGGACGCAGAGTGTCAAGGCAATTTTCTTCCAGACTGAGCATGTCAAGGCAAATGTCTGGACGACGCCTACGATGGCGCGCGACACATAGGTAACAGAGCGGTCACGGTGGTAGCATCCAGACGCGACTGTCAGGGCACGGTACATTGCAGCGAAGACTATCACATGATTGTGACTTAATCTAGTTCTATTGATTATATTTAATGTACATCCATCGACCACACTTAGCTTATTCAGTGCAAGCACCCAGCTGCGTCACATCCAATGATGATGAAGGCCGCAAGGACAATCGCGAATAAGACGCTGGGAGAAGATCGACGAATTTCCTGAGATTGTTAGTGCAACTTTAAGAGGGACAGACGCAGGAGGAAGTTGTACGATACGACGCGACGAGTACGATGTCGTTGAGGATGGCGGTGAGGATGATGCCGGCAGTAAGGACAATCACGAAGAAGATACGGCGAGACGATCGACGTGCTTCGAGAGATTGTTAGCGCAGCTCTCCAAGTGACAGACAGTGGGAAGTTGTACAATACGATACGACGCGACGAGTACGATGTCGATGAGGATCCCGGTGGCGCGGATGGCATCGGTAGGACGTGATGAGTGCGCTGTCGGTGAGGATGGAGGTGAGGATGATGCCGGCGGCAAGGATAATCGCGAATAAGACGCGGTGAGAAGATCGACTTGCTTCGTGAGATTGTTAGCACAGCTCGCCTAGCGACAGACAGTGGGAAGTTGTACAATACGACGCGACGAGTACGATGTCGATGAGGATGGTGGTGAAGAGTTTGCCGCAGCGAGGATGATAGCAAGTAAGATGCGTCGAGTGCGATGCGCGAATGATGAAAGGCGAAGAAAAAAGGGGTGGAATTGCAGCCCGCGCCGTCGTGTTTTGCAAGCGGTGCTGTGGCTCGTGTGCCGAGCTGTGGTAAGCACGCCAAACCGAACGTAAGCGCAGGCGCTAGCAAACGCCGCCTTTGAAGTTGCATGCAAAATCACTCGCAATGCGCGAATCTGTTGAATTCCGCTCCCATAGTCGTCGATACCCCGGAACCCGCAGTTGATATTCGCCCAAGTGTTCCCTGTCGTATCATTTCAGTCTTACCAAAAATGTAATGGGTATTGACTCCTGTTTTTCAAGGTAGTGATGCCGAAGAGTTAAATGATATACGCATTGGAGTGTTATATCGTATGAAATCTCCACAATTGGTAGCAACAGCATCACAACGCTGCAAAGTAGGAGCTACTATGCACAATGTTTCAACCAGACTAAATTGGTATGACAGGGAACAATTGGGAGAATATAAATTGCGGGTTCCGGGGTATCGACGACTATGGGAGCGGAATTCAACAGATTCGCGCATTGTGAGTGATTTCGCATGCAACTTCAAAGGCGGCGTTTGCTAGCGCCTGCGCTTACGTACGGTTTGGCACGCTTACCACAGCTCGGCACACTTACCACAGCTCCGCTTGCAAAATACGACGGCACCTCTCCCTTCAATGTCGCTAGGTATTACCAAAAGATCAGCAGTTCCCAACGAATGATTGCTTTCACCTTGCTCAGCTCTCAACCGATTGATTCGACCAATCAATCGTTGAACTGCCACCTGATCTTCCCGTGCTCGTTTCCACAGGTAACGAATTCTCCTCTCCCAGTAGACCGCGTCTCCTAGGGTGCTGATCTGAAGGAAAGTGTCGATCCGGGTTTGGCGCACCAGATTAAGGACCTATGCCAGGCCCGATGTCACGAACGACGAAGAGAGGAAGGAGGAAAAGAGCGGACAGGATGATGGACAAAGAAGAGATAGGATAATTGACAAGGATAGGATATGATAATTGACAAGGATGATGTAGAACCAACTCCGTCTCCGTCCCACCCCTCTATCTATATACCGACCGGGGTGGTCAACCCTCCTTAAACCCACGGATCCCAATCCTTCAATGGTCCGTCCGAACCGACTGCAATGTACCAACCGAACCTAAGCAAATGCAGCGTCCGAACCCAATCCAATGTAACCACTGAACCTAAGGAACTGTAGAAACGGAGCCGAAGGAAATGAAGCGACAGAGGAAGGAAATGCAGCAACAGAGCCCAAGGCAATGTAACAACAGAACCTAAGGCAATGTAACAAACGAGCCTAAATCCTCCCACAATACCCAGAGTGCGCGGTGACTCCCGGCAGTTACCCAATCGATGTGCACACGCTAACTGGAGCTGATTACGTCGGCACTCGAAGCGGGACTAGCGCTGTCTGGGCGCCGAGCTTGGAAGTAATGTAGCAGTGCTGGCGAGTAGCAAGAGATCCTTTGACAATACATCACCCCCGGCGGAGACCGCGACCCCCAGTATTCTATCCCTCCACTCTTGTTTTTAAGCCACTACCGTTTGAGCGGCATTAGAACGCGACATCTCCACATAACCTACCTACCTGACAAACCACCTCATTCTCAGTTGCCGATGTACACAAAGCCTCGAACTACCTCTTCTAGAGAACGAGATAAGATCGTTTCCCGTCTGCTGAGTGTTGCACAAGACAGTCACGCCATGAAATTTCCGTCGAACACTGAAACTAACTACCGGTTAGGGCCGACAACTCAAATCAGTGCGACGACCGCGTCACCTCGGCGACCCGCCTATCAGTCTAGCCCACGATCAGAAACCTCTTCCACAGTCGCCCCACGAACGGAACCTATTCTGCAGCAGCTGCCCGCGTCTCGAAATCGTTTCGCCGGGATCACGGCTATTCCTTCACGATATCCGGTCGAATCGACAGTCGGGAAGGTATGAGCGTCTGGTGTGTCGTGTGCGTTTGGCGACACTGAAGTTGCTATGTGCCCCTGTTGCAGGCACCAGACATATGATCCAAAGGAGAGGCCTGGGAATCGGTCTGGTATCTGGAGTCAGATTCCGATGAAACACGCAACAGGTGATAGAAACAGGTCTCCCTTTTTGTTCCTATTTTTTTCTTTTGCACTTATTCTCCCTTCTCCGCGGGATTCCCTGAGGCTTTTATGCGGTTATGACTTTCAAGGAGGAACTCGAGGATACTGAGTCTCTCTATTTTTTCTTCTCTACTGCTGTCTGTTGCTACATGGCTCGTTCCCTTTTATCTTCTCTCCAGCCTTCCACTACATGGTCCGTACAAACCATTCTGGTGCGGAATCTTGATTTCTTTGTGCAAGTGTTTGAACGATAGGCGTCCGGAAATGGTGGTTGCCCAAGTCGTGGGTGAGGAGTATTCCTCCTTTCTCCGGACCAGCCCCTGAGGCCCATTGTATATATAGCGAGAGTTCTGCATTTTACTATGTATATGTTATGAATCCAATTCTCTCTCTCCATTCTGATCGATCCCTACATTCCAAAAAAAACCCTCTGAAATCCATACACGGCAGTAGTTACTCCTCATCCGCCACGACGAGGCGCTCAGCGATACAGCAACATCTGAATACATCGCACCGCAGATACTGACGGACTACTCCACGGTAACCACCATGTCTGCCATCGTCCGCAGTGTCTTAACGTCGCCCCTCTCAGCAGCCAGAACAAAGTTACCCCACACGGTCGATACTTTCAACCGCCTCCAGAACCTCCTCAGACGAGCATTCTCATCAGACATCGAGTCCGCAATTTTGTAGAACGAAAATTGCCGAGTGGAGGAGGGATAGTGCACCGAATGGACGAATAAAACGAACGCATGATAGTCATCCTCCTTCCGGGGGTCGTATCTTTCATGGAAAGCGGAAAGAATTCGTGGGGGACAACAAGAGAAGCCGCCCAAGTAAGCGATATTTATCGCCGGAAGGATAACCGCGGCGCCGTAATCGATTATCACTGCCTGGGCTCCGTCGAACACGATGTTATCCAGCCGGAGATCTCGATGGATTATGTCGTTGGCGTGAAGCCAAAGAAGTCCATCGAAGATTTGGTGTAGGGCATGTTGTGCGAAGGTGCCGCGACGTACCAGCTCTTCCTCCCTCATACCCTGACCGACTGGTGATATGGCGAATTGATCCATGTATTCACTGTAAAAGACAAGCTCGGGGATACTGCTCGGCCGGCCATGTCCCCTCGCGATCTGCAGAAGCAACGGGATATCATGCTGACCCGGTACGCGGAGGGATTTCACTGCCACCAGGCCACCAGCCGGCAGCGGCCGCACCGGAATCATATCGTCGGGGATGCTGCATAGTTGGAATTTCGCGACTGTTCCACCCGCTCCGCTTCCCAGATGTGTAACCCAATCGCCGAGTGATCTAGAAAATGGACCTCGGCGGGGCCTCTCGGCATCCGAACTCAGGATCTCAACCATAAAGGCAAGAGCATCTCGAAAGGAGCAGTTATGGTAAATTGTGTGACTATCGTTCCTCTCGGGGGACCGGTCCAGCGTGATAAAGACGTTTTCTTTGATGTTCGTCAGCCACCCGGTGAAAGTCGTCCGCTCAGCTTGGAATTCGGACATTCGGTACAAATAATCGAGCAACCGTCCCTTGGCCGCTTTCGTGAGTGTGTCGTTTCGGAATTTCACTTCGATTGGGGTCCACAGCAGCTCCGCAGATTCGCCATACGTGCTCCCTTCAAATATGCTCAGTTTAGGAGCACGGCCATCCAGGAATGGGTTTTCGTGGGTGTCTGCCACCCAGGGACTTCCTTCTTTGACAAAACTGGCAATATATAGCTTCAAGAAGTCACGAAGAGGTCGGTACATGCTTTCCTCATTGTTGAATTTGCCATCCACCAGCAGCTTGCAAGCCGTGCGCAACCGTCCAGCTAGTACGGGTGTTGTCACTCGGAAATTGCGTTGGATCGTGTTGGAACTCGCTTCAATTCGCTTGCATAGGTCGGCAACCGATGTAACCGCTAAGATCGTTCAGCATCCGTAAAACGAGATGACAGTTTCATCCAAATTCCCATACCTCTTGACTCCTTGTTGGCTCTTCGGTCGCCACCACACTGCGGAAGCCTCTCCCTTACATAGCCAAGCTCCTTGCTCCGCCTCTCCATTGCGTCCCATTGGCGATCGCTTTCCGTCCCCCACAATTCCAGTTCCCTTTCGCGTTCCGTCTTGCAGCGTTGCAGTTCCTCTTCGTGCGCCTTTTTGCAACGATCCAGTTCCCGTTCCGAGCATTCTCGTGCAGCTTGCACTCTCAGATATTTTACGTGTAGCAGTGCCACCAGCCGCGCAACGCACTGACCGAATGCGTCATTCAGTCCGAATTCGACCGATTCATTGTAGACTGTCACCCGAGTTAGCTGTCTTCTTAAAGCGGTCGAGCTGTGAGGTTCATACCCCCGGCTGCCTCCGTGGCGATTTCCTCCGTAAAAAAGTCGGTTCCCAAACAGTCAAATCGAGCAAGAAACTCTGGGGTAAATGTGTTATTTGCCATGATGTAGTTGTGGTATAGGTGTGCAGCCGGTATCGCAGGAAGTGTTCTTAGATGAGATAGAGTGGGAGCAAGAGAGAGCTGGACAATCGTTCCCTTCCAACTGGGAAGCCAAGAAATGGCCGAGCCATCACACTTTCACATGTGATACGTCATCGATCGTGCATGGTGCCCCCGTATGGTTAAACGAAAAAAAAACACCTTTGTATGGCACCTTGAGTTCTTCAACACCGCATAATTAACTGCGACTCCAATCCACAAGAAAAGAAAAAGTTGAAATAAAATTTGTAGGTGAAAGAGAAGCGTCGCGACATGTATCAATCTGGCACGATGCGGTTCCCCTTTCGGTGGTGGCGTGCCATCGCATACGTTGGATGGATTACTTCGTCTTGGGAAGCTAATTTTTACAAGGCTCGGCGCCGGCCAGCTGCCCCATCAGGATAGCGCGCAACTGATATAAGGTATTCGGAGACTGGTTTCTGATTCTTTTTTAATTGCAGCCCACGCCAGGTGGGAATGCGACAGACCCCGGACTCTGACGAGGCTTTGGAGGACGATGGGTGGTAATGGAGGGAAGCAAGGAGGAGGAGGAAGGTATGGACGTGGCGGCTTATGATTGGTTGGAAGTGGTGGTCAAGGGCAATGGGCGCGGCTTGTTTTTTTTTTTTTTTTGTTTATTCATTACTCGTGTGCGACCTTGTTAGATCATGACGAGGGGTATGTACAGTCCGTTTCCCCGCCGCAAACCGCGCATGGCGGCGCAGTGCAAGCATCCCGGTGCCCTCCACCCAGGCCTGTCCCAAAGAAAGTTGATGTGGACCAAAGAAAAGACAAAGGAAATCGCCGCCTCTCCCTACTCTCCCGCCGATGCCATGAAGGGTGGGATGGGTAGGAACAAAGGTTCCCCCCATGGGCCCAGCGCCTCCGCCTCCGCCCTCCGCTCGTCTTCTTGTTCCTGGTGTTCCCGGAGCTCATACTCCGATGCCTCACTCCCCTCCATATCCTCTCTGTCTTCCGCCGGCAGGACTAGTTTCCCTACGTCCGTTGCCATGAGGAACCTCAACACCGCCACGCTGCACCTAGGTTCGGCAAAAAGCTCGTGAGCCTTCCACCGGAACCTCCCTCCTCCCGTCTCCTCCCAGACCTCCTTCCACAGCACCTTTTGCTGCTTCCTCCATCTCGGGCACCCCTTTAGGAGGTGCTCCCTCGTCTGCTTGGGGTGGGGGCACCACCAGCACTGGGCCGTCCGCCTTGCCTTCGTCCAGTGTAGGTATTCACCGGTGCGTGCATGCCCCGTTTTCAGCTGGTAGAACCTCGAGGCAAGCCTCTTGGTGCTCCCAGCAACCGTGCCGTCTGGCCTCTGGCTTCTCGGCATTTTGTATTTTTTCCTGGAGATCCGGCCTCCGGCCCACTGTCGAGCCTCCATCCACTTCTTCTCCGAGATCTCCCTCCTGATGTTGGCGAGGGATCTGGGGAGCGGACTCTCCTCCGGCCGGTCCGAGTATGTCCAGCCTTCCACGCCATGAGCGTCCGGCTCGTCGGCTGCAAGCTTGGCCCATTCATCGGCCTTTTCGTTGCCCTCAACGCCTTCGTGCGACGGGCACCATCTGATCTCGATGGTGATATCCGGTGCTGCTCTTCGAAGTGCAGCGATGTGCTTTCTCGCTGCCAACGCGTATTTCTGTCCCGGTCCCGGTTCGTCCGTTGACATCCTCCGGATTGCCGCTTGGGCGTCGGTGAATATTGTGATGTGGCTCGGGGTTGGGGCGATTTCCGCTGCCATTTTCAGTGCACGTGCCAGCGCGGCGCACTCTGCATCGTAGGCCTCCTGGTTGAACCCCATGTGGGTCTTGATCCCTTCCCAGATTTGGCCGTTTTTCCAAGCCACCGCGTATCCGGCAGCCTGATTCTCCAGCCTTGACCCGTCTGTGAACATGACGAGTCCCGGTCTCTCCTTTTCTGCCTTCTTCTTCACCTCCTCCCGCTGTTCCTGGATCAGTTCCGCATCGAAGGACTCCGGTTCCTCTAGCAGCACTGTCCGTTCTGTCTCCGTCCAGATGCGAGCCAGAGTGGAGGATAGTCTCTTGCCCAGCGGAGTGTTGGAGCTGACCACTTCCCTGGCTTTCTCTCCCTGCGGTAGACTCAGCAGCCGCAGTCCGAATCGACGCTGGCGATTTTCCAGCTGATTGGTTGCTGGTCTGAGTCCGGACTCCATCGATAGCGCTCCCAGGTTGGTCGTCCGGAAGGCTCCCGTTGTCGCCCGTGCCTCCCGGTTGACCAGCAGTTGCAACTCTTCCGCATGGCCCGTTGTTCCGCGGACACTGCCTCCCTTCCACCACAATTCCGCTCCGAACATGGCAACAGACTGAACGCATGCCGGCATGACTCTCCTGCAATTTACCAGGGAAAGTCCCATCTGCCCTGTGAGTCATTCCAGCCGACTCATCGCGTTCCTCCCGCTCTTCAGCCTGGTGACGTGGTGCTCCTTCAATGTCAGCTGAGAATCCAGCCACACCCCCAGCCACCGTGTCGCCGCTCGGTTGAATGAGACCTCTTTATCTCCAACCTTCACCCGGGCCTCCGTCTGGGTGCCCTTTCTCTTCTTCCGCCAGAAAATCACTGCCTCCGTTTTTCCACGGTCAAATTCCACGCCATTCTTCCCAGCCCACTCGATGGCCGCGGCTGCTGCCAGCAACAGCTTGCCCGCCACCTCCTCTGCATTATTTCCTCCCACCCACCATCCGATGTCATCGGCGAAGGATAGCCCGCTTACACCCGCGGCCGTCCTTTCCACTTCATCCAAAATTCCTGACAGATAGGTGACGAAGAGGATAGGTGCTGCTGGGGAGCCTTGGGGAACACCGGTGTCTACGGGATTCTCGTCTCCGGTTTCACCGTCCAGTACCAGTTTGACCCACCGGTCCGACATGAAGCTCATCGTCCAACGGATAAGGTCTGCCTCCAGTCCCAGTTCTTCCATCCGCTTCCCCAAGAAAGTTTTGTCAACATTGTTGAATGCCGACTTGACATCCATGAACAGTGCGCCTGCTATCTTTTTCTGTTCCCATGCTTGTTGGGTGTGATTCATCAGAATTGCAACCGCATCGACACAGGATCTCCGCTTCCGGCATCCAAACTGGCCCTCGTGTAGGCCCCGCTTGCGCTCCAAATGGTCCGCGATCAGGTGGGCTGCTGTCCGTTCCAGTAGCTTGCTGATGACGTCCAAGAGCGATATGACCCGATACGCCCTCACCTTGGAATAGTCGGGCTTTCCCGGCTTGGGAATAACCACCCCTTTCACCGTTTTCCAGATTCCCGGGTGGAATCCCAGTCGGATGCATGCCCGTACCAGCTGGGTGATCCGCTGCTTGTCCCACTGCCAGAACATTTTGACAATTCCAGCCGATATCCGGTCGTCTCCCGGGGCTGAGGTGTTGGCTGCCACTCCCAGGAGAGACCCTACCAGTTGAGCGTCGACCCTCTCAAAGGCCTTGCCCCCTTGCACCGGTTCGAAAACCCCTGGCGGCCCAGGTGGGAAATGCGATTGTAGAATCGCTTGTTCCCGCTCGTGATGGCCTTCCGCGATGGAGCCGTCCTCCCTGACAAGCGCCTGGCCAGTTTTGTCGATTCGGGGCGTCGTGTAAGCCGCCGCTGTCCACACCTTATTTCCGTCCGCCTCTTGCAGGAACCGATTCCAACAGTCCCTTTTTGCCTTTCTGATTGCCCGCCGGAATTCCCGAGTCGCTGCTTTAACCCGTGAAATCCCCGCCACCCTCCACTTTCTCCTCGCCCGTCCCAGATCCTTCCTTGCTTCCCTGAGGTCCTCACACCACCACGGCTTTGACCGTGAACACCAGCGCTTCATCCTGGCGTGCTCGTCCAGTGTCACAGTCATTGCCTTCCTAAGCGACTCCGCTGCCTCCATCACCTCCTCCTTTGCACTGTCGTCTGACAGGATGGGGGTTCTCCCCGCCCCTGCCAGATAGCACTCCCTCACCTTTCTCTGCCTCTCCTCCGCCTTCTTCTTTTCCTCCTCTTCACTTTCCTTTGCTGGGTCCCATCCGCTGATGTCCCAGCCTGTCGTCTCTGTGCTCGTGATGGCTGTTGGGTGGGAGTTACCCAGCACCTCCCACGCAATGACCTCATGGTCTGACCCGGTCACCTCTTCAACAAGCAAGCATCAGATCAGATCCATATTCGGCAAGGACAGGGTGAGATCGATGATGGAGTGGTTCATCGCCCCAGGCCTCATCCTCGTGGCTACCTTGGTGTTCCACACAAAAAGGTCCTCTTCCGTGATGAGCCGCTCCCAGAAAGTGTGGTTTTTGTTGTATGTTGCTTTAGGGTTCCACATCTTGCTGTGCGCGTTCATGTCTCCAGCGACAATCACCCTCCGGTGTTTGGCGATTTCGCCCCATGCTGCGTGCTGCGCTGGCCTATTCGCCTCGTCTTTTCCCTCGTGCCGGTCAACACATGAACTTAAAGCTTGGGTGCGCCCTCGTTCCATCTCTTTCATTTCCTTCCCTGGGCTCCTGTATCAGCACCAGGTCCGCTCCTATTCTGACCGCCGTTTCCAACACTGCCTCCACCACCTGACCCCCCCTAGCGCAATTGTGCTGCAGCGCCAGCAGCTTTCGGGTTCCCGTGGGGTCCACCATCAGACGGCCATGGGTGGTTCGGTGCCACTTGGTTCCACTTCCATGTCCTCAGCGTTCTCGGTCCATTCCGGGACGACCTCCTTGCCTGCCGCGTTTATGCTTGCGATCTGGCGCTGTGGCTGCGTCCGTGTGGGAGTGGAGGAAATATCCTCCGGTCCCTGTGCCCTCCGCGCTTCCGGTCGTGGGGGGGCTCCCCGCCCTCCCCTGCCAATCATTATGGCTGCCACCTTCGCCTTGCATCTCGCGTCCTGGGCCGGGTGCCCACTACCGCAGTTCGGGCACTTCATTGTCGAGTGGGGACATATCTTCCCCGTCCACCCGCAGGTGGCAACCTCGCACCTGTGTTGCTCCGTCTGGTGTTGTCCTGAGCAAATCGAGCAAACTGGTGCCCCCCCCTGGTGGCATCAGAAATCACTGTGCCCCCACTAGCTGCACCTTCCGCAGAGTGTGTCTGCTCTGTCCGCAATGAAAGGGAGCGCGCGGAACTTGACGCCAGCCACCCACATCTCCGTCAGCAGTTTGTTCCCTGTGACCTTGCTGCAGACCTTGAACACAACTGAGGCAGCGCTCTGAGGCAGCGTGCCTGCCTGGTAGTGTTGCTCGATGTGCCTATTGGCCCGCATCCACCGCATCGAGAAGGGGGGTACCACCACTCCCTCATTTTCCGCCTCTATCCGGTCGCGCAGGTCCGCCAGGCCACTATCATGCTGGTATTGGGCATTCGGAACCAGGATCTTCAGCTCGACCCAAGTTTCGTTTGCGACCACATTGATGATCGCCCTATCCGCCCGTCTCGCCGCCTCGATGATTTCCTTCTTGAACCTAAGGAGCATCGCCGCCGAGGCCCCCGCCCGTGCCGCTGTGGTCAGCCTCCCCTGGGGGCTGATCTTGAACGCTTCCGTTCGGACATGCGGGGGCGCCATCTTGCTGAGTGCAATATTGACTTGCGCCGCTGCATTCACTGCAACCGCCAGGTCGATTTGCGGGGCACCTGCCGTCCGCTCGAAGACGATCCCTCGTTCATCCCATGGGATCGGGCCCTTGATCGGCTCCAGCCCCGTGGTCTCCTTGGCCGGTTTGGCTCCCCGCCCGACCCTGCCGAACTCCCTCACCGATGTCTGCGGCAGCGCGGCCGCTGCAGCGGCCCGCTGGTCCCAGTCGCCCACCCGTTGCGGCTGCTGCTGCGTCTGCTGCGCCGTCGGAGGCCGCGCCCCCTGCTGCTGCTGCACCAGGCGTGTCCTCTGTTGTTGCTGTTGCTGTACCTGCCGGGGCTGTGGGCATTGCTGCGATGACGTTGGCGGCGCGACACTCGCGGCTGCGCGCTCCTGCAGGTCCTCCCAATACTCCTCCACCGCCCGCATGCCTGCCCTGTTCGCTACTTCCTGCTGTGCCCTCAGGCTCGCATCGTTGTCGGGGGCATCTAAATTTTTGATGGGGTTGGCCGCACCACTTTAGGCCTGCCCTTCTTCGTCCGAGAACTCCGCGTTTTCCCACCTAACCCTCGCCGCCACCTTCCTGGCTACCTTCTCCATAAACTGGCGCTCCTCCGCCGCTGCATTGGTCTCCGGCCACTTAAGGATCGACCGTGGCACCGCTGGCGTGACCGACGGGGCCCGCTTCTCGGCTCCCTCCGCCGCAGCCCCGTCGACCCACGGGGCACTGCCTGACTGGGCAATACCTCAACTGGACAAAAAGCCGCCCTACGCCGCAATGCTGGTGGTGCCGGTACCGAACACAGACCCGAGATCACCTCTTCAAGGAGTGCCCAGAATGGAAGC
>Ga0307508_10002821_pt1 | contig 18047 bp, 21 predicted proteins | sample 9_EM_MG_FD_203089 | JGI IMG/M metagenome (GOLD analysis project Ga0307508, IMG submission 203089) | Populus trichocarpa ectomycorrhiza microbial communities from riparian zone in the Pacific Northwest, United States - 9_EM | ecosystem: Host-associated > Plants > Roots > Unclassified | place... | reverse complement strand
CCCCGTCGTGACGCAATATACCGCACGGCCGTACTGCTCGACTCGGTGCGGATTGCAATCTTCAGCTTGCTCAACGCCCGTGCAGCTCCTTGCTGGACCAGCTGAACGCTCGCATCCCGCTCTTCCCGAAGCAGCGACTGTCGCCGTGGCGGCGCCATTCGCGCCCCGATCCTGCGCAGCACGGGGCGATCCGCCGCCTCCTCGTCCGCACGCCGCTACTCGCGGGAGGGACACTTCCAGTCTCAACACTATCTTCCGCAGGCGGAACAATTACGAGCTCAGCGCCGTTGCCACCCCGCTCTTCGCCGGAGGGACGCTGATCCTCATGCCGCCGCTCGAAGGAGGCACAATTCCGGCGGCAGTGACATCATCAACCCGATCTCCCGCAGGTGAGCCATTGCAGGCCCAGCGCCGAGTTATCACGGAACGCACTCTTCCTCCATCAAAGGCTTCCCCTCCCGGCGCATCTCAAAATTGGAGATCGACACGCGCCGGGAAACATTGACCGCCGAATACGAAGCGGTCACCTGGTTACTGTCTTCAGCTGTATTCTCGACTGGTGTTGTCGATCGATGTCGCGGCGGTGCCCACGCCTGCATCCAAGCAGGCTCACCGGTTTCCCGGTGGTAATGTGATGTGTCGCGCAAACGGGCCTCCTGCGACAAGCGGCGGTGACTGACGGGTTTCTTGCGGATTCTTCAGGATAAGCTTCGCGCAGCGAAATGTCATCGGTCTCCCATCTATCTAATGGCTTGGGGCAACGCGCTCGATATCGCTAACAGGTGGGAGAATCATAGGTATGGGGGGACAAACGTAAAAGTGTTGACCAACGCAAGCCTTCCACTCGTGCAGCCGTGACAACCGTTGTCGGATAGCGGAGTGTCGTTGAATTAAGCCCCAGGGTCGCATCGCGCACATCTCTCGGGTTGGCGACAGGGCTCGTTCCGCCTTGGCACTCATAAGCGCAGCAGCTGAAAGATATCTACATAGTTATATGTACCACAGGTATTTGGTGGGCTTCAAACCTAGTTATCTGTAGGTCTCAAACCCATCTGTCGGTCCTCCGCAAAGGAGAAGAATAAGGGCTGCCTAGTGAGACGGAGAACGTCCGCCGTCATATTCCAATAGGCTGAATGCGAGTACTGTATGATTAGTTAAACGAAAAAAAAAACCTGCGAGACGGAGACAGGCGCGTACACAGAACCAGATACTCTACATACCTACATAAAAGTATGTATGTATTCGTGCCACAAAGCGTTTCTACTCACTCTAAACAAAACAAAAAACATACTTATTCCGCCCCGGCGTGAGTCGTGGACTTCCCGGTAGAAGCTACCGCGCAGCACCGCCCGATCGTAAGAGGACGATGTACTCGGCAGTTGAAAGCGAACCTAGCCGAATGTAGCAAACATCACACTCGCGCATCGCACGAGCAAGATACGTCTCTGTCCCGCTGCGCTACGCATTCCTCTCCAACCTCGACATGGCAGGACTGCCGCTTCTCGCAACACCCCTTTACCTTCTTGCATTCCTATGTTTTCCCCGTCGCGACACAACGAGAACCCCGCAAGCCCGTCGCGCTAACACGTCTGCTTCGCCAGCTTCGCGACCGCGTCACCCAACTTCCCCAACGCGTCATCCTTCTCGAAGAGATCCCAGGAGAACCACGTCCCGAAGGCCCCGAGGTTCCATGGTTCTGCGACAGCATGGATACCGTCCACGCCGAGGGAGCGACTGTGATCCCTACTTCTCCGGCAACACGGAGGCGATTCGCGACTCACCCGGTAGTCTGCATAAAGAAATCTATGCCAGCGGAAGTTCGCGCCTTTGGCCACCTGCAGGGCTAGAAATGCTGACTGCCAGTTCCGCAGTTCTGCGATTCGTTCGAAGCGCGGCTTCCCGGGAGCGGTCGGCCAGCCCACGCTACCCCGACGGAGTTCGTCCCCGCATATACGCCACGAGAGCCCTGAACGATCCGAAGGCCAAGCGGCGCCTGCCGACCTGTCACGGCGATTTTTTTGATCCTCCAGCAACACCCGCGACCGGCCCACATTCTCCTTTGTCACTCGGCGACGTGGGAGCAGAGGCATTCGTTTTCTTTGCGCACAAGGTATAGGAGCAGTATAAGGATTTCACGGTCCGGAATTACTTGTCACTACAGCAGGCCGTGCTAGAGGTCCTGGCGATAACCCATGAACGGGAAGGTTCGGAAGACGACAGCGAGAAAGGGAGCGACCCGTAGACGGTGGACTGCACATCGAGAGTGGAGGGATACGCTTCCCAACGGCTCACGGTTTGCTTCTTCCGTTCATCACATTCTTTTGATAGTACTTGGTAAGCAGGGAGAGCCGCATAGCTGGTCCCTCCGGCAAAGGTTCAATCTCATTTGTTCTCCATTGGCAACACACCGCGTCCATTCCCTTAGAACGTCGCGACCTGTTCCTTCCCACTCGCACACTATATACAATGTTACCTTGGTCTTCCCTTTGTCACTCTTAGTGATTTCCTTGGTGCGCTCTCCGACTTCTTGGGAAAGGCAGGGCGGGGGAGCCACAACAAGCTGCCAGCGGACGGGAACCGGTGTGTGCAGAGTACTTCGCCATGCCCTAGAAAGGTCGTACGTGATTAATAAATAGCTGGACCTGGTGCATGCAGATCCCACGCATACTGCTACCTACATATATGTAGTGTTGCTCAGCTTTCAACCAATAGTAAGTCGGAGTGGAGGTTAAAGTTCGAATCGGAACGGTAGGATAGCATGTGTGTTCTGTTGGCGGTCTAATGGATTTAGGGAGGGTATTAGTATTACGGCGCAAGTGTGGCTTAGTTGTGTGGCTTCGCGTTCCCCCCCGCCTATTCATACATATGCAGACTATGGTTGCGCACCCTCTTTAAAAACGATTCCTGTCCATTGCCCGCCAGTGGACGGGAGGTGCAGCCAGGCGGTACTAGACTTCCTCCCCACTACAGATGTGGGATGACTGGTCCCGCTGAGGGAGGTGCGGGGCGCGAGGGGCCGGAATGGAAGCGTAGGGAGCGTAAGGCGCGGGAAGAGGAGAGGAGGGCGGAGGCGGAGGAGTTGGGTGCCGGGGGGGGGGGGGGAGCTACCGCTGTTCCTGCCCACGCCTTCCTCTATGGCGTCCGCGGAAGAGGCGTAGGGGACGGGCATGCCTTTCTTGTTCTTTCCTCTGTTCATTTTGGTATGCATCTTCTTTTCTCGGACGGAGGGCAAAGGGGAGCTTGCAGCGCGCCGCCAGCGCGCGGACAGCGGAGGAACCGGTCAAAATGTGCGCCGCTATAGTCTATAGTTGGTTATATGGGCCGTATGCAAAAAAAAAGCCCGTTGTGGCTCCGCCGGCCTCCGCGCTGCAGTGGCGGTACATGTCAGTAAGGACTTAGGGAGTGGGCGTTCTGGTTATTTTCCTCCTTCGTCAAATACATAACTCGACAATGGAGTACAGTAGTTATCGAACCACAAGACATGCGACACGACACAACATTTCGATCTCTCTTCATTTTCACGAACCGTTTCGGATTCGGATTTATCCTTTTATGAGGTTTCCATCGCTTGAGCAGTTGGTCCCAAACCCTCCCACCAAAGCGAAAAGTGCCAAGGTTACTGGGGGTATGATTGGCGGGGCAGGGAGGCTGAAGAACCCCGCTTTGCCGATCATCAATTGCACACCCTTCGTCAACGAGGTTTCTCTGTAGCGTTTCCGACGAGTGTTGCACCTTCGATTTCAGCACCTCCTACGGTATCAAACCTATGTCGGACTTCTGGAAATGGTCCCGGGGGCCGGCCAGCCAACCTCCCGAGATTGAACCATCCGCGCAACAAGCACCGCAACCGAAAATTAAGGCTCGAACACTCCGGATTCGCAGGATCCCATTGAATGTCACGGAGGATGAGTTCAAAAGCTATCTGAAAGAACTCCTGGGATATGATGGGTTCATACTCTCGTTGGTACCCTCGCGAAGGGATGCGATTGCAACCGTTACTCTAACGAACGGGGAGCCTGCGACTCTTTCCCAATGTTCCTCGAGAGCCAGAATAAACCTGCCTTACCCCAGAGCAGGCGTCCATCTGACAGCTGACTGCGACTTCTTCGGAATCACGCCCGTATACAGCACGGAGGAGCCCGTAGTGGAGTAGAGCCTATTCTCCTTGTTCTTGTGGTCGTCGATTCGAGGAGCTGATGGAATATATAGCATCGTCGCCGTCACAGGTCTGGCTGACCACGCATACGAAGCCTGGAAGTCGCGGCATCAGCCGGGGATGTGGCTACGGGACTTTCTGCCGTTGGAAATAGGAGAGCAAGTTAGGATTCTCATCTTCGGCTACGACACGGATCTACGAGATAAAACCACCGCCCCTACTATCCAAAGCTTTGCGAGATCTCTTTTAAAAAGTGTGTGCTTTGCACGTATGGGAGTGAATGTATGCACGCGCGAGCAATCTCCGGTATGTTCAAGTTAACAGTTACCTACAGGAACGGGGACGTCCCATAATCTTCATTGGTCACAGTCTCGGTGGTTCGATCATTCAACAGGTAAAACGCTGCGGCTTTTCCTACCTTGAAGGGTTCGTGTTTATTTGTTGTAGGCGCTTGCGGATGCATCTCAACCAGAAGGCCGTGATTGCGACAAAGCGCTCTTGAGCTCGTGTGCCGGTCTTTTTTTCTTTGGGGTGCCTAACCGCGGTCTTGACCTCAGGTGCTTGAGGACTCTACTGCGGGACCAGAAGAATGCATGCTTCATCTCGAAACTATCGGAAGACTCGGACTTCTTTGGTTCCGCTTATGGCCATTTCGTTCGGGCGCTTGAATCCGACCTCAAGGATTGCCAGGTCGTCTCGTTTTTCGAAACCAGAGACACTCGAGCTGTGGTCACCCTCTCGGATGGAAGCTGGAAAACAGGCAGCCAGATGATCCGGGTCGTTACGAAGGAAGCAGCTGCCCACGGCCCCCCGAGCGAGGCCATACAAGTAGCGATAGATGCTGACCACGCGACCATGGTAAAATTCAGCAACAGTGGCGATCAGCAGTACGTCGCAGTTCGGAAACTTCTCTCTGAGTGTGTCAACAACATCTCGAGAAAAGTGCAGTGCAGGCAGATAGATCGGCCCATTGAGAGGCCGAGGCTGTCTAGGAAGGAACAGGAGAACCCTCAGGAGCCCAGCAGCTACACCACGAATGACGACTCGAACGTGACAACTAATATCCATGGAATCGCGGGCAACTCTCAGACATACACGAACTCGAAGCACAACCAATTTCAGGGCTCGAAAATCCGTGGGGATTTGTATTTTGGTTCGCGAACCTGCTCTGCGCGGAGATGGAGCAGCTATTGGCTAACGTACGCCATCCCAACTAGGAGATACGACCGTATACAATACCCTAGAACCTGGTATTACGGTACACACACGAACCGAAGAAGCCTTGGAAAAGTTTTGTAGGTAGCTCGAGGGAGCTCTGGTGTGGATTACCCAAACTAATCGCCATGTGGTGACAGCCGCCCCCTTCTGTGCTAGTGGTGCCGCCTTCGACTCAAGGGATTCGGAGCACAAGCCTACATGTTTGGAAAATACCCGAGCTGGCCTACTTCAGGAAATTATGGCATGGTCAGACACTCGTGAGGGCCCATGCATCTTTTGGTTGGTCGGCATGGCTGGTACCGGAAAGTCTACCATAGCTCATACGGTCGCTCGGGAGTGGAACGCTCAGAAACGACTTGGTGCAAGTTTCTTCTTCTCCAGAGGTGAAGGAGATCTAGCTCATGCATCGAAATTCTTCACTACCCTCGCCTACCAGCTGGCATGTTGGCGGACTGACAGTGGTCGCTGCCTTGCCGATGCTATAGGAAAGGCTATTTGCGACTGCCCCGATATCCGCCAGAAGAACCTTAAGGAGCAGTGGAGACAACTGATCTTCGAACCACTGTCCAAGGCATCCCAACTGCCGGCGCTTCTACTGGTTGTTGATGCGCTGGATGAATGCGAGGGCGAAAACGATATCGAACTGATTGTCCAGCTGCTTTCTCAAGCGAAAGACATCACCTCCGTTCGGTTGCTGGTATTTGTAACCAGCAGACCGGAGACCTCAATTCGCCATAGTTTCGGCGATATACCGACAGACGTCCATCAAGACTTTATTCTTCATGAAATCGACAGCTCAGTCGTCAGCCGGGATATATCCGTTTACCTACGACACGAATTTGGCATAATACGGAAGCGCCGCCGCCTACCACTGGAGTGGCCGGACGAAGCAAGCCTAGTTCAACTCGCTCAGAAGGCGGACGGACTGTTCATCTACGCCGCGACAGCTTGCAAGTTCATAGGGTATAAGGATACCGAGCCAGAGGAACGTCTTACTTCGGTGTTGGAAGACAGTATGGAAGCTAGATCGTCGACCCAGCAACTCGACTCGATTTATACGACGGTCTTGGAATACGCTGTACTTCGTGGCCGTGAGCCTGACATGCAAAAGAAACTTCTGCAACAATTCAGGACGGTCGTCGGATCAATTGTTGTGTTATCTGACTCCTTGACTGCTGGTGTTCTTGCCAAACTCTTAGGCACTCAACAGAGGATGGTGGAGCGAATAGTGGAATCTCTGAGTTCCGTGTTGATTTATTCGGAAAGCCCAGAGGTCCCCATCCGGCTCCTACACTTGTCGTTCCGTGACTATCTTTCGGATGAGAGGAGATGCCAGAATCTCCAGTTCCGGATCGTTGCGGACGATGCACACGGGCAGCTAACGGTGAACTGTCTCAAGGTCATGTCGACACATCTGAAGGAGGATATGTGTTCCCTGCGACATCCAGGTACCCTGCGAAGCGAGGTCGATCATGGCTCAGTGCTGCGTTGCCTGCCGCACGAAGTTCGGTATGCGTGCCGCTATTGGGTCGACCATCTTCAGCGAAGCAAGACCAAACTCCGTGACGGCGAACCAATGCACGATCAAGTCCACACTTTTCTGAAAAAGCACTTCCTACATTGGCTTGAGACTCTCAGCTGGATGGAGAATATGCATGACGGCATTCTCACTGTCAAGGCATTGGAATCCATGCTTACGGTGAGCAATTGGAATGATTTTCATAGCACTTGTGTCTGGAGATTCACCTGCCCCAGTACTAGTTAGCAAAACCCTGGTACCTGGAATACCCAAAACCCCCAAGGCTGCAAAATTCAACAGATACGAATTTTCTACTGTACAAGCCGACTATTTAGCCAAGACAGATGGCCTCCAGAAGCACCAAAGGGTGCAATTTCATAACCCTTGCTGACTTAGAAGTGAAGACAGACACCAGTGATGACTTATGCGCGATGGTTACCGACGCAGCGCGATTCGTACTACAATTTAGATCAGTCATCGAGATTGCACCTCTACAAGTTTATTACTCGGCTCTAAGTTTCACCCCAAGCGGCAGCATGCTCAGGAAAACATTTGGTAAAAATGTCACAAATTGGGTGAAGGACATACGACCGGAAGTTCCCACGGACTGGGATTCGAAGTTACAGGTGCTCAAGGGACACTGGCTGGAGATTACTGTAGTTGCGTTCTCCCCCGATGGCAAGCTCTTGGCATCCTCATCGGAAGACCACACCGTCCGGGTCTGGGATCCGGTGACGGGGACCTGTCTACATACTCGTGACGGCCATTCGGACTGCGTCATGGCAATGGCATTCTCACCCGATGGCGAGCTCCTCGTATCTGGATCGTCGGACGCAACTGTTCGGGTCTGGGATCCGACGACGGGGACCTGTCGCAGCGCTCTCGAGGGGCATTCGTGCAGCGTCATGGCGGTGGCATTCTCACCCAATGGCAAGCTCTTTGCATCCGGATCGACCGATGAGACCGTCCGGGTCTGGGATCCGATCACGGGGACCTGTCGCAGCACACTTGAGGGTCATTCCAACAGGGTCATGGCAGTGGCATTCTCACCCGATAGCGAGTTCCTCGCATCCGGATTGACCGACAAGACCAACACGGTCTATGATTCGATGACAGGGACCTGCGTTAGCGCGCTTGAGGGCCATTCGAACTGGGTCAGGGCAGTGGCATTCTCACCCGATGGCTCGCTTCTCGCATCCGCATCGGAGGAGAAGACCGTCCGGGTCTGGGATCCGGTGACGGGGATCTGTCTCAGTACTCTCGAGGGCCATTCGGGCAGCGTCATGGCAGTGGCATTCTCACCCGATGGAAAACTCCTGGCATCTGGATCGACCGACGAGACCGTCCGAGTCTGGGATCCGGTGACGGGACCTGTCGTAACACGCTTGAGAGCCATTCGAAAAGGGTCAGGGTAATGGCAATCTCACCCGATGGCAATTCCCTGGCATCCACATCGGGCGACAAGACTGTCTGGGTTTGGGATTCGATGACGGGAACCTGCCGCGGCACTCTCGAGGGCCACTCGGACAGAGTCCAGGCAGTGGTGTTTTCACCCGATGGCAAGTTCCTCGCCTCGGCATCGGACGACGCGACCGTCCGAGTCTGGGATCCGGTGACGGAGACATGTCGCATCACTCTCGAGGGTCATTCGGGCAGCGTCATGGCAGTGGCATTCTTACCCGATGGTACGCTCCTCGCATCCGGGTCGTCCGACGGAACTGTCCGGGTCTGGGATCCGATAACGGGGACCTGTCGCAGCACTTTCGAGGGTCATTCGGGCAGCGTCATGGCAATGGCATTCTTACCCGATGGTAAGCTCCTCGCATCCGGATCGTCCGACGAGACCGTCCGAGTCTGGGATCCGATGACGGGGGCCTGTCGCAGCACTCTTGAGGGACATTCGAAAAGGGTCAGGGTAGTGGCGTTCTCACCCGGTGGCAATTTCCTGGCATCCACATCGGGCGACAAGACTGTCTGGGTTTGGGATTCGATGACGGGGACCTGTCGCAGCACTCTCGAGGGCCACTCGGACAGGGTCCAGGCAGTGGCGTTCTCGCCCGATGGCACGCTCCTCGCCTCCGCATCGGACGACGTGACCGTCCGGGTCTGGGATCCGATGACGGGGACCTGTCGCAGCACGCTTGAGGGTCATTCGGGCGGCGTCATGGCAGTAGCATTCACACCCGATGGTAAGCGCCTCGCGTCGGGGTCGGACGACGAGACCATCCGGATCTGGGATCCGATGACGGGGTACTGTTTCCACACTCTTAAGGGCTATTCGAACTTGTTCAGGGCGGTAGCATTCTCGCCTGATGGCACGTTCCTGGCATCCACATCGGACGACAAGACCGTCCGGGTCTGGGATCCGATGACGGGGACCTGTCGCAGCACTCTTGAGGGCCATTCAAGCAGGGTCAATGCAGTGGCATTCTCACCCGATGGCAAGTTCCTAGCATCCACATCACGTGACACGACCGTCCGGGTCTGGGATCCGATGACGGGGACCTGCCGCGGCACTCTCGAGGGCCATTCGGACAGGGTCCAGCCAGTGGCATTCTCACCCGATGGAAAGCTTCTTGCATCCGGATCGATCGACAATACCGTCCGGGTTTGGGATCCGATGGCAGCGACCTGTCAAGGAACTCTTGAGGGCCGTTCGAGCTGGGTCGTTGCGGTGGCATTCTCACCCGATGGCAATCTCCTCGCATCCGCATCGGGCGAGAAGACCATCCTGGTTTGGGATTCGATGACGGGGACCTGTCGCAGCACACTCGAGGGTCATTCGGGCAGTGTCACAGCAGTGACATTCTCACCCGATGGCAAGCTCCTGGCATCAGCATCCGACCACAAGACCGTCCGGGTCTGGGATCCGATGACGGGGACCTGTCGCAACACTCTCGAGGGCCACTCGACCACGGTCTGGGCGGTGACGTTCTCACCCGATGGCAGTCTCCTAGCATCCGCATCACACGACAAGACCGTCCGGGTCTGGGATTCGATGACTGGAACCTGTCTCAGCACTCTCGAGGGCCATTCGAGCTGGGTCTCGGCAGTGGCTTTCTCACCCGATAGCAAGCTTCTTGCATCTGCATCGGACGACGATACCGTCAGAGTCTGGGATCCGATAACGGGGACCTGTCGCAGCTCTCTCGAGGGCCACTCCCGTAGTGTCACTGCACTAGCATTCTCACCCGATGGCATGCTCCTCGGATCCGCATCGAACGACGCGACCGCCAGAGTCTGGGATCCGATGACGGGGACCTGTCACAGTACTCTCACGAGCCATTTGACCTGCGTCAGGTCAGTGACGTTCTCACCTGACGGGAAACTCCTGGTGTTGGAATCACTCGGTGAAACTGTTCAGTTCTGGGCGCTTAACGCTGTAGCTGCGCTCTCGGCAGTGAATACTGGAGAAATATGCTGTTCATTTCCCCCCAACGCCAGTGGCCTTCAAATAGATGGAGAGGTAACCGAGGCAGCGTCTCGCCACGGTATTGACCGCCGGTTTGGAATGTTGAGCGTAAGTGGAGATTGGATATTGTCAGGCACGCAAAGATTGTTCTTACTTCCTCCTGATCGGCTAGCTACATGCTTCGTAGCCCACAACTCCACCATTGCCATTGGGCTTCCCTCCGGCAAGGTTTGTTTCATCGAATTTGATCTAGATGCGATTCCATCAGGTAACCTTTTCAAGATCAAAATAGTATTCATAACTGACATGTTTAGGGGGATGATTCGGAGATTGACTCGGACTGTTGAATAGTTTTCGGGGTAGAAGGTCTTTTTTCTTTGCTCTGCGAATGTTGTTTCGTTTTTTGTTTATCGCACTCGCATTCAGCCTGTATAGACTATGGTGGCGTACCTTTTGACCAGTTCCCGTCCGCTGTCCGCGCGATGGCAGCACGTTGCAAGTTCCCCTTGCCCTCCGCCCAGGTATGTCGCGAGAAGATGAGATGCGCACCAAACAGGAAAGAGAGCAGAGAAAGAACAAAGGAAATCGAGACGACGAGACCTGCCCCTAGTCCTCTTTTACGGACGCCATAAACAAGGACATGAGGGGGAGCAGAGGTTGTTCCTCACCCGCGGCACCCAGCTCCTCGGCCTCCGGCCTCCACTCCTTTTCCCGCTCCCTCCGCTCACGGAGCTCTCACTGTGACGCCTCACTCCCTGCGTCTTCCTCAGTCGGCACTAGCCTTCCTACATCCGTGGTGGAGGGAAGTCAAGCATGTCTCGTTTGGTACGATGCTCTTTGGGCCCGAGTCCTGTGTTTTGGCGTCACAGTGTCTCATCTGAAGGTTAATTGAGGGGGACTGGATGCCATTTATAAGCTTGTCGGGTTATACTTGTACTGTTTCCTAATGACGCCTATATTCACCATTTCGGTTTTATATCACATGTTGGTCTTCCTATGACCGGCCGTCGTGATCCTGGTATCCTGGTATCGCGTCTACAGATCGTCCCGAGAAGCCACCACTTCTCGGGCCCGGCGGCAACCCGGCTCACCCACCCGACCTTCACCTCGGGTACCTATGCGAGAAAACGGCCATAACTAGTCGGGTATGCTTGATCGTAACCTATGACAAGTCAGGCGACTCCTCGATAAGGTGGTTGGATCGAATTTCTTTTTGTTTAATCATTAGTCGCATGCAGACCTATCCGTTTACATACTGTCTACCCCGACCTCCATCAGTCTGCGGGCAACTCGTTGTGGACCCCCCCCCCCCCCCTGACCTCCGCCCTGGCCTAACCCACAGACAACATACAAACGTATATACCCCTAACCTAATTCCCCTGCCTGTTGGATCGAATAGCCTCTGTGGGCGATGTGGGCGGCGGGTGTTTTCCGAATGCGAGAATGATAAGATACGATAAGATGAGATAAGATGAGATAAGATGTGTCCTGATCAGATAAATTAGTAGATACCTAGATAGATAGTCTCGTTGACTCCCAGCCGGGTAAAGGGTAGCCAATCACATACCACGAAAATATTCGCAAGGGAAATTATTGATTAGAGATCGCTAACTAGCGTCTTGATGAATAATGATGGACTTGGCGAGGGGACTAGCGAGACTACGTGGGGAGATTCGCGTCCGCTGTCTGCACAAAGGCGGCACTTCGCAAGCTTCACTTTGCCCTCCGCCCAGGCCTGTTCCATGAAAATAGAGGCGCACCAAAAAAATCACAAAGGAGAAAACGAAAGAAAGAACAAATGAGAGAACAAAGGAAAAACCGTGACCGTCTCCTACTCCTGGTCTGCAGCCTTCCCACACCCATAGTGAGAGGAAGTCGAGCACCGCCTGACTGCACCTCCCGTCGGCGGGGGGGTCCCGGATCTTGAACAGGCTCTTCCCCGTCACCGCCTCTTCCACACCTCTGTGACCTGCACGAGCACCACCAGGACTGAGCGGTGGGCGGGCTCTTCGTCCAGTTCAGGTACTGCCCGGTGAGGCAGTGCCCTGTCTTCAGCTAGTAGAACCTAGACACGAGCCTCTTGGAGCTACCTGCGACCACTCGGTCCAGTTTCTGCCTGCTCGGCATCTTATACTTCTTTCTGGGTGCCCGGCCTCTCCAGCCCATTAGCGGGGTTCCTCCTACTCCTCTCGGAGATCTCTCGCTTGAGGCGCACGAGGGATCTGGGCAGCGGCACCGCGCGTGACCCTGCCCGGTCCGGCGTCCGCGCATCCTAGCCATTCCATCCCGCGGGCGTCTGGCTCTTCCGCCTCGAGCTTGGCCACTCGTCGGCCTTCTCGTTTCCGGGACACTCTTGTGTACCGGACACCACCGGATCTCGATGAATGTCCGGTCAGTCTCTCCGCAGCACTGCGATGTGCCTTCTTGCCTGGAGCACGTACATCTGGCCCTGTCTAGGCTCCTCCGAGGGTATTTGCCTGATGGCGGCCTGGGCGTCTGTGAATATCGCGACCCTTTCCGGGGTCGTCTGTCTTCTCTAAGCCGTTTCCAGCGCCCTGGCGAGAGCAGTGGACTCCGCGTCGTACACTCTTGGTTATAGCCGATGTGGATTTTGATGCCCACCCAAGATTGCCTGTTTTGCCACCACCGAGTATCCGGTGGCTCCATCGCCTAGCCGCGACCCGTCCGTAAAATTTAACATGGTCATTGGTTAGTCCGAGCCGGTGTTTCTCCGCCTCCGCCTTAGCTTTGGCCTCCTCTTCCTGCAATAGTTCCGCGTCGAGGGGCGGGTGCTCTCGAGCCGTTTCCTAGTGGTCGTTGGGCCTATTCTCCTCCCTTGCCGGTTGCCCTGTGGGAGGCTGAGTAAACGCAGCCCGAACCGCCGCAGCCTGTTGACCAGCTGGGCTGCCGCTGGTCCGAGTCCCGACTCCATTGACAGATCTCCGGATCCCAGGTTGGTGGTCCAGAGGCAGCCTGTGGTTACGCGCGCCTCCTGGTTGACCAGCAGCTGCAGCTCGTTTACCTGACCGATGGTGCCCCTGGCTTGGTCTCCCTTCCACCAACGCTCCGATCCGAACATAGTGACTGACTGGATGCAAGCCGTCATTACCTTTCTGTGCGCAGTTGGCCAAGGCCGACGAGAGGCCCATCTGCCCTGCTAGCTGGCAAAGCCGCGCCATCGCATTGCTGAGACAGTTCGCACCCTAGCTACCCGCGGTATTCTCTGTCGGAACCCGTACGGCGTGACCGCATGCATGCCCCTTTGAGGCCTTCAATAGTGTCCGACAATGCAAATGGCTTGGCTCCACAGAATTATCGTAGGCACGCCGCAGTGAGGTAATGTATCCTTAATTTGCTCTTGCACAAAAATCTAAGAGTACGCACTGGAATCATGATAGCGCTGCTGAATTGAAAGATGGACACACCAAGCTCGGAGTCATACCCAAGGAGACATCAGCCGGTGTGTCAACCGGGCTGCTGTCTCTGCTCTGGGCGCCGCGGACGGTAATTTTCAAGAGCTGTCACCGCGCCACGCTGGCTTCGCGTAATCGAAAGCGCTGAAACGCGATTGCCAGTGATCGATGTCGCTTCGCGCCTGGGACCTCGCGGCAGGGGATGCGCGAGCAGGGTCACCAAGCTTCGAACTGCGACTCTTTCCCCCGGAGGTAGGCACGGAAAATCATAGGCATCACATCCCCTACCGAACCCTCTGTCCCAGTATCAGTGCCTATATATGCACCAGGATTATTGCTCGCACCAGTGTTGCTCGGCAAAACGAAAGCGAAGAGTTCCAATCAACCGCGCCCCACGCCGAAAGCCGGAGGAAAAAACCCCTCTTTTGCCCTCCGCCCAGACCTGTCCCAATAAGATGTGATGCGCACCAAGGGAATTTCAAAGGAAAGGGCAGCGAACGTAAAGGACAAAAGAAAATACATAAAGGAAAAGCACCGCCCAGCCCCTACACCGTTCCTGCAGACGCCATGAAGTCCGGCGTGGGAAGGAAAAGTGCAGGCCCCTCCCCGTTCGGCTCCTCCACGCCCGCTCCCTGCACCTCCATCCACTCCCGCACCTCCAGCTGCGTCCTGGTCCCTGGCGACTGTGGCTTCGCAGTTGTCGCGTGGCCAGATACGAAGCGCAATTCTCGTGATTCTTTCTCGTCGGCGGGTGCGGTAACGAACAGTCGTTTGCGGTTCCGTAGGTGATCTTTTGCCTCAGGTGAGGGGTCGTCAGGTTCCGTCGTGGGCTTGGAGCGCCCTGTCGTGTGGCTCCCCCCAGACCTGCCGAAGACTCATAAGACGTCACCGGCCCTTGCTGCTGCGACGTTTACTGATTATCGGCTGCGACTGAAGACTTCACGGCTGCTATGCCTTCCTCGTCGCGCGCATCTCGTGCCTGGCAGACTGGAGTATCCAAGATACTCGCGCGTGAGTGCGTGTCCGACCGAGTCGCGGAAGGTTATGTCGGTGTATGTATCACGATTCACAGTAGGGAAGCACAAGTAGGATGAGATGTATACTCGGTGGTGGCCTGTTTACGTGCCTCCGCCCCTCCCATCGCGATATGGCAGGCTCTCCCTCGGACAGTCGTACGCCAAACACTCTCACTTGCATCACCTCTTCAGTCTAAGGTCCCTCATATCCACCCAGTCGTGCACTGCACCCGGAATCTCCAGCGTAAGCAATAATATTGAACTGAAGCAGAGCGATAGAAATCCCTCCGGCAATCAACGACCTGGAACCGGCGGATAACCGTAAGGGTGAGACATCCGCCCCCCTAGCTCAATGGTTACAATGCATGAACAGCAACGCCAGACACCGCTGGGCCCGGCACGCTCACAAGCAGAACTGGGCTGCCTTGCCTGCCGCTCGGAGCGAATCGCTTTCGAGCCTTGCGCCGTTGTCGGAGGCTACGCCCGCGAGCGTACAGTCGAGTTGCAGTCGTCGTCGCCTCGAGTGGGATATCGCTGCCGCGAGCTGGCAGCAGTCGCACGGCGCGCCAGTGTCCTTCGTACGCCGCCAGTTGAGGGGCGTCTGCCCACCCAGGTTTCTAGCCCCGCCATCCGCGCACAGATCTAGCAAAGTCGCACTGTGGCTTGATGTCCTTGCTCTGTAGCTCGGTGTATATGTGTCTACTTGTCGATGTCTTCGGCCGCGATATGAACTTGAACGTGCGGTGGTTCGATTGCGTTGCCCCATCGCCTCTCGTTGCGCTGTGTCTCGCGCATAGCCGCATTATGTCTGACCCCAGCCGCTCAAGTACTGGAACATGACTAGTCCGCACAACGCTCAACCCGCCTGGGCCTTGGGCAGAGTCCAGACCACATCGCGTCGCCACTCCTTCTCGAACCACGACATCGCTGCCGCCCCGACAGTTTTCCTTGTGAGAGTGGTACGTGCTATTGGAAAAGAGAATGAGGGCGATGGTGCGCGCGGCTCGGCTCCAACAGGCGGACAGTGTCAGAGGACGGACGAGATCGGGCGAGCGAGGGAGCGGGCGGAGCAGCTGGACGGACCACGCTGCACAGCGCCCTGGCGCGGTTCGGCGACGACCCGCCCGGCGGCAACCGCGACCGCGTGGAGGAGCGATCGTGTTCCGCTGCCGAGTAATCCCTCCCACAGTGGACACCGGCCACCAACCTGCCAGCATCTGGGACGCCTGGCTGGCGGCTGTTGAGGCATAACAATTGTGGGTGAAACTGTACTTATTGCTAAGATGGCGGAACGCGATATCGCATTCCTCAGCCTCTGCCCCCAACTCCTCGGCTCCAGCCTCCTGTCTCTACGGGCTGACACGCCCGCTCCCTTTCCCACCTCTCCTCTGTCTCTCAGTCCGAGTGCTCGGCTCCGACCCTTTTTTGGGTTTGCGTGCCTTTTGCGGCCTGGCGTCCCTGCAGTGTTCTACATAGACCAGACGCGTCGGCAGACCGGCCTAAGTCGGTCTGCCAAGACCCCGACCCGACCAACTGTTGGTCGGTCTAAACAAAATTAAGCCGATTCAGACTAAGGGTTGGTCGGTCTAAATAAAATTAAGCCGATGCAGACTAATGGTTGGTCGGTCGATAAGTAGACCGATCCCGACCTCACCTTTCCAGGTCTGCCGACGTCGGCAGACGTCGGGATAACACTATAAAAAGTCACTTTTTTTTTCTTAGCCTCCGGCGGTGTTGGAATATATGGATCGATAAAAGGTGAAAAATAGTGAACTGATTGTATTACAGCATTATGCGGGCGCAAGATCTCTCTATATACAGGAAGGCCGTCAGGACAAAGGACGGAAGACTGTCCCCCCGAGCCGGTACTCGAGGACTCAGTCATGTCCGGACGCCACCTCCGGTCCGTCATCTCCGGACGCCCATTATTCTGACACTTCCCCTCATACGGAAGATGCAAAGGAACACAGCAGAGAATGAGAAAACGGAATCCTCAGATGCCTCGTTAAAACTCATAACCGTGTAAAAAACCCCTCAAGGGAAAACCACGGACATAGGAGAAAGAGTGCATCCTCCAAAGAAAGAACAGAAAGAGTAACCTATTTCAAACGCCTGATTCGTGGTTGGTCGGAGACTTCCCCTGAGTCCCGGCTTACGAGCCCAAGCCCGTAAACGTGCTTCCAGTGCGTCTCGAGGGAGGTTCTTCGTCATGATGTCGGAGAGCATGTCGGATGTCGGGAGGTATATGGACTTGATGGCGTTCCGTTCCCAGGCATCACGGACGAAGTGGAAGCGGGCGCTGATGTGCTTGGTGCGCACATGGAACTTCGGGTTCTTTGCAAGCTGGATTGCACCTTGGTTGTCGAAAAAGATTTACTGGGGCTCAGTAGCCTTAGAGTCGTTGTCTGAGCATAAGCAGTGGGGGTATTGCTCGGCATGCTTGTACAGGATCGTAAACACGTAGCCAGATGTCGATTTTTCGATCAGGGTCTCCAGCGAAGTCCGAGTCTGTGTAGCCAATGGGCATGGTGACTTCAGAGTCTTATGTATTGTACTGAATGGCGAGGTTGGCCGTGTGTCGCAGGTATCGTAACGTGTAGGTGGCTGCTGCCAAGTGCTCAGTAGTCGGGGTGGAGGAGAATTTGCTTAGTATGGAGACAGTGAATGCAAGGTCCGGTCGAGTGCATAGCATTAGCCACATCAGACTGCCGATTGTTGACTGGTATCGTTGTTTACCATCTGAGTCGAGTATCCTTGCTGCGCTGTTTGTGTTTGCCGAGCCTGACTCTGGAAGTCGCAAGCAGCTTCCAGACAGTGCGCTGTTGGTGGATATGTAGTATCCGTCGTGATCGGTCGCGCTTGATCTCTATACCGAGGAAGCAGCGAACTGGGTCGAGGTCGGCCATCTTGTACTTGGCGCGAAGGAGGTTCTTGATCGTGGTGACTCGGTTGACTGATGGAGAGAAGAGTAGCATGTCATCAACGTACAGCAGCAGAATTATTGGTGCATCGTTCTGAGCCGATTGCTTGGAATTCCAGATGGCCAGTGGGGAATCGGCTCGATCGGTTAAGGTGGTGCTTGCCGAGAGATAGACATTTGGATCGTACTCGCATCACTGGAGACCGAGAGATCTGAGAAAGTGGTCAATATGCTCATACCAGAGATGGGGGGCCTGCTTAAGTCCATAAAGCGACTTTCTCAGCTTGCAGACTTGAGGTTTGTCCGCCTCAATACCCTGCGGCAGAGCCATATAGACGTCACCGTCAACTTTGGGATTCAGGAAGGCGGTGACAACATCCATTTGTTCGATTT
>Ga0307508_10002820_pt1 | contig 18048 bp, 13 predicted proteins | sample 9_EM_MG_FD_203089 | JGI IMG/M metagenome (GOLD analysis project Ga0307508, IMG submission 203089) | Populus trichocarpa ectomycorrhiza microbial communities from riparian zone in the Pacific Northwest, United States - 9_EM | ecosystem: Host-associated > Plants > Roots > Unclassified | place... | reverse complement strand
GCGGCGGGGCGGGTTCGCCGATCCGCGCCGCCGGCGCCGGGCGGGGAGAGTGGTCAGCCGGTCACGGACGTGTCGTCGACGACGAAGGACGTCTGGTATTCGTAGTCCTCGGCGCCGACGAACTCCACGGTGATGGTCTGGCCCGCGTAGGCGCTCAGGCTGAGACTGTGCGTGGCGTAGGTGGTGCCGGCGTCGAGGTTGCTGTAGGTGGCGGGGGTGGCGAGCACGGTTCCCGCGCTGTTGAGTATCTCGACCGACAAGGTGTCGTAGGCGACCGTTGTGGACGTCTCCTCGGTGTCCACGGCCAGCGAGAATTTGAAGGTCGACGAGCACCCCGCGGGCACGGCCACGCTCTGCGACAGCGTGTCGGTGTGCGTCTCGCCGTAACCGTCGAGCCAGGCGTCCCAGTCGCCGGTGGCGGCCGGCTCGTCGGCGTCATTGTTGATCACGTAGTCGGTGGCGGTCCACGGCGTCGCCGCGCCGGTCTCGAAGCCGGGGTTGCCCAGCAACTGCGCGTTCGAGCAGACGCCGGAGGCGGCGATCGTCCAGGCGAACGCGGCGGTCCCGCTGACTCCGGTGGAGTCCGACGCGGTGATGGTCGGGCTGAACGTGCCGGTGGCGGTGGGCGTTCCCGAGATCAGGCCGGTGGACGAGTTGATGCTCATGCCGGTCGGCAGGCCGCTGGACGCGAAGGACGTCGTGCCGGCGGCCGTGTCGGTGGCGTTGAGCTGCAGGCTGCTCGCGACCCCGACGGTGCCCGTCTGGCTGCCCGGGTTCGTGACCGCGACGCTGGCGCCGGTCAGGGTGACCGTCGACAGCGCGGTGGTCCAGTTGGTGGCGATGGCCTTGCGGGCGGCGGCGAGCGTGGTCGTGCCGGCGCAGACCATCTTCTTGAGCCGGTTCTCGATGGTGTCCTTCTTCGACGACGACCCGCCGTTGATGGTCGCGTGCGGCTCCGGCCACAGGTTGGTCGCGGCGGTCGGGTTCCCGCCGAGTTCCAGGGCGATGAGGTGGTCTTCCTCGTAGTCCGAGAGGCTGGTGTCGCTGTAGCCGTACTGGGCGATCTGTGTGGTCTTCAACTTGTTCGTGTAGGACGTGCTCGGGCGAACCGTCGAGGTCCAGCCGGACACGCAGATGGTGCTGCCGATGGTGCTCTGGGTCACGGCCGAGTTGGTCGCGCCCGGTTGGCACGACGGGTCCGGCAACGGCAGGTAGGCCTGCGAACAGGTGGCGGCGTGCGCGGCGCTGGGATAGGCGATCTGCACCGCTGCGATGCCCAGGGCGACCACGACCAGGGCATGCAGGGGCCGGCGGAGATTGGACATGGCTCACCCTTTCGGGTGCGACGGGGGATGGGGGTTCGGCCGCGATTGCGGGCCTTGGGGGGACCGAAGCTGCGGTTGAGGCTGACTATAGGAAGGCGGGTGGATCGACGGCCAGCGTTCCGCCCGGCCGATTGCGCGCAGGTCCGGCGGGCCGGAAGGAGGTCCTGGTCAACGCCGAGCTATGGATAAATTGACATGGATCTCCGAACCGCGGCGGCGGCCAGGATGGCAGGGTGGCGCGGGGCACATTTTCCGGCCCCGCGGGGTTTTCGCGACTTCGCGCGCTAAAATTCCTATTTAGTAGGTAGGTTTTGCTGCCTTTCGGCCCTGGCGGGGGAGAAACTCGATGACGAGTGCCGTGCGCAAGACGGCGCTGCCGGCGCCGCGCCGGGGTGACGCGGACGCGTTACGCCGGCAGTTCGAGCGGGACGCCATCTGGCACCGCATCGTCAAGCCCGGCGACCGGCTCCCGTCCGAGGTGCTGCTCGAGGCCGACCTCGGCCCGATACACCTCGACCGGCTCCGTATGACCGGCCCGATCGTGCTGGTGTTCGTGCGCCACGCGTCCTCCGAGCCATGCAACGTGACGCTCGCGCGGTACCAGCGGGACCTCGCGCCCGGGCTCGACGACCTCGGCGCCCATCTGGTCGCGGTCAGCCCGCAGGTCCCGCACCGGCTGGCCGAGGTCAAGCGCCGCCACGACCTGAGCTACTTCGTCGCCGCCGACGTCCGGCACACCCTGATCGACGCGTTCAACCTGGGCTTCGCCGAGCCGGGCGCCGAGGCCGTCCTCGGCGCCCGGTATGCGGTGCTGCCATTCCCCGCGGTCGTCGTCGCCGACCGCGCCGGCGTCGTCCACTTCGCCGACGTGCGTCCCGACGGCGAGCCGCACACCAAGCCGTCCCGCGTCCTGGCCGCGGTCCGCGCTCTGTCCTGACTAGCGCCTATATCAAAGTGGGGACCGCAGCGCGGTCCCCACTTTGATTCAAGCGCTAGACGAACGGCGGCCGCGTGTCGATCTCCATCCAGCGCTCGGGGTGCCCGACCGGCACGAACCCGGCCTTCGCGTAGACCCGGTGGGCGTCGAGCGTCGCCAGCACGAGGCGCTTGACGCCGTGCCGCTCGGCCCACTCGGTGGCCCAGGTGGCGAGCAGGGCGCCGAGGCCCCGGCCGCGGTGGTCGCGGTCGACGTACACATCGCAGAACCAGATGAACGTCGCGCGGTCGGACACGATGCGCGCCACCGCGACCTGCCGCATGTCGGCGGTGTAGACGCCCACCGGGACCGAATTGGCGAAGGACCGTTCGACGACCTCGCGGGTGCGGCCCTTGGCCCAGTAGGCGTCGGTGCTGATCCACTGGACGACGCGGTCCATGTCCAGATCGGACGGGTCCTCGCTCAGACGATAATCGCTCACCCGTGCATTGTCGCGGTTTCCCGGCGGGGCGGTGGTACCCGGTCAGGCCGGCGCCGACGGCGTCCAGCCGATCGCCGGGGCGACGTGCTTGACGATGGTCTCCAGGATCCGGGTGTTGTAGGCGACGCCCAGTTGGTTGGGGACGGTGAAGAGCACGGTGTCGGCCGCCTGCACGGCCGCGTCCCCGGCCAGCTGCGCGGCGATCTCGTCCGGCTCGCCGACGTACGTACGTCCGAAGCGCGACCGGGCCCCGTCGAGAAGCCCGACCTGGTCGTCGTGCGCCTGCGCGCCGAAGTAGACCCGGTCGATCTCCTCGGTGATCGGCAGGACGCTGCGTGACACCGACACCCGCGGCTGCCGGGAGTGTCCGGCCTCGAGCCAGGCGGCGCGGTACCCGGCGATCTGCTCGGCCTGCAACTGGTCGAAGGGGACGCCGGTGTCCTCGGTGAGCAGGGTGGAGCTCTGCAGGTTCACCCCGATCCGCGCGGCCCACAGCGCGGTCTCCCGGGTGCCCGAGCCCCACCAGATGCGCTCGCGAAGGCCCGGCGACTGCGGCTGGACGGCGAGGCCGCCGCTGATCCCGGTGCGCGCCGGGTCGGTGCGGGCCACCGCGACGCCCTCGATCGCGGAGAGGAACAGCTCGGTCTTCTGCCGGGCCAGGTCCGCCGCGGTGACCCCGTCCGGCGGGGCGTACCCGAAGACGGAGGCGCCGTCGAGGACGGACTCGGGCGATCCGCGGCTCACTCCGAGTTGGAGGCGTCCGCCGCTGATCAGATCGGTGGCCGCGGCCTCCTCGGCCATGTAGAGCGGGTTCTCGTAGCGCATGTCGATCACGCCGGTGCCGACCTCGATCCGACCGGTGCGCGCCGCGACGGCCGCGAGCAGCGGGAATGGCGAGGCCAGCTGCCGCTCGAAGTGGTGCACCCGCACGAAGGCGCCGTCGACACCCAGCTCCTCGGCGGCCTCGGCCAGCTCGATGGTCTGCAGTAGGGAGTCGGCGGCGCTGCGGGTCTGCGACCCGGACGCGTTACGCCAGTGTCCGAAGGACAGAAATCCGATCTTCTTCACCCTGCCACCAACCCCGCCGGCGGTCCGGCGATTCCCCGCGCTCGCGCGTCCATTCCGTACGCGGGCCGACGGCGCGGCCGGAATCGTCGCTCGGCCATCGGGGACATTACCGGACACATCGCGAATGGCCTCGGCGCATTGCGTGCGTCCCCAATTCCGGATTCGGCCTTCCGCACAGTGGACGCCGGGTCGGCCGAACGGCGGGTTTGCCGGACGCCGAACGGGTTTCGGCTGGTCAGCGGATCGGTTCCGATGTGGTCGGCCGCGGCGTGGGGTGTCGGCAAGCCGATAGTAGCGGCCTTGACCTGCTGTTTTCTTCGATCCGAAACATGCCCGCAAAAGGAATGGAAGCCATCAGTTGATCGGGATGTCCCGATTTGGCGTCATCCACTCCGACACTGGGCGTGACGCCGCACATTCATCCTGCCTTTATCTGTAGTTCAGGTTCTGGACAGGTGTTTGTGCCCTACGTATCGTCTGTCCTCGCAGGTCGCGTCGTGGGGATGCGGTTTGGCGCGAACGAAGGCAGATGGGGGAAACGTGAGAGAAGCTCGGCGTGCGACGTAGTCGCCGCATGGGCGGCGCGGTGCAGCGTACCCGCGTCGGCTGCTGATCCTAGCCGCATCACCCTGCCCGGGCGATGCCGGTCGAGCATTTCCGCAAAAACATCGATCGCATATCGACGCGTATCTCCGGGGTTCTGGGAAAGGGCGCCGGATGCGCTTTCGCCTTGCCTGAACGCCGTCGAGTCCGGCGTCGAACACGCCTGCCCGAATTTGAATCATTTCGGAGGATGTCTTGACCGGGAACATATTTGCCGGAAATGGAGAGGCGGCCGCCACCGCCGATCCGGTCACCGCCGACCGGACGCGTCCGCGGCTCAGCATCGTCGTGCCGGAACGACACGGCTCGCTGAACCACGACGGGTTCGTCGAGCGGCTGGCGGCGGCCTGCGCCGACCTCGACGCGGAGATCCTGGTGGTCGCGGACGGCCCGGGCGAGCCCGAGCTGCCCGCGCGGCCAGCGGTCCCCGTCAAGGTCGTGCGCAGGCCGCCCAACCAGCGCCGCGGCGGCCTCGGCGGCGCGGTCATGGCCGGCGGCCGGCACGCCCGTGGGGAATGGATCATGGTCATCGACGCCACCCTGCGCCCGTCCCCGGACACCGCCGCCGCGCTCGCCCGCACCGCGTTGCGGCACGAGGTCGACATCGTCGTCGGCACGCGCCACGCCGGCGCGGGCAGCGGCGACCGGCTGGGCAGCGCCGTCCGCATGGCCAAGGCGCTCTTCCCGCGCCGACTGGCGACGGTGAGCGACCCGATGAGCGGCCTGTTCGCCTTCCGCGCCGATGCGGTCGACCTGGATCGCCTCGACCCCGTCGGCGGCAAGGTGCTGATGGAACTGCTCGTCCGCAATCCCGGCGCGCGGGTGGCCGAGGTGGCTTACGAGGCCGCGCCGCAGGAGGTCCGTCCGGCCCGCGTCTCCGCCCGCGCCGGCGCCGCGTTCCTGCGGCACCTGGCCCGGCTGCGGCTGCGCCGCTTCGTCGGTCAGATGCGGCAGGCGCCCGTCGGCCGTGGCCGGCAACTCGGCCGGCTGCTCGCCTTCGGCACGGTCGGGCTCTCCGGCGTCGCCGTCAACACCGCCGCGCTCTGGCTCCTCTACACCGCCGGCGGCCTGCACCACCTGCTCGCCGCCGCGCTGGCCACCCAGGCCTCGACCACGTGGAACTTCGTGCTCGTCGAGTTCCTGGTCTACCGCGGCCGGGGCAACGGCTCGGCCGGCAGCCGGGCCGTGCGCTTCTACCTGATGAACAACCTGCTGCTGATCGGCCGGCTGCCGCTGCTGCAGGTCCTGCTCTGGACCGGCATGGACCTGCTCGCCGCCAACGCGGTCACGCTGGTCGTGCTCTTCCTGGCCCGGTTCCTGGTCAGCGACAGGGTGATCTACGGCAAGGGCCAGGAGGCGGGCCGCGACCCGGTGCTCATGCTCGTGGACCCCGGCGCGGCGAACCCGCCGCCGGTCTCCGCCCGCAAGCGCTCGCAGTACCTGCAGTACCGCTACGACATCGCCGGCACGGTCACCATCGGCTCCCAGATCATGCTGCCCGAGCTCGAGTTCTTCCGGGCGCAGTGGATTCCCGACGCCGAGGTGGACATCGCGGTACGGGTCGGCGACGTCGGCCACCGCCGCCCGCGCCTGCGGGCCACGATGATCGAGTACTCGGACCCGGTCACCCTGCGCTACGAGGAGCACCTCGGCCGGCTGGGCGCGAACTTCCGGGTCGAGCTCGGCCCGACGATCAACATCCACGTCGGTCCGCTGCTGGCCAGCTCGCCGCACGTGGTCTACACCAACATCGTCGAGGCGCTGCTGCGCTTCGTGCTGGTCAGCCGCGGCAAGATGCTGCTGCACTCGGCCTGCGTCGAGCTCGACGGCGTCGGCGTGATGCTCTCCGCGCTCACCGACACCGGCAAGACGGCGACCGTGCTGCGGCTGCTGCGCGACCACGGCGGACTGTTCCTCTCCGACGACATGACGGTGGTCGACGCGAGTGGCGCCGCGGTCTGCTTCCCCAAGCCGCTGACGATCTCGGCGCACACCCTGCGCGCCGTGCAGGCCGAGGACCTCACCCCGGCGGAGTGGCGGCGCCTTCAGTTCCAGAGCCGGCTGCACTCCAAGGGCGGGCGGTCGCTGGCGCTGACGCTGAGCCGGTTCAACGTGCCGATCATGGGGATCAACGCGATCACCCAGCGCCTCGTCCCGCCGCCGAAGTACACCGTGGACCGCCTCGTCCCGTGCAAGCTGGGCAGCGCCACCGACGTACAGGAGCTGTTCATCATCGAGCGCGGCACGCCGCGCATCGCCGACCTCGGCCAGGACGAGACGCTCGAGCGGATGATCGTCAACACCGACGACGCGTACGGGTTCCCGCCGTTCAAGTACTTCGCGCCGGCCGTCACAATCGGGGGCCTCGGGTACCAGCAACTGCGGGCACGCGAACGGGAGATCCTGGCCGGGTTCCTGTCGCACGTGCGTACCCGGGTGGTCGCCTCGGACAGCTTCGGCTGGGCCGACGAGATCCCGCGGCTGCTCGAAGGCCGCGGCGCTGAGGCCGCGGGCGTGCACGGCGCCTTCCCCCGCTGGAACCCGCTGGCCGAGGCCGCCTCCGGAGGGACGGCGTGACGGCGCTCCCGTTCATGATCGTCTTCGGCCTCGCGACGGTGGCGATGCTGGTCGTCGCCACCACCTCGCTGGCCTGGATGGTCGACTCGTGGCGCACGCCGCACGCGCTGGGACAGATGCCCTTCCCGGAGCCCGACGAGCCCCGCCTGTCATTCTCATTGCTGGTGCCGGCCCGGCATGAGGAGGCGGTGCTCGCCGACACGGTCCGCCGGCTGCTGAGCCAGTCCCATCCCGACTTCGAGATCATTCTGATCGTCGGCGACGACGACGAGGGCACCCACGCCGTGGCGCGCGAACTGTCCTGGGAGGACCCGCGCGTGCGGGTGGTGGTCGACGACAGCGTGCCGAAGAACAAGCCGAAGGCGCTCAACCGGGCGCTGGCCGAGTGCACCGGGCAGATCGTCGGGGTCTTCGACGCCGAGGACGAGGTCGCGCCCGACCTGCTGCGCCACGTCGACGCCTGCTTCCGGGCGCAACGCGCGCACGTGGTGCAGGGCGGCGTGCAGCTGATGAACTACCGGTCGAACTGGTGGTCGCTGCGTAACACGCTGGAGTACTTCTTCTGGTTCTCCAGCCGGCTGCACTTTCACGCGCGCAACGGGTTCATCCCGCTCGGCGGCAACACCGTGTTCGTCCGCGCCGACCTGCTCCGGCTCGTCGAGGGCTGGGACACCGAGTGCCTGGCCGAGGACTGCGAGCTGGGCATCCGCCTGTCGGTGGCGGGCGCGAAGGTCGCCGTCGCGTACAGCCCCGAGCTGGCCACCCGCGAGGAGACCCCGCCGACCCTGGCCGGCCTGATCAAGCAGCGGACCCGGTGGAACCAGGGCTACCTGCAGGTGTTCAAGCGGGGGGAGTGGCGCCGGCTGCCCACCCGGGGCAAGCGGACGATGGCCCGCTACCTGCTCGCGATGCCGTTCATGCAGGCGTTCTCCGGGGCGATGGTGCCGCTGTCGCTGCTCACCATGCTGTTCTTCCGGGCGCCGATGCCGTTCGTGCTGCTCACCTACGTTCCGATGGCCGCGACGCTGGCCACGCTGACGATCGAGGTGATCGGGCTGGCCGAGTTCGACCGCATGTTCGGGCTCAAGGTGCGGCTGCGCGACTACCTGGTGCTGATCGTCGGCGCGGTCCCGTACCAGCTGCTGCTGGCCGTCGCGGCCGTGCGGGCCTCGGCCCGGGAGGTCCGCGGCGAGCGCGGCTGGGAGAAGACCGAGCACGTCGGCGCCCACCGCGACGAGCCCGTGCTGGAGGGCAGCGTCTCATGACGCTCTCGGTCTACGACCTCGACCTCTTGCCGCTCGACCTGGCCCTGACGGACCTGCCGGAGCCGCCCGAGCCACTGCGGCGGCGGGTGGGGCGCCGGCTGGCCGCCTGGGTACGCCCGCGCCGCGCCGACCTGGCGATCATCGCCGCGCTGGTGACCGTCGGCACGATCGTGCACGCCGTGGGGATGTACTCGTCCCCGGCCCGCTTCGACGACGAGGGCACCTATACGGCGTACGCGTGGGCGGTGCAGAACTGGCACCGCCTCGGCCACTACACCTACTGGTACGCCCACCCGCCGCTGGGCTGGATGCAGATAGCCGCCTGGACCTGGCTGACCGACGCCTTCGACCGGGCGCCGTACGCCGTGGCCGCCGCCCGCGAGTTCATGCTGGTCTGCAAGATCGTCGGGATCGTCCTGCTCTACCTGCTCGCCCGGCGTCTCGGGATGAGCCGGATCGCCGCGACCCTCGGGGTGGCGATCTTCGCGCTGAGCCCGCTGTCGGCGTACTTCACCCGGGCCGCGCTGCTGGACAACATCGTCACGCCCTGGCTGCTGGCCGCGTTCTTCTTCGTGGCCTCGCCGCGGGCCAGCGTCCGCGGCGCGGCGGCGGGCGGGTTCTGCCTGGCGATCGCGGTGCTCACCAAGGAGACCGCGCTGCTCTATCTGCCGGCGGTGCTGCTCACCCTGTGGCAGCACACCGACCGGCGGACCCGGCGGTTCTGCCTGGGCTTCTTCGGCGCGGTCTTCTTCCTGCTCTGCGCCGGCTTCCCGGTGTACGCGCTGCTCAAGAACGAGCTGTTGATCGGGCCCGGGCACGTCAGCCTGGAGTGGGCGGTGCGCTGGCAGCTGTTCGAGCGGACCGGCAGCGGCAGCATCTTCGACGCGAAGAGCACCGCGCACGCGGTGATCCGCAGCTGGGTCGACCAGGACCCCTGGTTCCCGCGGCTCGCCCTGGCGACCGTGCTGCCCGGGCTGCTGATCCGCCGTACCCGGCCGGTGGCCTTCGCCTTCGGAGTCCAGGTGCTCCAGCTCTTGCGGGGCGGGTACCTGCCCTACCCGTACGTCATCGCGATCATTCCGTTCGCGGCGCTGACCATCGCCGGGTGCGCGGACTGGCTCTGGGATGTCGGAACCCCGCAGTACGCGCTGACGAAGAAGGCGAACGGCTGGTGGCGCTTGATCAGCGCGTGGCTGCCCCAGACAGTGGTCCGCGGCAAACAGGTCCTGCTGGTGGGGCTCGCCGCCTGCCTGGTCTACACGGTCGGCCACGCGTGGAGCTACCCGCTGCGCGACCTGCGGGTCGACGACCGCGACGCGGGCAAGGCCGAGGCGCTGGCCTGGCTGCGCGAGCACACGACCGCCGGCCAGTACCTCGTGGTCGACGACAGCTTCTGGGTCGACCTGGTCCGCGCCGGGCATCCGAGCGACCACGTCGTCTGGTTCACCAAGCTGGACGTCGACTCCGACGTGCGCATCCCCGGGACGTACCAGTGGGCCGGCATCTCCTACGTAGTCCTCGACCACCAGGACGACCTGTCGGTGCACCTGCAGAGCGACGGCCGGCCGTCGAAGGACACGCTCACCCAGTTCCCGACGCTCGGCAAGGCGCTGGCCCATTCGCGGACGATCGCGACCTTCGGCAAGCAGCTGGACACGGTCACGATCCGCCAGGTCGACCCCGCCATGCTCGACCCGGCCGTCAAGCCGGTGGCCACGCCCGCGGCCAAGCCCACCACGAAGCCCACCAAGGCGAAGTCCAAGACCAAAACCAAGAGCACGTCGAAGAGCACCTCGAAGACCGGAAAGAAGCCGGTGCTCGGCGGGCGACCGGCGGCGATCCAGTGACCGTCGCCCTGCACCGTCCACCCGCCGCGCAGCGCGCCGGCCGGCCGCCCCGCGGCCGGCCCTGGCGGATGCTGCTCGGCGCGGTGGCGGTCGTCGCGGTCGTCGGCGGGGCCGCGGTGGTGGCCGTCCCGCGCTGGCTGCACCGCGGCGAGACCCGGGTCTGTGCCGGCGACGCCCTGCAGGCCCAGACCCTCGACGGCCTCGCCGCCTTCGCCGGCTGGCTCGAGCGCAACCAGGTGCCGGGCTACGTCGGCGAGGTCGGCTGGCCGGCCGGGGCGGACTGGGAGCAGGTCGCGACCACGTGGTACGACGCGGCGGACGCGATCGGCCTGCCCGTCACCGCCTGGGCCGCGGCGAGTTGGCCGGCCGACTACCCGATGGCGGTCTACCGCCGGTCGACGGGCTCGACGGCGCTGGACACCGCCGGGCCGCAGAGCGCCGTCGTCCGCGACCACCCGAGCACCCGGCGGTACAAGCGCGGCGTGGTGGTGGCCGGCGGGTCGTTCGGCGCCTCCGACAGCAATCCGCGCTACTCCAGCGCCAACCCCGGCCGGTACGGGTACGACTACAGCTACGAGAACGCGGCCGGCTACCGGTACCTAGCGGACCAGGGGATCCGGCTGGTCCGGCTCACGGTGGCCTGGGAGCGGCTGCAGCGTACGCCCGGGGGCCCGCTCGATCCGACAGAGCTCGGCCGGCTGCGCACGGCGCTGCGCCTGGCCGGCGCCAACGGCATCGCGGTCGTGCTCGACCTGCACGGCTACGGCACGTACGCGTCGTCGCGCCCCCTGGTCCTGGGCACTCCCGCGCTGCCGGTCGGTCGGCTCGCCGACGTCTGGTCGAAGCTGGCCACCGCTACCCGCGACGAGTCCTCGGTGGTCGGCTACGACCTGCTCAACGAGCCGATCACGCTGGCCGCTCGCGGCTCCGACGGCGCGCGGCTCTGGGAGCAGGCCTCGCAGGCCGCGGTCGACGCGATCCGGGCGACCGGCAACCGGCGGACCATCGCCGTGACGGGGTACGGCCAGACCGGCCCGGCCCACCTCGGCGAGCTGCACCCACGGGCGTGGATCGACGACCCCGTCCACCGCACCGTCTACGAGGCGCACGCCTACTTCGACGGCGACTCGAGCGGTCACTACACCGCGAGCTACGCCACCGAGCTGGGCCGCCTGCCGCAGAGCGGCCGCACCTGTCGCGTCCTGCACGACCTGACCCCGTCCACCCCCGTCTTCGCAGCGTCCTGACACACCGGAAACGGAAACGCCCATGCCCGCACCCACCCTCGACACCCGCCGGCGGCAGCTGCTGGTGCTTCTCGTCCTGCTCGCCCTGGTCAGCACCGCGGTCGCCGTCGTCATCGTGATCCGCACGGCCGGACCCGGCCGGAGCACGGCGGCCACGCACCCGCGGCCGCCGCTGTTGCCGGCCGGCGCCACCCCGACTCCGTTCACCCTCACCGCCGCCGACGGCAGCAAGATCACCTGCCCGACCGGCTCCGCGCCCACCGTGATGATCATGGAGGCGACCTTCACGCCGGCGCTCTCCGGCGGCTCGGTCATGAAGAAGGGCAGCTACCACATCCGGCTACGCGGCACCCTCGACAACGAGACCGGCGCCGCCGTCGACGTGCGGAAGCTGTTCGCCACGGTTCGCGGCCGCTACTGGCCCGGCGCCCGGATCACCGCGGCCCACACGATCAACCAACAGTCGTCCGTACGCATCGTCGTCGACGGCACCTACCGCAGCGGCGAGCAGGGTCCCGTCCGCGTCGCGACCCATCTCGACTGGAAATGGCACGTGTCCGACCTCGCCGGTTGCGGCGACAGCGGGCTCGTGGAAGACGACTGAGAACGCTGGAGACACCCCCATGAACAACAGACTCTTCCGCGTCGCGGCCGTCTCCTCGACGCTCGTGGTCTTCGCGTCGGCGCTGGTCGCCGCCACGAGCGTGTCGTCGGCAGCGGCCACACCGGTCACCGTCAACGCCTCGGCCGACTCCTACGTCAGCGCCGACACGCCGGACACGAACTACGGCACCGCCACCAGCGTCACCGTGCGGGCGCCCTCCTCGACCAAGGCCGAGGCGATCGCGTTCGTCAAGTTCGCGGTGACCGGCCTGACCCGGGCGCCGTCCGCGGTGCAACTGCAGCTCTACAGCTACGCGCAGAGCGCCACCGGCGTCCAGGTGTACACCGCGGGCAGCGACTGGACCGAGTCCGCGGTCACCTGGAACACGATGCCGGCGCCGGGAACCACGCTGGCCGCGAACATGGCCAACCTGGTCCTCAACGCGTACGCCACGGCCGACGTCAGCTCGGTCGTCACCGGCAACGGCACCTACACGTTCGCGATCACCACCACGTCGACGCTGAGCAAGCAGCTGGCCAGCCGGGAGGTCTCCGCCGACCCGCCGCGCCTGCTGATCACCACGAGCACGCCGGACACGGTCACCGCGACCTCCGGGTCCGCTCAGAGCGCGCCGGTCTCCACCGCGTACGCCCAGCCGTTGGTGGCGACCGTGACCGACGGGTCCGGCGCGCCGGTCGCCGGCGTTCCGGTGACCTTCACGGCACCTTCGAGCGGGGCCTCGGCCACCTTCGCCGGGGGCGCGGCGGCGGTCTCGGTCTCGACCGACGCGTCCGGCGTGGCGACCACGCCGACGCTGACCGCGAACGCCACGACCGGCGCCTTCCAGGTCACGGCCTCGACCGCGAACTCCAGCACGCCGGCCTCGTACACCCTCACCAACGGCAGCGCCGCGACGACCTCGCCGTCCGCCTCACCGTCCGCCTCGACATCGACCTCCGCCTCGCCGTCGCCGTCCACCTCGACCTCCACCTCGGCCTCGCCGTCCCCGTCGCCCAGCTCGACGGGCACGACGACGACCTACACCTTCAAGGCGACGGCGGACTCGTACGTGCGCTCGGACGACACGGCGAGCACGCACGGCTCGGAGTACGTGCTCGGCACCGAGGCCGGATCGTCGAGCACACCGACGCTCAACGCGTACGTCCGCTTCAACGTGACCGGGGTGACCGGCACGGTCACCTCGGCCAACCTGCAGCTCTACAGCTTCGCGACCTCGGCGCTGGGCGTGTTGGTCGACAAGACCACCTCGGACTGGACCGAGGCCGGGCTGACCTACGCCAACGCGCCGGCGATCGGCGCGCAGGTCGGGGCGGGCCCGAACATCGCGGTCAACACGTGGGCGTCAGTGAACATCACCAACGCGGTCACCGGCAACGGCGGCTACGACTTCGCGCTGACCACGACCCGGACGGCGAACAACAAGTTCGCCAGCCGGGAGTCGACAGCGACGCCGCCCACCCTGGTGGTCACCGCGGTAACCGGCGGCAGCACCACGACCCCGACCACGTCCCCGACGACCACGACGCCGACGACCGCCCCGACCACAACCACCCCGACGACCGCCCCGACCACCACCACGCCGACGACCGTGCCGACCAGCGCGTCCTCGTCGACGCTGCTCGGCGACTACACGATCGTGGCGAGCGGCGGGAACGGGCAGCGGGTGATGGCCGCCGGCCTGTTCGCGGCGCCGTTGGCCGCCACGGTGACCAGCGGCGGCAGCCCGGTCGCGGGGGCGCCAGTAACGTTCACCGCACCGGCGAGCGGCGCCACGGCGAGCTTCCCGGGCGGGGCGAACACCGTCACCGTCTCCACCGACAGCACCGGCGTCGCCACCACCCCGCCCGTGACGGCGGGCACGACCACCGGCACGTACCAGGTCACCGCGACCGTGGGCGCGCAGAGCGCGACCTTCACCCTGACCAACTCCGATCCGATGATCGTCGCCGCCGGCGACATCGCCTGCACCGCGGGCAAGGCGGCCACCGCCACCAGCTGCCAGCAACAGGCCACCTCCGACCTGGCGCTCAGCCTGCACCCGGACGCCGTGCTCCCGCTCGGCGACGACCAGTACGAGCTGGGGTCGCTCAGCGACTTCCAGACGATCTACGACCCGACCTGGGGGCGGCTGAACGCCATCGCCCATCCGGTGCCGGGCAACCACGAGTACGGCTACATCGGCACGGACATCCAGCCCACCGGCGGCACCGGCTACTTCACCTACTTCGGCGACCGCGCGCACCCGCTCGACCCGGGCTGCACCACGCTCTGCAAGTCCTGGTACAGCTACAACATCGGGACCTGGCACCTGATCGCGCTGGACAGCCAGTGCGGCGTGGTCGGCGGCTGCAACCCCGGCAACGCGCAGTACCAGTGGCTGCTGTCCGACCTGAACGCCAACCCGAACAAGTGCACGCTGGCTTACTGGCACATCCCGATCTACTCGAGCAGCCAGGACCACCAGCCGGACATGCAGTCGATCTACACGCTGCTTTACAACAAGGGCGCGGACGTCGTGCTGACCGGGCACGCCCACTTCTACGAACGGTTCGACCCGCAGGACGGCGCCGGCAACGCCGACCCGGCCAAGGGGGTCGCGCAGTTCATCGTGGGCAGCGGCGGCCGTAACTTCTTCAGCATCCGACCCACGCCGGCGGCCAACAGCGCGGCGCGGATCGCCAACACGTTCGGGGTGCTGCAGATGACCCTGTCCGACGGCTCGTACAGCTGGAACTTCGTGCCCTCCAACACCGGCGGCCTCACCGACAGCGGCACCGCGAGCTGTCACTGAGCGCCACGAACCCAGACCGCGTGCACGGCGCTGCGCCGAGCCGGACCCGAGCGACCTCGACGAAGTGTCCGCGGCGGCCCCACCCGCCACCGGACACCCGCCTCGACGAGGTCACGCGCGGGTGGCCGCCCAGATCCCCGGCGGCGGCCACCCGCAGGGTCCGCGCCCGGCGCAGGTGAACCCCGCCGTGCACGCCCCACCTTGCGGCAACGAGGGTGGCCCGGGCAAGAGCCCCGGGCCACCCGGCCGGACGAAATCACCGCCGGCTACCCCGGGTCGGCGCGCCCGCCGGGCAACCCCTAGCATCGAGCCCATGCGCCGGTTCTCCACCCCGCCTCCCCGCTCCTGAGCGGGGCTGCACCCTTGCCGCGTCCGGCCTGAGTCAGGCCCGGCGCGAGCCCGCGCGCGTCCCGCTTCCGCGACCCCGTTCTCCTAGTCGCAGGAGCGATCTCCGATGCTTGTCCGCAACTCGCCAGACCGTCGTGCCCGAAAGGGCTCCGGGAACCCCTCCGGAATCTGGTTTCTCGTCCTCGCCGGCGTCCTCTGGGGCACCGGCGGCCTCACCGGCAGCCTTCTCGCGCACCGCGCCGGCCTCGACCCGCTGGCCGTCGCCGCCTACCGGCTCGGCGCCGGCGGCCTGCTCATCGTCGCCTTCCGGGCGCTGACCCGCCGGCCCGCGCCGCGCGGCCGCCGATCCTGGACCCGGATCGTCACGCTCGGCGTGCTCGCGGCCGTCTTCCAGGCCGCGTACTTCGCTGCTGTGGCGCTTCTCACGGTCAGCCTCGCCACCCTGCTGACGATCGGGTCGTCGCCCGTGCTGGTGCTGATCGCCGAGGCGGTCACCGGCCGACGCCGGGTCGGCGGCGCGGCGCTCGGGACGGCCGGCCTCGCCGTCGCCGGGTTGGGGTTGCTGCTCGGCGTGCCGCCGGCCGGCCGGGACCCGGCCACCCTGCTGGCCGGCGGCGGGTTCGCGCTGCTCGCGGCCGCCGGCTTCGCCACCATGACGATGATCGGGGCCCGGCCGGTGCCCGGTCTCGACGACCTCGCGGCGACCGGGTGGGCGTTCACCCTCGGCGCCGCGGTGCTCGCTCCGCTCGCCGCGGCGACCGGCCACAACGCCCTGAGCTTCGCGGTGACCCCGGCGAGCGCCGGCCTGTTGCTGCTGCTGGGCCTCGGGCCGACCGCGATCGCGTACGCGGCGTACTTCCGCGGCCTGCGCACCGCGCCGGCCGGGACCGCCGCCCTGATGGCCCTGCTGGAACCGCTCGTCGGCACCGTCCTGGCCGTGCTGATCCTCGGCGACCGGCTGAGCCCGGCCGGATTCGCCGGCGGCGCCCTGCTGATCACAGCGCTCGTCCTGGAGAAGACGGCTCCGCTTTCGGCACGAGGAACCGATCCCGGTGGTGTCCGGGTGGCGGAGGCGGAGTATGACTGATGAGTGACCGTTGACGGGTGGGACGGGCGAGGGCTGCCGCCGGTGGCCCGTGCCCGCATCGACCGTGCCGCCGCCGACGGGGTGCGCACCTCGCTGCTGTCGGCCGGTGGGGCGGCCGGGCTCGAGGTGGCCGGCTTCGACGTGGTCGGCGAGGTGCTCGGCACGACCGTCATGCAGATCGGCTGGAGTGGGTACGGCGGCTGCGGCGCCAGCTTCGGCCTGGGCAGTTTCGCGCCGGCGGTGGTGAGCGGGTCGTCCCGCTGGTCCGGCTACGCGCCTTACGTGCAGGCCGTCCGGCAGGGCCGCGACACCGCGCTCAACCGGCTGCTGCAGGAGGCGGCCGCGCTCGGCGCCGACGGCGTGGTCGGCGTGCGGTTCACCGACGAACGGATGGACGCCACCAAGCGCGAGTTCATGGCGCTCGGCACCGCGGTCCGCTCGCGCGGCCGGCAGCGTCCGACGTCGCCGTTCACCACCGAGCTCGGTGGGCAGGACGTGGCGAAACTGCTCGCCGCCGGCTGGGTGCCGGTCGGCATGGCGTATGGGATCTCCGTCGCCGTCCGCCACGACGACTGGCGCACCCAGCGGCAGAACAGCGTGTGGGCGGGAAACGTCGAGATCACCGGCTACACCGAGCTGCTCAACCACACCCGCGCCGACGCCCGGCGCGACTTCACCGTCCGAGCCGGCCGGCTCGGCGCCGACGCCGCCCTGCTCTCCGGCATCTGGACGCGGATGTGGCCGGTCGAGATCGGCGAGAACCACACCGACCACGTGGCCGAGTGCGTGCTCACGGGCACGGCGGTCGCGAGTTTCCGGCCCGGCACGCCGGCCACCACCAGCAGTCTCACCATCCTGCCGCTGCGGAGAATGCGATGACCGTCAACACCTCCGACGCCCCCGGCGTACCCGACGATGCGATGCGCCGCCTGGCGCAGATGCGCCCCGGCCAGGCGACCAGCCTGTTCACCTCCGACCTGAGCGTCAACGAGTTCCTGCTGGTGCGCGAGGCCGGCTTCCGGCCGCTCGGGCTGGTGCTCGGGTCGAGCATCTACCACGTGGGCATCCAGCTCGGCCGGTGGAGCCAGAACCGTGAGCTGGAGCAGCTCTCCCAGGCCATGTACCACGCCCGCGAGCTGGCGATGTCCCGGATGGAGGCCGAGGCGGACGCGCTCGGCGCGGACGGCATCGTCGGCGTCCGGCTGGACATCGAGTTCAAGGAGTTCGGCTCCGACCTGGCCGAGTTCATCGCGATCGGCACCGCCGTGCTCGGCGACGCGCCGCCACCCACCGGCGGGGGCTGGCGCAACAACCACAACCAGCCGTTCACCAGCGACCTGTCCGGGCAGGACTTCTGGACGCTGATCCAGGCCGGCTACGCGCCGCTCGGCATGACGATGGGCACCTGCGTCTACCACATCGCACACCAGCGGTTCTGGCAGGCGATGGGCAACATCGGGCAGAACGTCGAGATCCCGCAGTACACAGAGGCCCTCTACGACGCGCGCGAGCTGGCGATGAGCCGCATGCAGGCCGAGGCCGAGCAGCTCGGCGCGGAGGGCATCGTCGGTGTCCAGATGCTCTCCAACACCCACCGCTGGGGCGGGCACACCACGGAGTTCTTCGCGATCGGCACCGCCGTCCGCCCGCTGCGCCCCGACCACGTCATCGCCAAGCCGCAGCTCGTGCTGCCCCTGACCGACTCATGACCGCCGGCCTGGGCCCGATGGGCGACCTGCACCTGATCGCGGCCGCGCTGCGCGCCGACCGGGCCGACGTCGAGTCGTACGTGCGGGTGCTGACCTCCGTGCTCGGCGACGCCCTGCCGCCGGGCATGGTCGAGGTCG
>Ga0307508_10002819_pt1 | contig 18048 bp, 14 predicted proteins | sample 9_EM_MG_FD_203089 | JGI IMG/M metagenome (GOLD analysis project Ga0307508, IMG submission 203089) | Populus trichocarpa ectomycorrhiza microbial communities from riparian zone in the Pacific Northwest, United States - 9_EM | ecosystem: Host-associated > Plants > Roots > Unclassified | place... | reverse complement strand
CACGGACAGAACGGTTCACGGATGATCGACAGGCGCACCTTCGGCAAGGTCATCGGCGCGGGCGCCGCGGGAACGGCTGCGGCATCACTGATCGGCCTGGGCGACGGTTCCGCGGCGGCGGCGTCCTTGTCCTCCGGGCCCGGTGCCGAAAAGGCGGCACCGGCGCTGACACCGGACACGGGCGCCGGTTCCTTCCCGGCGCTGAAGCAGGTCAGGGCCGGCGAGCTCACCGTCGGCTACGCCGAGGCCGGCCCGGCCGACGGACCGGTCGTCATCCTCCTGCACGGGTGGCCGTACGACATCCACTGCTACGTGGATGTCGCGCCGCTGCTGGCGGCCCAGGGCTACCGGGTCATCGTTCCCTACCTGCGCGGACACGGCACCACGACCTTCCTTTCGCCGACCACGTTCCGCAACGCGCAACAGTCGGTGATCGCCTACGACGTCATCGCCCTGATGGATGCCCTGAGGATCAAGGAGGCCGTGTTCGGAGGCTTCGACTGGGGGTCGCGGACCGCCGACATCATCGCCGCCCTCTGGCCGAAGCGGTGCAGGGCTCTGGTCTCCGTGACCGGTTACCTGATCACCAACCGGGAGAAGAACAAGCTTCCGTTGCCGCCCGCGGCCGAGTGGGCATGGTGGTACCAGTACTACTTCGCCACCGAACGTGGCGTGCTGGGCTTCGAGCAGTACCGGCACGATTTCGCGAAGCTCGTCTGGCACAACGTCTCCCCGTCGTGGAACTTCGACGACGCCACCTTCGACCGCACGGCGGCGGCGTTCAACAACGAGGACTACGTCCCCATCGTGATCCACAACTACCGCTGGCGGCTGGGCCTGGCCGAGGGCGACCCCCGCTACGACCGTATCGAGGCACGCCTCGCGGCCGCGCCCGACATCGCGGTGCCCACCGTCACTCTCGACGGAGAGCTGGATCCCTTCAGCCCGGCCGGCGACGGCGCGGCGTACCGGGCCAAGTTCACGGGCCCCTACGACCACCGGACGCTCAAGGGAATCGGCCACAACGTGCCACAGGAAGCGCCCGAAGCGTTCGCTCGGGCCGTCCTCGACGTCGACCGGTTCTGACCGATAGGGAGCCAGGTTCTTCAACCACATGATCCAAGGCACCCGCGGCCGTGGTGTCTCACAACCGAGGAAGACGAAATGACACCTGAAGAGACAGGGTTCTCGGATCCCGCCGAGACCGAACGACGTGCCCGGTTCGGTAAGTTGCCGGAGCGCGTTCGCCCGGAGCAACTGGTTGAGGAAACACCGGCTACGGTGCCGGATCCGGCCAGGGATTCCTACAGTTCCGACGAGTGGCTCACCCGTACCTGTCTGTAAGCGATCGGCTGATCGCGGTGACAACCCGTGCTCGTTATGCCCCTTAGATGCACCTTGATGCACACCAGGAATCTCAATTAGCATGCACATGTTCGATTCTGGCCCGGTCCCGCGGAGACACATCGTGAGCGACCCTGGGCGTCCGCGGCAAGCCGGGGCCGGCGAACTGGTCGGACGGAGCTTGGAGTTGGCGCTCATCGACGCCTTCCTCGTCGAGGCCGCGATCAGTGGAAGGGCGCTTGTCCTCACCGGTGAACCCGGTGTGGGCAAGACCGCACTTCTGGATTTCGCGGCGGGGGCGGCGAGGGGCGCGGGGGCGCAGGTTCTGCGTGGAGCCGGTGTGGAGTCCGAAGCCGATGTCGCCCATGCCGCTCTCCATCAGATCCTTCTTCCGCTCGACGGCGACTTCGGGCTGCTCGACCCCAGGCAGCGCACCGTGCTGTCAGCGGCTCTAGGGTTCGGCTCCAGCCCGGTCCCGGATCGCATGGATGTCTCCGAGGCCGTACTTGCTCTGCTGCGCCGAACCGCCGCGCGCCGACCACTGCTGGTGATCGTGGACGACGCGCACTGGCTCGATCAGGCAAGTGCCGCTGTGCTGGAGTTCGTTTCCGGGCGACTCTCCGGCAGTCGCAGCGGTCTCATCGCGGCGTCACGTCCGGCCGACAGCTGCTTCGACCATTCCCGGCTCCCCGAGCACCAAGTGCGGCCTCTCGACGACGAGATGGCGACGGACCTGCTGCGGAGCCGGTTCCCGGCTCTGACACCTCGGGTCCGTGCGCGGCTGGTGGCGGAGGCACAGGGCAACCCGCTGGCACTGCTGGAACTGGCGGGCGAGGAGAACGGCCTGCTCCTCGCCCACGGGAGGGTCCCGGCTGTGGTGGCTCCAGCCCGATCGCTCCGGACGCTGTTCGCGTCGCGAGTGGGTGGGCTTCCTGCTCCGACCCGTCGTCTCTTGCTGCGGGCGGCCCTGGACGTCACCGGCGATCCACGCGTTCTGCGGTCCACTGGTTCCGGTCGCCCCCGCTCCGGCGATCTCGTTCCTGCCGAGCGGGCGGGGCTGGTTCATGTCGATGAAAACGCCGGCCACATCGTGTTCGCCCATCCTCTGATTCGCTCCGTGGTGCTGAAACAGGCGACGAGCGGCGAACTCCGAACGGCTCACCGAGCGCTGGCGCACCTGTTCGCGGATCAACCCGAGCGGCGGGCATGGCACCTGGCGGAGGCGACCATCGAGCCCGACGCGGGGGTGGCCGCTCTGCTTGCCGACGTCGCCCGGGGCAGCATGCAAAGGGGCGACGCGGTGGGCGCTGTCGCCGCGCTGCTGCGGTCGGCCGAGCTGAGCCCGCATGGCAGCGACCGAAGCCGTCTGTTGGTCGAAACGGCGCACATTGGGGCGGGGTTGACCGGGGAACTGCGCGACATTCCGCAGTTGCTGACCGCTGCCCACGAGGCCGACACCGCTCACGACAAGTCGTTGCACGCCACGGTCGCCGCCTACTACATGCTTCTCAGCGGTGAGGGCGATGTCGACACCGCTCATTGTCTGCTGGTTGGCGCCATGGACGCCTTCCCCGGCGCCGCCGACGAACGTGTGCTGAACGAGGCTCTGCGCACCCTGCTCCATGTTTGCTCCTTCGCCGGGCGAGCTGATCTGTGGGACTTCTTCCACAAGTCCGTCGCGGATGCCGAGTCCGACATCCTTGTGTCCCTGTGCGGCGTCACCCTCTGCGATCCGGTCCGGGCCGACACCGCCACGCTGGAACAACTCGACCGCCTGATCGAAGGAGTCGATCACGAGGTCGACCCCAGCCGGATCGTGTGGCTGGCGACCGCCGGTGTATTCGTGGACCGGATGCCGGGCGTTCGCGAGGCGCTGTGGCGTGTGGTCCGTGACGGAAGGCAGGGGGGTGCCGTCGCCTCGGCCATCAGCGCTCTGTTGCTGCTGGGGTTCGACGGCTTCATGACCGGTACTTGGGACCAGACAGAGGACCTGCTCGAAGAGGGGCAGCAGCTCTGTGAGGTTCACGGGTATGGACTCATGGCGTTGTCGGCACGCTTTGTGCAGGCCCTCCTGGCCGCCGGGCGGGGCGAGGCGGAGGCGGTCGACACCTTGCTCGACGGCATCACGCGCTGGGCGACACCTCGCGGGGGCCTGGTGGCTCAGATGTACACACATCGCGTCCGCGCTCTGGCCGCGCTGGGGAGCGGTGATTATGAGGACGCCTACCGGCACGCGACAGCCATCAGCCCAGCAGGCGTATTCGCGCCCTATGCGCCTCTTGGTCTGCATGTACCCATGGACCTCGTCGAGGCCGCCGTCGGAAGCAACCGCCAGGCCGAGGCGGACGCCCACGTCACGGCCATGCGTGACGTCGGCGTCGCCTCTCTGTCCCCACGTCTCGCACTCCTCGCGGCAAGCGCCGCGGCCATCGCGGCCTCCGGTGATGTGGCCACCGCGTTCTTCGAGGAAGCGCTCGCCGTTCCAGGAGCTGAGCGTTGGGGCTTTGACCTGGCCCGTGTGCGGTTGGCCTATGGCGAACATCTCCGGCGCTCCCGCGCCATCTCCGCGTCCCGGGTGCAACTCAGTGCCGCGCTCGGCGCCTTCGAGCGCATGGGCGCGCGACCATGGGCCACCAGAGCGCGCAACGAACTGCGGGCCACCGGCGAGAACAGGTCGCGTGCCAGGACTGTGGGACCGGCAGCACTCACGCCGAGGGAACGTGAAATCGCCCAGTTGGCCGCGGCCGGGCTGAGCAACAAGCAAATCGGTGCGCAACTCCGCTTGTCCGCCAGGACAGTTGGAGCGCATCTCCGTCACGTCTTCCAGAAATTGGGAGTAGTCTCGCGGGTCGCGCTTCACGACGCACTCGGCCCTGCACTTCCAGGGCAGGCGGACAAGGCGGGGCCGCGGTAGCAGCGCGAGCTGTGACCGGCGCGGATCCGCCTGCGGTGAGCTTGCGCTTCCCGGCGGGCAGTGGGCCTGAGACGTTGCGACGGACATCCGAGATCAAGCTCAGCGGACGCGCCCGGTATCGGCTCGCGGTGCGATCCGGACGGGGGTCACTTGCTGCGCAGGGCCGACGTGGTCTTGCCGGTGCGTTCGCGGAGGAGTACGCGCAGGGTGTTGGGGTGTTCGTAGCCGACTTTCCTGGAGATGGTCTCCAGGGACAGGTCGGTGGTACGTAGCAGGTGGGAGGCGCGTTCGATCCTCAGGTCCTGGACGAACCGGATGGGAGACGTCCCGACCGATCGCTGCACGGAACGCTGCAGGGTCCGTTCGCTGACGCCGATGGCTCTGGCCGCTTCGGGGATGCTGATGGGCTCTGCCAGATGGTCGCGGGTCCAGACCTCGAAGGCCGCGACGGTGGGATCGCTCTGGGCCAGCGCACTGGGGATCGTGTACGCCGCCTGCGACGGGCGTTCGTCGACCACGAGGTAGCGGGCGACCAGGTCGGCGAGTGCGGGGCTGCCGGCCCGGACGATCGACAGCGCGAGATCGACGTGGCCGAAGGCCGCGCCGGCGGTGGTGATGCCCTCGCAACCGATGACCATCTGGCTGTGGTCCAGCTCGACCTTGGGATACCTGTTCCGGAACGCGGGCGACAGCCACCAGGTCGTCGTGGCGCGCAGTCCGTCCAGCACTCCCGCCTCGGCCAGCAGGAAGGTACCCGCACACGCCGAAGCAATGGGCGTACCGCGATGGCGAGTTCGCACGATCAGCTCGCGGACGGGCAGGGACGCGTCGCCGCCGACATGGTCGAGCAGTACAGCAGGATCGCTCTCCCCGAGGGCCGGTACGACCAACAGGTCTGCGGTGTCCGCCTGTTCGAGCGGCTCGGGCGCCACGAAGAGCCCCGCACCGGTTCGCACCTGCGCCGCGGGCCCGACCAGTGTCACGTTCCAGGTGGGCGACGACTCGTGGATCTGCCCGCCCAGCGCGTTGGCGTTGCTCAGCACATCGAGGATGGCCGAGAGCCCCGAGTCGAAGACCCCGTCGTAGACCACGACCGCTACCTGCATGGCGAGAAAACTATCATTTGTATCGTTTCTGTCGCTGAGGGGACCGTACGTCCGGACGCGGGACGCCCACGTGGGGAGCGCTGCCCTGCGACCGCACCGGCAGGGAGGAGGTCGTCGCACAAGTGCCGAAGACCGCCTCCCTGCCGGAGAGCAACGCGATATCAGTGGTGCGATATCGGTTTCCCGCGCGGTGAATCGATGAGGTCAGGGTGTGGGTTGAACTTCGATGACGGCGAAAGCTCCTGCGGGGGTCACGTTGATGCGGCGCAGGCCGGCTGCCGTGAACAGGGCGTCGAATTCGGTGAGTTGGCGTTCCCTGCCGCCTGTCATGTCGAGCATGTTCATGTCCATCAGGGGGGCGAGTCCGGGCTGGCCGGCCTCTCCGACGAGGAGGTCGACGACGGCGATGCGGCCGCCCTCCGCCAGTTGTGCCCGACAGTTGCGAAGGATGCGGACACAGCTGTCGTCGTCCCAGTCGTGCAGGATGTACTTGAGGACGTAGAGGTCCGCCGGCGGAACCGACTCGAAGAAGTCCCCGCCGACGGTGGTGAAACGCCCGTCGAGTCCCTCGGCCTTGGCGGCTTCGGCGGCGGCCGGGACGACGTGGGGCAGGTCGAAGACCCCGCCGTCGAGTTCGGGGTTGGCCCGCATCATGGCCCGGACGAGGTCACCGCCGGCACCGCCGATGTCCAGGGCGAGATTGACGCCCTTGGTGTCCAGTACGGCGGCGATGTCGAGGGCGGCGGCACGGGACAGGTTGCTCATGGACTCGGTGAAGGAGGACGCCTCGTCGAGGTGATTGGCGAAGTACTCGAAGATGTTCGCCTCACCATGAGCCGCGGCGACCTGATGCCGGCCCGTCCTGACAGCCTCCGGGAATTTGCCCCACGGCAGCCAATGGCCAGGCGCCGACTGGGAGATGGCGAAATGCCGTAGTGAATGAGGGTCGTCGTGCTGCAGCGTGCTCAGCAGGGACGTGCCGGTGAAGTGCCGTCCGTCTTCCGAGGTCATCAGTCCCAGGGAAGCGCAGGTGCGCAACAGGCGGTGGGTCGCGTCGGGGTCGGTGGACTCCGCCTCGGCGATGGCTTCGGCGGTGTCGGTTCCCGCCGCGAGGTGGTCCGCGAAGTTGAACAACGCGGCAGCCCGAACCGTCTGAGTGACCCAGAAACCCGTGACCATGCCCATCATGCGCTCATAGTCCTGAGCCGCTGCCGACGGTCGTACGCTGGTCAAATCAATCTCCTCTGCCGGGCGACGGCATGACGCCGGCGCCGTCTCGCATGAATTCGGGGCTATCCGCTGGGGGTGGTGGGTTGCCCTGCGGATGGATCGGGCCGTTATTCCACGATGAGTTCGACCGGGATGTTGCCGCGGATGGCCTTGGAGTACGGGCAGCCGGCGTGCGCCTGCTCGACCAGCTTGCGGCCGGTCTCGTTCTGCAGGTTCCCGGGGAGCTTCACGCGCAGCAGCGCGGTGAGCGCGAAGCCTCCGTCCGAGGCGTCCTTGGCGAGGCCGATCTCCGCGGTCACCAAGACCTCACCGGTGGGAACCCTGGCCGCCCGGCCCACCACGCCGAGCGTCGTGGTGAAGCAGGCCGCGTAGCCGGCCGCGAAGAGCTGCTCGGGATTGGTGCCCTGCCCGTCGCCGCCGAGCGCCGGCGGGAACGCCAAGCGTACATCGAGGTGTTCGTCGCTGCTGGTGGCGCGGCCGTCCCGGCCGTTGGCGGTGACGACTGCGGTGTAGACAGCGTCCATGATTCCAACCACTTCCTTGATCGTGTAACTGGATTGTGTAAATCGGGTTCTCACGTGCCGCGCCTCATCGGCGGTACACGGGCTTTCGATCAGGAGACCTTGCTCCCCAGCAGGTCGACCGGTGCGATCACCGGCGGCACGCTGAGCTTCGTCTGCGCGGCCTCCCCCAGGGCCGCGGCGATCCGGCCCGTCAAGTGCGCCTGGCGTCCCTGCTCGTCCCCGAAGGTGTCGAACACCCCGAAGGTGGTGGTGCTCTCACGGAACGCGAACCACGCCACCGTGCCCTCTTCCTGCTCGGCCAACTCCTGCGCGCCGCGCAGCATGGCCTCCACCTCGTCGGCGCATTCCGGCTTGGCCTCGATGCGTACCAGCAGACCGACCTTCACTGTGATCACTCCTTGTGCACGACCCCGCCGGGCTCCCGGCGCACAATGAACCTACGGTGACCGTCCGTGACTCCATCAGCGGCAGAAACGACAGGGAAGATAGCGTTCCCGTCATGCGGGCCGCAGTCGTCGGCACCGACGGCGCCCGGCTTCGGATGACGGTTGAGCGGCATGGATACCGCGGAGCGGCACAGCAGTCTTCCCTCCGCCACCGGCTGGGACGTGTGTCCAGCCTGCACGCGGGCAGCCGGGGCTGTATCCGTCAATTGACTGCATGATCACGGTCCAAGCCCGGCGTTTCCGCCTCACCGGTACCTGCCGTGCCCGCGCCCTCGACACGACGAGCGGCGTCGAGCAGGTCAGGTGATCAGTAGTGGTCGACGTCGAGGACGGCTTGGGCGAAGGCCCCGGGTGCTTCCTGGGGCAGGTTGTGGCCGATGCCCTGCAGGGTCCGGTGGTCGTAGGGGCCGGTGAACTTGGCCCGGTATGCCGCGCCGTCGCCGGCCGGAGTGAGGGGGTCCGCCGCGGGGTCCAGAGTGATGGTGGGTACCGCGATGTCGGGTGAGGCGGCGAGGCGTTGCTCGATCTTGTCGTGGCGGGGGTCGCCCTCGGCCAGGCCCAGCCGCCAGCGGTAGTTGTGGATCACGATGCTGACGTAGTCGGGGTTCTCGAAGGCCGCCGCCGTGCGGTCGAAGGTGGCGTCGTCGAAGTTCCAGGTCGGCGACAGGTCGTGCCAGACGAGCTTCGCGAGGTCGTGCCGGTTCGCCTGCAAGCCCAGCACACCGCGTTCGGTGGCGAAGTAGTACTGGAACCACGCGTGCCGCTCGGCCGCAGGCGGCAGCGGCAGTTTGTTCTTCTCGCGATTGATGATCTGGTAACCGGTGACAGAGACGAGAGCCCTGCACCGGTGGGGCCAGAGCGCGGCGATGATGTCGGCGGTTCGCGCCCCCCAGTCGAATCCGGCGAGAAGCGCCTTCCTGATGTGCAGGGCATCCATCAGCGCGATGACGTCGAGAGCGAACACCGCCTGCTGCGCGTTGCGGAAAGTACCCGCCGAACGAAAGCTCGTCGTGCCGTATCCGCGCAGGTACGGAACGATGACGCGGTAACCCGTCGCCGCCAGGAGGGGCGCGACATCGACGTAACTGTGGATGTCGAAGGGCGCGCCGTGCAGGAGAAGAACCGCGGGGCCATGGGCAGGGCCGAGTTCTGCGTAGCCGATGTTCAACTCCCCGGCCTTGACCTGTTTGAGCGGCGGGAAGGACGTGTCGCCCGAACTCGACCGTGGCGCATGCGCCGGCTTCCCGGCGAAGGGCCCGACCGCTGCGGTCGAGGCCTCGGCAGGGAGGCTCATCCCGAATACCGACGCGGTCGCTCCCGCGCCTATGGCCGTACCGAAGGTACGTCTGTCGATCATGTGGGAACCATTCGATTCATGTCGGCCGGCAGGAAACGGAGGTCGCCGTGGCCGACGGATGAGTGCTTTGCCGCCATGCCATCAGATCGGTCGGGCCATATCGGCTGACTCGATCAGTGCGTGGGAGCGTCGCTGCTTGGCTTCGCGACGTCGTGTGATTGCGATCTTTCTACCCCAGCAGTCGACGCTCCAGCGTCTTTCTCGGGATCGCCATCACGACCGGTTTCCTCTCTGCTGATAGCCCTTTCCTCCCGTCGCAGGTCAGTGCGGGATCTGTCAGCGATCACGGGGAGCCGTGGTGGTCCATGAAGAGGCTGACAGCAGACGCCGTGGCCGGGAGGGTGCCGGGCGTGGATCGCGATCATGCAGTCAATTGACGGATACAGCCCGGGTTGTCCGCGGGCAGGCTGGACCTGCGTCCCGGCCGGTGGTGGCGGGAACGCTATCTGCCCTGTCGTTTCTGCCGCTGACGTGGTCACGGGCGGTCACCGTAGGTTCGTTGTGCGCCGGAGATCCGGCGGGTTCGTAGGCGAGGAGAAGGGTGGTCACGGTGAAGATCGTTCTGTTGGTACGCATCCAGGCCAAGCCTGCTGATCGCGCCGAGGAGCGGCCGATAGACGGCACCGACTGACGTCGACATCGCTGTTGTCCGCAGTTCTCCGCCGATGACCGACCCCATGCGGGCGCCGATGGCGTCGCCCGACGACGGGCCCGGTGGGCCCTCCTTTCTCGGAATGACAGCACCGATGGTCGGACCGGTGTGGCGCACAGCGTCGGTGGTCTCCGATCACAGCAAGAGAGGAATGTGAGTGAACATCACCAGAGGCAAACGCAAACGTACGGAAGCCGGGCGCACGGACGACGCGGAGAACGTGACGCCGGGCCGACGCGGTGTCCTTGCGGGTCTCGCAGCCATTCCCGTCCTGTACAGCCTCGGCGGCGCAGCCACCCCCGCTTCGGCCGCCCCGGCAGCGCAGCCCGACAGCATCCCGACGGCGACCGGTGAACTGGTGCGCGGCGAGGAGCAGCGGTATCACGCTCCGCTGCTCGCACCGGGAACCCGTCTTGTACTGCCCGCAGGCGTCAAGGCCGTGCCCGTCCACGACTACTACAGCGGTCCGTACGTCGCGTCGGCCCAGTCCGCATGGCCGCACTTGACGGCGACCGACGGCACCACGGTCGACGCGTCGATCGTTCCCGAGCGCGGCGCTCCCACCCGTATCGCGATGCTGAGCGGCTTCACCGAGGGCTGGTACGAGCTCAGTCATGCGAGCGGGCGGATCGACCGCGTGACGTGGAACGCCCGCAAGCTCCCGTTCCTGTGGTTCTACGGCGAGTTCGGCGCCACGGACGAGGTTCCGTACCGCGACTGGTTCTACACGCTCGCGCTGCAGCCGTTCTCCCGCAACCCGTACTCCCGCAACACCCCGGCCAAGTAGGAGCGCCATGTCCCACCACTTTGACTACCCGACAGACGAGACTCTGGACATCACCGACGCCTACTGCTTCGCCGGTGCCAGTGACCTCCATGGCCCGCGAACGGTGTTCGGGATGAACACTTCGCCGACCTACGGCAAGCCCTGGAATCCCGCGGGCTACTACGAGCTCAAGATCGACACCAACGGCGACTACGTCGAGGACATCACGTTCCGGGCCACCTTCCCGATCGGCTCCGACGGCACGCAGTACGTACAGGTCGAGCAGCTCACCGGCGCGGCGGCCACCGACCGGACCGCCTCGGGCACGGTCATCACGCCCCCCAACACGCCCGTCAGGGAGGTCGTCGACTGCCTTCACGGCATCAAGCTCTTCGCCGGGCAGCGCCGCGACCCGTTCTACAACTTCATTCCCTTCCCCGTTGCGACGGCGAAGGCACTGGCGACCGGCACGTTCCCCGACTTCGACGCGCTGCGCCCCGCCCACGACGACTTCGCCAACACCAGCGTCAGGTCCTTCGTCCTTGAGGTGCCGGTCGAGCTCACGGGCCGCGGACGCGTGCACTACTGGGCGACCACCGCGTACTTCGACACGGGGCACAGCACCTGGGTCCAGCTCCAGCGTGCCGCGGAACCCAACATGACCACCTTCTTCGACTTCGCGGGCGGCTCGGCGCACGTCGACTACAACGCCTCCGTCCCCACGATCGACCTGGTGGGCAGGCCCCGCCACCCCGCAACCGATCCCGCCTCGGGGATCTGGGGCCAGGTCAGGGACAACATCGCAGCGGTCGTCGAGGCCGGCAGGACGTACGGAAAGTCCCCCCACCGCTTCCCCACCCCACAGGCCTACGGCGCGTGGGCGGCAGACACGCTGCTCCCGAACGTCATCACGTTCACGCCCGGCACCGTCGCCGACTGGGACCCCTGGTGCGGAGTCCGCAACGGCAAGGGCGTGCGGGAGGACATCGCGTCCAACATCATCAAGATGATCGTGAACCAGGACTTCTCCTCGGGACTCAAGCACGGACCGCTCCTCGACTACTTCCCCTACCTCTCTGAACCGCCGGTCTCGTGACCCGCCGCGGTGGTCGCCGCGCCGCACTTGGACGGACCCAGGATGCAGACCGGCAGGTCGGATCCGGCAGGCCAGTGACAGTAGGCGGACACGGATGATGTCCGTTCGACAAGAAAAGGTTCGTATGACGGTTGTCCCGATCAGGAAACTCGGTGACCCGGTTCTGCGGGGGCCGGCCAAGCCGGTGACCGAATTCGACAGCGAGTTGCGCGCATTGGTCGGCGACCTGCGCGAGACGCTGAGCGACAGCGGAGGGGCGGGGCTTGCCGCGCCCCAGCTCGGTGTCGGGCTCCGCGTGTTCGTCTGGAGCCCGAAATTGTCCCAAGGCAGTTTGAACCACCTGGTCAATCCTGTCGTGGAATTCCCGGACGACAAGGAACAGGACGGCGTAGAGGGATGCCTGTCCATCCCCGGCGTCTACCTGGATACCAGGCGTCGGATGAATGTCGTGGCGAAGGGCTTTACCAGGAAGGGCGACCCGGTTCAGGTCGTCGGGGACGGGCTACTGGCCCGCTGTATCCAGCACGAGGCCGATCACCTGGACGGTGTGCTGTTCATCGACAGACTGACTCCCGCGCAGCAGGAACAGTGGATGGCCACGCTGCGCTCGGCTGCCTGGTTCGACGAGAACTCCATGGCGAAGATCAAACGCTCACCACACCAGTAGAGCCCGGCCGACCGTGCGGAAAGCGCCTCAACGTGGCTTTCCGCGCGTCTGTCGTCCCGCTGACCTGAATGTCTTCGGGTCTGGATTTCCGCCCCGGCACTGTACGGAGTACTCATGTCGCTCGACTGCTTGGCGAAATCCGGTGACGGGGTATCCGGCCGGCTGATCGACGCGCCCCGCGAACTGTGCGGGCGGCCCCGCGAGTACGCACTGCTGGCCGGACTGTTCGAGGACGTGCGGGGTGGACGCGGCGCGGCGCTGGTGGTCAGTGGCGAGGCCGGTGTGGGAAAGACGGCGTTGCTCAGCCACGCGGTGCGGTCCGCGGCACGGGACTTCAGGGTCGTACGGGCGGCGGGCGTGCGGTCGGAGATGGAGCTCGGATTCGCCGCCCTGCACCAGTTGTGCGGGCCGTTCCTCCCGCACGTCGACCGCCTACCGGCCCCGCAACGTGACGCGCTCCAGACCGTGTTCGGCCTGCGGGCAGGCCCCGCGCCGGACCGTCTCCTGGTGGGGCTGGCCGTACTGGGCCTGTTGTCCCGGGCGGCCGTCGAGTGCCCGCTCGTGTGCGTGGTGGACGACGCGCAGTGGCTGGATGAGGCCTCGGCCCAGTCGCTGGCCTTCGCCGCACGCCGGCTACGGACGGAACCCGTACTCATGGTGTTCGTCGCTCGCGAGCCGGGCACGGAGTTCCACGGGCTGCCGGAGTTCGTGGTCGGTGGTCTGCGGGACGCCGACGCACGGGAGTTGCTGAGCTCGCTGGTCCGATGGCCGGTGGACGGACAGGTGCGCGAGCGGTTCCTGGCCGAGGTGCGCGGGAACCCGCTCGCACTGCTGGAACTGTCCCGGGGACTCACCGCGGAACTCGCCAGCGGGTACCAGACGCTGGACGTGCCACCGCCTTCCAGCCAGATCGAGCGCGGCTTCCATCAGCGGGTCGAGTGCCTCCCGGAACAGACCCGGCGTCTGCTCCTGACCGCGGCCGCAGACCCGGCAGGTGACCCGGCACTGGTGTGGCGCGCGGCCACACGGCTGGGAATCCCGGCCGACGCCGCGATGCCGGCTGCCGAGGCCGGCCTGCTTACATTCGGCACCCAGGTCAGGTTCCGGCATCCATCGGTGCGCTCGGCCGCCTATCGGACAGCGCCGCTCCGCGACAGGCAGGAGGCTCACCGGGCCTTGGCGGAGGAGACCGACCAGCGGACCGCACCCGACCGCCGTGCCTGGCATCGAGCCCAGGCGACCGCCGTGCCGCACGAGGACGTCGCCGCGGAACTGGAACGCTCGGCCGGCTGGGCGCAAGCCCGTGGCGGTCTCGCCGCCGCAGGCGCGCTCCTGGAGCGCGCCGCGACGTTGACGCCGGATCCGGCGCGTCGGGTCGAACGAGCGCTCGCGGCGGCCCAGTCCAAGATCCTCACGGGTGCCTACGCCCCGGCATCGGAGCTGTTGGCCATGGCGGAGGCGGGCTCCGCGGACCAGCTCCAGCGAGCCCGGGTCTCGCAGCTGCGGGCTCGGCTCGCGTTCGCTTCGCACCGGGGCGGCGACGCGCCACTGGCGCTGCTCAGAGCTGCGCGAGCGTTCGAGCCGAGCGACGCCGGCCTCGCCCGCGCGACCTACCTCGAGGCGCTGAACGCCGCGCTGATCGTAGGCCGTCTCGCCACTGCGGGTGGGTCCGCGCCGGAGGTGGCACAAGCCGCGCGCGGTGTGCTGCACGCCTCCTCCTCGTCAGCGTCCGATCTGCTCCTGGACGGCCTCGCCACACACTTCACGCAGGGGTACGCGGTCGGCGCTCCCCTTCTCCGACGGGCCCTGAACGTCTTCGGCCACGGCATGTCCACGGACGAAGAGCTGCGCGGGCTGCGGCAGGCCTGCGTGGCCGCCCTGCATCTCTGGGACGACAGCTCCTGGAGCAGACTGTCCCGGCGCTACGTCAGGCTCGCCCGTGACGCGGGCGCGTTCAGCGAGCTTCCATCGGCTCTCGGCATGCGGTCCTGCGCGCTGCTCTTCACCGGCGATCTCGACGCGGCGGCCTCGCTGAGCGAGGAGGAACAGGCCGAGACGGAGACGGCGGGGAGCAACGTCGCGCCGTTCGGCGCCCTGTGCCTTTCCGCCTTGCGGGGTCGAGAAGACGCGACCTTCGCGCTGATCAACACCGTGGCCAGGCAAGCGGTGGTGGCCGGCGAGGGAATCGGGATCACGCTCACGGAGTGGGCCGAGGCGGTGCTCTGCAACGGCCTCGGTAACTATGACCGGGCCCTGGCGGCGGCGGAACGGGGCATCTCGTACCCGCACGACATCGGTATTTCCTCGTGGTTGCAGGCGGAGTTGGTCGAAGCAGCCGCACGGACCGGAGTGCCGGACCGAGCGACGAGCACGCTCAGGCACCTTGCCGAGGCGGCCCGGGCCAGTGGCACCGACTGGGCACGGGGAATCGAGGCCCGTTCGCGGGCGCTGCTCAGTAAGGGCGATGCGGCGGAGCGTCTCTACCAGGAAGCCGTCGAGCGGCTCGGCCGCACCCGTGTACGTGTGGAACAGGCTCGTGCGCATCTGCTCTACGGCGAGTGGCTACGGCGGGAGAACCGCCGCATGGATGCGCGTGAGCAACTGCGGACCGCCTACGGGATGATGACCGCCATGGACATGGAAGGGTTCGCCGAACGCGCCAGACGCGAACTCCTCGCCACGGGTGAGACCGTACGCAAGCGCACGGTGGACACGGCGAACCAGCTCACGGCCCAGGAGGGCCAGATCGCCAGGCTCGCCTGCGACGGGCTCTCCAACCCGGAGATCGGCGTCCAGCTATTCATCAGTCCGCGCACGGTGGAGTGGCATCTGAGCAAGGTGTTCACCAAGCTCGGCATCACCTCCCGCAGGCAACTGCGCCTCGCGCTGCACACCCCTGATGACGCCGTCGGTCCCGTCGGCGCGCGACCTCGCAGCGCCGCCGAGTTGACCCCACGGCCTGTGGAGACACGCAGGGCGTGAAGGCTCGGACCTTCTTGTACCTGGCCCGCGAGCGATTCACGTGTCCTGGCCTCTACAACCCGGTATACGGACGGCGCACTTCAATGTCGGAGTGTTGGTTGAGCGCCCACAGGACGCATATGTCAGCGAGGACCGGCACGTCGTAGGGCAGAGGCCGGGGTGCGGCCTGGTCCGGCCGGGAGGAGAACCCGCCGTCGTCGCGCTGCTGGGCGAGGAGGTAGCCGATTCCCTGTCGATGAGCGGGGGTGCTCTGCCACCTCCGGGTGGCGAGCAGGGCGTACGAGGTGCTGATCGGGTCGCTGGGATCCGAGGCGCGCTGGCCCCAGCCGCCGTCGGAGTTCTGCGCGGTCATCAGGTGGCCCAGTGCGAGTGCGGTGGCCCGGCCGATCTGTGTGCGTACGGCTGCCGACTGCCGTGGTTCGGCGTGGTGAAGGGCTTCGAGGGTGCGGAAGACGGCGTTGGCCTCACTCAGACTCCAGCTGCGTTCGAAGGTGCCGTCGGGCCGCTGGGACATGAGCAGGTACTCCAGTGAAGCCTTTGCCGGGCCGGGATGATCCTCCCAGCGCGGAGCGAGGGCGGTCAGCGCCCCGGCCGTCATCGCGGTCTCCGAGGCGTGGCCGTGGAGGAACGTGGGGAATCCGCCGTCACGGTTGGCGACGCGGAGCAGGTACCGGGTGCCCGCCTCGATGTGCGCGGCATGGCGCTGGGGTGCCAGTGCCTGCAGGAACTGCAGGCAGTACGCGGTGTCGTCGACGTCGGTCTGCCGTACGCCCTCGGCGTAGGCCCAGCCTCCGTCGGCCTGTTGGTGTGCCGCGAGGTAGTCGCCCAGTGCCGTCGGAGGCGGTGTGGAGTCGGCGTGGGAACCCGTCAGAGCGAGTCCCGCGGTCGCCGTACAGAAGATCTCCAAGCCGGTGATGAAGGGGATGCCGCCATCGGGATTCCGGCAGCCGAGGACCGCTGCGAGGCCCTCCCGCACAAGCCGGTGGCCGGGCGTCAGTCGGTGCAGCGCGGTCAGCGCCAGCACATGGGCGAGCACGTTGCCCTCCCAGACCTGCTGTGTGCTGCCGCGTTCAAGGCGCTCTTCAAGGAAAGCCTGCTCCACCGGTGCGCCCCGGCCTCGGGCGGCCAGGTGCAGAGCCCGTACCGAGCACAGCGAGAGGTCGACCCAGGAGGCGAAGCCGCGGTACTTGATGGCGTCCGGATCCACGTCATGGCCGTAGGGCAGGACACCGAGCACGGCGAGAATCGTCTCGAACATCAGCCGCTTGCGAGGCGCGGTGAAGTGCTCGAAGCCGTCGAGCCAGGACAGGACCCATACGTTCTCCGCCTCCGGTCCGAGGCCCAGGGCCGCGTTCGACAGGACCCTGTCCAGCGTTCCCCGGGCTCCCGGATGGTGGCGCAGGTAGCGGGCGATCTCCGCCCGCTGCCGCGGAAAGAGGCCGGAATCGCGGAGCAGGGCGAGGACCAGGGCAGATTCGAGCGCCCGGCTGGCGCAGCGGCCCCGCACCGAACCGTCGGCGGCGACCTGCCCGAGCAGATGATCCGTCAGCCGCTGCCTTGCCGTAGCGACGGGCGAAATGGCGGCGGGGCGTACGGAGGAGGGGAGGGGCGAGGAGGTCACAGGTCGACTCCGTCTCGGGCCAAGGTGGCGGTCAGGATGGGCAGAAAGGAGCGGCGGTCGGCGACGCGCCGGCCGTGGCCGACCGCGATACGGCTGAGGACCGGGTCGGGCTCGAAGGCGACGGGGCGGCCGACGCGACGCAGGAGGCCGACGTTCCCGGCGGAGTTGCCGACGCCACGATGTCCGGAAAGATCCTTGGATCCTCCAGGGGACCGCTGAGCAGGCCGGGCTTGGCGCCGGGAACACGCGGGCCGTCGTGACACGGCCGGTGTTGACGCCATCGACGCCGGCGAATTCGGCCCCCTGCTAGGCATCGGCCTGTAGGTCGGCCGCGATCGCCGGCACCATCTCCTGCGGGCTGCCCGACAGGAGGGTGACCACCTCGCCGTAGCGCCGTGCATCGCATCGCTCATGGCGTTGCCGGTGTCGGAGTCGGGTGCACCGAGCGACGAGGGGCGCGGCCCTGGCCGCTACTCGTTCTCACCGGCCGAAACCCCGATCCTGCTGGTCCACCGGGAGGATCCGCCGACCGAGGAGATGTCCCAGCCCTGGCCGGTGAGGGCATGCCAGAGCCGTCTCGTGCAGTGCGCGCAGAGATACAACTCGCCGTCTCGGGCCACGCGGAAAACCGCGTGCGTCGCCGGGCCGCACCGATCGCACATCTCGTTCATTCAACGTCTCCGTCACGCGGATCGTCCGTCGCGCGCCGCGTGCGCCACGGGGGCTGTGTCGCGGTTCGTGACTTGCCTGCCGCAAACCCTGCTGCGCGCGCCGCCTGATCGCCCCCGTGGAAGGCCCTGGTCCCGCCCTCCGGCCCCGTCCCCGGGCGGCCCGGCCGGTGCGCGGTGCTGGAGCTCGTCGTTCTGGAAACGGGCGATCCGGCCGTTCAGGTGTCGGCTGTCGCAGTCGTTCGTCAACTCGGCGGAAAACTGGGCGTGTTGGGCGGTCCGTTCGAGTTCAGCGCGGTGGGCGGAGATGGCTCTGTGGTGTTGTGCCCGATCAGTGGTCCGGCTGTGCCGTGCTTCGTGCGGGCGCCGCGTGGTCGCGGACGCGACGGCGATGCCGCCGCGGTAGCCGCCCTCGCGGGCGCGACGTCGTAGCGTCGTGCGGCTCGGGTTCGTGATGACCCGCAGCCCGCGATCGACCGTCGCTGTCGCCGCGGGGCCGGATCGGCGCCAGGCCGGACGCCGACCAGAAACCGTCCGACGTGAGCGCGCCGCCCGCGGCCAGCAACTGGTTCATCCCGGTGCTCGTGGACATCCCCGCTGGGCGCGGTCGTGTCGTCCACTTCGTCGGCGGGGGGGCGCCGGGCGCCCCGCGGCGCCCCCCCGCCGGGGACTCGG
>Ga0307508_10002818_pt1 | contig 18051 bp, 22 predicted proteins | sample 9_EM_MG_FD_203089 | JGI IMG/M metagenome (GOLD analysis project Ga0307508, IMG submission 203089) | Populus trichocarpa ectomycorrhiza microbial communities from riparian zone in the Pacific Northwest, United States - 9_EM | ecosystem: Host-associated > Plants > Roots > Unclassified | place... | reverse complement strand
TCTTCTTCTTCTCTTCATGCAACCTCTTGTATTCTATTCGGAATATCAACCTCGTGTCCGTTTCCTCCGTTTCCTCCGTTTCCACCGTATCTCCGTATCGGCGACGCTCGTCTAGCGCCGCCTGTTTCTGTCCGACACGTCCGTACGACGCTGTCCGTCTCTCTGTTCGACACGTCCGTCTGACGTTGTCCGTTCTTGTCCGACACGTCCGTCCGACGCTGTCCGTCTCTCTCTCCGACACGTCCGTCTGACGCTGTCCGTCTCCTTGTTCGACACGTCCGTCTGACGCTGTCCGTCTCCCTGTTCGACACGTCCGTCTGACGCTGTCCGTCTCCCTGTCCGACACGTCCGTCTGACGCTGTCCGTCTCCCTGTCCGACACGTCCGTCTGACGCTGTCCGTCTCTGTCGAAACGTCCGTTGACGTTCCCGTTCCCGTTCCCATTCCCGTTCCCTTCCCGTTCCCGTTCCATTCGCGTTCCCGTTCCCGTTCCCCCCCCCCGCTTCCGCTCCCGCTCTCGCAGGAGTCACCAGAACTCACTCGAGTACCTTGGAGTACCGCCGCCGTTACAGGAGGTAGTGTGAGTGCCGGTTTTGCACCAATCACACCACCCCCTCTGAGAATGCTCATTTCCCTGGTATCGTCTCTGGTTGTTACACCCGAAATATCCAGAGTACATAGCTAGGCTAGAGAGGAGTACATAAGGATGACGGAATGCGCTCAGAAAGTCTAGGTGGGAGTTAAGGAACCGGGGTTAGCTTATGACCGAGAAGATCGGTCGTAAGAGGAGAAACTCCGAGATGAGGGGTAGAAGTGCAAACGAGCAAAGAAGAAACTTGGCAGACGCTGGTTGGGCTCCTTGCGGAGGGGTCTCGTACGGGAGATCCGAGTCCGTTCGGAGGAGCCACATACGAAAAGGTCTGGACCCTGCGGGGGAGGCTACGTACAAGTCTGGAGCATGGAAAGTTCCCCGCTCAGCTGTATGAAGAGCTCATCTCCATTATCTACACCCGGCCAGGACCAATGAGTCACCCACGTGGTACATGCACCATGGGGGAATCCAAGTCTGAGTCACTGCCTCTCACGCCAGCATCACTCAGGTATAAGACTGAGGATTTTCGCCCTGATGGAAGGAAAACAGCACGAACATCCTCAACAACACTACCACCGAACCCACACACAAGATCTAAGATTATTCCGTTGTGAATTATTGAAAGTAGCCTGATTACCTTTGATTCTACCCACACTCCGGTTACGGTACAAACCCAGTGTCACACTATACTCTTTACCTCAAATCACCCTACTTTCATGACTTACTTCGACGACACCTACTCCGAAGACCACCTCTATCTACTCGAACTATCTACCTTCTTGGAACCTAGGTACCAATACTCCTTCGACTACACCTTTCAGTCAATCGACAACGAAATCACGAAATACGAGCAGTGGGAAGAATTCTTCGACGGACCAAAGCCTACCCACAAAACAATCGAGTGCGCCCCATACCATTGGTATACCCAGCAGTGGTGGAACTGTGCCCTACTGTCCCAACCCGCCGATTTCTATGAAGACGAACTCTTCGACCTATTTGACTACCACTTCGACTACGATTCAACCATCCTTAGCGGAGACTTCCTTGACTTATATTAAGAAATGTCTACCTTGTCCGACTATAACATGATCCGATTGGAAGCACCACGGGGGCTGCTACAGATCACCAACGACGAGGAACCCCAGGAGGAAACCTTGTAGATCGCCAACCCGGTCAGGTGGATGCGGGCGATGGCCAACCACCAGCCGCAGGCCGAGCAAGACCTACGCCAGCTAATGGACGTCAGTGGCAACACGTTAGACCACACGGACCGACGCATCAGGCGGATTGAAGCTGCCTACAACCGACTGGCACAAGGAGCCCAATACGTCTACGAGCAGATGGAGGCCAAGGAACAAATCTCAGGAGACTGGGTAAGAAACGAGCTTATGGTATCTGCTAATGCATACCAGGAATTTACCAGACAGGTCTGGGAAGCTATCATCGAACACTCCAAGACGAGTGATTTACATCGGGTACACGAGGCGACACAAGTGGCCTGAATGCACAATGCAGTAGCTTTCCTGTCGGAAGCAAACCTGGCCCGAAACGTCCACCTGATGGAATTCCAAGGTAACGTGGAAAAATGGGCCGCTGACCACCAAAAAAAGGTAGAAACGCTCGAGCAACAGCGAAATGAGGACCAAGATCGAATGGCCAGCATGGAGCAACGGCTGGCCCAAGCACAAAACGAATTATTGCGAGTAGCAACTGCAGTTCCCCTGTCCGCAACACCGGCGGGATGGGCCCGGCCCACTCCAAGCCCAGAGACACCGCCAACCCGACTAATACTGGGGAGCCCCTTACTCGGAGGAACCCAACAACAACGACAAAGGCCCCTGGCAGTCCCTGCTATGGACCCACTGCACAGACCCCAAGGTACAGGAGGGGCAGGAAGAGGTGGACCCCCACCAAGACCTCTGCAAAGGGCAGCACCACCCTCGCCTTCGCCCCCTCCTAGCGAGGACGACAATGACCTGTATGAACGGAATCTACTGACAGGAAGGCCCCCACCAGGAGCAAGGGAACCTAACCAGGACCGGCTGGCAACCATGCTCACGCCAGGGGAAATAGCCCAGCTAGTGGGAGCCGGAATCGCAGCAGCACAAGCCGTGGGGCAGCTGGAGAGAGGAACCCGCGTACACACCTCAAGGCTCAAAATGGAAAACCCGGAAAAATTTGACGGGAAAAGCTCGTCCACCTTCAACCAATGGTGGGAATCGGTCACAATGTATCTGGGATTCTACCCGGAAACTGTTGACCGCCAGAAAATCACCTGGGTTGGAACCCTTCTAACCGACACCGCCCTGGTATGGCACCTCCACCGCTACCAAGAACTGGGAGAAAACGACACCTGGGTTAACTACTCCGCAACGATCCGAATGGAGTATCGAAACGAACAGGAAGCGGCGGACGCCCAACTCAAGTTAGGACAGCTCAAGTACCAAGGGTCCATCCGTACCTACCTAACAGAGTTTCAAGCACTCAATAACTTCGCGCGTGCCACTGGGGAAGAGTTAAGAGAAAAAGTGAACCTGGCCCTGCCTGACGCGGTACTGGACATGTGATTCACCCATTACCTCAAGGACTTCGCGGACGATGAAGGCTTCCTACAGGCCACCCACCAAGCCAGCCTGCAGGTGGAAAAGAAAAAGGCGCTCAGGGCAGCCAAGGAGGCGATGCGAAGTGGGGCAGCACCCAACAAGGATGGCACAAGAAACGACCGCCCTAGGCAACAGGGGAAGAGAAACGACACACGACCAAGTCCCAAAGAAGGAGCCCCGCAACCCAGGTCAAACAACACTAGGCCATCGAAAAAGGACTCCTGGCCGTCGCAAGATGCGGCCCTAAAAGGAGTACCAAGCAAGGAGGGAGAGGAATACCGAAAAAGCCGGGAAGACTGCTGGCGATGCGGCCGGCCAGGCCACAGGACCTACGACTAATTCTCCTTCCAGACGGTACAGGGAACAGCCTTGCCGCCGCCACCATAGAAGGTCGCGGCTGTAGAAACAACGAAACGGAAAAGAGAAGACGAGCCGGAGGAACTCCCAGCGGCAAAACAGCAGAAGCTGGCAGCGGTCGAGGAGATAACCACGGATCTACCGGTTTGGGCCGATTCGGAGGACTCGGATTTTTGAGAGACTCCACCCTGCCGCAAGTCGGAGTAAAACACCTTGTATGCGGCACCTCGAAAAGGAAAAGAAAGGAGCTGGACCCGGAAGACTCAGCACCAGAAAAAAAAAAAAAGAAGAGCGATCGACCAATAATCTCCATGGTACTCCACTGGAATGAAGGCCAGCACCCGGTAAAAGCACTGCTAGACACAGGGTGCTCAGTTACCCTGATCAACCAACAAACAATTGAGCGACTAGGAATTCAGACTAAAACACACAAAAACCCTCGAACCATCGAGAATTTCATCGGGGAAGTGGTCGAAGGAGCCGGACAGAGCTACACGGGGATAATGCGGCTGCAACATCGGAAGCGCTTCTCAAGGGAAACCTTCGAAGTAACTCCAATGGAAGCAGCTATCAACATCTTCCTTCCGTTTAAGTGGATAGAGCAACACCTGCCGCAAGGGGCTTGGACAAACAAAGAAATACCATTCAGCAGTGCGGAATGCATGAGGAAATGCACCCGGCACGAGATGGGGCCCTTCTCCCTAACCTGGGACGAATCAATCGCAACCAATCCCAGTGCTCAAGTTATCGGATACGTATCAGCAGTAAGGGAGAAGGACCCGTTAGAAGCCGTTCCAATAGAATTCCATCGGTACCTCGGAATCATGGGAAAAGAGGCGGCAGATGCCCTCCCAGATCACCGACCCTACGACTGCAAAATCGATCTCCAAGAAGGAAGCACCACACCTTGGGGGCCCATCTACCCCCTCTTCGAAGAAGAACTCCGGACCCTGAGAGAATGGCTAACGGATATGGAGAAAACGGGGAAAATCAAGTGCTCTACGTCCCCAGCTGGCTCACCAATCCTCTTCGTGCTGAAACCGCACGGAAAAGGACTATGTCTATGTGTTGACTACCGGGCCCTAAATCGGATCACGATCCCAAATCGGTACCCACTACCTCTCATGCAGGAGCTGCAGGATCGGGTCCGAGGGGCGCAATGGTTCACGAAGATGGACCTCAAAAATGGATTTCACCTAATCCGAATCCGCAAAGGGGACAAATGGAAAACAGCGTTCAGAACCCGATATGGGCTTTTCGAATTCCAGGTTATGCCATTCGGACTTACCAATACCCCCTCCACCTTCCAAGATATGATGAACCACATTTTTTCCGACATACTCGATGTGGGAACATTGGCGTACATGGACGACATACTGGTCTATGTTGACGCAGAGGAAAAGCATGACGAAACGGTTAGAGAAGTCCTAAAACGCCTACAAAATAATGGTCTGGCCGTCTCGCCTGAAAAGTGTGTATGGAAAGCCCAGGAAGTGGAATTTCTAGGCAAATCATCGGAAGGAACGGGATAAGAATAACGGATGAAAAGGTGGAGGCAATACTCAGCTGGAAAACGCCAGAATCCCTGACAGAAATGCAATCATTTTTGGGGTTCGCCAAATTCTACAGACGTTTTATGCAGGACTACTCCTGAGTGGCGAGACCACTTACAGAGCTGACCAAGAAAGACAGAGAGTGGAACTGGAATGCGGAAGCAGATGCAGCCTTCTCAGAACTAAAATGGCGATTCACTACGGCCCGGATCCTAGCACACTTCGACCCCGCAAAAGAAGTGATCATCGAAACCGACGCATCGGACTTTACGATAGGAGCAATACTATCGCAGGGGGACAAGGAGAGACGCCTACACCCGGTAGCATTCCACTCCAGGAAGTTCCAACCCGCGGAAATTAACTATGAGATCCACGACAAGGAACTCCTGGCGGTAGTGGACGCCTTCAAACACTGGTGACGATACTGTGAAGGCGCAACCCACCAGGTCCAGGTCTATTCAGACCATCAGAACTTGGAATACTTTACGACAACCAAAGTATTAAACCGACAGCAAGCAAGATGGGCACAAGAGCTGGCCGGCATTAACTTCCGAATCTACTACCGACCAGGCACTCAGAACAGAAAACCAGACGCACTATCGAGGCGTTCGGAGTACCGCCCTCAGTAGGGGGGGGGTAGAAAAACACCTGGTAACCACGGTTTTGGGAAAAAATCACTTTAAGGAACGAATAACGCGGTCGTTCATTTGCTCCTCGGCCCGGCTGGCATCACTCCCGGAAAAAAGGTGGGCAGAGGAATTTCTGGCAAGCATCAGGGAAGAAGGGAAAAAGGATGAAGCCTATGAACAGGCAAGGAAACAGGAAGCGGAAACAGAGGACCTGTCGCCAAAGGACCGAAAGGCCAAGGAAGTGAGCTGCGAAAACAACCTACTGTACAGACGGAACCGGCTCTGGGTACCAAAGGGACTGGTGCACAGGAGTATGGAATCGGAACATGATACAAAGGTAGCCGGACACATGGGACAGGACAAGACCATCGAGCTAATCCGACGAAACTTCTGGTGGCTAAAAATGTTACACCTGAAATATCTCGAGTACATAGCTAAGCTAGAGAGGAGTACCTAAGGATGACAGAACGCACTCAGAGAGTCTAGGGGGGAGATAAGGTCCGGAGATGAGCTTACGGCCGAGAACGGACCTAAGACACATATCTCCGGAGATGAGGGGAAGAGTGCAAACGGAGAGATGCTTGGGCTATGACCCCTCCCCCGAAAGGAGGGGATGCCACGTCGCCTGCTGATGCCGCGCGGACTGCCGGACTTGGGCTATGACCCCTCCCCCGAAAGGAGGGAATGCCACGTCGCCTGCTGATGGCGTATGGAAGAGAGTCCAGTAAGGAAAGCACCCTGCTCGCTTGCATGAAACCTCATCTCCCCTTATCTACACCCTGCCAGGACCAATGAGTCGTCCACGGGGTCCATCCACCTCGGGGGAATCCAAATCCAAGTCACCACCTCTCACTCCGGCTTCACTCAGATATAAAAGAACGAGGTTTTCCGCCCAATGGAGAAACCAGCATGAACATCCACAACAAAACACTACCAACCGAACCCACACACAAGATCTAAGATTATTTCGCTGTGAATTATCGAAAGTAGCCTGATTACCTTTGATTCTCTTTACACTCCGGTTACAATACAACCCCAGTGTCACACTATAACCTTGATCTCAAAATCACCCTACTTTCATGACTTACTTCGACGACACCTACTTTGAAGATCACCTCTACCTACTTGAACTATTGACCTTCTTGGAACCTAAGTCTCAGTACTCCTTCGACTACATATTCCAATCAATCGATAGCGAGTTAGCCAACTACGAACAGTGGGATACATTCAGTGACGGACCTATCCCTACTACCTTCCTGGAAGGCGACCACGAGCCCTGGAACTTGTATACGCAATACTGGCTCAACGGCGCCTACAGCCATAAGAACGCCGAGTTCACAGAAAATGAGCTCCAGGATCTCTGCGACAATTACTTCACCGACGACGAAACCATCTACACAGGACACTTCCTCGACCTCTACTAGAAATGACGACCTCTTCGGACTTCAACATGCTCTGGCTCGAGGCCCCTCGTGACCTACTTCTAATCACCGATGGAACACCAAAACCGGAACAAACGGTGGAAATAGCCAATCCCGCACTCTGGATTAGAACCCTGGTGCACCAGCAACAGCAGGCCGAAAGCAACATACAACAGCTTACGGAGCTGTGCGGCGACGCCTACGATAGAACTGACCGACGAACGAGGGAGATCGAGCAGGCCTACCAAACCGTAGCAGAAGGCACTAGGTACTTATATGACCGAGTCAGCGCTAACAAGAAAATAGCAGAGGAATGGATACGCAGCGAGCTGTAGAGCACAGCAAACGCATACCAATCCCTTGCACCGAACGTCAGGTAAGCCATTATCGAGCACACCAACGAGGCCAATGAGCGACAAATATGTCAGGCCACGCAGCTGGCTCGGGTGAACGATGCCCTGTCCTTCCTGGCAGAAGCTAACACGGCCCGAAATCAACATCTGGCCAACTTTCAGGGGAATCTGGAACTATGGGCGGCCGCACACCAGAACCGGGTATCCGCCCTGGAGAACCAACTCCGGGAGGCAAGAGCAGAAATCCAGTGCATCGCGGCCAGGATCCTGCTACCCGCAACACCAGCAGTGCCAGTGAGACCACCTGCATGGAGAAGCCCCATCCGGGAAATCAGCACCACCACCCCATCGGCCCATTCGCAACCAACGCTGGGAAGCCCGCTATGCCTAAACCCGGGACCAATGCTCCGACGACAGAGACCCCCAGTGGTACCCACAACGCCAGAAATGAGGCAGCGGCTGGAGCAACTTAGGCGCCACGTGTCCCCAAAGACACTGGCACCCGAGCCAGCGGCAGGGGGAGGAGGAAATCTCCCTTCAACACCACCCGGATCGTCAGCGGGACCTCCTTTGGGCCCGCCGTCCGAACCACCCTGACCGCCTTTCCGGCACCTCCGCTCTCCTTCGCCTTCTAGGAACCCTGCGCCTACAATTACCACACAGGACCTCGTACGGCTAGTAGCCGAAGGAGTGGAATGGGCCTGCCAAGAGCGACCGGCGCGACCCGAACAGGGCAATATCGCCCGATTAAAAATTAAGAAACCAAAAGCCTTCGACGGAAAGTGCTCGACCGCCTTCAATCAGTGGTGGGAAGCAGTCACCATGTTCCTTGGGTTCTACCCGGAGATGGGGGATCAACATAAAATCGCCTTGGTAGCGACCATACTTTCAGATACAGCTCTAGTATGGCACCTACAGCGCTTCCGTGAACTGAAAGGAAACGACACCTGGGTCAACTATGCGGCAGCCATTCAAGCAAAATATCGCAACGAAAGAGAAGCAGCCGATGCCCAACTCAAACTAGGGCAGCTAAAATACCAGGGATCAATCCGTGCTTACCTCACCAAGTTCCGGGCCCTGAACAACTTCGCAAAAGCAATGCGGGAAGGCCTGCGAGAGAAAATCGACCTTGCAATGCCGGACAGCATTCTGGACATGCGATTCAACCAGAACCCGGACGAGCCCACAGACGACAAAGGCTTCATGAGCGCCACCTACCGAGCAGGAATCCAGGTTGAAAAGAAAAAAGCGCTCAAAGCAGCTAGGGAAGCTTTGAAAGGAGGGCCCGCCCGAAGACAGGAAGGAAAGAAGGACGATAAACGAAGGGAAGAAGGGAAAAAGGACAACCTGGGCAAAAAGGAACCGGAACAACGCACTGAAAAAACCCGGGAATGGTGGGGAGGAAAGAACCACTGGGGCTCAAATGAAGAAGCCCTGTGAGGAGTTCCGCAAAAGGAACAAGAAATGTACTTCCAAAACCGCGACGATTGCTGGCAATGCGGACGACCCGGGCACAGAACCTTCGAATGCTTCTCGTTCCACACGTTGCAAGGAACTGCGCTACCAAAAGCCCCTTGGAAAGCAGCAGCAGCCGGACAAAAACAGGAAAGAGAAAACAAAAAGGACGAGGAGGCCCCCGCAACCAAACAACAAAAAGTCGCGGCAGTGGAGACCATGGAAACGGATGCTGTAGCACCGTTGTGGGAGGAATCCGACTCGGATTTTTAAGAGGTCAGGAAGAGCCGCAGCCCAAGACCTCAACGATAATATCCGGACTATCTAGGAAACGAAAGAACGGGGAACCAAGTGCTGGAACCCTGTCAAAGAAGAGAACAGTCCGCAACGGCACACGCCCAATCATCACCATGATGCTACATATAAGGGAGAAAAAACACCAGATCTGGGTACCGGCTGCTCCGTTGCGCTCCGCAATCAGCAGACAGTGGAGAAACTCAGGATTAAGAAGAAGGCGCATCAGCAACCTCACAGCATAGAGAACTACACCGGGGAAAGTGTCAAAGGAGCAGGGCAATTTTATATGGAACCCACGCTCCTCCAACACCGAAATCATTACTCCAGGGAGAAATTCGAAATCTCACCAATGGAACCAGGAATCGACGCCTTCCTCCCTTTTGACTGGATAACGGCACATCCCCCACAAGGCGCAAGGACGGACCAGGGAATAAGGTTCAACAGTGCCCGATGCCTGGCCAGCTGTACCAGGTTCGAAACCGACGGGTTCTCCCTGTCATGGGACGAAGAGGTGGCAAAGAACCCCCAAGCCCAGATCATCGGTTATGTATCGACCGTCAGCGCAGACACAAGAGAACTTGTCCCTATGGAATTCCGACAGTACCTAGGAATAATGGGAAAGGAGGCGGCGGACGCCCTCCCCCAGCATCGACCCTACAACTGCAAGATTAGCCTAAGAGAAGGCGAGACAGCACCCTGGTAACCCATCTACCCACTATCGGAAGAGGAACTTCAAATGCTTCAGGAATGGCTGAAGGAGATGGAGCGAACAGGAAAGATCAAACGCTCGACATCCCCTGACGGATCACCGATACTCTTTGTTCCCAAGCAACATGGAAGAGGGCTATGCCTGTGCGTTGACTACCGAGGACTGAATAAAATAACGATCCCGAACCGATACCCGCTACCCCTCATGCAGGAACTACAGGACCGGGTCCAAGGTGCGCAGTGGTTCACAAAACTAGATCTGAAAAACGGATTCCATCTCATTTGAGTCAAGGAAGAGGACGAATGGAAAACAGCATTCAGAACCCGATACGGATTGTTCGAGTTCTAAGTAATGCCCTTCGGCCTAACCAATGCCCTATCCATCTTCCAAGACATGATGAATCACATCTTATCAGATCTACTGGACATCAGAGTTTTGGCATACATGGACGATATATTAATCTACGCCAAAACCGAAGAAGAACACGACCGCCTGGTTAAGGAAGTCTTGGGAAGACTGCAGGCCCATGGGTTAGCAGTCTCCCCAGAAAAATGCGTCTGGAAAACTCAGGAAGTAGACTTCCTGGGTTATGTCATTGGGAGAAATGGAATCGCAATGTCTCAAGACAAAGTGGAAGCCGTACTGAGTTGGGAGGAACCCAAATCTCGGAGCGAGACCCAGTTGTTCCTAGGGTTCGCTGACTTCTACCGACGATTTCTCAAGGACTACTCAAGAGTGGCACGACCCCTGACAGAATTAACGAAAAAAACGGAAAAATGGTCATGGAACCCCGAGGCAGGAAAAGCCTTCAACGAGCTAAAAAAGCGATTCACGACGGCACCAATCCTAGCCCACTTCTACGCCCAATGACCAGTTATTATCGAAACAGACGCCTCGGACTTTGCATTTGGAGCAGTCCTATCACAAAAAGACGAGGAAAACCGACTACACCCAGTGGCATTCCACTCGAGGAAGTTCCAGCCCACGGAAATCAATTACGAAATCCACGACAAGGAACTCTTAGCGATAGTGGACCCCTTCAAACATTGGAGGCGCTATTGCGAAGGACCAATGCACCAAGTCCAGGTGTATTCGGATCATCAAAACTTGGAATACTTCAGAACAACCAAAGTCTTGAATCGACGTCAAGCACGATGGGCGCAGGAGCTAGCCGGTATCGACTTCAGAATCTATTACCGACCAGGCACGCAAAACGGGAAGCCAGACGCGTTGTCAAGGTGTTCGGAGTACCGCCCTGAAAAGGGGGGGATAGAAAACCAGCCGATCACGACGGTTTTCGGAAAAAATAGCTTCGAGGACCGTCTAACGCGATCATTCGTCTGTTCCTTGGCACGGCTGTCATCACTCTCAGAAAGAAAGTGGACGAAGGAATTCCTAGCAAATGTCAGGGAAGAGGGAAAGAAGAGCGACACCTACGAACAGACGATGAAAAAGGAAGCAGCATCGGAGGAACTGGTGCCAAAGGACCGAAGGGTCAAGGAATTAAGTTGCGAAGACAGCCTACTGTACTGACAAAACCGGCTCTGGATACCGAAGGGCCTGGTGCAGAGAATTATGGAATCAGAACATGACACAAAGGTGGCGGATGCATGGGACAGGATAAGACCATCGAACTAATGCGACGAAACTTCAGGTGGCCAAAAATGAATGAACGGATCATCGACTTTGTCAGAAGCTGCCCGAAATGCCAGCAGAATTAGGCATCCCAACACCAACCCTACGGGCTGTCCTCCCCGCTAGAGTTGCCCTACGCCCTGTGGCAATCCATAGCAATAGACTTCATTACAGAACTCCCAGTCTCGGAAGGCTGCGACCTGCTGTGGGTGATCATTGACCGATTCACCAAGATGGCACACTTTCTCCCCTTGAGAATGGAGGGAAAGACGGTGGCAGACCTGGCCACCATCTTTGCCCGAGAGGTATGGATGTATCGCGGTCTCCCTGCTAATATTGTGTCAGACCGTGACTCCAGGTTTACCTCGGAAACCTGGAAGGAGTTCCTACGACTCTCGGGAATCCGGCCCCGAATTTCAACCGCGTTCCATCCGCAGACCGATGGACAGACAGAGCGGCTCAACCAGACGATCGAAGCCTACCTCTGGGGGTGTGTTGGCAAGGAACAGGACGACTGGGTACGCCTGCTGCCGATGGCCGAGTTCACCTACAACAACTTGACCACCACGGGGAATGGTATGTCTCCGTTCTACGCTAACTATGGCTTCCACCCGGCAACCATGAACCCCGCAGCAACGGAACCCCTCAACCTAGCGAGCCAGGCCTATACCCACTGGATGCGCACCATGCATGACGAGTCCCGAAAAGGGTTGGAAGACGCACAAGAACTAATGCGCCGATACACCGACCCGGCGCGAAAGGAACCCCCAGCATACCAGGTAGGAGACTTGGTGATGCTCAACGGGCGTAACATCAAAACGCGCCGCCCCTCGAAGAAACTGGACCACAAGAATCATGGGCCCTACCAGATCGAGAAAATCGTCTCCCCCCTGGCTGTCTGCCTCACACTGCCCCGGAAGTGGAAGATCCACAACGTCTTCCATGTCTCGCTGCTTGAACCCTACCGAACCAGCAAGCACCGAACACCACCGGACCCATCGAAAGTGCTCCGAGAGGCCGACGACATCAAACAGTCGGAAGAATACGATGTCGACGAATATATGTCCTCGGTCGAACACGGACGAGGAAATAACAAAAGAATCGTATACCTCGTCAGATGGCTAGACTATCCGGAACGCAAGGACTGGACGGAAGAGCCATTTGACAACTTTTCAGTAGGCGGCCTGGAAAAACTCCGGGAGTTCCACCGACGAAATCCAGACGCGCCGAGGGACTACCGGCTCACCGACGCCTAGACGGGATGTCCATAAATGGGCCCGACGAAGTATGAGCGGTAGTAGGGATGAAACGGTTGGAGGACTTCATTTCACAATCATGACATCCGTTTGACCAACTTTCGGAATAAGGAACTGGCGGTTCGGGTCCAGGGCCGCAGGTGTACCCCGCCCCCGCCATCGTGGGCAGTCCTCAGCACGCCCACAGGAGGCCACTACCCGGATCCCGGTTACCAGCACGAAGGGCACCATAGGCTCTCCCCGCACACCAAGAGCTCGACTCGGACCGACCCCGGAACTGAAACCCAAAACGAGGAACAACCCGAAGAACGATCCACTTCCCGGGCATCGAATCGACCGAGGAAAAAGACCCACTCTTCAGACAAACGAAGGCCTCCCTGAAGGGGGAATCCACACCAGGTACCACACAACCCGGTAACGAGGACTCGGGAGAACGCGAAGCGAGATATGGGATGACGACCGAGAAGGCGCGGGCACTTCTTGACACGTTTGCTTCATCCGGATGAGTTGTCGTGGCCTCTATATGAATCCCGGCTTCAGCCCTCGGCCCACCAAATTCCTACTCGCTCTCTTGAAGTATCGAATCCCGGTTGGGACAGGGCGTAGCCTCACCAAAGGCCCCACAACAAAAACGATAGTATGAGTACGCACCGGCCTACTCAGAGGGCCTAGTCATTCCGACGGATTACAGAGTCATGTCCTGATCCGGTGACTGGGAGGGCTGTAGGGGAGGAGGACTACAGTCACGGTAACCACATTTTGCGAAAAGTTACCTCACGAAAGAAACACATCTAGAAAGAGACAGGCTACCTAGATAGAGGAAAATGCTAGTGCTTGGGACGAGGCTAAGGGAGAGGGGAGGTAGTGTTACACCTGAAATATCTCGAGTACATAGCTAAGCTAGAGAGGAGTATGTAAGGATGACGGAACACACTCAGAGAGTCTAGGAGGGAGATCAGGTCCAGAGATGAGCTTATGGCCGAGAACGGACCTAAGACACATATCTCCGGAGATGAGGGGAAGAGTGCAAACGGAGAGATGCTTGGGCTACGACCCATCCCCCGAAAGGAGGGGATGCCATGTCGCCTGCTGATGGCGCGCAGACCAGCGGACTTGGGCTATGACCCCTCCCTCGAAAGGAGGGGATGCCATGTCGCCTGCTGATGGCATACGGAAGAGAGTCCGGTAAGGAAAGCACCCTGCTCGCTTGCATGAAACCTCATCTCCCCTTATCTACACCCTGCCAGGACCAATGAGTTGCCCACGGGGTCCATGCAACTCAGGGGAATCCAAATCCGAGTCACCACCTCTCACACCGGCTTCACTCAGATATAAAAGAACGAGGTTTTCCGCCCAACGAAGAAACCAGCACGAACATCCACACCAAAACACTACCAACCGAACCCACACACAAGATCTAAGATTATTCCGCTGTGAATTATCGAAAGTAGCCTGATTACCTGTGATTCTCTTTACACTCCGGTTACAATACAACCCCAGTGTCACAAAAAATGAACGAACGAATCATCGACTTTGTCAGAAGCTGCCCGGAATGCCAGCATAATAAGGTGTCCCGACACCAACCCTACGGACTGTCCTCCCAGTTGGAGTTGCCCTACGCCCCATGGCAATCCATAGCAATGGACTTCATTACGGAACTCCCAGCCTAGGAAGGCCACGACCAGCTATGCGTGATCATCAACCGATTTACCAAGATGGCACACTTTCTCCCCTTGAAAATGAAGGGAAAGACAGCGGCAGACCTGACCGTCATCTTTGCCTGAGAAATATGGAAATATCACGGCCTCCTCGCTGATATTGTGTCAGACCGCGACTCCAGGTTCACCTCTGAAACCTGGAAGGAGTTCCTAGGACTCTCGGGAATCCGGCCCCGAATGTCAACTGCGTTCCATCCGCAGACTGACGGACAGACGGAACGGCTCAACCAGACAATCAAGGCCTACCGCCGAGCGTTCATCAGCAAGGAACAGGACGACTGGGCACGCCTGGTGCTGATGGCCGAGTTCGCCTACAACAACTTGACCACCACGGGCAATGGTATGTCTCCGTTTTACGCTAACTATGGCTTCCACCCAGCAGCCATGCACCCCGCGTCGACGGAACCTCTGAACCCAGCAAGCCAAGTCTATGCCCACTGGATGCACGCCGTGTACGACGAACCCCGGAAAGGGCTGCAAGATGCACAAGAGTGAATGCGCCGATACACCGACCCGGCGCGAAAGGAACCCCTGGCATACAAAGAAGGAGACTTGGTGATGCTCAACGGGTGCAACATCAAAACGCGCCAGCCCTCGAAGAAACTGGACCACAAGAATCACCGTCCCTTCCAGATCGAGAAAATCGTCTCCCCCCTCGCCGTCCACCTCACGCTGCCCCGGAAATGGAAGATCCACAACGTCTTCCACGTCTCGCTGCTCGAACCCTACCGAACTAGTGAGCACCGAGCACCACCGGACCCGTCGAAGGTGCTCCCAGAGGCTGACGACATCGAACAGTCCGACGAATATGATGTCGACGAAGTTATGTCCTCAGTTGAACGTGGCCAAGGAAACAACAAAAGGATCCTCTACCTGGTCAAATGGCTTGACTATCCAGAATGCAAGGACTGGACAGAAGAACCATTCGACAACTTTTCGGTAGGTGGTCTGGAGAAACTCAGGGAGTTTCACCAACGAAACCCAGATGCACCAAGGGACTACCGGCTCACCGCGGGCTAGACCAGTTCCACCGAGGACCAGGCTGTAGTGGGCTGACGGGGCGGAGGACTTCAGCACCATAGCACTATGAGACCGACAAAAAGACCCGCTTCTCGGGCAACCACAAGAAAGCCGCTGACCTGGCTCCCAACGAAGAGTGCACGCGAACGAAAAAACCTTGAGAGCCAGGAGAACCGTTCAAAACAGACATATCGACCTCTTGGAGACCGACTTGGACCGACGGAACCGGTGCAGATGGCACATAAGCAGTGAAATGAGTCCCCGACAGCGCTGTCACTGCTCCAGCATACTAGTCTCCCTTAAGAAGGACGTGGGTGCGGTCACTGCCGAGTATACGGGTTACTAGCACGAAGAACACCATGCCTCTCCCGATTCCCTGTGCCAACTGCAACCCCAGAAACCTCACCGAGCCGGCCAATCTTTGACGCAGCGCGGCGGTGAGTACGACTCAATATGACATGACAGTATGAGTACGCACCGGTCTACTCAGAGGGCCCAGTCATCTCGACGGATCACAGAGTCATGTCCTGATCCGGTGACTGGGAGGGCTGTAGGGGAGGAGGACTACAGTCACGGTAACCAAACTTGCGAAAAAGTTACCCCGTGAAAGAAACACATCTGGAAAGAGACGGGCTACCTAGATAGAGAGAAAGTGTTAGCACTCGGGACTTTTTTTTTTTTTTTTTTTTGTTTATTCAGTACTCGTATGCGACCTAGGTAGATCATGACGAGCGGCATGGCCCATATATATAGTCCGTTTCCCCGCCGCAGTCCGCGTATAGCGGCACGGTGCAGGCTCCCCTTGCCCTCCGCCCAGGCCTGTCCCGCGAAGTCGTGATAGCGCACCAAGGAAATTGCACAGAAAACGCGCGCCCCCTCCTCCCCTACTCCACCGATGCCATGAAGGACGGGGTGGGTATGAACAGCGGTGTTCCTTCCCCAGCCCCCGTCTCCTCCTCCGCCCCAAGCTCCTCCGTCCGCTTCTCGTCTTCTAGCTCCGCTCGCTCCCGGAGCTCCCCCTCCTACGCCTCGCTGCCCCCGTCCCTGTCCCTCGCCACAGGTGGCACTGTCTTTCCAATGTCCGTCGAGGACAGGCAGTCCAGTATCATCTGGGAGCACTGCCCCCCTTCCGCGAAGAGTTCGTGAGCTTTCCACCGCTCCCTCCCTCTCCCTGTCTCCTCTTCTACCTTCTGCCATAACACCTTCTGCTCCTCCTTCCATCTCGGGCACCTCTTGAGGAGGTGGTCCCTTGTCTTCTTGGGGCACCGGCACCACCAGCACTGCGGCGTTGGGCGGGATTTCGCCCAGTGCAGATACTCGCCAGTGAGGCAGTGCCCCGTCTTCAGCTGGTAGAACCTCGAGGCCAGCCTCTTGGCGCTCCCAGCGACCGTGCCGTTGGGCTTTTGGCTCTTCGGCATTTTATACTTCTTTTTGGAGGTCCGGACTCCAGCCCACTGTCGTGCCTCTGCCCACTTCTTCTCCGAAATCTCCCGTCTGATGTTTGCGAGGGACCTGTGGCATGCTTCGTCCAGCCATTCCACCCCCGGGGTGTCTGGCTCTTCTGCCGCGAGCTTGGCCCATTTGTCGGCCTGCTCGTTTCCTTCCACCCCTTCGTGCGCCGGGCACCACCTGATCTCGATAGTGATGCCCGGTGCTTTTCTCTGTAGCTCAGCGATGTGCTGCCTCGCTTCCAACGCATATTTCTGCCCCGGCCCCGGCTCGTCCGATGACATTCTCTTGATCGCCGCCTGTGCGTTGGTGAAGATGGTGACATGGTTCGGTGTCGGGACTCGCTTCGTCGCGGTCTCCAGTGCACATGCGAGCGCTGCGCATTCCGCGTCGTAGGCCTCCTGGTTGTACCCCATGTGGGTCTTGATTCCTCCCCAGGTTTGCCCGTTCTTCCATGCCACCGCGTATCTGGCAGCCCCGTCCTCCAGCCGTGACCCGTCTGTAAACATGACGAGCCCCGGCCTCTCCTTCTCCACCTCCCTCTTCGCCTCCTCTCAGACTTCCTGGATCAGCTCTGCGTTGAACGGCTCCGGGTCTTCTAGTAGGACTGTCTGCTCCGTGCTCGTCCAGGTGTGGTTCAAGGCTGTCTTTAGCCTCTTGCCGATGGCTGTGCTGCCTCCGATCACAACCTTCCTGGCCTCGTCCCCTTGGGGTAGGCTCAGCAGCCGTAGCCCAAACCGCCGCTGCCTGTTTTCCAGCTGGTTGGATGCTGGTCTGAGCCCGGACTCCATCGACAGCGCTCCCAGGTTGGTTGTCCGGAAGGCTCCCGTTGTCACCCGTGCCTGTTGGTTGACCAGCAGCTGCAGCTCCTCCGCGCATCCTGTCGTGCCTCTGACGTTGCCGCCCTTCCACCACAGCTCCGCGCCGAACATGGCGACGGACTGGACGCATGCCACCATGACCCGTCTGCAGTTGGCCGGGGAGAGCCCCATCTTGCCAGTGAGC
>Ga0307508_10002817_pt1 | contig 18052 bp, 24 predicted proteins | sample 9_EM_MG_FD_203089 | JGI IMG/M metagenome (GOLD analysis project Ga0307508, IMG submission 203089) | Populus trichocarpa ectomycorrhiza microbial communities from riparian zone in the Pacific Northwest, United States - 9_EM | ecosystem: Host-associated > Plants > Roots > Unclassified | place... | reverse complement strand
CGCTTCGAAACGGAATCTGTATGGCGCCAAGCAACCTCCGCTTCACGTCACCTCACAGCGCGTGCTTAGATCCCACTTCTACCCTGTTGCCATGGACCTCGAAGGCGGCAAAGCCGACCATAGTATGGTCAACTTACTACTCGCATATTTTGACATGCCCATTTCGTTCTCTCGTGGCACAATAACACGGGCATGAGCCAGGCTTGGTATCTTGAGGCAACTAGCCATGGTATATATACTATGCGCAATGCCGCCGGGGCTCCTACATAGACGGCGGTATTCATTCCCCGCATCGATTCTCCGCCCTTACTCAGCTGGATCACGCATTGTCACGCAAGTCCGACAACCGAATCCCAATTATCAATACTGGGTGATAAAGGAGACATCTCGCGGCTGGTTTGTTGTCTCCTTTCGGTTATCCGGCACCTCTCGGGTGACGCCCTTATCACAAGGATACGACTGAAGGGCATTTAAGGCTATGGGGTCGATGATCCGTGCGTAGAGGGACCTCTCGACCTAGTATAATCCCGCATTATGTTGACACTCATTACTCCGTGACAGGTATCTCGCTCTGCCTGCCTCAGGGCACACACCATGAAACCGCACCCCGCGAGTTGTTAGTCAAAAAGCTGACATCGCACGTTCGACCAATATACGCGTCTAACGATTTCACTAGCGTTCAAAGTCGTCGTTGCTGATTGGGCAAAAAAGGACTTGAAAGCAGACGCAAGTTTTCTTCGCGTGGGAAAAACGTTATACTAAGTACGTTGCAGGGCTTCGCCACCTGGTATATACGGTCAAATTGGGAGTGGAGCAGCCCGAGTGTATAACTGGTGCATATCGTCTTTTCCGAGTGAGTAGAGCTTGTCCCTCTTCCGCACCTGTGATTTAACGATCTGTCGCCTCATCTTGCTCAGTTTGATTATAGGATAGATAAATATAAGTGCGCGTCTTTACCTTCCGTATTTTTCCACCCCCACGAATCCGCGAACAAACAATCATGATCCACCTGAACGAACCGCGGACTCTGAAATCGCCATACTTGAACCATATTTCATGTGTAAGGAGATTGCGGCAAATGCGTTGGCATCACTCACCTCGGAAGCTCACGCGGTGCTGCAGCAGACGCTGCAGGTCGATGTTGATTGTTCCTTCTGCGGCACTGATGGTGGATTGGGATGTGATTCGCTCCCGTGCCACTCATGGCAGCGGCTGGGATGTAAAGGTTGTCACAGGCAGTGGATTGGAAGGCTCAATTATTGTCCAATTTGACGATATTTTGGCTGGACGTCAATGATGGCCATCTTGTACGGTAACTATATGTGTGCAACCATCACACGACTAATTTTCTATAATCAACGCCGGTCTGTAATATTGGTAAAAATATAAAGCACTCCTGTTGCAGTCTGAACGGTGCATAGAGGCAAAACGATGAAGTTACTGCACATTTCAAGGTCACAAGCCCCCGCCGATAAATTGATTTTGAAAGAAATGTAAGCACTGACCTGAACCAGGGCCAAGCACCGTACAAAAAATTACTGGGTCAGTAGGTACTCGAAACCCCCACCATTCAACGTGGTTTTGAGCCTCAAGCTTCTCTGGATCACCCAGAAAATCACTAGCCAACATACCCATATTTGGAAGAGGGCATAGGAACAAAGTTGTGTTAGACTTCCATTTTTCATGGCTTTTGATTAGCATACAACACAGTCATCCGACCGCTTTCTCGCTTCCAAATTTTGCCAACCGTAAAACCCGTAACCTAGGCCCCTTCTTCGCATTCTTGTCTTTGTCACATTCAGCTACAATTGCACGCAATTGGCGAAGGATGGAGAGCAAGCTTCAAAGCCCATATAGATGTGACGGTCTGGATTATAGATGCAACCGTTTGGATTGTGGTGCAAATGCCAAAGAATAGACCAAAGATGGCTCCCCAAAAGTAGAATGGCTGCTCACGACTAACGCGACGGATATCGCGACGGAGGGTCGGCCAGAATGATGAACGGCGCCGCACAGCCTTTTCCAATTCTGCTACTTTTCCATCCAGCACCTGCGTGTGTGTATTTAGGTCCTATTGTACGAGGGCAAGGAGGTGGTGAATTACCGTGGGGAGCACTTTGGGTGCGTCTTCTCCCGTTAAGAGTATCATCACTCCTTGAACAACAGCAAACTGGCCCAACTCGGTCGGAATAAGTTGGAGTTTTTTAGCTTCATCGGTGAGGGTAGGATCATGAAAGTACAGGTGCCACAAAGAGGTGAGCACTTCCCATCCTAAAGAGTCTATACCAAGTCCTCTGCCAGTATGGAATTTCATTCAGCCTCAAAGAGCCGAGGTTTGTTTGATCTTCGGACTCACTTCGCCACAAAGTTGTGCTTGAGATACCAGAAAAATGCCGCGCCTTGGCCGACAGTGAGGATCTTGACCGCGTCTCCCTCCAAATCCAGATGCTCCAAAAAGTTGTCGGTTCGTTTAATTTCCATTCCGCACTTTTGTATCTCGCGAATCGTCACCGAGAACCACTGAGTGGGGTTAGACGAATTGGTAGGTTTTGGAAATAAATGTTGTCTTAGTTCTCTAAAATATGTTGGCCGAACGTTGTGGTCGGGAAAATCCAAGCTCCAATTGAACATAGCCCACACATTTTCAATCTGTTCGATTGTGTAAAAAATCAGGGACTGGATCTCGGACTGGCCGCGAGACAAGACATACATCGACATTTGGATGATCCCCCAGGTCTTCGATGCGTTGCCGGAGACCTTCCGGGGTAAGCTCATCAAGTGGGGACTGGAAATACTCAACTAGGACCTTGAGGCGTCGCACGAATCGAGCCGGAGACGGCCAGGAAGCGGGGCTAAGCTCGCCCGTGGCCGCGAGGCGATAGCGCCGGTCGATGGCTGCCATGTGCAATGGGTTGCCGGCTGTTTTAGTTACATCATAAAGCACCTTGTTGATTGTCTCCGTCCAGGTAAATGGAAGTTGAGTTCTCCATGTTCGTGTTCCGTCAAGCAGGTAATTTAAGGTGGTGGTCAGATCATCGACCATCCAGTCTTCCGGAATCTCATAGATATCTCCGGGCACTTGTTGCTGAGTGTCTGCAACAATCAGAACAGCCCATAAATGAACCGCACCAGTAAGCCAGACTACAACCCATACCCGGATGTTCTGCCCCTCCCGCGTCGTCCTGTACACCTAGCGCTGTGTAACATGAACGGTTGATGAGTGTAGTGTACTAGTGAGGATAACGGTGCACCATACCTCGAGGCTCGGCTGCACTCGAAGGCTCGTCGCGAGGACGCGTGCGGGTGTTGGATGATCGGGAGGTTCCGGGGGCGCCAGAAGCGAGTGCCGCGCCTCGGAGCATCCCCCGAGCAAGGGGCATGCCTGCCATTTGTTCTGATTTTTCGTTTGCCGTTGTGATTTCACAATAATCAGTGAGTTGGCACCCAGGTGGATATATTGCAAGGCATCCTACCGTGAGACTCGTCTTCACCCGAGATGTCGTTATTCTTGTCTGGTCCTGCGGATTATGGCGTCGATGAGCTTATCAAATCAATAAGAAATGCCGCGCGCTTATACCATGGGGTTCCGCTCCGCTCGAGATGTTATTCACGTCAGGCACTGTGCATCACCATGGTTCATGAGCCCTCCCCATCACATAAAAACCACATACCATACCGTGAGGTTCGGTGGAGGTGGAAATGACGTTATTCAAGGTAGACATCGCTGAAGTGCGGGGGTGGGGACTCTCGAACCCTGGGCTATATAGTGGTAGAAAACTTGTTTAAAAACAAATGCGGCGGTGTGGTATCCATAGAGATTGACGCCACACCGCAACTAAGTCCTGTGCAGTGGCGCAGTCGGAGTGAATTTGACATAATGCACTAGAATGATTCATTGAATTCTTTTCTGAATTTCATGCTCCTCGCAACCAACGGGTTCGAATCGGCCCAGGGCTATGCTATGCGTTAGAAATGCCGCTCGCCAATTTTCGGCTTCCATGCTCGAGGATCGCTTGGACAAATTTGTTGACTGCAATTTTGCAGCTGTGGTGACGTTGATAGGCAATATGTGGCATATGACTCATGATTACTAAGATATATGTCGACCACTGTCAAGGCATTGTGATGGCCGGCGGCGAAGTCAAAGGTCCTCCAACGCACAAGGCAGGATATGGGGACGTTTGGAGGTAAAACCAGTGTGCATGCAGAAGAAATAATCAGTTTGAAACTCCACACCGGCTGCGCAAATGAGGTGTTTGGGATTGTCTTATCCTTCATGGGGTCGGATGAGATCGTGCTATAGCAAGAGGTTACATGTAAGAGGCGGCCTGGGAGCCTGAATGCCTGAATGATCGGCACACGTAAAACACCGCCACAAGGGGAGTCATATTCCCATCAGGTGCGACTGTTGTTGGCGGGTACGGCACGTCAAATTCGGATGTGGGCGGGGTTGATACTAGGCGATCAAATTCATGTAGATAAGCTGCAATAGCTGCCGCAGCAGCGGGTGACATGTAGTGAGCAAAGTCGGAGAGCGCGTCTATGCGCGCCTGGGAAGATTGGGCGGGTGGAGGCACGTGGGTGATTTGGTGGTAGAGATACAGAATCAACCTCATTGGCAGTAGCGGCGAGGGTTTATTGATCGAAGATGCCAGTGATCTAAGCGCCAGAGGTTGTACAGTATGATCCAAATAGAGCCCCAATTGGGGAGTTGGAGCGCCACGTTGGCTTGCAAGATGATATGGGGCCGGACGGATGGAACGCTGGGTAACAGTGGGGAACCCTGCTCGGCGCTTACATAATCAACGAGCACCCTTTAGCGCTCAAGCCCGTCGACGGCAACGATACACGACTGCCAGCCCCTCAGTTTATGTGGAGCAGGGGGCAAGGAGTCACTCCTTTTCCGTTGAGGATTGGCGCAAACAATACCCTTTATCACAAACAAACTGTCATTTCCAATTTCTTTCTGCCAAATATCTCTCTCAATGACTCAAGATATTCAAGTCGTAGGTTTTGACCCACATATCAGGATTTGCTCCATAAACGTGTCCATATAATTTGGACAACGGAGGAAATACCCTACCATAGTCCACAACTTCTGCCATATTTCACGTTTCGGCTTCAGTCGACCTTGAGCAGAGGAATCATTGGGGTTGACACGGAATCGGAAGTAGGAAAGAGGAGACCAGAAATATCGACCTTCTTACTGCGATTTGGCTTCAGGGACCCATTATTTCGCGTCCCGGAGACTTTAGTGAGGTGAGGACCACCGGAATCAGCAAGACAGGTAATGAGATCAGAAACAAAAACATGTTAGATTTGTCACAGAGGGAATTAAAAGAGCCCCATAAAGAAATTTAGACCTCAGTTCGAGGACTTGTGACCAATCGCGACTTTGCGAGTAAAGTTTCAGGAGTCCCACGAAAAATAGAAGCACCTCATTTTATCGGGCCAGTCGTACACATACACCCCTTACGCGCAGTAATAAGCTGGCCAGAATCATGAACGGCGCTGCACAGTCTTTCCAATGCTTCCACTTTGCCAGCCAGCACCTGCATGTGTATTTAGGTCCTATTGTGCGAGGGCAAGCAGGTGGTGAATTACCCTGGGCAGCAGTTTTTTTTTTTTGTGCACGTTATCTCCTGTTAAGAATCCCATCACTGCCAGACCGATTCAACTCGGTCGGAATAAGTTGGAGTGTTTTTGCTTCATCAGTGATGGTAGGATCGTGAAAGTACAGCAACCACAAAGATGTGAGCATTTCCCATACCAAAGAGTCTATACCAAGTCCCCTGCCAGTATTTCATTCAGCCTCAAAGAGCCGAGTTTTGTTTCATCTTTGGACTCCCTGCGCCACCAAATTTCGCCTGAGATACCAGAAAAATGCTGCGCCGCCGTTGTCGACAGTGAGGACATTGATCGTGTCTCCCTCTAATCCAGATGCTCCGAGAAGTTGCCGGGTCGTTTAATTTCCATTCCGCACTTTGTATCTCGCGAATCGTCACTGGGAATAGACGGATTGGCGGGTTCTAAAAATCGATATTGGATCAGCCCCCTAAATGTTTTGTTGTCCCAATGGTGTGGTCGGGAAGATTCAAGCTCCAATTGAACATAGCCCACACATTTTCCATCTGCTCGATTGTGTAAGAAATCAAAAACTGGGCCTCCAACCGATCATGAGACAAAACACATACATAGACATTTGGGTGGTCGCCCAGGTCTTCGATGAGTTGCCGGAGACGTTCCGGGTTAGAATCTTCATGTGGATGCCCGAATACTGAACTAGAGCCTTGTGACGTCGCACGAATCGAGCCGGAGAAGGCCGGTTGCCCGATGCCGCAAGGCGATAACGCCGGTCGACGGCTTCCATGTGCGTCGCGTGGCTACCAGTAGTTCCCCCATTAAGCACCTCGTTGATTGTCTCTGTCCAAGTAAATGGAAGTTGAGTTCTCGCTGTTCGGTCCACCAGGTGATTTACGTCGTCCCGTCGTCGACCGCCCAGTTTTCTGGAATCTCATCGATAACTCCGGTCTGCAACAATCAGAACAGCCCATAAATGAATCACACCAGTAAGCCAGACTGCAACCCATACGCGGAGGTTCTGCCACGCCCGCGTCGTCGTGTACATCTAGCGCTGCACAACATGAATGGCTGATGAGTGTAGTGCACCAGCGAGCAAGACCGGGCACCATACCTCGAGGCTCGGTTGCACTCGAAGGCTCGTCGCAGGGATGCGTACGGGTGTTGGATGATCAGGAGGTTCCGGGGGTTTCTCCAAACCCAGCTATTCATAGTGGTAGAAAACTTGTTTTGAAACCATAAACAACGTGGCCGTGTAGTATCCATAGAGATTGACGCCGCACCGCCTGTGCAATAGGGCAGGAGTGAATTTGACACAATGCACCAGAATGATTTAGTGGTTTTGTGTTCTTCGCGACTAACGGGTCCGAATCGGCCCAGGACCATGCGTTAGAAAGGTCGCTCACCGGTTCCAGCTTCCATGCTCGAAACACGCGGGTGAGGATCGCTTGGACAATACTGCGTGGTGACGTTGACAGGTAGCATGTGACATATGCCAGGAACTCATGATTCCACCAAGATATAATGATGTGTCGACCACGGTCAAGGCGTTGTAATGGCTGGCGGCGAAGCCAAAGGTCCTCCAACTTGAGCAATGGCCGGTGGTAACGGAGTGTTGCCAAGGAGCAAGGCCTGCCACAGATGCAGGTTAAGAACGCACAAGGCAGGATGTGAGGACGTTTGGAGGTGAAGCCGGTTCTGCATGCGGAAGAAATAACCCGTTTGAAACTCCACACCGGCTGCGCAAATGAGGCGTCTGGGATTGTCTCATCCTTCATGGGGTCGGATGAGATCGTGCTATAGCAAGAGTTAAGAGGCGGCCTAGGAGCCTGAATGATCGGCACTCGTAAGACGCCGCAAGGGAAGCCATATTCTCTATTCCCATCGGGTGCGACTGTTGCTGGCGCGTACGACACGTCAAATTCGGACTTGGGCGGCTGCAATAGGCAGCAACGGGTAGTGATACATCTGTGAGCGGAGTCGCAGAGCGCGTCCATGAAATGACGAGCGCGCCAGGACGATTGGGCGGGTGGAGGCACGTGGGTGATTTGGAGTACGGAGAGCGGTGGTAGAGATACAGGATCAACCTCAGCAACGATCAAAGATGAACCGACAGATCTAGGCGCGAGAGGTTATATAGTATGCTCCAAATCGAGCCCCAATTGGGAGTTGAACCGTGGGGACCCTCAATTGATGATCCCTTGGCTCTACGCTTACATAAGCAACGAGCACTGCACCTCTAGCGCTTAAGCACGTCGACGACTGCTAGCCCCTCAGGGAGCAGGGGCAAAGGAGTGACTCCTTTCCGTTGAGGATTGACGCAAACAATACCCTTTGTCACCCAAACAAAGTCACCCAAACAAACTTTCATTTCCAATTTCATTCTGCCAAATATCTCTCCCAAACCACCACCACCCTCCAAGACCAATCACGACGACGCCTTCCCTAAACTTATAGTCATTACTGACGACGGGCAATTATCGCAGTCATCCGTCATGCCTGACTCCGCTATCAACCCGCTCGCTTCCCTCTCCGAAATCGCCGCCTCTTTGCCCCGTCAGCCAATTTCCTCTCCTTCTGCCACCACTGCCACTACCTCCCTCAAACCTGCCCCCATTCCCATCAAACAGCGTAGGCTTTCCAGTGCCGGTCAGTCACGCAGAAGGCACAGCGACGCGACAGCAGCCGCTCTCACAAACGCGGTTGTTTCAAGAATTTCGTACGTCTCAAACCAATCCCTATCTATCTCTCACCATACTCAAACCTTGTTCACCGTGATCTCTCTGCCTTTGTCGTCAATTATCCTTTTGCGCCGTTCACCTATCGCATCGCCATCGACCTGTTTCCAATTCTCAACTTCGTGACAGTGCCCCTGGCACTACAGCATTGTCGGCCGGCATCGGCATCGCGCCCACTCACACCCGTTCTCACAGTAGCGTCTCCGCCAGCGATGAAGTCATAGCTTCCTCTCTTCCACCCTCCACCGTTGTTGAGCATCTCAAAGAGCCGCCACCAAGCATTCATACCCTCAAGAAAAAAGGCCAGGTTTTCAAGTGCGAGAGTTGCGCCAAGGTCTATCGTCACCCAAGCTGGTACGTCGCCATATTTTGTATTTTCGTTTGAGGCTAAGGTTTTCTGACGCCTTGATCACTTTGTATGCTTTCGATTGCACAGTTTAGTGAAACATCGCTGGGAACACAGTCCCCATTGGCACGAAACTTCCAAACTCCTCCTTTCCAAACACCAACAGGTACAGCTCCTCGAGGTAAGTCCATTGTTTCATCTTTCCTACACAGAAGGCTGACCCGAACATGCTTTCCAAATTTGTTCTGTCGCCTGCATTGGTAACCATGGATAATGTTTCGTGTCTTTACCCCACAACCCAATGTTAAATATTAGGCTGCGGCGATTTTGTCGCACATTGCCCCGCCAAACCCGAACGCCACACCCGCATCGGCGTCCTCTGAGCCATCAGCACCGGCTGCAACCATTCCCGTTAGTGGCATCACCACTCGGACTTCGGCCAAACTTGCCGCAGCAACCGCTGCAATACCCTCGCCTCCTCTCTCTGCTGTTACTGCCGACGGCGCTGCCCCCCGCAATTTTGAAGAGGTTGCAAGCTTGAGCCTCGGAACGTCCCTTCCAGAGGACCGCAGCCTCTGGCCCTTCTTTGTTTCCGGTGGAGCCGTTGTCACTTCCAATGCCAATGCCAATGGCACTGGTCAACGCAATGCCAAAGCTGAGGATAGCGAGGATGATGTATCTGCAGAAGACGAGGACGAAGATGAAGAGGTTGAAATTGAGGCTGTGTCCATCCCTGGTTCCCACGATCACGATCCTGAGCGTGGTGATGATAAGGATGAAGATGGCGAAGAGAGAGAAGACAGTGGATACGCCTCGTCTGGCGGTGGAGGCGTGCCTGTGTCAGAGTCGGCTAATGGAAACACCTCGAATCAACGAGCAGGCCCTCTTTCCCACAATGCGCCTGCCCGTTCGAGGCGCGCACGAAGCCACTCTACCTCTACATCTGCATCGGTTTCCATGATTCACGGCGGCGGTGGTCTTTTCTCTGTTCCTGAGGCGAATAGCCCGGATGACGGCAAGATGCTCACGCGCTCCCGATCCCGATCGACTGCGTCTGCCACGGCTTGTCCCTTGACGACGACGACAACGGCCTCATCCGGGCTCGGTGCCACGCGTCCTGCACGATTGTCTTCTCAGGCGACGTCCGCACCTTCGCATGGAGGGCACCATCATCGCCGGTCCAGCTCAACTGGATACCATCCATATGGCTCTTATCGCGCCTCCACAACTGCTGCGCTAAGTCCTTCTGCATGCACAAGCCTTAGCAGTGCAGGCGTGAATATTTCAGGCAGGGCAAGGAGCCAGAGTCATTCTCGAGGTGTAGGTGGTGGTACCCCAAGTTCCGTCACTTCCGCAGTGAGCATCCCCCTACCTCCACCTCCCGTACCCATGCTGTTCGGCGGGGGGCAACGAGGAGTTGCCATTATTGACGGGAGCGGCTCGCACCACCATCATCCGTTCGCGTTCGGCACACCTTCATCGTATTCCTCCTATGGGTACCCTCGCGGTGCCGGTGGCGGTAGTTTCGCTGGCAGTGGCTCCGCTATCGTCAATTCATCATCCGTCTCTGTCTCTGTGCCTCGTTCATCGATCATCTCAAATATTCGCTCGCTCGACGAGGAAGATGAATCTATCGTTGATGCTGAGGACGTCGATGACGGTTCACGTGCTCGCGACGGAGGCGGCGCTTCGCGTGCCTTCGACCTGCGAAGTGTAGGGACGAGCGCTGTGAGCGAGCTTGAAGAGCTTGACCACGAGCGTATTAATGGTGGCAAGAGGGACGATGATCAGGAGACCGTTGACGGGAGCTGGGACGGTGAGGATGACCAAGCTGGTGGCATGGCAATGGATATGGATCTCTGAAACCAGCCGGTGGGTCTTTCATCCTTCCCCTCGTTGTGGCATGACGCTCATTAGTGGACAATAAGCGTGTCATACGGCATCGACCTGATGTTAACCATGGCACGTCTGTTGTTTTACGGAGTGCTTCTGATTGATATTTGAACACATCTGACTCTGCTGAATGGACTCTGGTTGATCACACTCTATTACCAACTGTTTTCTTACCACTACAACGTTCGTTTGGAATGGCCTACGACTATCACTGTGCTTTCCTGTCTGGCCCGCCTTCATCCATTCTTTCCACCACGCCAAAAAGTGTCCATCTGGTCTTGAGCTCTTTGCCTTTCCTCCTCAAGCTCCAGGATTATATTCAGTTTTGCCGTTGCTGCTCTGCCTTGTGTGTCGGCACAGTTGCTCACCTCACCTACGACTTCAAGGATGCAACATTGTCACCCGGTGCCGACTTGTTTCCCACCGTGTACACAACCTTTCCCCTCGCTCTTCTGTAGATGGAATTTTTGTACTTACCCCACCATGTCCTCCCATTTCCCTCCGTCTACTGTTTCCCTCCCTCTCCGTTCTCTCCTGTCTGTCTGTCAACTTGTCACTGCATATGATTCCACGGCTCATACAACATTGCATTTTTTCTTCCCATCTTACCCTGTTTGTATTGCTTGCTATGAATATGCATGCGTGCAAGCGGGTTTGCAAATCTTGCTCGTCTTCTAACAGGCATTCTTTGATTCTGGCTTGCTCTAAGATTCCTTGTATTTGTGCAGTTATCGCGCTTATTCCTTGTCCTAGCGCATTTTCCACATGCCACTCCAGTTTTTTTGGCTGCCTTATGGGCCATCTGGGGCCCTGACTTCTCAGTCCTGAATTCACCTTACTCTCTATGGCCTCCAATTCCGTTTCCATTGTTGCCGAAAGATCCTCGTTTCTGGATTCAATTCTGGGTGTGGCCACATCTGCACGGTGTCCCTCACATGAACATCTGCACCTTACACACCCGTCTATCATTCAACGCTTTTTCCATCACTGAATACCTGCGCTTCCTTCATTCACTGTATGCAGCGCTTTTTTGCGTACACTTCATCTTCTATCGCTTTTTTAACCGATGCTCAATATTTTTCCCTACTGATTTCTACTCGGATCATTGTACTCTTTGTATATCCCAATTGTACAATATAGCTAAAGTACGGTTGCCTGCCTCCCGGGTGAAATGGAATGGTACGGGACATTTTGACAACGCTGTTGCGTCGTCACGTACTTCCTTTGGTGTGAGTTGCAAATGCAGCAAGGTGTCACAGATGCTTACACTCGAGCACATAGGGTTATATTTTGTGTATGTGGACTTGGGACTCCTTATGAACATCTTATGAACATATACAGTGCAAGTGTTGCATCATTATCTGACAATACAAGCTCAGAACGCGCTTCACATCCGGAAATAATTCCAGAACTCGAGTAGGAGCATGTTAGGTATTGAACGGTAGAGACATCTTGGCGGGATGGACGACACTGAAGAACTAGATTGATCGCCTATCTTGCCCTTTCTGTAGCGGTCTTGCGCGGGTGCCGGGTCAGGACGAGACCACGGTAAACCTTGCGAGGTAATCTTGTCGAATGGCAATCAGTACAGACATGTAGTTAATGTATTCGTCCAATGTGCATTCGAATGCTCATAGTATATCAGCGATGCAGGACCACTGGCAGCCCGGGCCAGTATATTAGAAAGTTGCATCGACAACAACTCGCTGCTCCGTCGCGATTCGAGCACGGAACGCAGTCACTGCTTCTTCAAATTTTTACCCTTCATCGGCTTTCAACCTGGATTGACGTTGTTGCCAACCCTTCTGGTGGGATCGATCTTAGATGGGGGCGAAGGACAACATGTCTACAGTACCAATGCAAGTTCATCGTCATGAAATCCCCCGGGCAATTGCGCAAGGCCAGCTCCGAATCGTCTTCACCTATTTCTGCCACGTTGGCTGCCTACGCATGCTCCACAGTCCCTGTATCTCCTTTTCAGGTTCAACTCGAGCCTCTACTACACGCAAACTCAAGTATCAGTGCCCCCCTCGTGATCTCCTCAATATGAATCTTCATCATCCCAGGCCGCCTTGCAAACTCGCCGCTCGTCGCCATGCGTCCGATCGGGAGGGTACGTGTTTAACTGACAAGATGATGTTAGCTCTTGGGAAGTGATAGGGAATAGAGCACAACCTTCCGAGTCCCTGACTCAATTTATGTACTTGCATTAATTCAACATTCTGAATTTCCGTGTCAGCAGCACGCTCCAGCAAGCTCTCAACAGACACACGGAGCTGCTCCCTCTCCGCCTTCTTTGACATGCTATTAAAGCGGTCCAAGCACCTCCGACAGCCTGTGCCTTGAAGGAAAGCCTTGAGAACTGTATCCGCCGGTAAGTCGAGGGTCGCGGTGGTAAACCCCGTTGACAGCGCTCCTTCGCAGGGATGGCGGTCCTCAAAGGGGTTGCACAGCAAGCCGTAAGAAGGAAGCGAACCCGGCTTTATAGCATCCTTTCGGACCCAATCCAGCTTCAGGAAATCTTGTAGGCTCACGCAGCTCAGCTCACTCATACGAAGCTGACATTCCCCATATATGTCGCCGTCAGATTGGATGAAGCGTTTGACAGCCATCTTGCGTGCTTCCTTGTGCCCTAAACTGCACGCGAGAGCCCAAGTTCGAACTGGGGGCTCAATATTCCCTATGTATCGAGTAATGGCGTTGGCGAGGGGTTTGTTGGAGATGTCAAACTGTTGTAGTGCGTTGAAGAGCGCAATGGCGTGGTCGATAGAGGGTAGTGTTGGTATGATTACTGGTGGGTAAATTGATCGCAGAATATCGTCCAGAACAGCACTGGATTCCTCCATGTGGATGGGAATGCGGGATTGGTGGGTGGGCTGGGGAAGTTTGAACAAGTCGGCGAAGAAAGGCGATGCACGCCTCAAAACAAGCGAGTCCACCTGGAAGCTCACTTCGTCGCTCGATATTAGGACGACATCGCCATCGGAGAACGAAAGAAACTCGCTGCGGTTAGGCGCTAATTCCTCGGGTTTGCGACTTTCAGGCGCCATAGTCTCAGCGGACATCGCGTGAGGGTTTGAGAGACCAGGCAGGATGCAAAGGAGATGATGATGATGATGAACTCTCGTTTATATACCGTGACAGGCTGCAGCCCTGCTAGGGAGGATACGAAGGAGAGTGTGTCAGTCACAGTCAGTGTGACATCTCGTTTTTATACTGTTTGCTGAGGCTCTGCGCAAACGAGAGCGAGCCTCAGCGAGGCAAGATTTTCGGCTCTGATAGTTGATTGGATATTGTCTTCGCAGCCGTTCTGAAGCGCATCAGCCCTGACTTTGGCAATCCGTCGCGCAGGATACCTACCGTTCCTCCTGTGACCAAACTGGACTGAATCTCGGTATGGTCCAGGAACAATCTCTCAGTTGCGACTCAGATAACCAAAACCTGGTCCCCTACTCCAAGTCACAGCCCACTCGTTATGACGATTACTCAAGTGCATCATTCGTTCCTGATGCCAAGTACGACGAGACGAATGGAAGGGTGTATGTGGGCGCGGACGCGGACGCTGGGAGCTCAGCTCAACCTTTTCGGATGCACTAGAATCATGGTAGATGACGCAGATCGACCGGTACAATGCTCACATGCTTTCATGACTCTTCATGACCACCCCTACATTCAACCGTAATATGCTGAAGATTGCCACAGGAATTCGGGACCGCTGATCAGCCGCTTGACTGTGGCTGGTTTGCCTAGGGAGCTCCAGGACGTCGACGCCTCGTGTCATCGATAGGGGCGGCAAGCGCCTGGTCCCCGACTATGTTTAAGTATGACTATGGACTTGCCGCAGGGCGTTGCACTGGCAATGACACCGGTGACACCCCGTGATACAGAAAGAAGTATGTTACACGATTACGGAGTTAAAATACATGCAGAAAGAACAGCGATCGTGCAGCACCGGAGGGTACGCTTAACTCTGGGCATCACATCTCACCCGAAATTGACATTTTCATGATACTAACAGCTTACTCGCTCTCATGTTGGGTCGCCTCCGGATGACAATCGAGCAAGTCGAAAAGGAATATGACAGAATTTCGGAAGCAGTCTTTGGCAAGGCAGCCCACTGGGCTGCGACATCATTCCTTGTCAGTTCAAGAAGGTTCAGTCGTGCAGAACTCCAGAAACAGATTCAGAGGGTCGTCAAAGAGCACTCTGCCTCTGGAGATCCGAACGGGAAGATGCTCGATGTCGGAAATCCTTGCAAAGTGTTAGTAAAGCTCGTCCCCCCTGTCACTGCTTGTGGCAAAGAAACTGTAGATTAACCATACTTTCGCTTCGTAGATTCGTCACGACGTCGCGCAAAAGCAATGTCCAACAGTCCGTGGTCATTCGCTCCTACGTCAACCCCAAGGAGCCTTCAAGATTCGGCGATTGGCCAATATGGCAAGCGGGTCACGCCACTTCGGCTGCTCCGTGGTATTTCGATCCAATCAAGGTTCCAACTGTTACACCCAAAGGTGTTCGGAAGAATGAATTCGTTGACGGTGGCCTACAGGCGAATAATCCGTCCCTACTGTAAGTGCATTCAATGAGGCTCGATTATTGTCTAATCGGACGTGATGCCTTTACCAGCTTGGTCATTGAGACTGTTAAGTGTTTCGGCAGTCTTCGCCCAATAGGATGCCTTCTCAGCATCGGAACCGGCATCCCACCCCAACAAGCGCTTGGCCAAGTAGGTCTGATAGGAGTGGGGGACTTCGTGGAGGGCATCAGCGCTGCGACGACTGAATGTGAAGCGACCCACAAACAAGTGGAGACTTTGAGTCGCACATACTTGCCTGATCCGACGGACGAGGCCAAATACTTCCAATTTAATTATAGGCGGGTACTGAACAAGGAAGGCCATGAGGAGACATACGAAAAGCTGATTGACCTCGCGGGTTGGAAAAAGATGACGCCTTTTGAGACGTACGTTGATATCCACTTAGGCGCTCTCATGGGTGAGCAGGGTTGTTGCGCTGATGATTCTAATGACCCTATAATTCATAATCCACCGCCGACTGGATGACAAATGTAGTCATGAAGAGCAAGGACAAGAACGAAGCTGAAGACTGCCGAGAGCGTCTGCAGAAGCTTAGTGTCGCCTTAAAGGCTGGAAGCTAAGACTGACGATTTAGCGACTGCGATACGCCGAAGGTAATCTCTCGTCACAATAAGGCACTCGGACTAAGATCCGTGGGAGCCACGCTTACGCGCAGTGCGACTGTACCTATATTAACAAAACATCATCCAATACAGCAATGTTTCCATTGAAGATTGTCGGCAGCACAGGATCTACAAAGATGAGCCGAGATCGAGATGAGCGAAGAAAAGAAAGTATGCGAGCGCCACAACGAATACGCCGCCACGTCACGGCATCCGCTAGGCTTATGTGCGATCCTGAGGATTTCGTATTGGGCGGGATGGGTGGGCCAATGTGCTCGTAGGTCTCATGGAAACTTTACCTACGGTGGCCATTTTCGGAAGTGCTCGACTGGCTGATTGCGCCGTGCGGTTCCAACTACTGCCCTTAACCTCAATGATCGACCAAGGACGAGAGACATATTATAGGTCTGGTAACCGATATCACTCAGATACATTCGCGATGAAATAAATCTTGTGAGCAAATTTCAAACCATTCGTCAATTGCTAAACTGTAGTGCTCGATGATCAGCATACGTGATGTATTGCGGTTTCTTTACATAAACACATAAGGAGATTCAATTAAGGCCAATATTATCAACTCTGCTATTTGCTGAGCTCATCAAGCTTTCGAAACTTGGTCGCGATCCCAGTCACTCATGATGAGTTTGGATGTGTATATAGATGGTATGCATCCTATACTGAGACAGAGTGAGTAATCTGGAACGGAATGCGGAGATAGTTAAAGTAAATACCCCTCCTGCAGCGCACAAAGAGCTGCTTGCGCATTAGTATCAGCAGACGCGGAGTCACCCTTCTCACGCAGACTCTCGGCCTCCCTAAATACCCTCAAGGCACCTTCAGCAGATTTCAGCGCGCGGTCCCATCCATCGAAACTTGGTCTGTTTGAACGCTCCTACTTTGGATGCCTTGTGACAAGCTTGCAAGCCGGAGATATATGCGCACAACATCATATCGAAAATTGTCTCGCAGACGCCGCGAAGCTCAAGAATGAAAGGAAGAGAAGTTGACCTCTTCACAAAGTCGAGCAATTCCAGGCCACGCCTAAGATGTACTGGATCTCCGGCAAAGCATCCGCGGAGGAAACGTGGAGTGTGTGTTCTTTCAAACTTGAAAAATTCGAAGGACAACCCATCAGATAGAATGCAGTGGATTGGCAAAGAAAAGCCATGGTTGGTGTTATTAAGGTCGCAAGCTGTATATTCAAAGGGGTCGGTGGCAGAAGTGTGGAGCCAAAGTGCATGAAGCATACCGTCACATTTGGCTATGACCTGAGCTATACAATCCAAACGCTCCTTATCAGTTCCTGTCATAAACTTCATTTCGACGCAGATAATCACAATGGCGCCAAATGCTTTGAAGACATACTCGATGCGACCCCGAGTGCCGATGCAGCCTGAAATGATCTCTAGGTCATTCCTTAGCATGAATGCAAACTGTTTCACAAGATGATTGAAAACCTGCAGATCAAGATGAGTTATGGAGTTCATGGGAGAAACCGACCAACTTCACCGGAGAGAAAAACCTTGATCTTGCTTCTTCGTTGTTATGTTCGGCAGGGGGTCCATATTGCACTAGCATGACATCCAGGTCCATCACAATGGACTGGAAAAGATCTGTGGGTATGCGAGCGCGGTGGATCTCGAACGTGCCAATGTCTTTCAAGCCATTGTAGGATTTGAGTCCAACGAGAGGAGCAACAGCCCGATAGGTTGCCTGGGAGAAGCTAGCCCCCATGCTGCCTTCTATGTTAAAATATTAGTAAATCATATTCGCAGGGACAGCGGTGCGAGAGACCTGAGGAGTCGTTTTGAAACTTTGTTACGTCAATATTAAACCGTTCGATGAGATCGCGCATAGCAGCTTCGGCATCCTCGCGGTTCGAGATTCTTGGGGAAGCAGGCTCGTCTTGTTGGATCGGCATTGGAGTTGGATAAAGGCACGTGACTGTCCTAATCGAGCGTCATCGCAGCTATTTGATGATTTGGCTATACTCAGCGTCCCGTACCCATCAATCAGTCCGTGCTGTCATTTTGCCGTCCTTGCAACCTGAATCGATCCTCTGTTTGTGTCTATCGTTATTGCCGACTCAGGCAGCTAGCGATTCAAGCTTTACGTTTGCATTGCCAGTAGGGGTCCGTGAAAAAAGATTTTTGATTTGTTTCACATGTTATTAACAATTAGGTTAATAACATGTTATTAACACATAGACATAGATATAGTTGCAGAGGCGTGAATACCCTCCAAGTGCCCGTGTTATCACTAGACTTCTGTGCAACCTTGGAAGTGCTCGGATTCA
>Ga0307508_10002816_pt1 | contig 18057 bp, 14 predicted proteins | sample 9_EM_MG_FD_203089 | JGI IMG/M metagenome (GOLD analysis project Ga0307508, IMG submission 203089) | Populus trichocarpa ectomycorrhiza microbial communities from riparian zone in the Pacific Northwest, United States - 9_EM | ecosystem: Host-associated > Plants > Roots > Unclassified | place... | reverse complement strand
TCGCCACCGGGATCCCGGCGTTCCTGAGCCGGCTCGGCCAGTTTCGCCGGCGCCGGCGAGTCGCGCGCCAGCTCGTCGAGTACTCGCTCGCCGTCCGCGAAGATCTGTCGACCACCCAGTTCTACAGCGGCGATGCGTACTACCGCGGCGTGCTCGACCTCGGTTATCTGTTCGAGGACGACGCGATCGCGCTGGTCGATCACAAGACCGGCCAGCGGATCCCGGGCACCTCGATCGCCGACCAGCTCGAGGGCTACGCCGTGCTCGCGGCCGCGGCGTTCCGTCACGTGAGGACGTTCTGGCTGGGCCTCCACTGGATCGCCGAGCGCGCGGTCGAGTGGAGCCCGGCGGTGCCGCCCGAGACCATCATCGACCGCCTCGTGCCGGACCTGTTCGACAACATCGAGGCGGCGGCGCTCGCGATCGACGATGGGCCGCGCCCCAATCCCGGGTCGTGGTGCGATCGATGCAGCTATCGCGAGCTGTGCCCGGCGAGCCGCGAGCTACGCTACGAGCCGGTCGAGTACTACGAAGATGACGAAGATTAACGAACGCCTCGCGCTCGTCGAGCGCCAACGCCGGTTCGAGTGGGAGCTCGCGCGCGACGTCCACGCCCGCGTCGCCGCCCGGTTCGTCTCCGGCAAGACCCACGACCTGCTCAACCTGGTGCAGATCGTCCAGCTCGCGTCGCTCGAGCTGTCGCGGCGGTGCAGCGGCGACGCCGCCGAGTTCATCGCCGACCTCCGCAAGGCGGCCGAGGACGCGCAGCACCAGCTCGCCCAGCTCATGGCGGTCGCGCGGCCCGACGAGGTCATCGTCCCGGGCGCGCACGTCGGCGCGGCGATCACCTCCGCGGTCGAGACCGTGCGCGCCGCGTCCACGATCGCGGTCGACCTGCACCTCGCCGTGCAACCCGACGTCACGACGCGGTGCACGGCCGCCGAGCTCGCGCACCTGATCTACGGCCTCACGCTCGACGCGGTGGCCCACACGCCCGAGCCGACGGCCGGCAGCGCGCCGCCGAGCCCGCCGAGCCCGCCGAGCCCAATCGAGCTGTTCGTCCGCGAGCGCACGATCGACGGCAAGCCGTGGCTCGAGATCGTGCGCGGTGCCCGCTCGGTCATCGACAGCGGCGAGCACTTCGATCTGCGCGCGGTCGAGGCCATCGCGATCAAGAACGGCGGTGAGCTGGCCCAGAGCGAGCGGCGCGGCGGTGGCACCGAGCTCGTCGTCGCGCTGCCGCTGGTCGTCTCGGCGCTACCGGCGCCAGCGTAGGATCCGCTGCGGCCAGGCCGGCATGCCGTCGGCGCGCAGCTTCGCCGCGTCGCGCGCGACCAGCCGGGCGATCGCGACCAGCCGCGCGTGCAGCTCGTCGGGCGCGCCGGTCGGTTCGAGCGCCACGCTGCCATCGTCGCCGAGCGTTGCGTGCGCGCGGAACTCGGCGTCGCGGGTGTAGATCGCGACGCGGTAGCGCGCGCGGTCTCCGCCCGCGTCCCCCGCGGGGTCATCACGCTCGAGCAGGTAGCGCGCGCCGTCGGTCGGGTGCAGGTCGCGGTTCATCGCCGCCTACTCGCCGAGGTCGGCGGCGAACCGGCTGGTCACCGCCGCGGCGTTGCCCCACTGCGCCTTCTTCCACTCGACGTTCCAGCTGCGCAGGATCCACATCGGATCGAGCACCAGCCGCGCGCCGATCTCTGACTTCGGCTTGCCCCACAGATCGTTGCGCTCGTCGGGGTCGCGGGCCAGATCGTAGAGCTTGGGCGGCTGGGTGCCGACCAGCTTGAGCTTCCAGTGACCGATGCGGCCGCCGTGCATGTTCTCGTACTGCGACGAGAACGACATCAGCGGGTAGCCTCCAGCGCCGCCGGCGAGCCCGACCAGCGACATGCCCTGCCACTCGGGATCGGCGTCGACGCCGAGCGCGTCGGCGACGGTCGGCACGATGTCGATCCCCTCGGTGCCCTCGCTGACCCGGCCGGCCGGGAACGTCGCCGGGTAGTGGACCAGCAGGGGCACGTGGATCAAGCTCTCGCGCTCCGAGCCGCCGTGGCCGACCCGGCCGTCTTCCCACTGCTCGTCGCCGTGATCGGCGGTCACGATCAGCATCGTCTGATCCCACGTCCCCCAGGCCTTGAGCTTCTCGACCAGCTGGCCGAGCAGATCGTCCTGGTAGCTGACGTTGGAGTCGTACAGCGCGCGGACGTGGTCCTTCTCGTGCTCGGTCAGGTCCTTGGCGAACCCGCCCGGTCCGTCGTCGCCGAACTCGGCGGCGAACCGGCCCTTGTAGCCGCCGTCGTAGCGGTCGATCCACGGCTGCTTGGCGCGCCAGGTGACGTGGGTGTCGATGAAGCCGAGGTAGAGGAACCACGGCTGATCCTTCTTCGGCTCGACGAACGACAGGCCCTTCTCCATGATGTCGCCACCCTTGAGGCCCAGCCCCTTCTCGATGTGGTTGACGAACCGGTCCCAGCCCGAGCCGAACCCGCGCGCCGGCCGGATGTAGCCGTTGCCGGACGCGCCCGCGACGAACTTGCCCGCCTTCTTGGCGACCTCGTCGATCGTCACCCACTTGTCGGGGAGGTGATCCGACATCTCGATCGCCTTGTGCTTCGCCAGGTAGTTCGAGGTCCACATCGACGCGTGCGAGACCTGGGACTCGTTACCCTGGACATAGTTGGCGGTGAACAGCGTCGAGGTCTCGGCCAGCTTGTCGAAGTTCGGCGTCTCGGGCCGGGCCTTGGGGTTGAACGTCCGCACGCGATCGGCGCGCAGCGAGTCCATGATCACGAACACCACGTAGCGGGGCGCGCCGCCGCGGTGAGGCACCGCCGCCGGCCCGGGCACCGCCAGGACGGCGTTGGCCAGCGCGGCGGTCGGGCAGCCGGTGCCCTCGAGCTCGAGCCGGACCGCCTTGCCGGCCAGCGCGGTGAGGTCGATCGCCGAGCCCGTGCCGACCAGCTTGCCCTCGACCGTCGCGCCGTCCTCGCCGGTCGCGCGCACCGCCACCGCACAGCTGCCGTCGGTGACATCCCCGGTGAGCTTGGCCTGGCCCGGCACCACCGCGTACCAGGTCATGTGACCGTCCGCGGGCAGGATCAGCGCCCGCTGGGCGGGATCGTAGAACGTGGCCTGGCCGTCGTCGCCGATCGGCGTGGTCGCGCCGATCTGCAGCCACGCGACCTCGAGCCCGGACGACTTCGTGTACAGCTGCAGCGCGTTCTCGCCCTCCTTGAGCTCCCCCGCAGGCACGCCGAGCTCGACGGTGGACCAGCCCTGCGCGAGCTTGCCGTTGATGTCCTTGCCGTCATTGACCCGCAGGCTGAGCGTGGTCTCCGAGCGCGCGAACGCCCGCAGCCGGACCCGGCCGCGCCCGGCCTGCTCCCTCGTCAGCGGCACGAACACGGTGCCGGTCTTGCCGGTCAGCCGGGCGACCCGGACCTCACCTTCGGCCTGGCGCAGCTCCCAGGCCTTCTTCGCCCCGCCCTTCATGACGTTGGCGAACCGCACGTACTTGGCGAACCCCGCCGAGCCCGCCGCGACGACCAGGCCGCCGCCGCGGGTCAGGTGCGCCGACAGCCGGTTGTCGACCAGCGAGTACACCGCGTGCTCCGGTCCGCGCGGCGCCGCCTTCTCCGGCGGCTTCACCGCCCGGGCCTCGACTCCGCCGGCCGCCTTGTTCGCCACCGGGGCACCCGCCGTCCCGCTCTCGGCGAGCTTGGGCTCGGTCGAGCCCTGGTCCTTGGTGTTCTTGCCGCACCCGGCCGCCAGGAAGGCCATCGCGATGGTGACGCGGCACGCTCGATAGATCATCGACGAGAACCTATGCGTGAACTCGGACCATGAGCAACCATGCTGATCGCAAAACTGGCCGCCCTGCGAGCTCACCCGAGCCGGCCGCGAAGCGGGGCAGTCTGCCCTCGACGAATCCGCTTGACGCCCGCGATCGGCATGCAAGCAGATCCCGCCGCGACCCGCGCGCCTCACCGCCGGCTCACCTCGATCGGCGCCGCGCGGCCGGGACGGTGTGCCCGCAGAGAGCCGCGGTGGCTCGCGGTCACCGCCGGCTCACCTCGATCGGCGCCGGCGTGATCGCCGTGGCTCGGGTACGGCGTGCACGACGTCGTCGCGCACATAGGCCGCCGCCGCCTCGAGCAGCCACGCGCGGAACGCCACCACCGCCGGGTGGCCGACCGAGCGCGGCGGATACACCAGGTAGTGCGAAAACTTCGCCGGCAGGCGCTGGGTCGACAGCGCGACCAGCCGGCCGGCCTCGAGCAGCGGGCGCGCCATCATCAGCCGTCCCAGCGCCACCCCCAGGCCCTCGACCGCCGCGCGCTGCAGCGTCTCGGTGTCGGTGAAGCTCGCGACGTAGCGCCTGGGCGGCGTGCCGCCGAACTCCTCGAACCAGTCGCGCCAGCGATCGCTCGGATCGCCGAGCAGCGGCAGCCGCACGAACTCCGACGGATCGATCGCCGGGAACCGCGCGAGCAGCGCCGGGCTCGCGACCGGCTGTACCCAGTCGCCGAACAGCAGATCGGCGTGCAGCCCGGGCCAGGTGCCCGGACCGAACCGCAGCGCGGCGTCGACCGCCTCGCGATCGAAGCTCACCAGGTCGGCCGTCGACTGCAAGTTCAGCTCGATCTCCGGATTCGCCGCGACGAACTGCGGCAGCCGCGGCACCAGCCAGCTCGACGCCACCGACGGCAGCACGCTGAGCGTCAGCGCGTGCGCCGGGCCCTCGCGGTCGGGCCGCAGCGCGGTCGCCAGCGCGTCGTAGTGCGGCGCGACGACCTCGAACAGCCGCTCGCCCGCGGTGGTGAGCGCCAGCCCGCGCGGCCGGCGCTCGAACAGCTTGCGGCGCAGGTGGTCCTCGAGCCCGCGCATCTGGTGGCTGAGCGCGCTGACCGTGACGTGCAGCGACGCCGCCGCGCGCGACAGGTTGCCGAGCCGCGCCGCGGCCACGAACCCGGGGACGACGTGGAGCGGGACCTTGCTCATGTTGAGCTAATTTCAACTGGGGGTTGAGAAAGTCTCGGCTTTCCGACGAGGTCTGGAGGGCTACGTTGCACGGGTGTCAACAAGATACAGCGCGCGGCCGGGCTTGCCACGGCCGCAGAACGGTAAACCCGTGTCGATCTGGACCGATCTCCTGTTCTTCGGTGGTTACATCGCCACCCCCGCCGGCCTCGCCGCCATCGCCCCTGGCCTCGCCGCCATCGCCCCCGGCCTCGCCGCCATCGCCCCCGGCCTCGCCGCCATCGCCCCCGGCCTCGAGCCCGCACCAGGCTGCGCGGCCGCCGCGCCCCCGCTCCCGGCCGCCAGACCGATCCAGCCGCTCCGGCGTGCGCGGCCGCTCACCCGCTACCTCCGCGGCCTGGCGTGACCTGGGTGCCGCATGGGGCCAAAGATCCCTCGCTCGGCAACGAGACGCCAGATGTCGGAGTGCCGGCGGGAACTGAAGGGGTGTCGATCAAAGGCCACGAGGTGCCTCCGAAGACGTTGAGCTTGACGTCGGTCTTGTGGCGCGACATCGACCTTGACGGCGACGCACGGCGACGCACGGCGAGGCGGACATCGACTCCCTCCTTGCCCCTGCACGTCACCCCTCCGTAGCGATCACGAAATCTTCGTCGAGAAATCTCCGGACGGGGGCAAAGGTCAACGTTGACGATGGAGTCAATGACCACGGCCACGTCAACCTCAACGACTGCCGTCAAGGTCAAGGCTCAGGTCGACCTCAACCGGGCACGCTCGCCTGAGCCGGCTCCCAGCCTCTGTCCCGACACCTCTCGAGGCGCCAGACGCGTCGTCGCAACAGCAGGCGAGGCAAGAATTGCGTCGATTGCCAGGTCATGCGCATCAGTGTCAGCCCGGAACTGCTCCGGGGCAGAGCACCACCTGCAGTACTGAATAGTGCAATGCAGCCATCGCCATCACTCGCAATCCAATCGCACTCCAGACCGATGACCTCATCACGGGATCTTCGGCTCATTGGCGTTCTCACGATAATCATCGGTCTGATCTGAGGAGCGTCTCAGGATCTGGAATGGCCTCTCGTCCATACGTAGTCTCGCAGCCTTGGCAGACCCGCCAAATCACCGGTTCTGGGCCGCACGAACAGGACCAATGACCGAGGGCCGCGCGTCAACGTGTCGTTCGGGTCACCGGTGCGGGGAACGGGTGTCAGCTCAGCGCCCGGGCTCGCAGCGGTCCAGCTCCCCCGGCGTGCTCGCCGCGTGGATGCACGCGGCGCTCTGCGGGGTCATCTTCCAGCGGCAGGAGCTGATCCAGTCATCGCGATCGCCGCGGTCGAGCGCCTGCTGCGCGTCCTTCGGGTCGGTGCCCCGGACGTGCGCGATGTGCTCCATCAGCGTCATGCAATCGGCCGCGGAGACCGCGGCCGTCGAGGGTGCCGGTCGTGGCGTGTAGCGCCGGTACATCTGATCAAAGACGCTCCAGCGCTCGACGGCGGGATCGTCGGGCATGGCGCCGAACACGAAGCCGACGATGGTCTGGCCCTCCGAGAGCACGGCGACCGATCCGGCAAAGCGATCGACATGCAGCGAGCGCAGATCGAAGCTGGCGAACGGCTTGCCGTACACGGCCGTCGCGCGGGCCACGGAGTCGCTGATCTCGAGTGGCAGCGCGACCTTGCCCTGGTAGTACGAGCCGCCCAGCCAGCCAAACGCGCGGATCGTATGGTCGCGATCGAGGATGAACACGACGCTGGTGCCATCGGGAAACGTCCGGCCGCGGCACGGTCGCGCCGCGTAGACCATCACGCGATACTGGCCATCGATCGGGTCATCGTCGCATCGTTGATCGTAGGGCGCGCGAGCCAGCACCCGGGCGAACGGATCGCCCAGCGAGAACCCATCGAACAGCCTCGGGCTGGCCGCTGCCGGAGCGCGCTCGACCTGGTTCGACGGCGGTCTGCTCGACGCCGTCGTCGACGGGGTGCTGCTCGGCGCCGTCGGCGGCGGGGTTGCCGGAGTGCACGCCGCGAGCAGCGCGACCAGCCACAGGGTACGCATCGGCAAACACTACCGAGCTGACGGGCCTCGCGCCAGCGCGCGACCTGGAATGGCTCGAAGATCAGACAGCCCCGGTCGGGGGCGCGCCTCCCGCAGCCGCACCGGAGCCGCGAACCGCCCGATCGGCGCGGCCGCGTGCTGGCACGTGCTACACCTCGTCGCAGTGGATCTGACCGGTTGATCGAGGGCTCTCATGAGGCGGCAACGCGCAGCGCAGCGACGCGGGCTGGGTTCCGAGCGGAGATAGCTTCCACAGGTGGTGCTGCGAGGGTAGGCCGGGCTGAGTATAGGCAGGGAGCTGATTTTTCTCGTCGGCGGTTCGTGTTCACTCGGAGCGAGGGGCCCAGACCCGCGGCGCAAGCGCGCGTGTCCGCGGTCTCCCGGGAGCCGCGAACCGGTCAGATCCAGTACGACGAGGTACTACCGGATCCGCCAGGCGTGGGCGTAGACGTTGGCGCGCTGGCCGCGGACGAAGCCGACGAGGGCGACGTTGAACCGCTCCGCGAGCTCGATCGCCAGCGAGCTCGGCGCCGAGACCGCCGCGATGACCGGCACGCCGAACATGATCGCCTTCTGCACCAGCTCGTAGCCGAGCCGGCCCGAGAGCACCAGCACGTGGAGCGCCGGATCGAGGCCGGCGTCGAGCGCCCAGCCGACCAGCTTGTCGACCGCGTTGTGCCGGCCGACGTCCTCGCGCGCGGCGACCAGCGCGCCCGACGGCGTGGCGAGCCCGGCGGCGTGCAGGCCGCCGGTGTCGGCGAACACCGACTGCGCGGTGCGCAGGGCGTCGGGCAGGCTGGCGATCACCTCGCGCGCGATCGAGGTGTCGGCGGCGACCTCGCGGGCGCGTAGCTCGAGGTCGGCGATCGCGACCCGGCCGCACACGCCGCACGCCGCGGAGCTGAGCAGGCCGCGCCCGGCGAACGCGGTGGCGGCGACGTCGATCTCGACCGCGTCGCCGTCGACCTGGGTGAGCACGCCCGCGGCGACCGACTCGGCGTGGAGCAGGCCGCGCACCAGCTCGAGGTCGTGGCCGGGCGTCCGCATGATGGTGGCCACCGGGGTGCCTCGCGCCCGGAGCTGCAACGGGGCCTCGACCACGACGCGATCGCGCTCGGCGCGGCGGGATGCTCCGTCGAGGCGCTCGATCCCGACCTCGCGGATCTGGCTCACCGCGGCAGTGTAGCGAGTCCCGGGCGATGTGCTCGACAGCCTGTCCGAGGCTGGTTCAGCCATTTGTTCAGGTATCACGGGGGGAGCTACTGAACAGAGCGGTGGGTAGATTCGCGGCGAACTGCCCCGGTTGGTACGATAGAACCGTGGCTGGCGTGAAAGACCGCGTGTTCCGTGATCCGGTCCATGGACTCATCGAGTTCAAGGGCCCCGATCGGCCGATCGCGGATCTGCTGGATACCCGGGTGATGCAGCGACTGCGTCGCATCAAGCAGATGGGGTTCGCCTGGCTGGTGTACCCCGGGGCCGAGCACTCGCGGTTCGGCCACGCGCTGGGCGCGTTCCACATCGCGCAGCGGGTGGCGCGGCGCCTCGAGCGCGAGCTGTCGGCCGCGACCGCGCTGCACATCAAGGTCGCGGCGCTGCTCCACGACGTCGGACACGGCCCGTTCTCGCACGCCTGGGAGCACGTGTTCGCGGGCCACGGCCACGAGCGCTGGGGCGCGCGCATCGTGTCCGAGGATCGCGAGCTGACGAGCGCGCTCGAGGCGCTCGAGCCCGGGCTACCGGCGACGCTGCGCGACTTCTGGGGCAAGCGCTACAAGCCGCACTTCGCGCGCAAGCTGGTGTCGTCGCAGCTCGACGTCGACCGGCTCGACTACCTGCTGCGCGACGGCCACTACTCGGGCGCCGGCTACGCGACCTACGATCTGGACTGGATCATTCACGCCGTGCAGATCGCGAACGTCCGGACCGGCCAGGACGATCCGTCGGATCTCGTGGTCGACTACCGGCGCGGGATGTACGCGGTGGAGCAGTACCTGTTCGCGCGCTCGTACATGTACGCGCAGGTCTATCACCACAAGACCGTGCGCGCGGCGGAGTGGATGTTCATCAAGACGCTCGAGCGGTTCGCGCAGCTCGCGCGGCAAGGCGTCGAGCCCGCCGGGCTGCCGGTCGCCGGCGCGATGGCGCGCGGCAACGACGTCGCGGTCGCCGACTACCTGCAGCTCCATGACATCTCGGTCTCGACCGCGATGGATCTGTGGGCCGGGCATGACGGCCCCGGCGCCGAGGATCCGGTGCTGCGCGACCTCGCGGCGCGGCTGATCGATCGCCGGCTGTTCAAGACGTTCGATCTCGGCGACGACCGCCCGGCCGCGGATCGGCTGTGGCCGCAGGCGCTCGAGGTCGCCGAGAGCCGGTTCGGCGGCGCGGCCAAGAGCTACCTCCACCTCGACACCGCGCGCCAGGTCGGCTACCTCGCGTCCGACGACGAGGAGCTGCACGTGATCGATCATCCGCGCTATGGCGCCGTGACGCTGTCGCGCCTGCTCGAGGACATGCCGCTCGGCCAGCCGATGGCGGCGATCCGCCTGGTGTGCGCGCCCGAGCTGGTCGACGACCTGCGCCCCCTGGTCGAGCACGCGCTCGGTCGCGGCCGCGGCCGGCGCTGACCGCCGGACACGAACCCGAGCGAGCGTTTCACGGATGACCTGAACCGCTGCTTCTCGACGACGTTGCAAGGGTTGCAGGAGCTTACCGGCATGGCCCCAACGGGCACGCGGTCCGAGCTGGATCTTGCCCGCGCCCCGGGTCAGCTCCACGAGCTCCGCGCGAACGTCGGCGGGATCTCGACTCGATGCAGGTCGAGCAAGCACCCGAGCCGCTGGACCACGCACGCTGCCTGCCAGCGGCGGGCAAGGTGGAGGAACGCGGGGCAGGAGACAAACGAAGACCGATAACAGGACCCAGGCGTGCGCCACCTCGACACCTGCGGGCGATGGTGATGGTGCATCAGCCTTCTGCCGGTCGAGCGAGGGCGGCTCATCGGCAGCCTCGCGCAGCAAATACCCAGCAAATACGAAACCTCTTGAAACTGCTATGGTTCCAGGCCCCAAGCGGGCGGCCGATGGTCGGTTCCGCAAACATCGAGCTCAGTCCTTCTCCGACTCGCCTGCCTGTGCCCACCACGGGGTGTACTTCATCAACTTTCTGGCCGCATCCTCGTCGACCGGCACGATCGCGCCATCCTCGACCGCCTCTTTGATGAGCCGCGACGCCGTCGCGCTGTTCTTCTCGTCGAGTCCGAACCGCCCCCGCAGCGACGTGTTGGTCAGGTACTCGCGGCTGACGTATCGCAAGCAGGCGTGCAGGTAGCAGGCGCGCACGCGATCAGCGCGGTCCATCTTGGTGAGAGGCCGGTGCGCGAACAGGACCGCGCGCGTAGAATCATTGGGGACTTCGAACAGCGGGGCCGGGAGCTGGGCCAGCTCCGTTTGCCAGACCACCTTGTCGACCCCGCTGCCACGCTCCTCGCAGATGCCCATGCGACGCATCAACGACGCGAGCGCCTCGTTGCGCGATCGTGGCGGATTGTCGACGAACCGTTCGGTCGCGACGAGCGGCTTGCCCGGGTTGGTGACCTCCATCCGATCGCTGAAGATCTCGATCATCGGGCCGGCGCCGGTGACGAAGAAGTCCTGGTGGATGAGCGCGTTGGCAACGAGCTCTCGCGCGGCGAGTTCGGGGTACATCGGCACGGTCTTGCGCAGGGCCTTGCCGATCACCTAGCGCGCCGAAATCCGCGAGCCGCTTCGCGAACAGGACCGCGCCGAGGTTCGCGACGTCCCACGTCCCCGCGTCGTTCTTGCGGATCAGCCGGTCTTCCTCGAGCGCGGTGAGGATGTTGGCCTTGTTGGACGGTAACGGGCGGTCGAGCAGCGTGAAATAGCTCGGGTAGTCGAGGAGCGCCAACACCTCGTCGGCTGACGCATGCTCGCGAGCGACGCCGTCCTCGAACGGCGTACGATCGAAGACGCGCCACAGCTCGCGCTCTTTCTCAGGGAAGTCCTTCAGCTTCTTCTTGTAGCTGCCGACTCGGCAATACTCGATCCCCTCGAACTGCGTTGGCTGTAGGCGCGCTCGCTCGATCTCCAGCAGCACGACGCGATGCCCCTCCACGGTCACCTCATGAAAGCGGAAGTTGAGCTTGGGAGAGAGCTGCCGCAGTAACCAGCTCTCCAGCTCCTCGTTGCCGATCGTGTCGGACATCGGCGTCACGGTCGTGCCGACGATCGCGTGGGTGGAGTCGTCCACCCCCCACGCGAGATACGCGAACGCCTTGTCGGTCAAGGCTGCGGCATTCGACAGCGCCGACAGGTACTCGCCGATCTCCTTCGGGTTGTCGTTGTTCCGCTTGAACTCGACCCACTCGGTTTCTTTCGCGAGCTTGCACAACTCGCGCACGACGCTTGCGAGGTACTCCGGCGATCGCGTCGCGCTCACGCTGCCTCGAGACTGTACGCACGTACCTTCGCGGGGCTCACAGATCCTCCATCAGTAGTCCATTCTGCCCACTGTCCGCTGCGATGGTTAGCCGAACACGTCCCTGAAGACGAGGACGCATCGACGACCCAGCGCTACGGCACGGTGACGTCTGCCGACGAGCGACCGCCATCGACCGCGCGTTTGGGCAACACGTTGCCCAGGGGGGCCGAGGATGCCGGGATCCTCGTCGTGAAACTGTAGTCGGGGCGAGAGGATTCGAACCTCCGACACCCTGGTCCCAAACCAGGTGCGCTACCAGGCTGCGCTACGCCCCGAGTGCTCTTGCGAGCCTTACACGAGTACCCGCTCGGCTGCGATCTCGCAAGCCCTAACCGCAACTCCGGCGGTCCGGCGCGACGACCCGCGGCCGAATTGCTGAGCCGTTTCGCGGCCCAGCGGCGCTCACTTCTTCTTGGCCGGCGCTGGCTTGGCCTCGCCCGGCACCGGCACGTCGTCCTTCTCCGCCGGCGCGCTCGACGGCGTCTTGCCGCCGGCCCAGCCGAAGTAGTTCTTCATCATCGTGGTCTCGAGGTTCAGGTCGCCGAGCGTGGTCTTGCCCTCGCCCGCGCGGATCGCCTCCTGCAGCTTGGCCTCGCAGTTCGCGCACGGGACGTTCGCGATCTTCGGCAGCGCGAGCAGGATGCTCTGGCGAATCAGCCGGTCATCGCTCCTGGCGTTCTCGAGCAGGGTGTCGGTGAGCGTGGACGCCTTGGCGCCGCGCTTGCCGATCTCGAGCATCGCGCGCTCGACGTTGGCCTCGACGAGGCCGAGCTGCTCGTCCTTCGTCCACGCCTTGATGTCCCGGATGTACCGCGCGTTGTTCGCCGCCGCGTCTTCCGGCTTGAGCTTCAGGCTGGCGGCGTAGCAGTTGATGTCCTGCTTGCAGCGGATCGCGATCTCGATCCGGGCGATGTGGGTCTGGAACATCCGCGCGTAGCCCTTGTACGCCTTGGCCGCGCCGTCGGCGGCCTTGTAGGGCGCCACGGCGTCCCGGTGGGTCTTCTTGGCGATCTTGAACGCGTCCTCGGCCTTCTTGGCGGCGTCGGCCGCGGCCTTGATGTCCTCGGCGCTCTTGGAGTTGTCGTGCGTTGCCTTGACCAGGTTCGACTTGGCGTCCTCGACCAGCTTCTTGGCCTTCTCGAACTCCTTCTCGGCGGCGTCGGCGACGGCCTTGGGCTTGCCGTCGGCCTCGGCGCGCTTCTTCACCGAGGCATCGAAGTACTTCTGCGCCAGCGACTCGAGGACGGCGATGTCCCTGGCATCGTGCGACAGCCGCGCGAACGCGGTCGCGGCCTCCTGGCGGAGCGTGTCGTCGGCCTTGTTGTCGCCGGCGATCTTGCCGAGATCCTCGATGCCGGTATCGTCGCGGGTCAGGAACGGATAGGCGCCGATCGCCAGGATCCGGGTGTTGAGATCGCCGTCGCCGCCCGCCGCCGGCGGCTCCGCGCCGCGCTTGCCGCCGCGGGCGGACCGGGTCGCGGCGGCCGGAGCGGCGTGCCCCATCCACATCGCGCGCACCGTGGTCGCGCCGTCGGGCGAGCCGATCTTGCGGAGCGCGTCGAAGATCGCGTTGTACTGCGTGTTCGGGCTGGGCTGGTCATCGACGTAGTAGACCGGCAGCGGCGGTTCCTTGAGCGCGGCGAGCAGCTCGGGCATCGCCCTGGGATCGTAGAAGTCGCCCAGCACGACCGCGGGGTAGAACGCCATCGCCGAGACCTTCTGACACTGGTCGAGCGGCGCGTCATTCTTGTCGCCGCAGTACCGGTCCAGCTTCTTGTCCTTGAACAGCTGGTTGACCTCGGGGTTCGCGCCCGCGAGCACCTTGCGCAGCTCGCCGGCGGCCAGCGGCCCGCTGGCCACGAGCGCGCGCCGGACCTGCATGAACAGCTCCGGGGTGCGGAACATCGACAGGACCAGGGTCTTGGCCGCCGACGGGACGTGGAGATCGCCGAGCGCGTTGATCGCGGCCCCGGTGATGCCGAGGAACAGGCCATACTTCTCGTCGAGCGCGCGCGCCTGATCCTTCTCCTTCACCGTCCTCGGGTTGGGCGGCGGCTCCTTGTCGATCATCCGGGTCAGCGCCGCGGCCGCCTTCGTGCTCTCCTGGGTGTACTTGCCGATCGCGCGGATCGCCGCGACCTGGGCGGAGATCAGCCGCTTGGTCACCGGCCGCTGCGCCAGCTCGATCAGCGCGTCGAGGCCCTCGGGCAGCCTGGACTCGCCGAGCGCGTCGGCGGCCTTGGTCGCGCTGTCGACCGAGCGCGGGTTGGCGTCGTCGACCTCGGTCAGCGCCCTCTTCAAGAATGGCAGCGCCTTGTCCCAGCTCTCCGGCCGACCCGCCGCCTCGTAGTCGGTGACGTAGTTCTTCTTCGCGGCCTCCGGCGTGAGCGGCCGGGCGAGCGAGATGATGACCTGGAGCAAGCGCACCGGCTTGCCCTGATCGACCCACGCCTTGCCCAGCTTCTCGATCGCGCTGGGATCGCCGAGCTGCTCGAGCTCTTGCACCGCGCGCTCCGACTCGCGTGAATCACCAAGCTTCTTGGTCCACGTGTCGGCCTTGTAAGGGTTGTCCGGACACCCGGCGAGCACCGCCAGCCCCACGATGATCGGGAGCAACGAAAACCGTCGCGTCATTTGGTCGCCCGCGTCCTTTTCTACTTGTTCTTCACCGCGAACAAGAGGTTATCGAAGCCAGCCGCCTTCGCGGTGTTGACGATCTTGTTGATGAGCCGTGCGTCGGTCGACTCGTCGGCCTGGAGGATCGCCAGGCCGTCAGGGCAGATCTTGCCCGGCGCGGGACGGAGGTTCGACTTCGCATCCTCGCATGCCTTGAGCAGATCCTTGGGCTGCCTGCCCATGGCCACGTCTTCCTTGATCTTCTTCGACGCGGCGTCGAGCCGCTCGTACAGCGCGTCGATCTTGAACGTCGGTGAATCGTCGCGCAGCACGCTCTCGGTCGTCGCGACCAGCTGACCTTGGTAGGTGATCTCGCTCTTGGTCACGATGATGACCGGCGCTTGCTGCAGCGTCTCGCGCGCCTGCGCGATCGGCAGCTCGAGGCCCTTCTGGGCCTGGAGCAGCTGACCGGTCGACGAGAACACCATCAGCAAGAAGCACACGAGGATCGTCATCATGTCGACGAACGGGGTCAGGTTGAGCGAGATGTTGGTCGCCCGCGCGCCCGTCGCGCTGCCCGCGCCCCGGACGAGGTGCTTGAACTTCACCGAGGCGTAGAGGCGGGGGCCTGCTGAATGAACCGGCATGGTCGCCTCCTAGAGAGATGGCCGGGCCGCGAGGCCCTGCGGGTCAGAGAGCCCCACGTCGATGAAGCCGACCTTCACGGCGACGTCCATCGCGTGGATGATGTCCTGGTACTTGACCGGCGCCGCGGTCGTGCTCTCCGCGGCGATCTCGAGATCCGAGCGGTCGGCGAAGAACGCCGACGCCTTGTGCTCCTTGAGCGTGGCCTCGAGCTTCTCCCAGTCCTGGTCGTCTCCCTTCTTGGGGATGTCCTGGAAGTCGTTCACGCGCGACAGCCCGACCCAGATCCGGTCCGCCTGGACCAGCACCGAGAGCGTCACGTGCTCGTCGTCCTGCTGGACCTGTGCCTGATCGCGCGTCTTGCCCTTCGGCTGGATGTTGATCTGGGCGATGTTTACCCACACTGCGGTGACCAGCAGGAACGCGGTCAGGCAGCTCATCAGATCGATGAACGGGACGATGTTGAGCTCGACGTTGACGCTCTTCTTGTCGCCCGTTCCTATGGATGCACCCATGGTGAGACCTCCTCGCTGGCGTTGGTTGGCGAGCGAGCGTCAGGCCGAGGGCTGCATCTGCGCGCGGTGCGAGGTCACGAGGTTGACGACCTGCACCGTCACCTCGTTGATGTCGTCGACCACGTGCGTGGTCTTGCCCTGGAGCAGCGAGAACCCGAGCAGGCCGACCAGCGACGTGCCGATGCCGAACGCGGTGCAGTTCAGCGCCTCGGCGATGCCGTTCGCGAGCTCGCTGGCCTTGTTGCCGCCCTCATCGCTGCCGACCGATCCGAACGAGTGGATCATGCCGGCGATGGTGCCGAGCAGGCCGGCCATCACGGCGAAGTTCGCGGTCATCGCCAGGTACGGCGTGCGCGCGTTGATCTTGGGCAGCTCGCGCAGCGCGGCCTCGTCCATCGCCGCCTGGACCTCGTCGTCGCTCTTGTTGAACTTCATCAGGCCCGCCTGCACGATCCGCGTCATCGGCGTGGGGTTCCCCGAGCACACCTTGATCGCGCCCTGGACGTTCCCGCTCATGACCTGGCTCTTGAGCAGCGCCAGCAGCTTGTCCTTGTCGACCGACGCACGGAACAGGTAGACCGCGCGCTCCACGATGATCGCGATGGTGACGACCGAGGTGAACAGGATGGGCCACATGCCCCAGCTGCCCCTGTGGAACGCGGTCGAGATTGCAGTGAGCATGAAACGTCCTCTCCAATGACCCGAGCGACGTCGGATCTGAAAATGGGATGCAGGTCCGGCGTGGCCGAAGTGCAAGGCCAGATCCACGGCGCAAATGACCGAGAAGCCTCGTGTTGTACAAGTAGGCTCCCACGTTCACGCCGTAGCATCTCGGGACGCCTCGGGGCGAAATGCTACGCCGCGATTTGCACAACGTGGGAACCTGGGGCGCCAGGTGCTGTCACAGGAGACATGCAGCTGCAGCGGTTCGTCGGGCTGGTCGATCTCGGGATCGCGACGATCGTGCTGGTGACGATCGTGCTGCCGCCGCGCGAGATGTTCGCGAGCGCCGCTCAGAAGGCGACCGAGGCCGAGCAGTTCGGGCTCGCGCTGGCCGAGGCGCGCACCCTGGCCCATCCCGAGGACGGCGCCGCCACCGCGGAGCTGTCGCGGCGGCTCGGCGCCGCCGGCTTCAAGGACTGGGCGATCGAGGCGGCGGTCCTTGGCGGCGAGCACGCCAAGCAGTCGCCGACCCGGTGGCGCGCGCTCCTGGCCGCGTCGGTGGCGTTCGTCGATCGCTACGATGTCGTTCCCGGCCTCGACTACGCAAACCGTGCGCTGGCGGCGTGCGACGACCCGACCGCCGCGTGCCCGGGCTACGAGCAGGTTCGCATGCGGCAGTACCAGCAGCAGCTCGACGCGGGGGTCGCCTCGGGCATCGACCCACACCGCGGCCCCGCCGCCGTCCAGGCGTTTCGTCGCGCCGAAGAGCGCGGGTTGCGCCAGATCCATCTCGGCGGACACGACGGCGATGGCGCGAACGCAGCGCCGGGCAGCGCGGGCAGCAACGCCCCGTGACGCGTGATCGCCGCGGCTGACGCGGCGACGCCGGCGCGCGCTCCGGTGGGCACCGGGATCGCGATCACGAAACCCACGCGATCCGCCGCCGCGCGGCGATCATTCGGTGCCGGGTGCCGGAGTGCCGGGTGCACCCGGTGACCGGGCAGGCTATGATTTTCACATGCGCCGTTTCAGCGTGGTCGCCGCCCTAGCGCTCGCGAGCTCGTGTGGCACGACCACCGCAGGCGCGCCGCGGACGCGGCTGACCGCGAAGGATATCGTGCAGCGGTCGAGCCCCGCGATCGTCCGGATCGAGGCGGGGTCCGACAAGATCGGGACCGGGTTCATCCTCGACAAGACCGGAATCGTCGCCACCAACCTGCATGTCGTCGCGGGTGAGTCGACGATCAAGATCCGGCTCTACGACGGCTCGCAGTACCCGGTCATGCAGATCACCGGGGTCGACCCGGGCCGCGATCTGGCGCTGCTCCGGATCAAGCCCAGCAAGGAGCTGCCCACGCTCAAGCTGGGTGACAGCGACGCGGTGTCGGCGGGGGACCAGATCGTGGCGATCGGTAACCCCCTGGGTGTGTTCGACTACTCCGTGACCAGCGGGCTGATCTCGCAGGTCCGACCGCTGTGCGGCGCGGAGGAGATCGCCGCACAGCACTGCAAGCAGGAGCTCACGGTGCTCCAGATCTCGGCGGCGATCTCGCAGGGCTCGAGCGGCGGTCCGCTGTTCAACCAGTTCGGCGAGGTGGTCGGGGTCACCACCGCGATCATCACCGCCGGTCAGAACATCAACCTCGCGGTACCAGGGAACTACCTGAAGCCGCTGGTCGCGCAGCACGCGACGATCTCGCCCGACCAGTTCGCCAGGGACACCAAGGTCGCCGATGACGCCGGCGGGAGTGGCGGCGAGGCCGACGACGGGGTCCGCATCGTTCGCCGGGTCCCGGTGCACGAGATCACGGTGTTCGACGGCTGCAAGGTCGACGAGATCGAGGACGTCGTCACCCAGATCGGCGAGGCGATCGAGAACGGCGCACCGCTCTACAACGAAGGCAAGCACGAGGCGTGCTACCGGATCTACGAGGGTACCGCGGTGAAGTACGAGCACGACGCCGCCTGCACCGGCGTGCGGACCGCGTTCGGCGACGGCCTGCTCCGCGCCGGCGGGCTGCGGACGTACAAGGAAAAGGCCTGGGCGATGCGCGACACGTTCGACGGCCTGATCGACGCCG
>Ga0307508_10002815_pt1 | contig 18059 bp, 17 predicted proteins | sample 9_EM_MG_FD_203089 | JGI IMG/M metagenome (GOLD analysis project Ga0307508, IMG submission 203089) | Populus trichocarpa ectomycorrhiza microbial communities from riparian zone in the Pacific Northwest, United States - 9_EM | ecosystem: Host-associated > Plants > Roots > Unclassified | place... | reverse complement strand
TACTACCGGAGTTCTGTTCTATCTATCCCGTCGCCACGCCACGCGTTACCCCAAACGAGTGACCCCGGCTATCGCTGGCCAAAGCGATCACGGCTCCAACAAGATCCACGATCTCAGAACGGCCGTGCTGCCGCACCCTCCACTCGCCAATCGGCCGCTTGGGTGGCACTCCCAGTCCGGCAGGCCGGGACCTCGGAGCCCGGTTCGAACGTGCGCGCGACCGCGCTGAGGCTCGACGGGCCGAGTGCCGCCTGGCGCCGCCGCGTGCCCATCGCCCGCAGCAGCGGCAGCGCCTCCCAGCGATCGAGCGGTCCGGCGCACGCCGCCATCGCGCTGAAGTCGCCGGCGGCGATCGGCAGCTCGTCCGGGCGCATGTAAACCGCGCAGTCCCAGGTGTGCGCCAGCCGCAGCGCCGCACCGGCGTGGTCGGGATGGCAGTGGGTCAGCAGGATCGCGGCCGGCCGCGACTCGGCGCCGAACAGGGACTCCGCGGCCAGCTCGATCCGCGACGCGTCGTTGGCCCAGCCGGCGTCGATCAGGACCCAAGACGAGCCGGAGCGGACGAAATAGACAACGGTCTGCGTGCGTCCCCGCGGCCCCAGGCAGAACACGTCCGGCGCGATCTTCCGCGCAACATCGACAGCCAACATCGTCGCCTGCCGCACACGACTGTGCAATCGCCCGACCCGGCGGCGACAGTGCCGTAAGTCCCCTCTCCAACGGCCGGGCGTGAGTCAGATCGCCACGACGGAATCGTTGCCCACCGCTCGACCACGGGTGCCTGGCGGTGGCGGGCTCGGAGATGCCGGCCGGCCGCTCAGGACTGCCCGTCCGGCGTGGCGGCGAGGCGGAACACCGGGTGGCGTTGCGCCTCCGTGGCCCACAGTTCGTCACTCGAGGCGGGCGTCGTGCCGAAGAACTTGCGGGTTACGGGTACCTCGCGCCAGTACTGCCGCAGGACCGGCACCCGGTCCGCCGCGGGCACCTCGGTCGCCCGCAGCGTCTCCCGGCGGCCGGCTCGGCGCAACGTTACCTGACCGGCGGCGCGGGCATTGCGCACCCAGTTGGTCACCCCGTACGGGGCCACCAACCACCGCTGCTGTCCGTCGTCCATCACGTCCACCGGACAGGAGCGAGGTAGACCGGTCGTGCGGCCCGGCGCGGTGAGGATGTACCGGTAGTCCTTGCCGAGTCCGAACCGGACCAGCACGCTGAACGCACCGTTGACCAGCCGGGACCCGGTACTGGTGCGGTATGCCTTGGCCATCGCCGACTCCTTCGGTCGTCCCGACATCAACGGTCCCGCCACCGGGCGGATGGTGATAGGGCCGCAGGCCCGGGTTCACACGCCACTCGCCCTGTTGAGCACCGGGTAGAAGATCGGCTGATCCGGTAGACGCGGCGGCCAGGCCCGCCAGCCGGACGCCTCGACCGATGCCAGCTCGGCTGGCCCGATAGGACGCCAGAGCATCACCGTTGATTCGTTCACTCGGCAATCATCCACAGCTCGGGCAGTCGTGCGCCACGCAGTTGCAGCCGAACGACAAGTATTCAACTGCCGCGAGGCGCGCGTTGATCTACTCCCTCACCTGCCGAGAAGGCCGCATAGGGTGGGCCGATCAGCACGGCTGGAATTCCTGGGCACGATGTCCGCAGAACCTTGACAGGGCCGGGCAGATGACTGGGGAACTGGTCAGAGCGGCCGCCACAGGTGCCGATGCTTCCACCAAGGAGGGCGCCCAGCACCCGGACCGGGACGCCCAGTTCGGGCACATCAACGACAGCGCTGCGCAGTTCTTGGCGGCGGGCGACCCGGTGGTGTCGATGGACGCGAAGAAGAAGGAACTGGTCGGTGAGTACGCCGCTCGGGGTCGGGAGTGGCAGCCGAGCGGGCAGCCGGTGGCGGTCAACGGGCACGACTTCCCGGCCGGGGTGCCCAAGGCGATCCCGTACGGGGTCTACGACATCGGTGCCAACACCGGGTTCGTGTCGGTGGGCATCGACCACGACACGGCACCGTTCGCCGTCAACGCGTTACGGACCTGGTGGCAGCTGGTCGGCCGAGTTCGGTATCCGGATGCGCGCCGGCTGCTGGTCACCGCCGACGGTGGTGGTGGTGGTGGTGGTGGTGGTGGTGGTGGTGGTGGTGGTTCCAACGGCCACCGGGCTACGGGCGTGGAAGGTCGGGCTGGGTGAGCTGGCCGGCGAGATCGGTCTGGACATCACGGTCTGCCACTTCCCGCCCGGCACCAGCAGTGGAACAAGGTGGAGGTGCGCCACGAAGCGTCACCGCTTCGGGTGGGGATGAAAGGCCCCGCCCTCGTGCTGTCGCAGCAGCATAAGGAGGCCGAGGGCAGTCGGCGTCCGCGGACACGGACGTCGATGGGAGCAGCCCTGACAAAGACGGGACGGGTCAGCACTGTCAGATCCGGGTCCGGCTAGCGAGACCGGAAGGTGGACGATAGAAACCAGTGTCTGACGCCCGTAAGTGTTCCACCGGCTCCAACCTGACGGATATGGGCTGGGTGCAGCGCACGCCGCTTTCGAGCGGCGACTTCGAAGCCGGTCTTTCGATGCCGGTGGGGAGGCCACGAGGAAAGCCTGCGGCGTACTCGTGGCGATGCTGTCGGGGTAGAGCTGGCCGCCTCACCGGTCGACCGAGCGGTGGTGAACGTGGGACGGCGGTATGGCTGCGGGTGGGGAGATCGAAGCGTCGTTGGCGGCGAAGTTGCAGGTGTTGTTGCCGCATCTGGATGAGCGTCAGCGGCGGTTGTTACTGGGTGCCGAGGCGCGGTCGTTGGGGAATGGTGGGATCCGGCTGGTGGCGCGGGCGGCTGGAGTGCGCGAAGGCACGGTGTCGGCCGGGGTAACTGAACTCGATACCGGCGTCGCGCCGCTGGGTAGGGTGCGCCGGGCCGGTGGGGGCCGCAAGAAGCTCGTCGAGCATGATCCTGGGTTGTTGCCGGCGTTGCTGGAACTGGTGGAGCCGGACGTGCGCGGGGATCCGATGTCACCGTTGCGGTGGACGACGAAGTCGACCCGGACCCTCGCAGCGGAGTTGACCGCGTCCGGACGCCGGATCTCGGCTCCGCTGGTCGGGGATCTGTTACGGGACAACGGTTTCAGCCTGCAGGCCAACGCGAAGGTCCTGGAAGGCAAGCAGCACCCGGACCGGGACGCGCAGTTTCGGTACATCAACGCTCAGGCCGGTGAACACCAGGCGGCCGGCCAGCCGGTGGTCAGTATGGACGCGAAAAAGAAGGAGTTGGTCGGGCAGTACAAGAACGCGGGTCGTCAGTGGCGGCCGGCCGGGCAGCCGGTACGGGTCGACTGTCATGACTTCCCTGGTGACGCCGTGGGCAAGGCCCTGCCGTACGGGATCTACGACGTCACGGCGAACACCGGCTGGGTGAACATCGGTACCGACCACGACACCGCCGCGTTCGCGGTGGAATCCCTGCGCCGGTGGTGGAACGCGGTCGGAGCCGACACCTATCCGGAGGCGACCCGGCTGCTGATCACCGTCGACGCCGGCGGTTCCAACGGCTACCGCACCCGGGCGTGGAAGACCGGGCTGGCCGAGTTCGCCGCCCAGACCGGCCTGACCATCACCGTCTGCCATTTCCCACCGGGTACCTCGAAATGGAACAAAATAGAACACCGGTTGTTCTCCGCCATCACGATGAACTGGCGCGGCCAGCCGTTGACCAGCCACGAGGTCGTCGTGCAGTCCATCGCCGCGACCACCACCCGCACAGGCCTGAAAGTCGACGCGGTTCTCGACGACAACCGCTACCCGACCGGTGTCACGATCAGCGACGCGCAGATGGACGCTGTCGCGGTCGCCGGCCACGCCTTCCACCCCGACTGGAACTACTGCGTCGCGAGGCGCTCTGATATAGACCCGACTATCGACGGGAGGGATTTGGAGGGGCGAATTCAAGTGATCATGGCGACACTGCGGTCTTTACCAAATCGCTGAACACTTCGATCGGCTTCAGTCAGTTCAACGTTTCACGCGGTCTGCCATTCAACTCTGCGGCGACTCTATCAAGCTCTTGCTGAGTATGCAAGGACAGATCTGTGCCCTTCGGGAAATACTGCCGGAGCAGCCCATTGGTGTTCTCGTTGCTGCCTCGCTGCCACGGCGAGTGCGGGTCGCAGAAATACACGGGCATTCCGGTATTGATCGTGAAGTCGGCGTGCCGGGCCATTTCCTTTCCCTGGTCCCAGTCATGCCTGGCCGCATATTTGAACGAATTTCGCAGCAGGTGGACCACACACGTCTGAACGATCGTGGCCGGCCACACGGCCGCGACCGCGTCGGGCAGCCCCTTCAGCCCGTCGCAGACCAGCATGAGCACGTCCGCGACGCCACGGTTCTTCAGCCCGGTCAGCACGTGCAGCCAGTGCTTGGCGCCCTCGCCGGCGTCACCGGCCCAGACGCCGAGGATGTCGCGATGCCCCTCGACAGTGACCGCCATGACGACATAGATCGGCCGGTTCGCTACCTGACCATCCCTGATCTTGACGTTGATAACATCGATGAACACGACTGGATAGACGCGGTCCAGGGGCCGGTTCTGCCACTCGGCCATACCATCCATGACCTTGTCGGTGATCGTGGAGATCGTCTGCTTCGACACCTCGGTGCCATACACCTCGGCCAAGTGCGCGGCGATCTCCCCATGGGTCAAACCCTTAGCAGACAAAGACAAAACCAGATCGTCCACCCCGGACAGGCGGCGCCGACCCTTGCGCACGATCTGCGGCTCGAACGAGCCTGCCACGTCCCGCGGGACCCGGACCTCGACCGGCCCGACATCAGTGATCACCGTCTTGGCACGGTGCCCGTTACGCGGGTTCCCGCTGCCAACACCGACCGGATCGTGCTTGTCATAGCCGACATGGTCAGTGATCTCGCCCTCCAGCGCGGACTCGAGGACCCGCTTGGTCAGCTGCTGCAACAGCCCACCCTCACCCGTCAGCTTCAGCCCGTCGCCCCGCACCCGGTCGACCAGCATCGCGACCAGCTGCTCATCCGTGACCACACCTGCCGGCCCACCGGCCGGGCCCTGCTCGACGATAGGTTCCGTCGTCATCCTGGCGTCTCCCTTGAAGATCGAGATCCGCCGTTATTTTTACAGTCCCGGGACCGGTCGGGAGGGCTACTCGGCGATGAGGACGTACGCCAAACAGTGCCGAACCGGATCTGGGCGATCGAGGGCTGCCAGGGCATCGGCCGCCACATCGCCAACCGGGGTGGCTGGCCGATTGCGAGCAGGTCGTCAACGTCCCACCGAAGCTGTCCGCTCGGGCGCGCGGGCGTTCGCCACCGGACAGGCCGCAAAACCGACGCCACCGACGCTCACTCGGTCGCGCCGGTTGGCACCCGAATGGCCCGGCTGCGCCCTGCGCCTGCCGAAACCCTTGTCCGTGCTGTCCAAACGGCTGGCCCGAGAGAACAGCAACTGCGGCTGCCGGCGCATCCACGGCGAACTGCTCACCCTTGGGATCAAGGTCGCCGCCTCCACCGTGCGGGTACGTCAGCGGCTATGGAGCATTCGGTGACGTCGGGTCAGGGCGGGCCGACCAGGCGGTGCTGGTAGGCCAGCGCGACTAACTGTGCGCGGTCGCGGGCGCCGAGTTTGCCCATCGCCCGGCTGATGTGGGTCTTGGCGGTGGCCTGGCTGATGGACAGGGCCGCGGCGATCTCGTCGTTGCTCATGCCGTACGCCGCCAGCCCGGCGACCTCCCGCTCCCGCTCTGTGAGCTGCGCCAGCGTCGCCGCGTTGATCTGGCGGTTGGGGGTGCGGTCGACAAGCCGGGCGATCAGGCGGCGGGTCAGGCCGGGCGACAGCAGGGCTTCGCCGCCCACCACCACCCGGATGCCGTGCAGCAGTTGGCCGGGATCGGTGTTCTTGATCAAAAAACCGCTGGCGCCGGCGTCCAGCGCCTCGATGACGTACTCGTCGTGATCGAACGTCGTGAGGATCAGCACGTGCACGCCCGCGAGGTCGGGGGCCGCGGCGATCTGCCGGGTGCCGTCCAGACCGTCGCCACCTGACATGCGGATGTCCATGAGGACGACGTCGGGGTGGGTCTGTCGAGCCAGGTCGACGGCTGCGGCGCCGTCGGCGGCCTCGCCCACCACGATCATCCCCGGCTCGGCGTCGATGAGGGCTCGGAACCCGGCGCGGACCAACATCTCGTCGTCGGCGATGAGGACCCGGATCGGCCCGGTCATGCCTCACCGCCGAGTGATGCCGGTGGTCGTCGGTCCCTGCTCGGCCGGGTCCCGCAAGGTTCCGGCTGGCAGGTCAGTGGGGGGCGCATGTCGTCATCATGCCTGGTCTGGGGTGGGTAACGCGCACCGCACTTGGAAGCCGCCGGCGGGGTGCGGGCCGGCGGTGAACTGTCCAGACAGCGCCAGAGCTCGCTCCCGCATCCCGCTGATGCCGTGCCCGTCTTGACCGTTGGTGCCGGCGTGGCCGGAGCCAGCGGCCGGCCCGTCGTCGCGGATCTGGATGACCAGCTGCGCGGGTTCGTAGCGCAGGTCGAGCTGGACGGTGCGGGCGCGGGCGTGGCGCACGACGTTGGTCAGCGCCTCCTGGAGGATCCGGTAGGCGGCAAGATCGACGGCTGCGGGCAGCGGCCGGGCGCTGCCGTGAACGGTGAGCCGGGGCTGCACCCGGGCCGCCCGAACCGGGTCCAGCAGCGCGTCGAGCTGCTCGAGGCCGCCTCGTGGGGTTCGCGGCCGGTCGGGCTCGTCATCGGCGGCGCGCAGGACGCCCAGGATGGTCTTGACGTCGGTCAGCCCCTGGTCGCTGATGCGCTTAATCGTGCTCAGCGCCTCCACAGCCTGGCCGGGTCGCGTTGCAAGGAGGTGGATGCCAACCCCGGCCTGGACGCTGATGCTGGCCATGGTGTGGCCGATGACGTCGTGCAGCTCGCGGGCGATGCGTAGCCGTTCCTCGACCACGCGGCGGCGGGCCTGCTCCTCGCGGGTCTGTGCCTCGCGGCCAAGCTGAGCGCGAGTGGCCACCAGCAGTGCCCGGTTATAGCCGACCGCCGCACCGGCAGCGCCCGCGGTGGCGGCCATCAATACGGCAATGCCAGAGGTCCCGGCCGGCACGTCGGCGCCGAAGGCCACGCGGATCGCCACCAGCGCGGTAAGCGCGGTAAACCCCGCGCCGGCCAGTCCCCACCGCCACCCGCGCCGAGCCGCGATGGTGTAGCAGGCGATCAGCGGGGTCAGCGTGAGCAGCCGACCGGGATAGTGGGCGGCCGACCAGGCCAGGGCGACCGCGTTGAGGACGACCAGCACCGATGTTGGGTAGCGGCGGCGCAGCGCCACGGCGCCGGCCACGACCCCGATAAGCCCGACCGCCACGGCGTCGAGCGGACGAGGGCTACGGATCCACGGGGGTCCGACGCCGGTCAGGCTGCTGGCCAGCGACAGCGCCGCCACACCGACGCCGACACCGGCGTCGGTGAGGATCGGTGCGGCCGCGCGCACGGTACTGAGCATCTTTGGCGTCTGCCTCCCTCAGAGATTCTGCCCGCATCCGCCGGTCATGGGCATCCGCCGTGCGTGGTGCTTTGAGCTACCGCACCCGGCGCATCGGTCTACCGCCCGGGGATGACATACGCCGGCGGGGTGAGCCACAAAACACGACCACCAGCCGACGCGGGCTGCCCGCCGCTGCCGCCACCATCGGTGCGTGATGAGCACAAGCGAGGAGAGACCGATGGTGGTGCAGCGGGCAGGGACGCGACGCCAGACCGAAGGCGAGCCGGCGGCCAGGCGAAACGGTAGAAGCATCCCGGCGATGATGTACCGGGCGCTCCGGGAGATTTACGACACGGCATGACCGCAGCCTCCGACCATTTCGGTGATCGACGCGAACGGCACCCGTGACGGGATTGGGGCCGGCGCCGGCGCGTGATTCATCGAGGAAGGTATTCGCGGCAAAGGCTGCCCCTGCCTTCGACTTGGTCGCCGTGCCCAAGGGTGCAGGCGATGCGGGATTTCGGTGGTGGGCGCTGACGGCTTGGGCACCTGGTCCCGCACAGCAAGAGATCAAGAGATGAGGACGAATATGCGAAAGAAGCGACGTCGATCCATCGCCGCGGCCGCCGTTGTGGCGTTCGGTGCGGTGTTGGTGGGCGCGGGATTGTGGGCGATCCCGGCATCGGCCACGACCGGTTCCGACCCGGCGGGCACTACAACGCCGGTGGCCGCGGCCACGACGGCACCTGCGTTCCCGACGTTTGTGCATCTGCCGGCCGATCAGGCGGCGCACCCGAACACACCCATCGAATGGTGGTACGTGGTCGGTCACCTCAACGCCCACGGGCACCGGTTCGGCTACCAGGTCACGATCCTCAACATCGGACAGGCGCCCCAGGCTTTGATCGGGATCACTGACAAGACGACCGGCCAATATTACACGCAGAGCCAGCGTTACTCGCCTGACCAGGCCAGCTTCTCCACCACCGCGCTCGATGTCCGCACGCCCTCGGCGACGCTGTCCGGGCCGATGGATGCGATGCACCTGCACGCCACGCTGCCGGCCGGCGAGATCGATCTGACCCTCAGCGCGCGGGGACCCGCACTATACAACAACGGGACCGGGCTGATGCCGTTCCTCGGCGGCACGAGCTACTACTATTCGCTGCCCAGCCTGGCGTCACAGGGCACGCTCACCGTCAACGGCCACACCGACCCGGTGACCGGCCAGTCGTGGCTGGACCGCCAGTGGGGAAACTGGGACCAGAGTACCTTGCAGAAATGGACCTGGATGCCGCTGCAACTGTCTAACGGCGACCGGGTCAACCTCTGGGACCTGCTCGCCCAAGGCGGCGAGTTCCCGTACGCGACCGTGCTCCACCCGGACGGGACCCACGAGATCGTCGCGGTGAACCCGCTCGCCGACACCACCTCCGACTTTTGGACCAGCCCGACCACCGGAAAGCGGTACGGCACCCGGTGGACGGTGAACATCCCCGCGCTGGATGCCAGCCTCACCGTCGTCGCCCAGCCGCAGGGACAGGAAATCCAGGCGGGCGGTGGCGTTTACGAGGGCGCGGGCAACGTCACCGGACGGTACCGGGGCAAGCCGGTCACCGGCCTGGTCTACGTCGAGCAGTACGGCAACTGGCGGTAGCGCTCGGCAGCCGTACCGAAACCCTGCCGCAGTGTCTGACGGCGCGGCCGCGCCGTCAGACACTGTTTCAAGACTCCGCCCGCGCGCCGCCCGGCCGCGAGAATGCGGCGAATCGTGCCCGCGCCTACGCGGTAGCCCAACCGCTGCAGCTCGCCCTGGATCCGCCGGTGCCCCCACCGCGGGTTGTCGTGTGCCAGCCGTCGGACCAGGCCGCGGATTTCGTCGTTGACCGGCGGTCGGCCTGCTTTGCGCGGGTAGGTCCAGTGGCGGCGCAGCAGTCGCCGGTGTCAGGCCAGCAGAGTTGCTGGGGTGACGAGGCGGTGGGCCCGGACGGCTGTGGGTAGCAGCCGGGCCATGGCGGACAGGATCGCCCGGTCGGGCCGGGACAACCGGGGCCGGCCGTTCAGCTGCCGCCGGAGCACCGCCACCTGATGGCGTAGGGCGAGGACCTCGGCGAGCACCGCGGTGTCGCTGCGGATCAGCAGGCTGAGAGCACCGACGAGCCGGATCATCATCAGGTACAGCAGTCGAATCAACACACCGATGAGCGTTACCGTGAACCGGGAAATCCCAGCTCACCGTGTGTGCGACAAGTTCTGGCACAGTACAGGATGAAGGCGGCATTCAAGATGAGCATGAACGTGGAGGCGTTGGTGTTGATGGTGACGCCGCCGCCCTCGCGGTGACGGCGACATTCATCGATGGATGCGGGCCGCCAGTGGGCAGACTGATCCCTTGGTCAAGACTTGTTGATCATGTCGGGGCGAAAAGTCTGCCCCGGGTGAACACGCCGATGAGCGTCCATGCCCCGGCGTGTCGCGCGAACCGGCGCCGCCACGCGGCGACCGCGGCGGCGAGCGCGACCAGGGCGTCACCCAGTGCGGTGGGCTGCGGGTCGAAACCGGCGGCGAGAACGTCGCGGTCCAGCTGGGCGGCGTGGCTGATGCCTTGCTGGTAAAGCCAGCCGGGGTGCGTACCGCTGGCTGCGCGCAGCCAGCGGCGCACGGTCGAGGGCGGCCGGCCGAGCTCGGCGGCGATGCGCCGCCAGCCACGGCCTCGGGCCTTGGCGAGCAGAGCGGCGCCGATGACCTCGGTGGCATCCGCGCGGCGGGGAAGCAGCGAGCCGGGCAACAGCACCTGGGTGCCCCGGCAACCGGCACAGCGGGCCCGCCGTGGCCGCACGGTGCGGGTGGAGCCGTCAAGCTGGCGGACCGGGCGGCTGGCCGCGTACGCCCACCGGCGCAACACACCGCCGCAGCGGGGGCAGACGAGCACGCCAGCGGCCAGGTCAGTCTCGACCTGGTCCGGCTCGGCCACCACGATCACCGCACGCTGCTCCCGCCACGAGTAGGAGCCTTGCCTACCACAACCCGGCCCGCCCAGGGGCCAACCCGCGTTGCCCCGAACCGGTCTCGACCGCCCACACCCGACGGACCTGGGCCGCGTTTCCGCGGCGTCACGGTGAGCACAACATCCCGCTGTAGGGCGCCGTAACGTGGCAGCCGGGCGCCGCCGGGTCGCGTTCGTGTTCATGGTGACGCCGCGCACGAACGCCGGCCGGGCCGGATTTCATGCTGACCGTGATTGACAGCCTCCTCGGCCTGCACGACCACCCTGAGCTCCCCCAAACCCCGCGCTACCGCCTGCTGCATCTACCCTCCACCCTCAGCAGCCACGCCCGGCAACGCACCCTGAAAATCGCCTCGGCCTGGCGCTGGACCGACGCGTTCATCCTCTGCTGGCAACGCCTGGGCGCCCTACCCGCACGCGCCTGACCAGCAACAACCGCCTCAACGAGCCAGAGAGGGCCGCAACCGGGATCGGAGACCCTGCCGTCGTGACATGCGACGCACCCGCACGAAATCGCAAGGGACAAAACAGTCAAGCCGGAAGATTAGAACCCCTGACGAATCGAGGCCGGCTGCCTTCAAGCGTAAAAAACGCGTCAAAAAAGGTGGGCGCGGCGTGTTCAGGGCGTAAACAGCCGTGGCGTCATCGGCTGGCCACGTCCACGATCATCCGGTGCACATCGACGATGATCGGCTGATCGAATGCCAAACTCGGCGTTCGCGACGAGGACCATCGTCGTGGAACAGTGGCCACGATCGCCGGATCGGAGCGGCAGATCAGCTCGAACGCTCCGGCGTAGTCCCCAGCCCTCTGGTGGCCCACTCAATCGCCGGAAAAACCAGTGGTGATGCCGGCCCCGGCGCCGGGGTCCGTGAGGAAACAGCGCAAATTCATCGGAAGACTGCCATAGCAGGCTCGATCGGAATGCTCGCACAGGAACGCGAAACGTTGGCGGCCACCGACGACGCACTCCGCGCTTTCACCGGCACGCCCCCGTGTGCGCAATCGCGATCCTCAATACATCCGGTAAATAGCATTCACTTCCTTGTTGCCGCAGTCAAACACGCTGCCGAGACGACCGAAGCCATGGTGGTACAACCTCCCCCACGCCGTCGTAGGCCGTACTGCTGATTCATGGGCTGGGGGCTTCCGCCATTTATCGAAAAAGAGCCGGAAGGACACACGCTCAAACTGTGCGGCAACGCTGGCGTGTCACGTGGCCGCGCCCATTGATCCGCTGCGCTTCGACTCTACGTCCGCCCAATCGACGCACTAACGTTGGCTACGCCTTGTCGCCCGAGCCGGAGGATAAGATCATCGACACCGATGCTGCGGATCGCGTAGCTTGGTTTGCCGGCGTCTGAGATGGCCTTGATTCCCGGGATATATGACCCTTGTCAGTCTGCCGAGCCCTGGCAGGATTTCACAAATTGGGCCAGACAGAAGGGCGTCGCCGGTGACTCAGGGTGGTGACGAACTCTCTGCCGAGGCATATCGTCAAGCGGCCGAGCTGGTTGACGCGCATTCCTACGACATTCTGGCGAGTTATGAGGCTAATCTTCGTAACGCTGGCCACGTCATCGCTGACAGCTCAGAGGCATTGAGCCAGGCAAAAGCACACGCGGAAGAGATACTGGCGGACATAATCACCAGTCTTCGGGAGGGTCGGGTTCGTGTCGGTCCTCGGCACCAATTCTTGGCACGTGCCATCGGCGCCACTCGCGCCGCCAACGGTGTCCATCCTCAAGAATCCCTCAAAGCCGCCTCGCTCTTCTTCGGTGCAACCCTTTCCATATTGTCGGGACTCCTTTCGACATCCACCGATCCACTCGGCGCGTTTTCCTTGGCGGCACTGGCCCTGGAGCGGAGCATCTCCGTTCGGATTCGCGAAGCGATGAACGGTTACACCGATTTCCTACTCAACAAGGTATCTGACGCGCAGCTGGAGGAGCGCCGGCGCATAGCTCGTGAGCTCCATGACCGCCTGGGCCACGGCATCAGTGCCGCGTACCGCAATCTTGAACTCTTCGAGCTCTACCATGATACCGACCCGGTGAAGGCGATCCTCAAAGCAGAGAATGCCGAGAAGGCGATCAAAGAGACGATGCAGAACCTGCGTGCCGTTACTTCCGACCTCTATTCCAAGGAGATGGCGAAGGGCCTAGAGAAGGCCCTGCTGCATTATTTGGAAACAGCCGAAGTTTTCGGAATCGACATTTTTCTGCAGATGGGCGGAGGCGAACATTGGGCTCAGCCAGCAGTCTTGGATGAAGTCTTCCTGATGGTCAGGGAGGCGTCGCACAACGCGCTGCGCCACGCCGGCGCGTCCGCCGTACTGGTCAAAGTGACCATAACTCCGCATGAGCTTCGCGCCTCCGTCGAGGACGATGGCTGCGGATTCGACCCGGCGCGGCTCTCAGAGAGCGGGGGCGTCGGCCTGTCCTCGATGCGTGAGCGCGCCGGCATGCTGGACGGAACGATGCAGATAAACAGCCGGAAAGGCGTGGGAACACAGGTGGACTTCTTGATCCCTCTGAAGGGAGTTGCGGAATCATGAAGGACTACGAAACCCGCGACACCGCAGCGCCGTCAAATGATGGGCTGATCACCGTCGTCCTGGTCGACGATCATGCACTCGTCCGGGAAGGGCTACGCGAGATCATAGACTCCCATGATGACATGGTTGTCGTCGGCGAGGCCGCCAACAGCGAAGAGGCCGTCGCCCAGGTCGTAACCCACCGTCCGGATATCGTTCTTCTGGATATTGATATCCCCGGAGGTGAGCCCACCGAGACAGTAGCGTCGATACGGAGGGAGTCACCCGGGTCGCAGATCATCGTCGTGAGCATGTACGACGGCCCTCGGTTGTTGCGTCAGTTGATCGCCGCCGGAATCTGCGGATATCTGCTCAAGAGTGTCGATCGACACGAGCTGGTATCGGCGATTCGCGGCGTCCACCATGGCACTGGCCGAATGGTTCTCGCTGTCTCCCGCGACTCTCTCGCTCATATCCAGGGTTCTCCCGACGTGGAGCTCTCAAATCGAGAGCTGGAAGTACTTGAGCTCGTGGCTCAAGCGCTCAGTAACAGCCAGATTTCTCGTCTGCTTTTCATCTCCGAGGCGACCGTCAAACGGCATCTGCGCAACATTTTCGTCAAGCTGAACGCAAACTCGCGGATCGATGCCGTCAACAAGGCCATCACGGCTTCACTCATATCACCGCGGCAGGAACGACCGAGCCATCCGCATCTGGATCCGTTGACCATGCGGAATCGTACCCGCTGACCGAGCACCCGACCTGCGCCTATGTCGCCGAGTAGAGTCGTACAGCTGCAAGTCGGCCGGGGTCATCGGGTGTCGGTGCCCCCGGCGACGGCGAGGCGACGCGCGCCGCCTACACGGTGATCCAGAGGACGAGGTGCGCAGCGAGCTGCGTGAACATGAAAGCGCGATAGGGCATCCGGTGCGACTGCCGGTCCTCGCCGGGCGTCGCACGCAGCCCCGTCACGGCGACGCCGGCAGCTCCGAGAACCACCGTGCCGGCGCACCAGATGAGCGCCGGCGCGTACAGCACCGCACCGACGATGAAGGCGCACGCTATTCCACCGGCGACCGCGGCCAACAGACACCGGGACCCGGTGAATCCGAGAAGCATGGGCCACGTGCGCCGGCCCGCAGCCCGGTCTCCGTCGACATCGGAGAATTCTTTGGCGATGCCGCCGACACAACCCATCCACAGGGTCATCGTCGTGGCGAAAATCCCCAGGCTGAGATTCGGCCGTTGACCGCTGGCCAACAAACCGGCCGTGTAGGTCGCGAGCCCCAGCCCGAGCCCGGCAACCGTGCAGGTGTAGTACCTGCGTTTGAGCGGGAACGGCGGCAAGGAATACGCGAATCCCAACAGCAGGTACGCCACGGCCAGCAGCGCGAGGCCTGGCCCAGCGAGGCTGACGCATAAGAGGCCGACCGCGGCGAGCACACCCACGGCGACGCGAGCATTGCCGACCGGCAGCCGACCGGCAGCGATCGGACGGCCTGACCCGTTGGCGATGTCCTCCACGCGGTCAGCGACGCCGTTGACAAGATAGATGGCCATCGTGCAGCAGACCCAGCCGACCGCGACCAGCGTCACTCGCCCCGAGGGTGCGGCATGGCCCGTCGTGACGGCGAGCGGGGTACCGGCCAGGAATCGCAGCAGGAAGATCAATTGGACACTTGGGCGCGTCTCGACCAGGCAAGCTTGCACCTGTCGGGTAAGGGTTTGCACCGCGGCCTCCTCGGCAGGCGCTGGTGGCTTCTGAGCGCCGTTCAGGCCGAGTCTGGTGGCGCACGACGACGCGAACCAACGGTTACCCGACGGTAATAGCGTGAGGTGTAAGGCGCCGCTACTCCTTTCGATACCCGCGATGGTCCGGCCGGTGGCTAATGTGGATCAATCGAATGGTTGGCCTTGATGGCCGTTCGCTGATCTGGTTAGCGTGAGCGCCGTGACACCATGCCCGACATTTTCGGGCCCTTCGGTGATTGGTCGGCCCATCGTCGCGCAGTTGGCCGACCCCGGCGCGGCGCGATGCTGATCAGCAGGTGATCGACGGAACTCAGAAGGGCGTCAGGAATGGCATCAGAACGGAACCATCGACGCTACAGCACCTTTACTCCCATCGTTCTTTCGGATCGCACCTGGCCGGATCGGGCAATTACCGCACACCCGCGGTGGCTTTCCACAGACCTACGCGACGGAAATCAGGCTCTGGCCAATCCTATGAGCCCGACTCGAAAGCTCGTGATGTTCGAATTGCTGATCGACATGGGGTATCGGGAGATCGAAATCGGTTTCCCAGCGGCGAGCCAGGCCGACTATGACTTCGTGCGTACGCTGGTCGAGCAGAACCGGATTCCCGACGACGTGCGGATCTCGGTTCTCGTGCCGGCCCGGGAGGAACTCATCCGCCGCACCGCCGAAAGCTTGCGGGGTGCACGACGGGCGACGGTCCACGTGTACAACGCGACCGCCCCCCTGTTCCGGGAGGTAGTGTTCGGCATGAGCCGCCACGAGGTCCGGGACCTGGCTGTCCAGGGTACGAGGTGGATGATGAGGTACGCCGAGGACGTCCTCGCCGGCTGTGATGTGGGGTTCCAGTACTCGCCCGAGTTGTTCAACGAAACCGAACCGGAATTCGCCGTCGAGGTCTGTGAGGCGGTGATGGACACCTGGCAGCCGGAAGACGGTCGGGAAATCATCCTCAACTTCCCGGCCACAGTTGAGCGTTCGATGCCACATGTGTTCGCCGATCAGATCGAATGGCTCGATCGCAACCTCTCCCGCCGGGAACACCGCTGCCTGTCCGTCCACCCCCACAATGACCGGGGCACGGGAGTGGCCGCCACGGAGTTGGCCCTGTTGGCGGGCGCACAGCGGGTGGAGGGCTGCCTTTTCGGCAGCGGAGAGCGGGCCGGCAACGTATGTCTGGTGACGCTGGGCATGAACATGTTCACCCATGGAATCGACCCGGGCATCGACTTCTCCGACATCGACCGGGTGCGGAGCATCGTGGAGTACTGCAACGCGATGCCCGTCTCTCCGCGGCACCCCTACGGCGGTGAAATGGTGTACACCGCCTTCTCCGGCTCCCACCAGGACGCCATCAAGAAGGGCTTCGATGCGTTGGAGACGAGGGCTGCGGAGATGGGCGCCGATATCGGTGACCTCCCCTGGCAGATGCCCTACCTGCCCATCGATCCGCAGGACGTGGGTCGCGACTACGAGGCCGTCGTCAGGATCAGCAGCCAGTCAGGCAAAGGCGGAATCGCCTACGTGATGGGCACGCTGCACGGCCTGGACCTTCCTCGAGAGCTCCGGATCGAATTCTCGAGGATAGTCCAATCGGTCGCCGATCGGACCGGCGGCGTGGTTACTCCCGGGCTCCTCAAGGAGCTCTTCGAGCAGGAGTACGTTGCGGCCGCCGACCAGACGCACCTGCTCAGACTTCGCCGTGAGCCTCTGGTCGCGACCTTGTTCATCGACGGGGTCGCGGGAGGCGCAGCGGTCCTCGACGGCTACGCGCGTACCGGCGTCCTCGCAAGCCTCACCGCGACGTTGGCTCCGTGGGGGGTGGAGGTACGAACTCTCCGCGCTGTGGGCTCCGCCGTTGCGAGGCCATCGGGCGAAAGCATCACCGTGTACGCGAAGTGCAGCGTCGAGGGCCGCGCATTCTGGGGATGCGGTATCGATCGCGACATGCACGCTGCCGCCTACGCCGCGGTCCGGGTCGCGGCGGCCAGAGCCGGCCAAGTGCAGGCGCCGGATCTCACCAGCCCATCGACCGCGGGTGTCCTGGAAGGACATCTGCAGTGACCTCGAACCGTTGATCCGAGACCTTACACGTCGAATCCGAGGTCTGATTCCATGAACCTGCGCACGCTTTCATCGATCAGCGACGTCATGACAGTCCCGGTCTTCGCCGAGACGCCCCTACTCGACCGCGACGCGCACTTGTCCATTGTCCGGGAGTCCATCCTCCTCGCCAAGGCCGGCCGAGGCGGCGCGATCGCGGTTACCGGGCCTGCCGGCCTGGGGCGTACTTCCCTGTTGCGCGAGGCACAGTGGATCGCCAGAGATCATGGGCTGCTGACCCTCCCCCGATCAGACGCCCAATCGCTCGGCCCGACGGCCGTCATTCCTGCCATCAGCCGCCTGTTCGCCGCCGACCTCGACGAACGGTCGCAGAACGATCCGCGCCAGGTGGCCTCCATGTTGGCCGAGGCGAGCCGCTCGACGCCGATCCTCGTCGTCGCGGACGATGCCCATGAGTTCGATGCCCGCTCGCTGCGCTTCCTCGAGGACCTGATTCGCCACGCCCATTCCGAAGCGATCCTCGTCATGTTCTCCTGGGCTGCTTCGGTGTGCCCGTGGCCGCCGGGCGGCGGCCCGATTCGCCACCTCCGGCTTCGCCCGCTGCCGGAGGGATCCGTTTCCGCCCTGTTCCGGCCCGGGCTCGCCCGGCATTCGCGTTCCGAGCTCGCGACCGAGCTGTATTCGGTCATCGGGGGTAACCCATCAGTTGTGGCCGCCGCACTGTCCGACCTGTCGAGCGCCGGATCCGTGGACAGTTGGGTCGCGGAAGTCGGGCCCGGCTTCACGCGGGTTATCGACCGGTTGCTCGATACACGGCAAGCCGCCGGCCTGCGCCTGGCCGCCCAGTCCATCGCGTTATTCGGTCACCATTGCCGTCCTGGCACCCTGAGTCAAGTCACCGGCATCGAGTTGGCTCAGCTCAGCGAGATGCTGGAAGAACTCGACGATATCGGGCTGCTGGCGCCGGGGCACGTGCTACGTCCCTGGGTCAGGGAGGCCGTACGCAGCTGCACCGATACGGAGGTAATCCGGTCCTTGCACCTGCGCATCGCGGAGGTTTTGCACAACGACGGGGCGACCAACGAGGGTATCGCGCGGCACTTGCTGGTCGCTGCCGAGGCATCCCAGCCTTGGGCCCGCGATGTCTTGTGCGCGGCAGCCGAGGATGCCACGCGGGCGGGCCA
>Ga0307508_10002814_pt1 | contig 18065 bp, 23 predicted proteins | sample 9_EM_MG_FD_203089 | JGI IMG/M metagenome (GOLD analysis project Ga0307508, IMG submission 203089) | Populus trichocarpa ectomycorrhiza microbial communities from riparian zone in the Pacific Northwest, United States - 9_EM | ecosystem: Host-associated > Plants > Roots > Unclassified | place... | reverse complement strand
GGTCAAAACGTTAAACCCCCCCGTTTTTCCCCCCCCCCCCCCTCCCCCCCGGGGGGGGGTTTCCAACCTCAAATACCCCCCCCCCCCCCCCCCCCGGGCTCGTCGAGCGGTTTGCCAACACGTTAGAGCCGGGGGGGGCACCGCAGCCGATCGATTCCGCACGCCCCGCATCGGCGTGGAATTTGAGTCTCCACGGCGGGGCCTGCCCGAGCGCGCCAATCGCCGCGAGTGTTCCGTTCCACTCCGCTCCGTGACCGTGCGTGTGCTGAGACGGCCTCGGTCATCGCCCTGGGGACAGCCGGTCTGCGAGACATGTCAGGATCTGCTCGGGGATATGCAAGGATCGATGGTAAGTTACGTACATATGTAGATACATACCATATGTACCGTGCAGAGAGGACGTCGAGTGTGTGCGGGTTGCGTAGACACGTATCTAGGTACTCTAGAGTTATGTATCTATCGAGCCTGTTGGTTCGGAAAGCCGTTGTGCCCCTTATGCCGCAACGGGGTTCGGTTCCGTCTGTTCGCGGGGTCGTGGGAGAAGCGGAGACTATGCTTAGATACTGCCCGGGCGCATCTTGGAATGTCTTGGCTAGACGTTGAGACGCATGCCAGCCAGAGGGATTGCGCGGATATGCAGCTTTTTTATTATTATTATTATTATTATTATTATTATTATTATTTACTTGGATAGCCGTATAAACTATACTCGCATGCAGCCTATGTAATCTAGATTATTATATGTGTATAGATAGATAAGCAGCAGCGAGTGACATCTTGCGCCGCGCACTCCCGGCCGAGCTCTTATCCGTTCGGGTTTCCGCGGCGACCGACGACGATCGAAGTCCGCGGCGACAGACCAAAAAACCACTGTGCAGTTTGCAGGCTTCCCAGACAAACTCTCTCTCCACTCTCCAGCAGCTCGAGCAACGGCCCTTTCCGTTCTGCCGCTTGTTCCGTACATTCGTACCTATATAGAGTATTTTTATTATTTTTCGTTTTCTTTTTCTTTTTCTTCGAGCAGGAAGGAAGGCAGGAAGGAAGGAAAGAAGGGAAGGAAGGAAGGAAGGCCGGGAGACACAGCAAGCCCCCCCAACCCCCCAACCCCGACCCCAACCAGCCCCTTGAGGTCAGCCTCACCGGAAAGCAAGCACGAAAGACGGGATCCGCGAGCTTTTTACGGACCAAACCGTCCAGCTGGGCGCTCTCCATCGAGAGAGAGAGTGAGAGAGAGAAAAAAAACGAGAGAAAAACAGAAGCGCAGTCAACGATTCAGAGAGGCATCCGATGGCTGTATGTACGCGCAGTATCTGGGAAGCGCCGGCACGTTGATCCATTCTCTGCGTATGTGAGATGCATACGTACATACATGGAGTATCTATATACACGCACTGGCCACGCACGCAGATGGCGGGTTTCGGACTGGCGCCGGTGATCAACCGGCATCCTTGACCCGTCCGTCGGGCCAGTGCTAGAGTATCTAAGTATGTAGATAGATATCACCGGTGGGTCCGGGGAGGGATTGCACCGAGCGAGGGCAGACTACAAACACACATAGACTGATGCGAGCGAAAGGGGCGGGGGAGGAAGGAAAGAAGGGAACCCGTCTCCGCACTGCCGGCCGAAATTCCTCCAGCCGGCCGTGCCGTATTTATCTTTACTGCACGAGAGCGGCTCCGCTCCGCCCCGCTCCCGACGGACGATCCACGCGGGGACGGCGCTGGCTGTCGTAGAGATATCTATCTAGGCAAACAGTGAGCGAGCGGAGCAGCGGCGGGCCAATATCGCCCCACGTATGTGTGTAGAGTAAGTATGTATGCATGGAGATCCCCTTCGCTACTCTAGTTGGGGCTTCCAGGCGCGGCGCATCGACCCGATCCGCCCGAAAAGAAAAACAGAAGCCGAGAAGTGAGGAAGCAGAGCTATGTATATACTGTATTGTATCTGGAGTGCATTCCCATCACGGTCTTGGCACCGGGGCAGAGCAGATCGCCTACATGCCTATGCACATTACTAGGCACATACCACAAACAGAGTGATCCGCCCAGCCGTCCGAGACCGGAGGCTGTCCGCGTTGTGTGTAGTTGCACACCAATTATCTGACAGCAATATGTTCCGTGGGACAGCCCCGACCCGATCCGTCCACACGTATTGCCACTGCCCTCCAGAAGCGGAAGAATTGCAGCCGACGCTCTGGGGCAGAAAGAGCACTCTCTCTACTGTTCCCGTCGGCGCTCCACTCTGTCTGTGTGTGTACTCCACTCTCTCCACCTGCTGGGTTGCGTCGAATGGACTCGCGGCTGCAGTTGGCCCCGTCGAATCCGGCTCACCCGCAACCGGGGGTTCGCAAACAGCGGCGGGAGTGGCAACAGTCGGAACAATGGAAGAAGCTGCTTGCGTAAACATTCGCCCAACGTGGGATCGGCGTGGAATGGGTGGGTTGTCTCCTGTTTATCTAGTCATCCAGTCATCCAAGTGCACGGAGCAACATCCAAAACTCCCCCCCCCCCCCGAGCATCCGCCGCTGACTGCTCTGCTCTCCTGCTCCCCTCCAACTCGAAAAATCTTTCATTCCCTTTCCCTTCTCCATATCCACAACTGCATAGCGTCCGTCAACCCCCTCCGCCAACATACCCTGACACCTAGCCTAAATGAAATAATCCGTAGTCCGAAGGGAATCTACATATCCATCCCACTACTGCTCTCGCTCGCTCTGCTCTACTCTGCTCTACTACGACCTGCCGTTAACCAAGATTGGCAAGGCACATGCTCTCAGCTTGTTCGTGCAACTACACCGCTGCTGCCGCTGCCGCCGCTGCTGCTGCTGCCACAACAACTATCGTTATCTCGCCCGCCACGCTTGCTGTGGTCCTCACGCGGCCTTCTCCTTTCGCGACCGGAAGATAGAGAGCTCCGTCGTGCAATGCCGAATCGGTCGTCGTCGTCTCCATCGTCGTCGTCGCTGCGGCCGGACTCATCCAGGAGGTCGGGTGTGCGTGAGCGACACAGTTGGCCGCGTATGTCGTCGCCGTCGCCGTCGTCGGTCTCCGTGTTGCTGGTCGGCCTGGCCGCGCTGTGTTTATCGGCCACCGCCGCCGCCGCCCAACCGGTGACGAGTTCGTACCACGGCCGCTCCGTCCGAAGCGTGGCGCGCTCCGGCGGCGGTGGTGGCGACGGCGCTGGAGAGCTGCGATGGCACCTGTCGAGGCGGCAACAACTGCCCGGAAACAACGACAGGCTGTCGGGCGCAGCGCCGGGCACCAGCGTCGCTCTGATAATCCTCTACTCGATAACGGGGATCGTCACCGCGCTGTTCCTGACGATCATAATCACGGGCGCCGTGCGGGCCCACCGACACCCAGAGAGGTATGGACCGCGCGCGACAGCTCGCTTCGGCCGGCCGCGACAGTCGAGAGCAACCGGCCTGGCGAGAGCCGTGCTGGACACCATCCCGATCGTCCGGTTCGGTGCTACGACGCCGGAACCCGTGGTCGCGAAGCCGGTGGAGCTCGAGTTGCAGGACGGGACCTCCGCTCCGGCCACCCCGACGTCCGCCTCTGCGCCGCACCCGTCGCCGCCACATACCGGAGATGCCGCCGCCGCCGCCGCTCCGCGTGAGGAAATCGACAACGCTGGCGCTACGGAGACCAGCGGTACCAAGTCGGGAACGGCCACGCCGTCGTCGCTACCGAGCGCGCCGAGTTCCCCCGCACCGCCGACGGACGTGCCACTAGCCTCGCAGAACCAGTGTCCCGTGTGTATGGAGGACTTCGAACAAGGCACCGAAGTGCGAGTGCTGCCCTGCGGGCATTCGTACCACCCGGACTGCATCGATCCATGGCTCCTCAACGTCTCCGGATCGTGTCCTCTGTGGTTCGTGACCCCATCTGCACTCGATGCTTGCTACGTAACTCATGCTGACCGAAACTGCGTCTAGCCGTATCGACCTCCATCCGGAAGGAGAGGAAGCCGCCGCCGAAGCCGCCGCCAATGCCGAGCTTCCACCGGCTACTCCTCCGCATCCGCACAGGGGCTCCTCCAGGCTGGCGCAGTATCTGCACGTAGCGCGGGGTGCCAACGCCGACGAACGCATGGCTGCGCTGCGCCAGATGCGCGAGGAGCGAACCCGCCAGAACAGCACCAGGAGAAGCCGCGTGCCCGAGCTCGGGGTCTCACGTCTCAGCAGGGTATTTTCGAGTCGGATGCGGTCGCGTTCGCCGCCGCCACGGTCACAGACGCAGTTGGCGCCGCCGGAGGGCTCGAGTTAGAGAAGTAACGGGTATCGGTTATTTGCCGATTTGGTTTGGGTTTTCCCGTTGTCATTTTTTTGTCCCCTTGCCCTTCCGTCATTGTCAGCTTGTGTTTTTTTTTCTTCTGTTGGGTTCTGCGGTGTGGTATAAGGTCTTGCGCTTTTTTTTTTTTTTCCTTCCGTGATTTATCCGTTATTTCCTCTTGTCTTGGAATTGGAGTTTGGGAAAGGCTGGCAGGCTGGGAACTGGGTTTTGGTGGGAGCCATATGGGACTGTACTTATATTTTACCAATTGGACGCATCGCCGCTCCCAACTGTTGACATCTCCCTCCCCGCCGCGAGCCCCCACCGACCTGCGTGTATGTGCCTTCGACAACGAGGGAACCGCCCACGCAGACAGACGGAGCCACGCCATCGCTCTCCCTGCGTATGGCCGCTGGTTTGGGTGGTGTGTTGTGCTTGCGTACTGCGCGGGGCCGGGCTGCGGTGGGTTACTTGCTGTTGGTCGTAATCACCAGAATAGACTCGTCCCCGTCAATTAGTTGCCCGTTTGTTGTCGGCACCCGTGCCCCACCTAACTTCCCCCCACCATCGCCCAGCAACCACCACAGACGGCCACCACGATGTCGTCGCCAACTCCGTCCCCGCTCGACACGCTAAGCACACTCATAGCGCACTGCCGGGCGACCCTCGCCAGCGCCAGCGCCAGCACGGACACGACGAGCACGAGCACCAACAACACGACGGACGCGCTGGCGGCGCTGCACGCGTCGGCGACGCTGCTGCGCGCGCACATCACGAGCCTGTCGGTGGCGCTGCGGCCGCCGCTGACGGCGGGCGGCGTGGAGCGGTTCGCGGGCGGGCTGAGCGCGCACGTGGTGCCGTCGCTGACGGCGGCGGCGCTGGGGCTCTCGGCGCGGGCGCACGGCGCGGCGCTCACGGCCGAGGCGCGTGGCGCCACCGACGCGCTGCTCGCCGCCGTCGCCGAGTTCGCCGCAGGCGCGCGGGCGGCCGACGGCGACATGCTCGCGCGCACCGGCGTCGTCTGGAGCGCCGCCGACCGCATCGTCGCCCTCGGCCACGACGGCAACTGCGGCGTCGTGTGCGGTGCCGTTCGCGCGTGGCAGGAGTGCGTCGAGGACGCCAGGGCCGAGCTCAGGCGCTGGATCGACGACGACGACGACGGCGACGACGATGGCGACGACGGCGACGCGTGGGATCGCCCCGCGAGGAAGTCCCCCCTCGACCCGCGGACCGCCGCCACCGCCGAGGCCGCCGTCAAGAAGCTGAAGCTCGTCGCGATACTGCTCGGCGCTGCCGGGAAGAGGCGGCTGACGGGCGCGGCCCGACTGCTCGCCGACGTCGCCAGGGTCGATCGCATCGCCGACGTCGCGAAGGACATCTCGAGGCTGGCGGACGATCTGGGCATCGCGTTCTACGAGGGCGAGGATCTGGAGGATGTGGTAGGTTTTTTTTTTTTTTTTTTTTTTCTCTCCCTCTCTCATCCCCCCGGGGCTGACGGAACTAGGACCGGGCCCGGGACGGGCTGGTCGCGAAGGCGGTCGAGTTGGCGGAGCTGTGTGTGCTTGGGGAACGGCAGGAGAAGGACGGCTATTCGGCGTGGTTTGACAATTGCAAGGCTGCGCTGCAGAAATCTACGTGATATTGGGGGGGGCTATGGAGGCGCCCCTCTCGGGGGATTCGAGCCATCAAACGCAGCTACAAGTACAACCGCTCCATCTGCGTGACCAACCTACTCGTTGCTCCACTTGGGCTGCTCCTTGTTCACGAACGCATCCATGCCTGGCGCAGCCGCGTCAGTGGCGAGCACACGTGGGGGGGAGGCCGGGGAAAACGCACCGATCTTCTGGTCCTTCGTCGCGAACAGCGCGTGGAAGACCCGCCTCTCGTACTTGATGCCCTCGGCGAGCGAGGTCTCGTACGCCTGGTTGACGACCTCCTTGGCGGCCTTGACGGCGAGCCTCCCGTAGCCGGCTATGGTCTCGGCGGTGTCGAGCGCGGCGTTGACGGCGGCGTCGGGGGAGTCGAAGCAGCGGCTGGCGAGGCCCCAGCGCTCGGCGTCGGCGCCGCTGAACGTCTTCCCGGTGAGGATCAGCTCCATGGCCCTGCTCTTGCCGACGGCCCGGGCGAGGCGCTGGCTGCCGCCGGCGCCGGGGATGACGCCGAGGCGGATCTCTGGCTGGCCGAACGTGGCCGCGGGCCCGCAGTAGAGGATGTCGGCCATCATGGCGAGCTCGCAGCCGCCGCCGAGCGCGTGGCCGTTCACCGCCGCCACGACCGGCAAGCCGACGTCCGCCACCTGCGACCACGCGGCGATGAACTCGTCCGCGTACGCGCGCGCGAACGTCAGCCCGCGCATCTCGTTGATGTCGGCGCCCGCCGCGAACGCGCGCGCGCTGCCCGTCAGCACCACCGCGCCGACCGCATCCGCCGCCGCGAATCCGCGCAGCGCCGCGTTGACCTCGCGCATCAGCGCCGTCGAGAGCGCGTTCACCTTCGGCCGGTTGAGCGTGACTGTGCCAGCCCCTCCCGCGTTAGCCGACCGTCGCAGGGCGGGATGGAAGGAGGCGACGCACTCTGGCCCACTCCCGGCCGCGGCGTCGACGTCAGGATGTACTCGTACTTGCCGGCGGCAGCGTCGGTGGAGCTCCAGCGGACGAGGGTGTGGAGCGGCCGCGAGACGCTGCTCTTGAGGGGCAGGCGGATGGACAGCGTGGCCGGGCGGAGGAACGACATTGCGGCGCTTGTTGGATGTGGAAGTGCAGTCGAGGTGGTGGTTATATTTCAGAGTGCGGCCTCGGGTGAAAGGACCCACTCCATATATAAAGCCGTTGCTAAGCGATGGGCTGCTCTATCTACCCCGCCAAGTGGCACTGTCGGCATAAAGACGCACTAGAGGCCTATGTATCGATTACATACGGAGCGCACCTGCACGGGGGAAAAAGGGATGAAGATGGCTATTACTAGAGGTGTAAAAAGCGATGGAGATGACTGTTACAAGAGGTGCAAAAAGGAAGGAGAAACAAACACAAAACCCAACGCCAATCCGTGCTTTCGTACGCCCGTCGTACTGAGTGTCGCACACGCCGTTCGACTATGTGGAATGCCATCTAAGATTGCTTCGTGCCTGTCCCGCTCTCCAGATCCGTCTCGCCGCCGGCGCCCCGCCATAGCGCCCTAAACGCCATCAGCGCCGTCGCCGTCAATGCCGCGGCGCCGAGGAACAGCGCGTCGAACCACCGGTCCACGAACGCCGGATCCAGCGGCGCACCGAGCGACTCGGAGATAACGGTGCTCATGCTCGGCGGCAGGTTGCTCCGCAGGAGGAGGGCGGACGCCAGAACGTAGACCGCGCTGATCTGCGAGAAGAACAGGGCGAGGTTCGGGCTGTTGTCGCTGACGGACGTGGGAGCGATCCGCATCACCATGTTGACGGTCGTCAGCACGGAGCCGAGCGAGCCGCAGATGATGACGCCCGAGAGCAGGAAGCCGATCTGCCGGGACCACGCGACGCGGTCGAGATGCGGATCCCAATACTCCGCCAGGAGCGCGAGCACGTTGCTGATGGGATCGCTGCGCGAGAACGACGAGTCGCGGTGCCGCACCAGCGGCAGGTGCGCGAACGCCGTTGCCGCGATCCGGTAGATGCAGTAGATCGAGAAGGCCCAGTACAAGGTGGTGAGGACGCGGCCCCTCGGGGTCTGCGAGCGCTGCTGGAAGGTGAAGCTGCGTTCCAGCCCCGCGAGCTCGGACGCGAGGGACGCCCGCATCGATTCCAGCCCGGAGACTTCCTTCAGCAGCACCGCGTGCTCCTGCGTGTCGACATCGCCCCCGCGCAGTGTCGACAGCATTTTGTTTATCAGGCCGTCCTGAGAAGAGTCCTTGTCGTGCATCTTCTTCTGGAGATGGTGCAGCTTGTTCCTCTTGCTGTTCAACAGCTCCGTCGTGGCCTCCAGGCCGCCGCGAGCGCGCGAGACGTCCGTATCCGACACCGGCCGTTGTTTCGCGATGAAGCTGTGCCACGGCGTCGACGCGCAGCCGAACCCCGAAAGCAGCGCCATGAGGGAGACGCCCACGACGCCGACCCTCGCGATGCATTCCTGGCTCAGCGTCCTCGGATCCGTAGCCCACAGTCCCATCTCCCCACTCCGGATCGGCAGCTTGTCTCCCAGTTCCCAAAACACCCAGAGCCAAGCCGTGAAGCCGCCCACCACCACCGCTGTCCGTCGCTTGCGATCCCACCGCCCCTCGACCAGCGAGTACAGCTCCAGCAGCGGAATAACCGCAACCAGACACAGCAGTAGGACGTTCACCACCGTCCGGAAAGCCAATCGCCGCGCATCGCCGTTGACCCAATCGCTAACCTAAGCGGAGAGACCGCGCTGTCAGTCGTGCTGCTGCTGCTGCTGCCGCTCTAGCGCCACGCCTGAGACCCATCCACTCACCTCGCAGAGCACCAGCTCGGCCAGAACGCCAGTAGCACCCAATGTCGTACTGAACGCTATTGCAGATATCCGTTTGCGCAAGCGGCTCTCGGGGTTCGTGTTGTGACGGGCGCCAGCACTGCAGAGTGCGGGAAAGAGCCGGTAAAGAACGATGATCGAGATAACCGAGAACGTGACGACAAATGGTAACGCTGCAAAAAGGAGCTGAACCGTGGACGATGCGTGGCGTCCTGCTGGTCGTGCGATGCAGTCGTCGTCGCAGCGGTCGGCGGGTGCCATTATCGATGGCGGTCCAGGACCCATTACTAGGTAGGTAGTTACGTGAGAGGGGGGAGACGAGAGCTCGGACTCTAGTGATCGATTGTGTGTGTGTGTGTTTTTTTCCTCTCCTCCGCAATGACAACCGTAAAGTTCACAGGGCGGATATCGTTGAGCACCTGAGAGCTGTGGAGATTTGTTGCGGGCAGGATGGCCGCGCGTCAAACCGGAATGTAGGTATATACATACAAGTCTTCTCGCCCCACAGTAAGCCGGTCACGTGGCGAGCTGAAACATCCTTGCAAGCTTCCCCCCCGCTGGGTGACGTTTGATGATGTCCCGTTTCGTTAGGAAGTCCGCCCGACTTACACATATTCCTCCGAACACGGTTACTCCGGAAGTGGGCATGCGAGCACTGATGCGACAGAGAATGTAGTCTACGGGCTCCAGTTACATCGAAACAGGTAGAAAGGTATCTTGCAGCTCTGATCCATGAACCAGCTGCACCAATATGGGACCAGAATTGGAAATTGAACACCAGTAAATCGAACAGTACATGGACTGCCTATGTAAGCGCAGTAGGCACTCGCTCGACGGTCAATATGAATCAAATTCAAACAACCTGATATCCATCAGGGAGGGGAGCTCGTATTGCATGCAAGGGACCGTCCGCAATCATCTACATACCCGTGCTCATTCGCCGTCGCGGTCCAGGAAACGCCCACGGTGGATCTGGCGATCATAGCCGAGCAGCTGTGTACATATCCGAAGCTACCGTATCTCTCGAAGCGATTTTCTCGTATGATATCTAGATGTCGCGGCCGTCGTCTTCCGTCTTCCAAAGACTCAACACGCATTTGTGGCACCCCCGGGTACTCTCGAATACGGCCTGTTCCTTTCAAACACATGCGAGGTACCTATTCTAGACGCCCATGTGTTGAGTGTAACCAAAGCACCGGCGGAACGAAACCTCCTCTCACAATTCACGGACCATAACCAGGAAACTTCTGTGGGATGGGTAGATATATACCCATGTTTCCAGTATCCATCTTCCCGCCCTGATAATTGATTGATCGGATCGTGCAACCTGGGGGTTGAACACCACGAACAAAGTTACGTTTTCGGACGGCGGTGGGGTTATCTTGGCAGCTAAATTGACCTTGAGGTGTGAAAGTGGACGCGACGCCGCGGGATCCTAACATCGATGATCTGGGCGGAAAAATGGATCTCGGTAACATGAGGACACATGTTTCCGGACAGTCTCTGTCCACCTATGCCGGGAGTGAAACATACTGTGAGTAGCCGGATACGAGATCCGTTCCTGGTATGTGAACAGAACCTTCGTTCTTTATCTATAGATAGTGCTCGGATGCCTGGAGAATTGCAGGGTCCAGCTCTCTTGACTGAGTTTTAAAGAATTGGACACCACACATCACCACATATCACTCGCTTTCAGGCCGTGGTGCGAGATTCACCAGGTGCGCACGTCGAAAGGCCATCGCATTGCCACTGCAGATAGGTCGCATGCAGTTGGTGGGCAGTCAAAGCAATAAAAAAGCTAGACTTTGTCCTAGTCCGCCGGAGGATAACAGTATGTAGGAGATGCTTCATTTCGCTGCAAACAGCCAGAGCGCAGCGTTTCCGCAAATAATCTCCCTCTGTAAAACCGCCTCTTGGTAAAGGACAGCATCGTATAGAGTTGGGTTATGGGATGTCGCGTTGTTGCACGCCGTGAACGATAAACCGCCACCCACAAGAGTTGGAATTCATAAGACATAATACACCACCACGGTTCTCCGGCAGCGTACATGGCGTAATATGTGCACAGAACATGGGAGTAGATGAGGATACGCGTGGAATCCACACCGAGAGGATCAAGCCTTCGCTGCGAATCGAGTGATGGAGCACGTTCGACGGCCAACAGTCTCCATGAGTTTGTGAACTCTGGGTCGCTATTAGTACATGCATGATCTCGGCCAACACCGTGGATCGTGCTGGCATTTCTTCGCGCTGCACTCGCACTGTATCGGTCGCTACCTCCGGCCCTCCGGCGTCCCCGGAATAGGGCACCCAAGGGTTTTCGGCCCCCCCATATGTATATCCTTGTGCGTGGCGTATGGGCCATGGTATCGATCCCCGATTGGAGGCCGTGGCTGCCGTGCTCCTCGGCTGGACTGCAGGTATCTATCCGCCGACAATGGCCGTCGACTGCGATCGAAGCGAGTCGCGCGCCCCGGATGGCGTTTCCGTAGATCGTGGTTGCCAACGCGGCAGAGTGGCAGAATATACCGACTTTCTAAACAGTCCGGTCAGCCGTTATCGATCAAATGGACGTGGGGGATTTCGGTGATGGTTGCAAGCGAGTAAGCCAACCAATCAGCGCACACAGGTGCTTCACGGTTTCCCGGTAGCGATCCTGTCGCTTCCTTGGCCTCTCATCCGGCCTTCTCAGCTCCGCCATCCTTATTGAGACGACCGATCGATAGGTTGCGATGTCTACGTGGCTGAGACAGCTAATGCTCTTGATGCTTCGCAGTGACGAAGGCGTACAGATGGGGAGTGTGGAGTGGTTTTTTTTTATCACTCCGCACGTATATAGACTATGTGCCGTCGTTGCGCGAGTATGTATCTAGATTAGGATTTGCCGGTAGTTAGTGCTTCATACCTGCAGGACCTGGATAGTTTTGTAAGTACCTCTCCGCAGCGTACCCCGAGAGAGATCGCGCACAGCCCGGAAGCTCATCGGTCAACGGTCGGCCTAGTGACTTCGCCGGACCGATGAGACTCATAGCTCGCGATAACGCCCTGCCAGAATATCTAGCATAGACATGAGTATCGCGCGAGAGCTCCGTTGTTTCGGAAGTGAACATGGCTGGAACTCAGAGTCTCGATGCATTCTTCACGCATGCATGCCCAGTAGATACATACATCGGAGTCCTTCTTTCGTGCGGTAGGGCAGGTACGCAAGTACACAGTACACAAGTGCATAGACAAGTGCATTATGCAGGTAGGTGCAAATAGCTACAAACGGCTGAAAGGCATGACTGACTACTTATGTATGTGCTACTATAAGTGGTGATGGAAGCTCACGGAACTGTATAGAGTAGTCATCGACAACATTCCCGACAGGCCGCAAACGGGGTGCAGTGTAGAATGTTTTTGCACATCCGGCATTTTGAATTCATACATAGCCTCAATATGTTGAAGAGGAGGGCTTTTCTAGATACGTGGGGAGGGTTGCAAAGAAGGTTTTCTGGGTGGCGAGTGCATTTTCTTTCAGCGTCATATCTTCTAGTTAGTTACAGAGTTACCCGGGACACCCCCCCTTGTTGAACCGTTAACCAGTCATCTAGCAGAACTCCAGACTCATCAGGCCGCGACTACTCTAGGACGGCATCTTACCCAAAACTCAACATCACCGTGTGCACAAGGCGCATACTTGACCATATACTGCATCGCTCGGTCCGTTCTAAATCGACCAGTCAATCCAATCTTCTCGTTGGCGCAGCAAAGTCAGCAGCAAAGTCAGCCGCAGGGCCATGCAAGCCACGCAAGGTTCCCCGCAAGAGGAAACAGCTGAGCTCTCGTTGGAGGAGCGGTTGCGCGGTATGATCACAAGCCATCAACAGCACCAGCGACACCAGCGCGATCGGGATCCAGCGTCCGCCGCTCGTCCGCCAGCACAGCAGTCGGTACAGCAGTCAATACGCCCACGAGGTCCGTTGCATGATCCGGCTGGATACATTCGGACCAGCCATTACACACCACTCCCCCCACAGTCGCCGCCTGGGTTCATCGCTGTGGATCGTTTGCCTACCCCGCAGTACGTCTCTGGGCAGGAGCCGCGCCGCGTGCAGGGTGGCCCTCCGGCGCAGCCACCCATCCGGGGACCGGATGCTCCGTCCTCACGCTACCCACAACCGTGTCGCAGTTGGAGCGCTCTCACTCGCGCTCCCGCTCCTGCTCCCGTCGCGCCAAACCTGGATCATTTTCCTCCTCTAGGTAAAGAGAATCCAGAGGGGAAACAGCAAGTCCCACACAGCGTTCACTCGTACCAGCGCGCTGATCAATCCCGTGGCCAGCAGCACCACCGGTCTGAATCGGGTCCCCTCACAGCTAATAAGGGTCGATTTCCTACTGGCATGTTCGACCGGCGGCTTGCAGGGCTTCCTCCTGCTTACTACGAGCAGTTCTTTGTTGAGCAGGCAGCCAACCTGGAGAGGCTTGCCAGGTCGCTGGTGGAAGACATTTCGCCACCGGATCAGGAGACAACGGCGAAAAATGAGCTCCTGCGGGTCCTACAAGTTATCTGCAGGACGCTGGTGCCGACGGCCGAGCTGATCCCATTCGGTAGCCTTGTCAGTGAGTACATTAATGGACATGGCCAATTTACCCCCTCCCGAAACGCGCTGACTGTTGCACAGCGGGTTTCTCCACGGCATCTTCGGACATCGACTGCGTTTTTGTTTGTGGACCGCTCAACGACCCTAACACGCCTGAAGTGTCTGACGACCTACCAGCGCTGCTCGAACAGAGACTAAAAGAAGAGGACTTTGAAGTCATGCTGCTATCGCGCACCAGAGTTCCCATCATCAAGATGAAACAGAAGACTTCTCATGGTTCTGGAGAGATACATTGTGACATTGGATTCAAGAACTATCTAGCGATTCATAACACGCATCTGCTCCTATGCTACTCTAACTGCGATGTGAGAGTGAAGCAGATGGTGTTGTTCGTCAAGGTATGTTTCGCCCGAACGCCCGGGCTAAAATCTCTAATTGGACCAGTGGTGGGCCAAAAAGCGACACATCAACTCGCCGTACCGTGGCACGTTGTCCTCGTATGGATATGTTTTGATGATACTTCATTACCTTATCAACATCGTCCAACCGCCGGTTCTGCCGAACTTGCAACTTCAGCCTATTCCCAGAGGGACGGCCGACGGTGAGATCCACTACAGGCAAGGCGAGAGCGAGTACAACATCTGGTTCGCGAAGGACGTCAAGAACATCGGTCCGAGCCGAAACAGTAGCTCACTCGGAGAACTGCTCAGAGGCTTTTTTGACTATTATTCCTTCAAGTTTGCCTGGGGTCAGAGTGTGGTCTCCATTCGCACCCAGGGTGGTCTCCTCACGAAACAGGATAAAGACTGGTGTATGGCGAAGAGCAGACCGGCGAATACCTCCGATGGCACGGAAACTTGGGAGCTCAAAGACCGGTAAGCTTCTGCTGTGTCGTGTCGCTCAACCTCTTCCGACCGACTGATCCGCTAGTTACCTCTTCGCTATCGAGGATCCGTTTGAGACCGTTCACAACGTTGGGAGAACCTGCAATAACCCAGGTAATCGATGCCATCCCATCCATTGACCGTAAACGCCGATTGACACCCAATCATAGGAGTTAGAAGGATCCGAGACGAATTGCGTCGAGCAATGAACCTCATCAAGTTCCGCGGCGACGGAGGTCAGCGGCTTGAGCGATCCCTCTGCGAAGAAGCTCCACCGGAGAGACCATACGTCAGGAGGGGGGAAGCCCGAGAGTCACAGAACCCGGGTGCTGCCAAGGGTCCCGGTGAGGCTACTGAAAGGGCTCCGACCCGATTGCCGCTGCTTGGGGACACCACATACGAGAAAGCGCTGGATTCCATGAAGAGTCTTTCGCTTAACGGTGGGTGATCGGCGAGATTCGAGTCATAATTGATCTGCGCCATATCATGCCTCCTCTCCCATTTCTTTCTTTTTTTTTCTTTTTTTTTCTTTCTCTGGAGTTTGTGGACGGATGGGTCGGGAATTGGATGGATATCAAAAACAGCTGTTGTGTTTTTGCTGTGGAATCGGAGCTGTGCGGGTTGCGAAATGACGAGCGCGTCTTTGGGATTTGCTAAGATGTCGGCAACGCGAAATGGGGGAGGGCGAGAGAGAGAGATGGGTTGGGATGATTACGTCCACTCTATGTGCTGCACGTTTGTTTCAATCAACTGAGCAATCAAGTTTCCACCTCAGCTACGGACAACCGTGGCGGATTCTGCTACCATCTACCGTGAGGGGCAGGTGCTTGGCTGCGCCTGCCGTGGCGCTGAGCCCCCGAAACCGGCGAAGTGAGATCGCAACAGCCAAAATATGTATGACCTCTGACAATATGTCCTGCAATGAGTGTTTATTTCGACGCGTGCATAGCACTGCAAGAGGGGGAAGGAGGGGGGGTCCGGACCGGGTCTTGGGCCGGGGGGGCCGTCGTGACGGTGGACTCATCAAGACGATATGGGATGGAATTATTGCCGATGAAGTATCTAGCGATATCGATCCATATCTACGAGATAGCTACACTACGCGCTGCGCTGCTAGATACACTGATAGATAAAGCCGATAGCTCGCCCTCTGCTTACACTTTACCCTCGGCTACATGTGACAAGTGCGTAAAGTGGTTGATTTAGTGAATTTCACTGAGCACAGTGGAGTCTGGCGAGGTTTGTTTTTTTTGATGGATTCTATGGCCGAGATTTAGAGAAGAAAAGAAAAAGCATATCATGGTAGGTACTCCATTTGTAATTATTTATTTCTGTATGGGGAGAATACATATCAATTTCCTTTTTCCGTTTGTTCCGGCGATCGCGTGTGGTTTGTCGACATCACTCATCGAAAGGCAGGGGGGGGGGGGGTTGACGGGGCGACGGGTGGAACGAACGAGGGTGGGAGCCGAGGTGGTTGGTTCGTTGCTGTGGTGGGTGACCATCCACCCCAGATTTGTTTGGGCGCGGTACATATGTACGATATGTATGATATGTATGTACATACATAGGTGGGCAGTTAGTAAGGGGCTCTCGGGAGTCTCACAGCTTGATCCCTGTCGCGAGCAGAGAGCGTCATCGTGTTCGAAGAGGCAAGCAAAGTGGACAATATGTCGGTAGGGAAGCGCCCGGGCTGGATGCGGATGGATGGATGGATGATTCGAAATGATGCTGATGATGTTGTGCTGACGATGGTGGCTAGGCCAGGGCTGTGCTTGTGAGCGGGACCGGACTGCCTGCGCAGTCTGAGGCACGGGTTCCGTTCTGACCGTCCCGCTATGCCTCGCGCCCAGACAGGTAGTTGGATCGAGCTTAGCGGACCGCGCTCGGCGAGAGAGCTCCTATGTGGGTAGCTACTGCGCAGCACACAGCAGCTGTGGGTCTGCCCGGTAAGACGGAGCCCCCCAACGACTTGCACTATACATCCCATCCGGCCTGTTGAACCTTCCAGCTGTCACGTCCAAGTGCCCCCCCCTTACCGGTCCCCCCAGGCCCCACATGACTCAGGCTTTCATTCAAAAACAAGCTCCCTCCTCCTACTTCGTCTTCCTTCCATTCTCTTTCCTCACCCACACCCAGCCCCCCCGGCCGGTACTTAGACCCCCTCCCCGTCTCGTCGTCCCTCACAGCAATATCAATACCGGAAACAACAGCAGCCACCTCCTCGTCGAGCTTCCTTCGTTCAGCCATTCCCATCTATTGCGACTACTCCCCAGCTACTACACTAGCGATCATGCCCGTCATCAACTCTGGAGATTTCCGGTCGGCTGCCCACGAGGCCCGTCGTGAGAAGGAGGTTGGTCCCCTCCGTGCTTGTGGTCGCCAACCCCCTTGCTACGGAATATCAAAGGCTGACAGACGACGAACAGCACCGTATCAAGTACCGTGGCGTCAACATGAACCTGATCGGCAACCCCAGGTCCATCATTCCGGGCGTCGAGCCCAAGGTAATTTGGACAGCCACGAACAAGTGAGTCACATTCCCTGTCGTGCCTCGGTCGGCACCTTTGTGCTGACATTGCCCCTCCCAGACATCAGATGCGAGCTCTGCCTCCCCGGAACTGCCAGTGCTCCGGCTGCAAGTGCTACCGGGGCAAGAAGTCGCAGATCCGCAAGGAAATCCCGCACACGGACGTAGTCTGCACCGCATTCGCACCTTCGACCATGGCTCGCAAGACTCCTCGACCGACATTAAACCTGGCGGACGACTTCCGCGACGAGGACCACACCTCGTCCTCCTCGTCGGACGAGGACGACCACGTCGTCGGCGTGACTTACTCCCACGACAACGCCGGTCCCAGCTGTGAGATGGACCTCTCGCACGCCGTTACCGAGGCGGTCGAGAAGTTCGAGACCAAGGAGCTGGCCACGATCGTCAAGAACGAGTACGATTTCATCATGGAGAGCGAGACCGAGGAGGAGTTTGAGCTCATCTGAGCATCCGACGACTCGCTCTCTGTCGCACATCCCCCCTTCCCTTGGTCTGACCGAGGTTTATTGCTCGCCTGTACACCGTTCCGTTCCGATCCGTCGATGTTTTAATAATTTCTTGCTGCTCCTATTGCTATAGTTCATGCTCTGGTGTTTTGGTTGCGGTTTCGGAGGCTGTGGATTCTACCGACTTTTGCTGTCATAACTGCTTTTTTGCTGGAAGTGGTTGTTGTATTTATTTTTTTCCTTTCTTTTTCCTTTGACCTTTCTCTTCCGAGTGTGAGATGGTTTCTCTCTTTGCACAGATAACTAGAAACGACCTTAGATCCTCTGTTCGGTTTCATTCTTTTGCAGGCGACTGTTGGAGCTGGATACGTACATACGAATATAAGGGGATATTTGTGGGAAACCGATGCCTGGTCTGAGTCATGTGAGGTCTTCGCTGTGGACAAACTAACTACCTGGTTGTGGCTGCTGGTTGGGCGCGCGCTTTCCCACGGGGCGTCACGTACGCAACCCAACTCCCAACTGCCCCAAGATGCAGCCAACAGGCGGCTGGGCCGCAAGTCATCGCTCGCCGAATCGGTAATCCGGCGAATCACCGAATCGGCGACCCCGAGTTTGTTGTGAGGACTGCACCCTCGGATGACAAACGGGGCGAAGTGTCCTCCGAGCTCACCTGCTCCTTCTGCGACCGGTCGCCGGCGGTGACTCGCGTTCGCCGTGAGCGCAGCCCACGCACGTGGATTCGTGGCAGATGGGCAGATGACTGCGGCCGCTCGTCGAGGGGGGGGGGGGGGGGGGGGCAAACAAACCCCCAAAAAAAAAAAACCCCCCCAACCGGGGCAATAGAACGATGGCCCCGCAGGGGTA
>Ga0307508_10002813_pt1 | contig 18072 bp, 23 predicted proteins | sample 9_EM_MG_FD_203089 | JGI IMG/M metagenome (GOLD analysis project Ga0307508, IMG submission 203089) | Populus trichocarpa ectomycorrhiza microbial communities from riparian zone in the Pacific Northwest, United States - 9_EM | ecosystem: Host-associated > Plants > Roots > Unclassified | place... | reverse complement strand
CCGCGCCGTTCCGCTTGACCGCCGCGCCGTCCCGCTCGACCGCCGCGCCGTTCCGCTTGACCGCCGCGCCGTCCCGCTTGACCGCCGCGCCGTCCCGCTCGACCGCCACGCGTTGCTACCTGGAGCCTTGCCCAGACCCACCCGTTACACACTGCTACGGCATCACTGAGTGCACACCACAGCTTCAACCTCAAGTGCGTGCGAGAGCTCCAGTATCACCAAGAGCGCACCACAACTCTGAGTAACCATTATGGTTTAGAGAAAAGGTACCAGTAGTCGGCTTATAATCCGTGAACTACGACCTTGTCCGGGCAGTCCCCAAAGTTCACCCAGGCAGTCTGTGCAGAGGCTTTTTGAGACTATCGTTCCTTCATGAGACCTTCCACATTCCGCTTCATCTGGCACTCCACTTTCTTGTGTCCTTCTTGAGTACAGTAGAAAGAATGTAGCCCTCAGTTGCTAGGCCTTTTGTAAGGCTTTTGTCCTCTATAACCATCACCTCCCTGTCGCTTGCCATGGCGACGAGTCACTGCTGCAAGCGCTTGACTGGTGGTGCTGGCAATGTTCAGGTTCGTACCAACTTGGTAGTTACTGAGTGCCATCAAGGCTTCGGCGTCAATTAATATTGTGGTGATGGCATCCAGAGTAAGTTCGGCGGCAGGTTTGTTCTCAATGATGCAAGCGATGGTGGCGAACATCTCTGGGAGTGTAGATAGGAGGTGACCGATCAGGACATTATTGGAGATACATTCTTGGGAACCAACTGAGCGGTTGACGAATATCTTTTAGAGTGGAGATATACGCTGAAACTGAGGTTTCCGGCTTCATTGTCGTCTTGTGGATACGGCAAACGGTTGTAAGTCGTCTGGACAGGGAGGCTGAAGTATCAAATACCTGATGCAGGGTACTCCACACGTTGTCAGGTTCTTCGTTGGGGAGGTTGTCAATGAGAGAGCATGTGGTTTCATCCGATAACCTGTATATCAGTTATTAGGCCCATCCAGAGCGGTGGTGAAAGTCACGTAGCTGAGCGGTTGCACCTGCGTTCGGGGGCACTTCTGTTACGGTTACGATTCCGAATGCATCTTCGGCGATAAGGAAGGCCTTAAGTGAGTGCTTCCAGGAGTGGTAGTTGCGATCGTTGAGTATCTCCGTTGAGCTGTGCTTGCAGGTGAACTTCATGGATTCCATATTGCGAGGTTCGAAACTTTGAAGGAAAGCTAAACAACTAGGCAATGAGGCGTGGGTGCGAATTGCATTGCGGATTGGCTGAGTGTTCAATCTGGACTCATAACCTGTCAAAATAATCGAGTAATAGGGTGTGTAGGAACTCCGTTGCCTGATAGTTTTACCATAGCGAGACGACCGCTCTCTATATATACATGCTGAAGCAAGCCCATTACCCATCACCGACTCGCCCAGTTACCCTGGGTGGCAGCTTGCCACCTGTGGTCTGGATGTTACCGGTGGTGACTTGTCGCGTAACCAGTGGTGAGTTGCCACCTCTGCCACCCGATGAATTCCAGATGCAACTGAGCGCCGCAGCCTCATCAGGCCTAGGTTAGCTCTCGACCCATATATTTGACATGCTGTCCACAACCTGGGTCGATGCCAACAAATGTTTGGAACTGGTATTGTCGACAATGTCAAGCTCTCGAAGTGACTTCATTTCACTCGCAATTGCAGCAGACCACTGTGCTGAATCCAGACCAGTAACTGCTTCTGTATAACTGCGAGGGCCCGGGGATGCCAGGAATGCCATGTGTTGAAATTCCATTGCAATACTTGCAGCAGCATCTGCAGGTCGTCCTCAAGTCTGAGTACTGAATATGTTGTCTCCCCCTGCTGCCTGCCAGTTCATGTCAATGGAGAGATCATCACCACGCCTCTTTCGGGTCTGTGGCGCTCCTTGGCTATCATCTTCTGTGGGTTTTGGCATCGGTTTCACAGGGTTTGGTTCCTTCGGATTTTTGGGGACGGATATCTGTGGGGCAATGTCTTCTTCGAAATCTTATCCAGGACCGTCAGAGAGTGAAACAAGCCATGGAGTGTCACCATCATTGGTGGAATCTGAGTCCCCATTAGGAAAGCTGGTCTCAATGAATTTCACTGCTTGGCTGGTGAAAACTCTCTTGCTTGTGGGATCGTAGAGACGCCAAATGGAAGCTGTTTCCATATATTCCAAAAAGTCACACTTCCTTGCCCTGTCATCCAACTTCTTCCAGACTGTTTCTGCAGCTACGTGGGCATATGCAAGACAACTGAAAACACGCAGATGTCCGATAGCTGGTTTGCAGTTGAATAACACCTTGAATGGTGTTAGTTTTCCGTTTTCCAAGGCTCGATGAGGAATCTGATTTTTCACATAGATGGATACAGCCATGGCTTCTGCCCAGAATGCCAGCGGCATACCAGCATGCTTAAGGATGCAACGTGTTGGGTCCAGATAGCCTCGGTTGGTATGTTCGGAGACTCCATTCGACGCTGGGGAATAAGGTGCTGTGATCTCGGGTAATTCCTTCTTCTTGCAAGTAGGCCTTGAAATGGTTGCTTGCGTACTCACCTCCCCCGTCCGTCTGAAGCCTTGCAATCTTGCCATATGTAGACATCTTTGCTTTGAAGAGTTTGAATTTCTCCAGTACTTCTGATTTTTTAGTCATAAAGTGGATTTCCAACCAACATGAAAAGTCATCCATAAACGCAATGGCATATCTCTTTCCGCCATGGCTACGGACTTGAATGGGTCCCACCACATCCGAATGTATCAGTTCCATGACCCTCGTTGAGCGTTTGGCTGGTGGCAACTAGGTGAAAGGCTTCCGAGCCAATTTACGAATAATACAGACTTCACAAGTGCAAGTATCAGGTGTTCCGGCCGCATTCTTCAAGTGAGATTCTTTGATTCCTTCCACCATGCCGGGCAGCTTTCTAACAGTGCATAGAGACAAGTGGCCAAGTCGGTTGTGCCAAAGAAGCAGCTGGTCACCAACAATGCCTGCTGAATGTATTGCCATATCTTCTCCAACAAAGTTGGCAACTGCAGTGCCCACAATAAAACGGAAGAGGCCACCATATGCAGGTCCTGCTTCTGCTATCAGTTGGTGTGTTTTCCTGCAGGATATGGTGGTGTTTTCCAGGCCAAGCTTCACTTCGTATCCAGCAAGCAAAAGTCGGTATACACTGAGCAGACTGTTTGCACCAAACTCCTGGACATGCAGAACATCCTGGAGCACAATACTGTGAGGCTTGAAGGTGACAACTGCATCACCAGTGCCATTGACAGGGAGATATCTGTTGTCTGCAACCTGAGGGGTAGCGAGAAACATGTCCATTCTAAAGAGAGGAGCACCGGACACTTATACGAGTGTCCGTGTGCTACTGCTAGTGTGTGACTGTCTATCTACAGAAGCCCTTAGGGCAGCCATGTGCCAAGTCCCACAAACTCTAGAAGCCACGCTAGTGGCCATGCTAGCCACTCCAGGCTGAGCGTACGTGATGCCCGGAATCAACCTACTACAACCACTTCCCTCTCAAAACAAACAAGTGCCCTCTCCTGAACAAAAACACAACGTGAAACACAACAAAGCAACAACCAAATACACACACAAAATTCAGCCGAAAAGACAATGAAAGCAAGAAAGAAAGAAAGAAAGAAAGAAAGAAAGAAAGAAAAGCAAGTAACAAAATACCCAGCCCCCAAAATGCCGCCAGCATACCCCCTCTTTTTGCCAACCTTTCCTGTCACTCCCGTTCCATCCACCTGTATACCCGCAATCCGTTTGCAGCGTGGTATTCCCCAAGCAGCTCATTGCTGCTACCTCTCAGATTCACAAGCGGTTTCGACATCGTGTCCGTGTAGCCGACCCATTTGACGAGATATTCGAGGTGTCGAACCGTTATGCCACGGTGCTCGCGGATCGACTCGACTTCGTATTCAACGCTGGCGGTGGAACGCAATGGAGGTGGCGGCAGATGCTCACGTGTTCTGTCGACTCTGGATAGTTTGAATCCGGCAACATTGAAGACCGGATGTAAACGCCAATGTGCTGGAATTTCGAGGACACAGGTATTCTCACCAGCCATCCTCAGGATCGTAAATGGTCCGGCGTATGGGTGTTGTTCTTGATTTGCAGCATGTCTCAGGGGGCTTCCAGACGGAGCATGTCGAAGTCAGAAGAGGTAGACATTTTCTTAGTAAAGGTCCAAGAAATGTCCTGTGTAGATGGTTTCGTCGTTTTCGAAGGTATACTGGCAGATTTCTCGGAATTCGTATCCGTCAAGGTCGGCCACTAGTTGCAGTGCCGTGCAGTTGGACCAATACTGAGTATACCAGTATTCGGGGGTGCAATTGATTTGCGCAGTTTCTGGGATTGGTCCATCGAAGAATTCTTCCCACTGCTCGTGCTTCGAGATTTCGTCGTCAATCGAGGTGAACGTGTAGTTGAGTGAATATTGGGAAGTTTGTTCGAATATTTTTGCAAGCTCGAGGAGGTATTCGTGATCTTGTTCGAAGTAGGGCATGTGCTGGTCTCCTTTTGTCAAAGTAGGGTGATTTTGGATAGAAGATTATAGTGTGACACTGGGGTTGTATTGTAACTGGAGTGTGGAGAGAATCAAAGGTAATCAGGCTACTTTCGATAATTCACAACGGAATAATCTTAGATCTTATGTGTGGGTTTCGGGGGTAGTGTTCTGTGAAGATGTTTGTGCTGATTTTCCTTCCGTTGGGGCGGAAAACCTCAGTCTTATATCTGACTGGTGCTGGCGTGAGAGATGGTGACTCGGATTTGGATTCCCCCGAGGTGCATGGACCTCGTGCGCGACTCATTGGTCCTGGCAGGGTGTAGATAAGGGGAGATGAGGTTTCATGCAAGCGAGCGGAGTGCTTTCCTACTGGACTCTCTTTCGTGCGCCATCAGCAGGCGACATGGCATCCCCTCGGGAGGGGTCAGAGCCCAAGCGTTTTCATCATTTGGCGATCTTCCCCTCATCTCCGGAGATATGTGTCTTAGGTCCGTCTCAGCCGTAAGCTCATCTCCGGACCTTATCTCCCTCCTAGACACTCTGAGTGCATTCCTGTCATCATGACGTACCCCTTTCTAGCTCAGCTACGTACTCCAGATTTTCCCGGTGTAACATTTGAGGAGTGGCGCGCAGAGTTGCAATCGGTGGAAAACCCGACATCGGTCTTAACGGATAACAAGAACTTGGAATATTTCACGACGACCAAACTGCTCAACCACCGGCAAGCGTGATGGGCGCAGTTTCTCTCCCAATTCAACTTCAAAATCGTCTACAGACCGCAGAAAGCGGGAGCCAAACCGGACTCCTTGACTCCAAGATCTGGAGATCTTCCTAAGGAGGGGGATAAACGACTGACCGAAAACTTCTATGCTGTCATAAAACCACACCAAATCCTACGACTCGAAGCCAGACTCAGACTCGGACTCGGACTCGAGGAACGTGGCGTCGGACTCGAAGACAGAGGCGGACTCGGACTCGAGGAACGCAGCGCCGGACTCAACGACAGACACGGACTCGACAGCGGACTCGGACTAGTCAACGCCAAAATCGCCGAACTATTCTCTGAAGCCTACAAGTAGAACGGACAACGTCAGACGGACGTGTCGGACAGGGAGACGGACAGTGTCAGACGGACATGTCGGACAAGAACGGACAACGTCAGACGGACGTGTCAGACAGGGAGATGGACAGCGTCGGACGGACGTGTCGGACAGAGAGACGGACAGCGTCGGATGGACATGTCGGACAGGGACAGGCGGCACTAGACGAGCATCGCCGATACGGAGATACGGTGGAAACAGAGGAAACGGAGGAAACGGAGACGAGGTTGATATTCCGAATAGAATACAAGAGGTTGCATGAAGAGAAGAAGAAGACAAAACACGGGAGACGCCCTCCTTATATACACAGTTCTTGCAACTTCCATACGTCCTCCTACTCATATCTGTGCAACTCACATATGTACTCCTACTGACATATGTGCTCATAACCATGCAACTCATACAACCTTCTCTTGTGCAACCTGGCCCCGTAACCGACACCCTTTCCAAGATCGAGACATCCGGAGCGAGGTGACGACACTCTTTCCAAGATCGAGACATCCGGAGCGAGGTAACAACACTCTTTCCAAGATCGAGACATCCGGAGCCAGGTGCCGGTATCAACAACGAAATCAAACAACCAAACCCAAATCGAGCCCCAGGCCCTGCACTGTGACAACTGGCCGGCCGTTGAGCCGAGCAGATGTGGTCAAGCCGAAAGGCTAGGGAGAGAAAGACCCCCAGCTCGCCTATGAGCCGTAACCGGGAGGTCGGGCCAAGAAAGGAGCGTTGGGAGTCAGTTCAAGCAGCAGTCGACAAGGTCCACAGGAACCGAGGGAACCACCCCACCAACAGCTCCAATGGTGTCCATCGCACGGGATGCGTGGCACCGAAGGACCTGCAAAGTCCGCCAGTGACGCAGGCCACGAAGGCTGCTAGGCAGGCAAACGACGAGGATTTTTTCGGTTTCTTTGGGCTGGATATCCGGAAAAACAACCCAGGGTTGGAGCCTGTTCGATCAGAAAGCCTGCAAATATGACCTTTAATGGACTTTGAGCACTGCTTAGCTCATTTTTCCTGGTTTTCACCGAAACCAGAAGAAAATTGCCAAATCCAGTCATTTTGGGTCCCGCCGGTACCACTGTTTCACCCAACCAGCACCCATTCTGCTCGAGGCCAGTTAGGCGGAGCCGGACACGTTAGAATACACGTTCTGGGCACCGTTCCAGCTATTTCGAGCTTCAGAACCTGGCATTCGCTGCGCCTGTTGCATGGGGCTCCACGCTCAGTGCTATTCTTCCGTAGCAGGGCAAGAATGGAGGACTACACCAGCCGTTGAGCAATACACGACCTGTGGCGACACGGCACCTCGATGGAGCGCAACACCAGGTGAATCCCACTCAAGTACTACACGTGCATCGACCGAACCCACGGAACACCATACGCCGTGCAAATCTCGGGTAATGGGCTATCAACCGATGCCACGCTCGCTGTTTACAGCTTCCCACTGGTATCGACGATAATATATCAACAATCGGTCCAGCAGCCGGAAGGGCGAACTTGACTTGGACTCAAGGCATTCGGAGAACCGCCCTAGAAAGGGGTAGATACGGATCGACCGATTGCGGCGATCTGGCATGCGAAGCAGGCTATGCCAGCCTTGGTCAGAATGGGCAGCAAAGGGTCCGTAGTAGCGGTACCAGCAGTACCGCCGAATATCGGGAAAGTACAGGAAGGACGTCGTTCTGTGCTGAAGCGCCGGAATGGGTTGACCAAAAGGTCAGGGAGAATGCCGTCCCGTGCCGGAGCGCCGGGGCGGGTTGGCCGAAAGGCCGAGGAATACGATCGCTGGAAGGTCTGGGAACCAGTGCAGTAGGGAAACTGTACCGGTCAGCCAAAAGGTTGGGGAGGATGCCGTCCCGAGCCAAGCGCCGGGACGGATGAGCCGAAAGGCTGGAAATTTGAGGATGGAAACGGGATGTCTTTACCGGAAGGTGGGCACTGGGCACCAGACTTAGGATGTTGAGAGTCCCCTGGAATATGGACGGCATCGACAGCAATACGATGTCATGACTGATACGATCTGACGAACACGCCATTCGACAGCTACCAGCTCAAGCAATGGTTACAGAGTTTTTTCCCACTGGGTTTTTCTCGATAACCAGAGTGGTTGGCTGGGAGGCTACGTTCTAAGGTCACCTTACAGAACCGTCACGTGATTCGTCAATTTGAAACGCCAACGGGCTACCGGCTCATGACGATTTGAGAGGCTTTTTCCCATGGGGTTTTTCAGTCTCAAGGATTGAGCGGTAGCAGAGTATAGCATCCTGATACGCCAACGGACTATGGGCTCACCGATTTGAGAGACTTTTTTCCCACGCGGCTTTTATCTCTACAATCAAGCAATAGTATGGGGCTGAAGGACTATACACAACACCATCCTATAGCTTCATGACGAAGCTTAGGAAGGGGGGGATAGTGTTACACCCTAAATATTACAGGTCGGACATTCGGATACGGACAGGGCAGAAAGGTTTCGGAAACTCGTTACACGGTCTTAGGACTACATACCGAGACCGGGCAACCGACAGCGTTGGGGCTCGGCTCGGGTCAACTGACTCTGCAGCACCAGGAAATCCCTGGGCCAAGTACCGGCATCGACCGGGAAAGCGCAAGCGCTGCCGCAGAGGAAGACAACCTTGGTGGTCAACATAAGCAGGACAAGCGATTCGAAGGAAAATGGGAATGCAAGGAGCTATGAGTCTAGATCGCGGAATAGGAGCGGGGTTGTTTCCAGAGGCACGGCCTAGAGGAACAACACCACGAGTCGGGAATCGCTGTATCGTCGCAGACGGCTCGAAGGCCCAAGGCGATACTGTTGCAACCCCTGGTCAGAAGACACGAGGGATCATGCTACCACTCGCATCCTCGTCATTGACACCTTATTATGGTGATGAATTCTGGGCTTTGCCAGTGCACGACAGCATGAGCATATCCCCCACTTATCTGAGATGCTTACAACGATTATGATGCAGGGCACACGCCACACCAAGGTATCTGATGTCGAGTTGAACAGATACTGAAGTGGAGGCTTGACTTCAAGCCAATCCTATAGCACTGGGTAGCCCCCGGACCAAGTACCGGCTCGTGTTTGGGAAAGTGCAAATGCCGCTACAGGACCGCACCTCAAGGTTCGAGAGTCTATTGGGAAAGATATGGGGCGGAGCTATGCCTTGATGCCGTCGCGGCCGAAGAAAGGATAGCTGGTACGGTTGAGGGTTCGTTGCTCCGGCTCAGATCGAGTAGCGTAAACAACCCGGCACACAACCCATATCATATCACCCAATCACGATGAGAGAACAAAGGACCTGCTCCGGCCACTCTCAGGATACGTGGAAGCATTACTCTCCGATCCAAATCGAGAGATTATCTGTGTTACGCTGATGAAGTTTAACGCCAAGGCGAAGAGTTTTCACGTCGCGGTGTGGGGTAATTTCCCCACAGCACATGACTTTGCCGAGCCGGATACTAATACGACAAGCTGCCGACGAGCGGTGGGCAACGGAATGATCATCGAAACGATCATCGGAATCATCAGCGGAATCATCAACAGACCACCTACCGGTCACCAAGACATCGAGTGATCAACCATTCCCCCTACAAGTGAGCCACCGCCATGCAAGCGAGCGAGCTGCTGCCACGCAAATGAGCGAGCCGCCGCCACACCTACGAGCGATCAACCGAGCAATCCTATGAGCGATCTGTTGAGCGAGTTGTCTCCACGGAGCCGTAAACGATCTGAACGATACACCTTACCCCGAGCCTACGCCGCGCACCGCGAGCAATGACAAGTGAGACGACGGTCAATCGGGGACGGAGACGGAAGGATACATGAGGGGCTCAAGAGTTAGGCAGTAGATGAAGGATACGGAGATAAGACCCATAGAGGCTCTCCGGAAACTCCGACAAGCGGGGGCAACACTGAGGATAAGTGTGCTTGAGCCCAAAGAGCCGAAGCACGGACCAATAGGTGGGGACCTGACGTATGTGTAAGTTGTCCTGCTATCTACGCGGGAAGCTCCTCATCAGAAGACACCGACCAGGACGAGTAGCTTCTGGTTTCGGCCCACGTATTGTCTATGATAAAAGTGTGTAATCGTACTCCTTACCTTATCTTACCTGAGAGGCAGTTGTCGAGTGAGCCGTCGCCGTGAACCGCGACGCCAGGCCAGCCGCTGGGAATGCGTCGATAATCCGATACGCCGAACGATACACCGTCTCTTGCCACCCGCCGAAGCGCCGTGAGCGAGCCGTTGGGCAGTATGCCGGGCCCGTCTCGATCCGAACGATCCACCTACCTGGCCTACACTGCCAGCAATGACAAGCGAGACGGTGGCTGATCGGGGAAGGAGACAGAAGGAAATGTGAGGAGTTCGAGAGTCTAGACGGGAGATAGGAAATGCCAGATGGGCAACACGTGGGGGGCTTGGCTAGGACCCCTTCAAGGAGTATAATCCCCGACCGCTACGCTGTAACGACTGCAGCTCTCCAAGGTACTCGAGTGAGTTCTGGTGAAGCAAGCGAGAGCGGGAGTGGAAGCGGGGGGGAAAACGGGAATGGGAACTGGAATGGAACGGGAACGGAAGCGGGAACGCGAAGGGACCAGGAACGGGAACGGGAACAGGAACGGGAATGGGAATGGGAGACAGAGACGGACATCGTCAGACGGACGTATTGGACAAGAACGGACAATGTCAGACGGACGTGTCGGACAGGGAGATGGACAGCGTCGGATGGATGTGTCGGACAGAGAGACGGACAGCATCAGATGGACGTGTCGGACAGGGAGACAGACAGCGTTGGACGGACGTGTCGGACAGGGAGATAGACAGCGTCGGACGGACGTGTCAGACAGAGAGGCGGACAGCGTCGGACGGATGTGTCGGACAGGGACAGGCGGCGCTAGACGAGTATCGCCGATACGGAGATACGGTGGAAATGGAGGAAACGGAGGAAACGGAGACGAGGTTGATATTCCGAATACAATACAAGAGGTTGCATGAAGAGAAGAAGAAGACAAAACACAGGAAACAGCTCTCCTTATATACACAGTTCTCGCAACTCCCATACGTCCTCCTACTCATACCCGCGCAACTCACATATGTACTCATACTCACATATGTGCTCATAACCACGCAACTCATACAAACTTCTCTTATGCAACTGGGGCCCGTAACCGACACCCTTTCCAAGATCGAGACATCTGGAGCGAGGTGACGACACTCTTCCCAAGATCGAGACATCCGGAGCGAGGTGACGACACTCTGTCCAAGATTGAGACATCCGGAGCGAGGTGCCGGCATCAACAACGAAATCAAACAACCAAACCCAAATCAAGCACTGGGACCTGCGCCGTGACAGTATCCCCCTCCTATCGCTGAGCTCCCGCAAAGCTTTATTCAAGAGGGCCTGGCTTGTGGGGGTATTGTTCGTGGAATCAAGTAACCGCTTCTAGCTCGTTGACGTTTCCCGCTGACTCCCAATTTGGGTGATCAAATCCGGTCCATTTAACAAGATACTGTAGTCATCTTCGATACATTCGAGAATCAAGAATGGAATCGACAAACCATTCTTGCTCGCCGTCGATTTCCACCGGAGGAGGCGGTGGTTGTTGTTGTCCCAGAAGCGGATCCTGTGCTGCCGGCTCAAGTAAGGACACATGAAAAACGGGGTGTACCTGCATCGAGCTGTGAAGTTCCAACCGGAAGGCGTGAGAGTAAATCTTGTGTGCGATCTTGAAGGGGCCGTGCCGTCGATGATCCAACTTTGATGATGGTCGTCGAGTCTTCCAATTTCGAGCGTCGAGCCACACAAGATCCCCCATCTGATAGTCCGGAGCGGGGAGACGATGGGTGTCTGCGGTTTCCTGGTAGCGGAGTTGGACGCGATGCATTTCCGTCCTCAGGTGGTCATGAATTTCGGACAATGCTTTCGCCGCAGAACGCGCTTGTTGATCTTCTGCTTGGTTGTTTAGGGAGGCCGAAAGGTCAAATTGCCAGCAAGGGTCGTAGCCGAGGTTCGCAAAGAACGGAGATACAGCCGTCGTTTCTGAGGTATGGTTGTTCGTTACGAATTCTGCAATTGGCAACCAGTCAGCCCAATCATCTTGCAGGTAGTTCACGTACGACCGCAAGTATTGTTCCATTACGGCGTTCATTCGTTCGGTCTGACCTTCGGTCTGTGGATGGAAAGCAGTAGACAGCCGCAGTTCGATTCCCAGTCGTGCACAGAGACGATGCCAGAATGCAGAGGCAAATTGAGGCCCGCGGTCTGAAGTTATTGTTCGCGGAAGTCCATGTAATCGGAAGACGTGTAGGAGGAATAGGTCAGCCAGATCACGGGCATCAACGGTAGTGCTGCACGGGACAAGATGCCACTGTTTCGTGAGCCGATCCACTACCACCCAGATAGCATCGTGATCCTTATATCGCGGTAGGCCCATGACAAAGTCCATCGAAATGTCCTGCCATGGCTGCTGGGGAATTGCCAATGGGTGGAGGACTCCAAAGGGTGCGTATTGACTGATTTTCGATCGCCGGCAAGTGTGACAGTTCCTTACAAACCTTTCCACATCTTGCCGCATTTTCGGCCAGTGGTAGTTCCTTGAGAGCAATTTGAGTGTTTTCAATCGTCCGGGGTGACCTGCTACCGGTACTTCGTGATGCGTTTGGATCAGATATAATCTCAGAGGGCCGTAGGCAGGGACATAAAACTTTCCTCAATACAGTAATCTGCCCGTTGGGCTCCGGGAGCACTCCGCTAGAGTAATATCCTTACAATAGCGGACCTTTTTCTCTAGCATAGCCAGTACCTTCATGGGAAACGGATCCCAGTTGTAGGCTTCAGAGAATAGTTCGGTGATCTTGGCGTTGACGAGTCCGAGTCCGAGTCTGACGCCGTGTTCCTCGAGTCCTTCGAGTCCAGCGCTGCATTCCTCGAGTCCATGTGCGAGTCCGGTGCCGCGTTCCTCGACTCCGAGTCCGGCACGGCGTTCCTGGAGTCCGAATCCGGCGCCGCGTTCCTCGAGTCCTTCGAGTCTGCCACCGCGTTTCTTGAGTCCATATGCGAGTCCGGTGCCGCGTTCCTCGAGTCCGTGTGCGAGTCCGGTACCGCGTTCCTCGAGTCCGAGTCCGGTGCCGTGTTCCTCAAGTCCGAGTCCACGTCCAAGTCCGGCTTCGAGTCGTAGGATTTGGTGTGGTTGTATGACGGCATGGAAGTTTTCGGTCAGTCGTTTATCCACCTCCTTAGGAAGATCTCCGAGATCTTCGAGTCAAGGAGTCCAGTTTGGCTCCCACTTTCCCCGGTCGGTAGACGATTTTGAAGTTGAATTGGGAGAGAAACTGCGCCCATCATGCTTGCCGGCGGGTGAGCAGTTTGGTCGTCGTGAAATATTCCAAGTTCTTGTGATCCGTTAAGACTGATATCGGGTTTTCCACTGATTGCAACTCTGCGCGCCACTCCCCAAATGCCCGGACAATTGCCAACAGTTCCTTGTCATAAATTTCATAGTTGCACTCAGCGGGGGAATGTTTCTTTGAAAAGAAGGCCACAGGGTGTAGGGTTCCCTCGTCGTTGTATTGCGACAAGACTGCGGCGGAGACGAAGTCAGAGGCGTCGGTTTCCACCACAATATCGCGGTCGTGATCAAACCAACGCAGAATGGGTACCATTGTAAAGGAGGTTTTCAGTCCGTCAAACGATTCCTGTTGCTTTGTCTCCCACTTGAACGGCTGGCCTTTTCTTGTCAGCCGTGTCAGTGGCTCAACTACCTTTGAGTATCCTTTGACGAATCGGCGGTAGAAATTTGCGAATCCCAAGAACGTACGCACATCTCGTAGATTTTCGGGAGAGGGCCATGCCTTCACTGTTCCAACCTTGGACGGATCCATTTTGATGCCATCCGCACCAATGATTAGTCCCAGATACTTAACTTCCGTTGTGTGGAATTCGCATTTTTCCGGTTTGAGGTGGAGGCTGGCATCTGTCAGTCGTTCCAATACTCGGTGGGCATGCCGAGTATGTTCTTCCATCGTATCCGAATAAATCAATATATCATCGAGGTAGGCTGACATAAAGTGATCGAGGAAAGGAGCCAAGGTTTCGTTGATGAATCTTTGGAAATCTGCTGGCACGTTGGTCAGGCCAAACGGCATTACCAATGATTCGAATAGGCCGTAATGGGTTCGGAAGGCGGTTTTCCATTCTTCTCCTTCTGCCATTCGAATGAGATTGTACGCTCCACGAACATCCAATTTCGTGAAAAACCAAGCCTTCGATATTCGCATCAGTGTTTCCCGAATCAGCGGGAGGGGTTAACGATTTTTGACGGTTCCTTCGTTGATGCCTCGGTAATCCACCACCAATTGCAACGATCCGTCACCCTTCTTGACAAACAGGATCGGGGCTCCGGCCAGGGATAAAGAGGCCCAGATAAATCCCTTATCCAAATTTTCCGCGATCCATTTCTTGCAGGCTTCCAACTCGTGATGGGCAAGGGAATATAGCGGTCCAATGGGCGGTTCGAATCCCTCTTTCAAGGGAATGCAGTGGTCGTAGGGGCGGTGTGGAGGTAACTTATTTGCAATGGATTCGCAGAACAGGGGAAGGAACAAGTGATATTTGCAAGGGATTAGGGATTTCAATCGCTCCTAGTCTGGAGGCTCTGCCTGCTCAGTGTCTTGTGGGTTCGGTGTAGGCGTTTCAAGAGCTTTGTTGATGTTGTACAAGCTCATAGCAAAGATTTGAACCGATTCCTTTCGTCAGATTAGTTTCTTCAAGGAAGCCAAAGAGATTACGCAAATCGCAGGAGACTTAGATTTGAGGTTCGATGCCACGTCCGGTGGCTTCGGTGCCACGCCCGGACGTGGTGTTGCAGTTCCTTTCAGCGTTTCTGTTGCCATGTTTGTCCTCTTCGGCGCCACGCCTATTGTCTGTAATGCCACTCGAGGTGCCGCCGTTGGATTTCGGTGGTCGGAGCACTGAAATCGGACCGAATTACTGACAAAATCGGTAACGACGACATGTTTTCGGAGCCAAGGAATCCCGAGAACCAGCGAGAAGTGTCCTAACTTGGTGATGAAAGCGGGTAACATTTCGGTGTGATCCTGTATTTGACAGGAAATCTTGGTGAGATGGGTGATTTGGCTGGATTCGATGGGTCGTCCATCGATTACTTTGAGATCTCGGGGAGGGTTTAGTCTATAGTGTGGAAATTTATGTTGGCGTACAAAGTTTTCGTCGATAAATGCAAAGCCCGTTGCACCTGTGTCAATCATTGCAGGAGTTTGGATAGAATGGTCACCATTATGGAGAGTAGCTGCAACAAAAAGATGCTCAAGTTCTTCTAATTCACATTCTTCCACCTCTCGACCAACTACAGCAGGTAATTGCAAATGGGGAAACGACGAAACCAATGGGGAACGTCCCATACCGGTGCCAACCGGTTGGCATGGGACAGCTAGTTTTCTGACTGCTCGTTCGGAATGGCAGCGTCAGGTTCGGCAGTCATATTGACGGTGGCTGCCATAGCCAGACGGTGGTTCTGAGAGGCAGCGCATTCGGGGCATTCGCGGAGGAAGTGACCAACAGTTCCGTAATACAGACATTCACCCCGGGCCATACGTTCTTGTCTGATACGATTTTTCTCCGCAGTCCTCTGCGTGGCCGATAAGTCCATAGGCGTCACGCCATAATGTCCGCTGTTGGTGCCCGTCGGATTCGCTGGAGCCAGGGTGGGGGTGCTGGCTGAGGATGGCGCGGAGCGGGGCAGTCGCTGGGTACGGCCAGGCTGGACCCGTTCCGCGGCACGAGCGCGAATCCGGTTGTCCAACTCCCGACAGATCTGGATCAAATGACCCAGACTATCGGATCGGGGACGGGAGGTGACCAAGGCATCTTTTATATCGTCTGAGAGGCCTTCGTACAATTGTTCTCTCTGGGCCTCTTCGTTCCACTTTAGTAAACAAATAGTAGAGGTTTGAGGGGCAAGCCGGGCAGGGTCCTTCTTCAGGGCGCTAAGCAATAGGAGACGGCGAGGAAGAAGAGGAAGAAGGACTTGAAGGGAGTGAGAGATAAGCGGTGATGGTTCAGTTGATGCTCACGTTGGGGGAGAGCAGCGAGCGATCTTTTGGGAACCGTGAAGATTATTATTTAGTCTAGGAGAAAAATGTAAGAGTGAAAAACAAACTGTGTACAAAGACTCGCTGCCCGCACCCTTACCCCGATTGGGCTGCTTACCCCACTTACCCGGTCAGCGCCCTGCTCAACTCTGTGCGCAATGCTGTACGTCAAGTGGTGAGAAGCATTTTCAACGCACCCCCTCTTCTCGCGCTTCGTACAAAAATCCAAATACAAATATAGCTCCCACAATCATTGTTGACCTCATTAAAAAAAACCTCTGTAGTGAAAACCCTTTGGGAAAAACAGCTGACAGTAGGGAAAAGAGTATGAACTCACGCTTCCTTCCCGGCACCCCCTTTTTCTCCCCTGAGTCTCACCCCCTTTTCCTTCGCAGAGACGCTACCGTTCTTCGCCGCTCGCACATTGTGTGATGAATGGCTGTGGTTGGTCGAATCTTGCGTAACGAGGGATGCTTCGGTGTTGAGGGTAGTGGGGTGTAAGGACTCGTTTGCGGATAGATTGAATAGTTGGAGTAGTTGCATGTGTTGAGGAGCGGCAAGCAGTTTCGTGAGCAGATCAGCTGGATTCGCTGCAGACGTAACGTATTGAAAGTTTACCGATCCTTTCGTCTGTTCGTCGTGCACATGGTGATACTTAACATCGATGTGCTTTGACTTCTGCTTCACAACTCCAGAGATGATTAGCTTAATCGCTCCTTGATTATCACATCCAATGGGTACTGGTCCCTTTGAGATATTGATCGACATCGTGGTTGCAACTTCTTCTAAGATGCGCCGGATCCAGAGACTCTCCCGGGTGGCATGAGAGCTGGCAATATACTCAGCTTCAAGCGTCGACAGTGCTACTACACTCTGAGATTTGGCTTGCCAGTGCACCAGTCTAGAGGTGACGAGTTCCTGGTTCCAGTTGGTGTATCGAAGCCCGAAAACGCAGCCGCCAACAGATTTCCCAGTCTTCAGGTTTCCGGCCCAGTCAGAATCTGTAGGAGTGGGATTCGGGTGCCGACGCTAGGCAGGGAGCATTAGTCTAGAGTAGGCTAGTCTCGAGTGATAGGCACAACGGATCCTTCCTATAAGGATCCGCTGCTGCCCCTGCTCCTTCGAATGGACATGCTTCTCGATCCCCCTCAACTGGTAGCAACACTTACACTACGAGTGAATTCTGCGGAACGAGCAACGAATCCTCGAATTTTCTTCCCGCGAGACGAGCGAAGGAGGACCGGAAGGGAAGCATCACAAGCAAATTCTGCGAGAGAAGCAAAGACAGCGATTCGTGCTACAGAGCCGATCCGTATGAGAGGGAGAGAAACGAGGCAACTAGTCGACGACTCTCGCATCAAAAGTAGCTCCTGAGGAGCCAGCGGTAAGTGCAGGGGCCGGCGATATCTGGGCCCGTTTATCTACATCTCTCTGTGATGAGCATAGTCGAACCAAGTTGACAAAAAAAAAGTAAGGGAAACAAAGGAACGAGTGACAACGCCGAGCGGAGCTCTTTTCACTTGTATTTCTTCCAGAAATCGGCAATTCGAGCGACGGCGCTGAGCAAGTGTCAAGAACGAGCTATCCGAGCAAATTCGCGACACAAGAAACGACGCCAAGCACATGACGCTTTTCTTGCGGAATGGTGAAATTTGCGGAACGAACGCTTTGTGGAACGAGTACCGACGCCAAGTAGAGCATTTGTACGTGGGTTTCCCGAGGAAACGAGCAATTCGAGCGAATTCCCGAGTCAAACGCATTGCGGAACGAGACGAAACGGACGATTTCCGAAACGAGCATGTGACGCTATTTTTGCGGAACGGACGAACTTGCAGAACAAATGAGTTTGCGGAACAGATGCTTTGCGGAACGAGCGACGACGCCGAGCAGAGCGTTTTGTGTGGAATTCTCGAGGAAACGGTTGTATCCAGCAACAGCGCTGAGTCCGTGACGGTGTTCTGGCGGAACGACACCGAATTCGCAGGAAGGACAAGCCTGTGGAACGAGAAACGACGACCAGCGGAGTGCTCTCCCGCGGATTTCGTGAGGAAATGGACGAAGTTGGGGAACGCGCAGACAACGGTGCCGACAGGACGACTCGGGTGATTAGGACAACCTCGCGGAAGGCGCCAGCATTATGGCAGCGTCAAAACGGATTGTTGAGCTGGAAAAGGAGATAAAGGTTGCAGATGTGGACCGATCAGTTATTTCATCGCTGAAAACAAAGATCAAGCAGCTTGAAAGGGAGGTAAAAGCAGTGCAAACTGCTGAAGAGTTCAAGAATGCAGACCAGCTGGAAGCGAAACTTGTCAAGTCTCAGGAAAAGACAC
>Ga0307508_10002812_pt1 | contig 18082 bp, 19 predicted proteins | sample 9_EM_MG_FD_203089 | JGI IMG/M metagenome (GOLD analysis project Ga0307508, IMG submission 203089) | Populus trichocarpa ectomycorrhiza microbial communities from riparian zone in the Pacific Northwest, United States - 9_EM | ecosystem: Host-associated > Plants > Roots > Unclassified | place... | reverse complement strand
ATTTGTTGAAAGTGGAGTTTTGGATTCTTTTTATTTCTTTCTATGAATTAATCTTGATCTCAAGACTTGTATCGCGGATTCAACAAGTTGATTTAAGTTGATTTGAGTTGTTTGTTTTAATAAACCTTTTTCTATTTGATTTTTTTGCTTTCATTCTTTAATACGAGTTTCTTTTATAGAATTATGCTTTGTGATTTTTTTAATTATTTTCTATTTGTTAGATTATATACCAGTCTCATTGATTTATTTTTTATTTTTTTTATTTCAATTTTCACAATATTAGATCTATCAGAAGTGAGACTTCATAATTTTTTTTTAATTTTCTTTTTATGAATTAATTTGATCTTATAACTTAGGTTGCAGGTCTGACACATTAATATAGATTGATTTAGATTGTTTTTCAGCAAAAAGAGAGAAAGCCCTCTACTAGCGACAATTTTGACCACCAAACAAGTTAAAATTGGTATTAACAAGTTACACTAGGTGATGGGAGTCTTATGGGACTTGTTTTAAGTCTCAATGTAGCCTAAAAAACTAGATCTAAGTCAAGGATGAAAAAATAAATTCGGTTTGATTTTGTGGTTTGGACCATTTTTTGGGTTCATTAGGTTGATAGGTAGGTTTATTGGTGTTTAAGGGTGTTTGTACAATGTGTTTTATGGTTAAAATGAATTGAAAATAAGTTTTTCTGGTAAAAAATCTGCAGGTCTGATTTTTCAGCCACCATAGTAGTGTTTGAAATCTAGGTTGGTAGACAACAAGTTGTGTACCACAGCAGGTGACATGCTGACAACCATTTTTCTTCAAAATTATCCACCCCTTGAAAAAAACAATAACAGGCCCAAGTGTGAGGCTGAGCCTTTCCTTGTCTTGATACCTTTTTTTTTGTTTTCAATTAATACATTTTTAATGGGTTTTTTAACTATTTCTTAAGTTAGCTTTTTAATTAATACCCCTTCTATTTCATTTTTTTTAACGGTTATTATTTTTAATTATATGGGGTGTCTTTATTTTTTCATGAAGTTGATATGATTCGTATATAATTCTTTTTATATTTAATATACATTAAATTTATTGTTAAAAATTAGAAATATCTATTTTTATGATATTTTTAATATGTGCAACCTTATATAATATTTTTTTTCTTTTATTTAATTCAATAAATTTTATTTGTTTCTCAATTTCTATTACAAATTAATTTTAATAAATAAATTCATTAAACATAACCGGATAAATGACCTGAGTTGCACTGTTAAATATATTGATCTATATTTGTCTCTCAAATTTTGCAATTTCATTTTTATTTATCATCAATTTCTATTATTATTAAATTATCCTGATCTCATAATTTAGGACGCACGACAAACACATAATCTTAACATATCTTATGTTCAGGTCACATATTTTACCTATTAACCCAGCTTTGCCTAGGGCAATATTGTTGTTCAATTTTTTTTTTGTTACCTCATTTTTTTTATTGTATTATCAAATTAATTAAAATTTAACTCGATTATCGAATTTCTCACATTTTTTTAAAAGTATAATTGTCTCCTAATTTCTTTTCCAAGTAAAAAAAAAACCAATCTAGCTTGCGACATCGCGCAGATGTCCTATATAATATAGACTAAAATGAAGCTTTGTAAACGCCTCCATTACTTTATCAAAACTTTTGCAACCAATTGAACTATTCCATTATACTATTATTGTTTTTTTCATTGATTACACATTTGATCATATTACATTAATCACATCATGCTAAACATGTTGGTGATGACAAAACTTTTATGCGAGCATTAGTCTCTCTATCTACTTCTTCTGTAATTTTTCTTTTTCTATTTTTGTCAAACAAATTCATAAGACAAAAGATGAGAGTTCATAATTTTGGAGTTAGGGAATTTGAGTTTAGTTGTTAGAATGAGTAAGTTGGGATTCCATAAGACCAAAGAATTTAAGTTCATAATCTTTATAAAGTCATCAATGATCCAAAGACCATTAAATAAAATCTCCAATTAAATATATATAGACAATATTATGTTTTTCAAAAGACGGTCTAATATTTGTAGGGGTGATCATTTTCGGTTCGATTCGGTTTTTATCAAAAAAAAGTAACCGAATTTTTTTTTATAAAAAAACGGGTTCAAACCGGTTTTGCTCGGTTTTTTTTCCGGTTTGAGTTCGGTTCGGTTTTTTTGGTTTTAGGCTTGTAAAACCGGAACCGAACCGGTCGGTTTTTTCAAAATTCTAATCGGTTTAATCAGTTTTTTTTTCATGGTTCGGTTTTTTCGGTTATTTTTTTCTTCTATTTTCTCGGTTTAATCGGTTTTTCGATTTTTTTCTCACTTCTAAACATTTGTAATGCTAGTTAAATCTCACTTGTTTATTAATACATTTTGCAGCTTGGCTGCCCATTGAATTAAATAATAAAGAGTCAATATTCAATCTCATTTGAGATCTAACATTTTAGTTTTTAACTATAATTTAAAACTTTAGAAGTGTCAAGAGTATTTGCTATTCGCATAGTTTTCTTGATTTCGATCCCAAATGGATTTGATGACATAAAATAAAATAAAATAAATATTTTTTATTAATACATTGATCCATTGAGGTGGGATAATTGATTCAAGACTACCTTTTATGATATTAATTAATAGGATATTTAATAGTATGGTAACGATTGTTTTTTAAAATGTTTTTTTGTTTGGAAATAAAATAATATTTTTTATTTTTTAAAAATTATTTTTGACATTAATGTATCAAAATGATCTGAAAACACCAAGAAAAAAACAATTCAAAGCAAAGAAAAAAATAAAAAAAATTCAATTATTTTAAAAATACTTTTAAAACACAAAAACAAACATTTATTTGAATTATTTCTTAGACAACACATAAAACAAAGTTTGAAGTTGAGTCCTTACAACTTGAGGGGTCGTTTGAAACGACATTTAAAAAAAATGAATTTTTTTTGTTAAAAATAAATTTTTTATGTTTTTTTTATTATTTTAATGTGTTAATATTAAAAATAATTTTTTAAAAATAAAAAATATATATTATTTTAATGTATTTCCGAGTAAAAAACACTTTGAAAAACAACCGCTACCATACTCTCAAATAGACCCTTAAGTACAAGGTGCAAAAAAGATTTATGAAGTGTTTGAGAGTATAGTAACAATTATTTTTTTAAATATTTTTTACTTAAAAATACATCAAAAAATTTTAAATTAAAAAAATAAAAAACATAAAAAATATTTAAAACCAATTTTTTTTTTAAATATACAATTCCACTGCAATCCCAAATACCTTCTCGTCCCATTTCATTACATACGAAGTTCCAAATAAAAAAAAAAAATTCCCTTTTTTTTTTCTTTTTCAAAACTAATTTCCACGACTCTCAAGTTTTCAAACACCAAACTTCCTCGACAAGCTAGCTGACAAATGCACAAATCCAAAACAGAAATCAAAATAAAAAAGGCAATTTAGTAATTCCATTAATTTAGTCCCTTTCAATTTCGTAACAAAACCACCTCCCCAGTCCCCAACCTCCATAACAATTAACAAGAGAGAAGGCAGAAACCGTCAACCAAGGGTGTTTCAGTAAGTTTATCGACTCCTCCCAATTTTCTTCTCCTATAAAACCAAAAAAAAAATCCACATTTTTATCCCCAAAAAATCCCCAAAAATAAAATCACTTTCCCCGCCAACTGTGATTTTGCTTCTCTCATTTCTCTTCCCCTAATCTCTCTCTCTCTTGGTCTCAACAAATAGACTCGCTGAGTCTACTGAAAACCCTAATTATTCACTAATTACCCCTGCACTTCCACATTATTACACTCTTACCACTCCAACTTATTATCCCTTCCCCCTCCCTTACTTCTTCACTTGATGCTTTTAGTTAGTCAATTCAGAACTCACCGGTTAATTAATCGATGAGCAATTCAAATTCAAATCCAAGCGGTTCGGGTTCGGTTCCTAGAGGAATCGGCCTGTCCAACAGCATACACTCTGAAGTAGCGCCGTGTTTGCCTTTGCCTTCGCTTCCTGTTTTCTGTGGCGCTTCGGATCCGGAGCTCCGGTTGTTCGACGGAGCTAGTGCTAGAAATAGTAATTTCTGGTTTTTGAATCGAAATGAAATTCTGTCTCAGTCTTCCAGAATCGCTGATCTGCTTCGTCAAACCGACGTATCCTACCTGTAAGCCTTCCTTTTTCTATAATAATTTATTTATTTTTACTTATTATTTGTTATTTTTGAAATTCGAGTGATAAATGTAATTTTTTTGTGCAGAAAACTTTAATTCATGCTTGAACTGAATAAATGAATATTTTACTTTACACCGAGTTTCTTTTCAAAACCTTAATTTGTGTTAATTCCGTAGTTTCTCGATTAACTTAACGTGATTGTCCAGAAAATCCATGCTTTTAGTCAAGCTCATCTTTATTGTATCGGTGTTATGATTTTGCTAATGCCTGGTGTTGTTTTGCAGGACACTTAGAGATGAGAATAGGGAAACTGCGTCTGACAACGTGGAGCGGTTGGAACTTTATGAAGAGGTTCTTCGCTGCAATCCTGATGCATTCGAGTATGTTACTCATGGTAAACAAAGTACACGCTTTTTCTCTTTTCATATTGTTCTCTTTACTAGAAACGATTCTTTTAATGTATAGTTGAAGTGATAGATGATTTAATTGCTATAGATGAATGCAGGAAGTTTGCATAGCAGTTTTAGGCTTATGTTTATTAGATAGAGAGATGATTGTGAACTGTGGGAATCATTTGGAAAAGGGTATATTTCAAAGCTTTTAGGAATATGTTTCCATATAAGGGTACTTTTTGAGGTATTCTTTATTCAATTTTCAATGCTATTAGTCTCAGAAAAGAAGAATAGCATGATTGCAATATGAGTGCCTGCATTTAACCTTTGTGTTTTTCATGTTGATTAGACTATTAGGTATGCTTGTAGAAAGTTTACTGACAAAGTGGTCTTTAGTTGATGAGATGTTAAGTTTAGGATATGTTGGACGAGCATAGAAAATAGGGAATAATGTTCCATGGTTTCCCTAAGGTGATTTCTATGACACTCCTGTTTTGTTTGAGAGGGAGAATTAAGATGTTGATAAGATTTAGATAGATAAGAGATGGCTTGGAAGTGTTTAGATAGATAAGATAATTGCATGATATGGAGGTGAAATTACTGCTCTCTGTTTCGTTTAGTAGTGTATGTGCTTCTCTGTTGTAATGATCTGGAGACTGAACTTTGAGGATGAGTGGGATAAGAAACAGCAAGTTAATCCTATTGTTGCTAAATTTTAGAATTGACAGAGCATGGTGGCTTCCTTCTGTATCTAGTCCTATCATATCTTTCATAATTCATCAAATTGTCATTGGTTCTTCGTTTATTTATATGAGTATTGTTTCTTTGCATAGAATTTTTGTGAAGAAACCTGTCAGAAAATGGAAGGTGACTTCTTCCTTAGTGATTATCTTTAGACTTTATAGCTGAAACAGTTTGACCACAATACACAAATCGACCTACATTTAATATGTTTCTGTCCCTGGCATTACTTTTGCCTTGGAGATGCCTGGATTGCTTCCTATACAACGCGGTACATAAAAATATAATATTCATGGATTTTGGTAAGTGGTTCATATATTTTATGATCCATGAAGCACTTACAATCACCTGCAAATATTCCTTTTGATGGAAATACTCTTTTAGATTTTTAATTGAAGCAAATGTTTTGTCACTAAAAGAATTGTAATTGTAAATAGAACTGAATCACACATAATGAGACAGGAATGGTGGTCCTCATAACTGAATCAAAAAGATGTAGCGATCACCACTCGGGAGTAGAATATGTAGCTGGAAAGACATGAAGGTGGCTTTAGGGGCCATCATTTGACAGAACAATTCATAAATAGATAACTGTACCATCTTTAGGTGTTTTGCATGTCATATACTATTCTTTAAACTTATTTTCCTTTAAAGCTTGCGTTATTTCTTACATAACACTTAAGAGTTGCTGTGCTTGTGGGTTATTGCATTTGTTCAAGTTTCTCAGGTAAGGGGCAAATTTCTGGAAATGCAGCATTTGAAAGCAAGCGCATTGAGCTAAGTGTACCTGTTTCGTTTCAAGCACAAAGAGATTATGATGGATTTCAAAATCACCAACCGAAATACACCCCTAATGTATGCAAAATTTTGGATTTAGCTTTATGTGATCGGGTTCAATATTTATTGGTAACTTAGGGGATAAACTGCAGGACATTGCCTCATCTCTGAGGAAACCAAAAGTCAAGAAAAAAGGCAGTGATGACATTTCAGCAGTGATTCAGCCAGATCCTGCTGAGCTTCAAGGTAGAGCTACTGGTGATATTTTGAACTCTTTATCTCTCTCATTTCTTATTCATTTTATGGTTTTGCTGTTGACATCTTTTTTCAGATGCAACAATTGGAAGCTTCTGTGATATGTTGGAAGACTTTTGTGGAAGAGCTGAAGTTCCTGGTGATGATCGGGAAGAAGCAGAGTGGTTATCGTTGCCTGCTGCTGACCTCAGAAAGCTTGTGAATGAAATAACATCGTTACGTGCAAAAAAGCTTTTAAATTTGATCCCCGTAGAAGTTCTTGTAAGACTCTTGAGGGTTCTGGATCACCAAATACATCGAGCTGAAGGCTTATCCATTGATGAATGTGAACATGTGAGTTTTCGTTTTTTTTATTCGCATCTGAGTTCCTGTAGGCTTGTAGAATGTGGTGTCGCCCTAAATTTTATTCTGGGACAGTTCACCTGTATTATTTTTTCTTTCTAAGTTTCACTTTTGGAACTTGATTCTTGTTAGCTATCTAAGTTGTTGATTTACTTCCCTTTTGATGCAATTATCATAGCATTCTCTTTTTCTACACTTATTAGGATGCCATTTACTGTTTGTTAGTAATAAGATAAGGAGATTATAAATTTATTATATTCATTCTCAATGTTATCAACTCCTTTGCTAGCAGTCTTGTGAGCTAAACTGTTCACATTTATTGCATACCAGTCTGTTAAATCTAATGTGTCTTAGTGTAATTTTGACCTTTCTGAGTTGGTGGGAGCTCTTTAAGTGGAGTTTTGGGATATATAACACTGAGTTCTTCTACAAGATCTTCAAGGATCAAGTCAATAATCTATATTGACAATGATGTGGTCCATGGTACAAATGATAGGCTAAATATATGATTGTGGAATTTGAATTTTATTCTGTTTCCTTTGATCTGATGTTGAAATGCTTAGTAAAAGTCCAAGGAAATTGATGGCTTGAACAGCCAGCTTGCTTAATTAGAACCATCAACTATGGCCCTTGGATTTAGAACTTTGATTTGTTTTTTTGGTCTAGAGTTTTCTGGATATCTCTATTGGTGTTTTGATTTTAGATATGGTTTGACTTTTTGTCCTCTAATAACTTTGATGTGTTCCCTTGTGGTTGATGCTTTCATTGTGTTGGTAGTATGATTTAGTTATTTTATTTGCTTTCCTGTTTTTCTTAATGCTGCAGTCAGATTCAGAAGTAGTCTCCTATGTCTTCTGTGCCCTGGAGTCTATTCATGCAGCTCTAGCTGTAATGGCGCATAATAACATGCCAAAGCAGCTGTATAAAGAAGAGGTGCTTCCTTTATTAATTTTGATCTATTAAAAATGTCTTTTAAATGTTCTCTTTCTGTAATGAAAAAAAATAATCAAGCATTCTCCCTCTGCTGTGTATGTTCTTACATGTTTTTCTCAAGATTTGCATGATCTTAATTTATCAATATTGATTGTGGTGTTTCCATATCAGATTATTGAAAGAATTTTGGAGTTCTCTAAGCATCAAATAATGGATGTGATGTCTGCTTATGATCCATCATATCGTGCTTTGCATAGGCCTAGTGAAAATGGGGCACCTGAAGGTAGGCATTGTACCTTCATTCAGTTGTTTCTTTCCCTTCTGTTAACTTGCCATTCCCCAACAGGCTTTTCCTTTTCTCCTGAAAATTGCTAATGACTATGCATGCCATTTTGAAACAAGAAAAAAACATGGTTATGAAATTTTCAAATTGGTTTTCCTTACCATAACAGGTCATTGTGTTCTTTTATTGGTTTTTAATTGAGTTCTTCTTGCATTGCTCAAAGCTGAAACCATCTACTATTTATTCTCAGGTTATGAAGACGAAGAGCCTGACCCTGACTATGGTTCAGCTAACAAGAAACGGCGAACTGTAAAGAGTGTAAGAGTGAAGAAGTCATCATCCAACAGGTGCGCTTATCAAAATTCTGTTTCCCTAATATTAAATTTTATGGCAAATTTAAGAGTTTAGAATGTGAGGTTTCTCTTGATTGTTTACCCTTTTTCCTTGACAGGGTCTCTGGTGCTGTGAATACTATACTACAAAAACTGTGCACAATACTCGGTTTACTGAAGGATTTGTTGTTGATAGAGAGGTTATCTGATAGTTGCATTCTACAACTGGTGAGGACAAGCTTTACGACTTTTTTGGTGGACAATATCCAACTTTTGCAGATGAAGGCTATTGGGTTAATCTGTGGGGTAGAGCTCTTTACACTTTTCCTTTTTCTTGAGAGCTAATGCATGTGCATTAGTACTTGCATGCATTCTTCTATACATGTAAATATACATATGCATCACATGGTTTTGTGGTATCTTAGTGTATTTTTGTTTATATGGTACACAGATATTCTATTCATACATACAGCATCGTCCATACATCATAGACGAAATAGTTCAGCTACTCTGGAAGTTACCATCCTCAAAGCGAGCACTCAGAGCCTATCACCTGCCTGATGAAGAACAGAGGCAGATTCAGATGGTCACTGCTTTACTGATTCAGTTGGTTCAGAGCAGTGCAAACCTTCCTGATGCTTTGAGGCAAGCATCGAGTGGTAATTCCATCTTAGAAGTCTCTTTGGATGCTAGTTATCCTATCAAGTCCCACGAAGCAGCCACAGAGACCTGCTGTCTTTTCTGGACCCGAGTTCTCCAGCGCTTCACAACTGTCAAGAATCAAGATGCTTCTGAACTGAAAGTGATGATGGAGAATCTTGTTACAGATCTACTAACAACTCTCAACTTACCAGAATACCCTTCTTCGTCTCCCATTCTGGAGGTGAGATAGATTTGAATCTAATTTTGCTTCCTCATGAAAACATCACGTGTTTTCATGCTAAGGGACTTCTGTTTGCAGGTTCTTTGTGTCTTACTACTTCAGAATGCTGGACTGAAATCCAAGGACGTCTCTGCACGTTCCATGGCCATTGATTTTCTGGGCACCATTGCAGCAAGGTTAAAGCAGGATGCACTTATTTGTAGTGGGAACAAATTTTGGATATTGCAGGAACTGAGTTGTGGGGATGATGTGGATCTGAGTTTCCCAAAAGATGCATGCTGTGTTTGCTTAGATGGAAGGGTGGAGAACAGGTTGTTTATGTGTCCGGGTTGTCGCAGATTGTTTCATGCTGATTGCGTGGGAGAGAGAGAACATGAAGCTCCTAATCGAAGCTGGCACTGTATGATTTGCCTCTGCAAGAATCAACTTCTTGTGTTACAATCTTACAGCGATTCACATTACAAGGATGAGGAAAAAAAGGATAATATCCGGTCAAAGAACAATTCGGATGCTTCAGATACAGTAACAAAAGCTGAAATTGTTCAACAAATGCTTTTAAATTACCTCCAAGATGTTGTAACTGCTGATGATGCATACCTCTTTGTTCGCTGGTTTGTACTCTATGATGCTGTTTCCTCTCCATTTAAATGTTTTACAGTTTTGTTTATTAGAGAACATGTCTGTGCAGGTTTTATCTGTGCTTGTGGTACAAGGATGACCCGAAATCTAAACAAAAGTTTATGTACCATCTCACTAGACTGAAATCAAACCTTATTGTGCGTGATTCTGGGACTGCATTTTCATTGTTGACGAGGGATTCTGTTAAGAAGATTGCTTTAGCATTGGGACAAAATAGTTCTTTTTGTAGAGGGTTCGATAAGATTCTTCATATGCTTTTGGTCAGTATAGCATCACTTTCTCTATTTTCCATGCATGTGCAGAACATGTGTTGATGCTTACACATTTCTTGTTTCTAGGCAAGTTTGAGGGAGAATTCTCCTGTAATTAGGGCCAAGGCATTACGAGCAGTAAGTAGAAGAATTTATATTTTGATCTGCTTTGCCTTTGATTGTAAATTAAACACTTCTGTGGTTATGTTGATGTAATACAGTGGCCTTTCTTTTTATTTTGTTTCATGGGATCAGGTCAGTATTATTGTAGAAGCTGATCCTGATGTATTGCGTGACAAGCGAGTACAATTGGCTGTTGAAGGAAGATTTTGTGATTCAGCAATATCTGTGAGAGAAGCTGCATTGGAACTTGTTGGTAGGCATATTGCTTCACACCCTGATGTCGGTCTGCAGGTATGCGAAATCAAACTTTGCTAATTCTTTTTCTTTTTATTACATCTGCTTCTTCTCTCCCCAAGTCCATATTTTTGTGATGCAGTATTTTGAGAAGGTTGCTGAAAGGATTAAAGATACTGGAGTGAGTGTGAGAAAACGAGCTATCAAAATCATCAGAGACATGTGCATTTCAAATCCAAACTTCACTCAATTTACAACTGCATGTATTGAGATCATATCCCGTGTCAGTGATGACGAATCCAGTATTCAGGTAGTTTAAAGCAAAACAGAATGAGTTCGTATATCATTTCAGGCAATTAGGCTACTGACTATAATTGTCTACCAGTTGCTTAGCTTTTTCATGTTGCCATATGTGATTATGCCATGTACAATTTGGTTAGACCACAATGTTCATTCTTTTGAAGTGTAACTGCCATTATTGACCACTGTTTTCCCTCACACCTGGACTAATGCGTTGCAAAAATCTTGAATATGATCTTCTGGTTTACCACTCTAGCATCCAAAAATAATAAAAATGTTTCCTTCTAAGGAATCTGGCTTTCAGCAAATTACAATGGTATAAAAACTTTTTTCTACCTTCTTTTATAGAATACAACTGGCAGGGTAGCAGAAAACATAGCCAGAAAAGCTACTTCAATAACAGCAGATAAAAATGTGTTTCCCCTATGCTATTTCCCTGTATTCATGCTTCTGTTATGTGCAGGATCTTGTCTGCAAAACATTTTATGAGTTTTGGTTCGAGGAACCTTCTGGATTGCGAACACAATTTTTTGGAGATGGCAGTTCTGTGCCACTGGAGGTGGCTAAGAAGACTGAGCAAATTGTTGAGATGTTGAGGAGGATGCCAAGTCATCAGCTTCTTGTCACAGTCATCAAGCGCAATCTAGCCCTTGACTTTTTCCCTCAATCAGCTAAAGCTGTTGGGATCAACCCTGTGTCACTTGCATCAGTGCGCAAGCGCTGTGAGTTGATGTGCAAGTGCTTACTGGAAAGAATACTGCAGGTATTTCTGTTTTTATTTTATTTTTTACGCATTTGATTGTCTGTTTGGTTGCAAAGGAGATAAGAAATTTTTTCTTGGCAGGTAGAGGAAATGAATAGTGATGAAGTGGAGCTCTGCACACTTCCTTATGTGCTTGCATTGCATGCATTTTGTGTTGTTGATCCAACGCTTTGTGCACCTGCTTCTGATCCCTCCCAGTTCGTTGTTACTCTACAGCCATATCTCAAGAGTCAGGTTATCTGAAGTTTTTTTTTTTGACAATGTTCTGTCTATCTGGTGGCATAATTTTGGTAGTTTTGGTTATTATATCCACACATATGGTATTAGATCTTGTTGCTTGACTGTCAAGCATGGGTTTGGTTTCTTTCTAAGAGTTAGCTGGCGAAGGGTAAATGATTGAATTTAGGAATCCAACATCCACAAATTGGATTTGAACCCATATCAAGCTTTGGGAATCAGAATCTGCAGTAGTCTGAAGAACTGTATTTTATTAGCCTTCCCTTTCATCTTTTCTATTCTGCTTAGGGATGAATTTGAACTCTACTGGCTGTATTTTGTGGTAAATGGTTGATCTTTATGGTGAATTTGAGCACTGATTAGGTGGACATGGATTTACAATTCAAAATTTTCGGTAGTTTCCCCCAAAATTGAGTTACAGGTGGGTTCTTTGTTTCTAGTCTTTGGGCATCACTAATCATATATAACTCAAGTCTATATTTTCACATTCCTGTAAAAACAAGTTTGAACAATTGAGTTAATTTTAGAGATGGGGAAGGGGTTTTGTTTAGTAGCAACACAGAGGAATTGTTGGCTTATGTGTACAAGCTGCTAAAAGGGGTGCCATTCTTTGGGGCGATAATCAAAATCCTAGGCTTGCAATTTCTGATGTTCTAAGTTTGACTTTTGAGAGCAGCTATGTCATGGAAAAAATGTTTAAGCTTCTGATTCCTCTAGATTTGTATCTCAGAACATTGCTTAGTGGATATAGCCTTTTTATGCAGAATTGACATATACCAGGTCTAAACTTGTATGCCTGTTGAGAGATTTTTTCTTTTAACCTGTACCTGTTCATCTTTGAGTCAAGTGGAATGTGCTTAGCATTTCTTTCTCCTTGGAAACTGCTTGAACAAACTACTTCCATGTAACTTAGCATTGTTTTGATGCAATTTTTTTCTTTAATATTCCCCCCTTACAGTGCACATTCTTCTCCTAAATTTTTCTTTTGAATTCAGTTTACAGAGGGAAAAATCTTCAATACTCCTTTGTACACACATCTTCTGTTCAGATTTCAGTAATTTGTCACAAATACTGAAATCTTAGTGGAAGATGTACCAGTGCAGTGATTGTATCAGAGATTTTTTCGAGTATACTGATATAAGAAAGAGAGAAATTTGCAGTTGTATCTTTGCTCTCAGACAGATGACACAGTTTAATTAGCTTTTACTTGTGCCCAGGTTGATGACCGAGCTATTGCACAATTATTGGAGAGTATAATCTTTATAATTGATTCTGTTCTTCCCTTAATCCGAAAGCTGCCTCAAAGTGTTGTTGAAGAACTAGAGCAAGATCTGAAGCAAATGATTGTTCGACATTCGTTTTTGACAGTGGTCCATGCTTGCATCAAGTAATTTCAATGTTTCCTCTCTTGCTTCTCTTCTAGGTCATGTTGCAACATTTATTTTTTGATGTGCTTGTTCATCTTGTGTCAAGTAAATCTGTAAATTTCTTTTCTTGCTTCTCTTTTAGGTCATGCTGCAATATTTAGTATATAAAGTTCTTGTGCTTCCGATAAGTATGACCCTGCTTTAGTGTTTTATCTCACACTCATTATTTTGTGATTGCTGCAGCAAGGAATGGTTTGTAAATAAGATCTTGACTTGTATTACTGTGCAGTCTATTCCTCTATGCACTTATATGAGGACTATGCACGAATCAATTCTGCCATGTTTTATAAAACAAAAAGGTTCCTTAGTCTTCGTTGATCTAAATTTGGGACATTTATGCATTTATGTTCCATCTATTTTCTGGATAAAACTAATTTCTCTCTTTCAAATTTCTACTCGTGCTGATGATGTCTCTCATCATCACAGGTGTCTTTGTTCTTTGAGTAAAGTAGCAGCAAAGGGTGCTAGTGTAGTTGAGTATCTTATTCAGGTTTTTTTCAAACGTTTGGATGCTCAAGGAATCGATAACAAGCAGGTTGGTAGCTACAATTAAGGTTAATTATCTTCATCCCTGTTTGATTGGTTGGTCTTTATTTTCATATTCTATGGCTGCAACTTTACAATTGATCTGACATGAGAAGCTAATATGTATTTTGTTTTGCAAATTATTTTTTTCAAGCTGTACTTTGAACTTTAGGATTTGCGGATGGTATCCATGGAGAGGGTATTCCATGTTTCTTCCTATGGAACTTAGGTTTTAAGGAAAAGAATAGTATGGCCTACCATATTATGCTCCTGACTATCACCTTCTATTCAAATAGCTTTTTTGTAGATTATGAAACAAACAAGTTCCTAAAATTAATAGTATGAAACATAGTTTTCTCTTCTGTGTACAAAGAGCTCTGCCAGAATAAAGTGGAAATGTGAATGAATCCAAAAGTTTTGCAGTGGTCTAAGAGGAGAATTTAGTCTGCCTTGCTTATTTGATTGGATTTCAGCTTTATATTGCTGATATTTTTGTGAGCCTTGGTGGATTTTAATCATCTAGTATTGCATTAAAGTCTGTCATGTGATGCTACATATAATATGTGCAGTATAATGCTGGATGCATATGTGGCATTTATCAGGTGACTCAAATGAGACGATGCTCTGGTTATTATGGGGAGTTGGGGTCTAGGACTGAAGGATACTGAGATTAGTCACCCTTTTCATGTGCATGTAGTGTGAGCTTTTGTTAATCCTTGTTCAGTAATTGGCACGGGGCTGTTTCCCTGTTTGTATTTTGCCGTTATACGTGTATAGGAGATGCTTTGCTTGTCAGATTTAATATAATAAATCAGAAGAGATGAACGACTTCTGCACTTGCATCTAGATTCTAATGAAAGTTCTTTAACTGTATGAAGAGAATTGCCCTGTACATATCTGTTGCATATTCCACTGGCTATAAATGTTGTTGTAATTGAGCCCATCTCATGTTCTGGGTGTGTATTTTTTTTTTTCATGAAATGGTCTTTAAAAAATAGAAAATATATGGAACTGGAATATAAAGTAGATACTAACTCCATGCCATTCACAGCTAGCAGGCCGCTCTTTGTTCTGTCTTGGATTGCTTATTCGCTATGGAAACTCTTTGCTGAGTATCTCCAACAACAAAAATATTGATGTTGCGAGCAGTCTCAGTTTGTTTAAAAAGCATCTCCTTATGGAGGATTTCGGTATAAAAGTCAGGTCTTTGCAGGTGTGTATGCTTTCCTCCTCTCTTCTTAATTTATCTGAGGCCTGCTTTGATATTAATGTTTAATGATCTAATTTTGTAATTGTTTCAGGCATTAGGATTTGTTCTTATTGCTAGGCCTGAGTTTATGCTGGAAAAGGACATTGGGAAAATATTGGAGGCAACTTTATCTTCTGGTTCTCATGTTCGTCTTAAGGTACTAAAGTGCTAGCCTCTTTTTTTTATCTTTCCATTTTTTTTGTTATGTACTGAATCATTCATTCCACCAGATGCAAGCTTTGCAAAATATGCATGAATATCTTCTGGATGCTGAAAGCCAAATGGACACAGATAAGACTAATAGTGTAGCTCATCATCCTGTAGAAGGGAGCAACAGTGTACCTGTTGCTGCTGGTGCAGGTGATACTAACATCTGTGGTGGTATAGTCCAGCTGTATTGGGATCATATTTTGGGAAGGTGCTTGGACTTCAACGAACAAGTTCGCCAGACTGCCCTTAAGGTGAGAACCTAGACTGGGTATTCTTGTCACTTTATGTGTAAAAGCTTTTGTTAAGGATGCATATCCCTGCCACATTTGTAAAAAGTAAAACGGACTTGAGAAAGTTCATTTTCTAAGAAAATTTGGAAACTAATTTGCATAAGCATAAATAATTGTTCACTATTTACAAGTCCAACATCAAATATATATTGCCAGAAAAGTTTAAGTGTTGACCCTGATTCGTAACACTAGATGGAAAATTTCTTGGTCTAACCACTCACATGCACCTGATTGTGAGTGAAATTTAGAGTTATTGCTGCATGCTTGAGTTTTATATCTCTCTTGATTTGCATCTATGCAGATTGTGGAAGTAGTACTACGCCAGGGTCTGGTCCATCCTATAACCTGTGTTCCATATCTAATAGCATTGGAAACGGATCCTCAAGAGTTAAACTCAAAATTAGCCCACCATTTGCTGATGAATATGAATGAGAAGTATGTTTCTTGAAACAAATTTGTTTTTTCTTTCCCTTTTTCTGGTTATGCAGCTTACCAAATATAATTTCAGGTATCCTGCTTTTTTTGAAAGCCGATTGGGTGATGGCCTTCAGCTGTCATTTATATTCATGAAATCTATCGTTAATATTTCTCCTGAAATTCCAAACCAAAAGCTCCAATCTAAGACTGCTGGAAATCTCAAGGGAAAACCTGAAGGTGGCTCCCTATCTCAAGCAAGGCTTGGGGTTTCTCGGATATACAAGCTTATTCGCGGAAACCGAGTTTCAAGGAACAAATTTATGTCCTCAATTGTGCGAAAATTTGACAATCCAAGCCGGAGTGATTCAGTGATTCCTTTTTTAGTGTGAGTTGTCTGTAATGCTGATCGTAGATTTCTTTTGAATTTGATATGATATTTTAGAAATTGTCTTCTTTTTAACAGGTACTGCACGGAAATGCTTGCTTTGCTGCCATTTACTTTACCTGATGAACCTCTGTATTTGATTTATGTTATAAATCGAGTTATTCAAGTAAGAGCAGGGGCACTTGAAGCAAATATGAAGGGACTAATCTTACATTTTTCCCAAAGAAATGCTCGAATGGTTAATGAAAATCGGTTCATTCAAAGGGAACTTGTGGAGCCTGTTTCCCATCACATGGACATGAATGGTACAATTCAACCAAAGCCAGATGGTCAGCCTGATCACAGTCCTTTGAGATCATTTGATCTGAACGGAACAGTTCAAGAACAGCCTGCTGATCATGCAGTTCTAAACTCTAGTGTCTCAAGATATCCAAAGATGGAGCGTGTGAGCTCTGGTGAGTCCGTAGGCATCTCCAAAGATGATGTGGAGAAAATTCAGGTACTTCTGAAAGCACTTGAAGTCATGCAGAATTTTGTTTTTTTTTTTCCTGGAAGTTGAATAATATCTTGTCTTGAAAAGGAAGAATAGAGGATCTTATTCTTCGGAAGAATAGATCAATAGAGGGCTTTGTCTTGCTGCCTTTTCTTTTTGGGTTTTTGTCCTCTCCAAGTGTCCAGTGTTTGGGAGTGATGGTATGACATGAGCTTTTAGAGGGCTCCACTATGACTTATACGGTATTGTGGAATAGCACATGCCAATTTATTAATGCTATGTGTTCATGTCTCTGAGTGCATTTGCTTTTGAACAAATACAAGATGAGAATTCTTTATGCACGCACATGAGAATCCTTTACTTCACGAACCCAGTACTGCTTCTCATTCCTGTTTCTGTGGGTCGTTACACAGGTTGACTGCCTCGCAGCAACTGCTTTGGAGCTTCTTTTGAAGCTCAAGAGACACCTGAAAATTGTGTATGGCCTTAATGATGCTCGGTGCCAGGTAAAAACTGTTTATATTTGGTTTCTCTCAGTGCTTTGCTTTACAATACCGTGCATGTGCCAAAATTGTCCGCAACTGATTTACATGGCGTAACTGCCAGGCTTTTTCTCCCACTGAACCCCCAAAGCCAGGAGAGGCTTTCTCAAGGCAGAACATTCCTTTTGACATGAGTCAAACAGGCACCAGTTTGCCGTCCACCTATCAAGATTTGGTTCAGAGATATCAGGTAGCTTGACCGTCATTGAGAAGGTCTCATAGAACTGGAATGGGGATAGAGTTTGGTTCAACTTCTGAACTTCTGTGTCTAAATGGTTTGTTATTGCACAGGAATTCAAGGGAGCCTTAAAGGAGGATACTGTCGATTACTCAACGTACACAGCAAATATCAAGAGGAAACGACCTGCCCCAAGAAAGGTGAAATCTGGACGTGTGATGGGAGATGATGAAGACGACGATGAAGACGACGACTGGGCATCCGGGGGTCGGAGGCCGGGCAGTGGCAGGAAAGGCAACAGCAGTAGAAGTAGGCACCGGCAATAGTTTTGTGAATATGAAACAGGGTAGGCTAACGAATGTATATTATGTAGGAGAAAAGGAAATAGCAATAGGATAGAATGACAGCAAAAGAATAGAATTCTGGAAACAGAAGAAAGCAAGCATGAAGGGTCTTCATGCGAGGACTCTGGCAGTGAGGCACTTCCTCTAGCTATCTCCATTTTGTAATTTGCTTGCCAATTGACACAACTTCATTCGTTGCTTTCAGTGAAATTCAAGAATCCTGCATTGGTTTCCCAGAAATCGTGGGCTGTTTTAACTCTCTGAAGAAACTAGTTCTTTTCAAGTATGAGAAATCGAGAGCAAAACATCAGCAAGATAGAAAATGTACATCCATTTTTCAGAC
>Ga0307508_10002811_pt1 | contig 18085 bp, 17 predicted proteins | sample 9_EM_MG_FD_203089 | JGI IMG/M metagenome (GOLD analysis project Ga0307508, IMG submission 203089) | Populus trichocarpa ectomycorrhiza microbial communities from riparian zone in the Pacific Northwest, United States - 9_EM | ecosystem: Host-associated > Plants > Roots > Unclassified | place... | reverse complement strand
CTCGGGAAGGCCTTTGATGAATCAGCGCCGATCGGATACCTGTACCCGGTATCGGCAACCGGGCATCCGAATGCTGGGGCGGTTTGGGTAAAGGTCGACAGCGTAGACCGTCAGCGCAGCGACATTGCGAAGCTCATCTGGTCGGTTCCCGAGGTGATCGCCAATCTCTCGACATTCTTCGAGTTGCGTCCGGGCGACCTGATCTACACGGGAACGCCGGAGGGGGTCGGCAAGGTTGAGCGAGGCCAGACGATGACAGGCGGTATTGACGGACTCGGTGAGTTGAGCGTTAAGGTCATCTGACATGGCTGCGACGGCCCTGAAACTGCACAGCTTCTTCAACAGTTCGGCCTCGTATCGAGTGAGGATTGCACTGAACCTGAAGGGACTGAAGTGGGAGCATGTGGGTGTGAATATCCGCACGGGCGCGCAGAACGTCGATACCTATCGCCGGCTGAATCCCGCCGCGCTGGTGCCAACCCTGGAGCACAACGCGTACTCACTAACGCAATCGCTGGTCATCATCGACTACCTTGACAGAATGCAGCGCGAACCATTGCTCGTTCCGTCAGACGGTAGGTCTCGAGATCGTGCGCTGGAGATCGCTCAACTTGTGGCCTGCGACATTCACCCTATCAACAACTTGCGAGTCTTGAAGTACCTGACCGGCGTGGTGGGCCTAACAGAAGCCCAAAAGAACGCATGGATCGCGCACTGGATCGGCCTCGGCTTTGACGCCGTTGAGAAGCTCATTCACGCGGATGAGTGGTGCGTAGGGGGCCATCCCACGATTGCCGATTGCTGCCTGATTCCACAGGTCGCGAATGCGCGAAGAGCGGGCGTGGACATCAATCGTTGGCCACTCATTGCGCAAGTGGAAACTCGTGCATCAACCGTGGCGGCATTCGTCGCCGCGGCGCCCGACAAGCAGCCAGATTACGTTTCCGCTTGAACGTGCGGGGTGACGCAATCTGTTGGCCATTCAGGTTACGAGGACGGTGAGCCTCTTCATGCGGGGCTAGTCGCCGTAGGGGTTCGAAGTCGACTAGCGACCAAAGCCGAATATCCAAGCCAGCTTCGCCAGACGCCCGTTGTGAAAGCGAGGTATCGAGACAGTCGGATAGGCCGTGCGTGCTACAAGTTTGCGCGGCGGAAGGCCACGGTCGAGAGGGACAGGACGACGAGGGTCTACGGACGGTGTGACGGCTTTCATGAAGGCCTCCAGAGGATTGTCCCAACCGGTCTCGGACGACTGTGGGTCAACAAACGGGAGCTGAAATCGACATGATGGAAGAGGGCTGAGTATCTCCAAGGGAGTAGTCGAAGTCCCCGCTTGCCTAGCGGGTAGCTGGGCGGTGGTTGGTCAAGGCCAACTCTGCCTAGTGTTCGTTGGAGGTCGCGTGCGTAGCCCTTTACGCGTCGAAGCATCCCACGACGAGGCGGGCCTCAACCCCGCCAATGGGGCTTACGCGGTCGAACCCCTGAGCGCGGACATAGGTCACGCGTGCACATATCGATCGCTCCATGCCGCGATCAGATTGGCGGCATAGACGGCATCGCGCTTGCGCGTGAGCAAGTGATCGGCATCCTCGAGAGATACAAAACTCTTCGGGTGCTTGGCCGCCGAGAAAATGTGCGCCGCGTTGGAAATGTCGACAGTCGCATCGAGCGGCGCATGCATCACCAGTAGGGCCTTGCGCAACTGCCCAATTTGCGCGCTCAGATTCTGCTCCGAGGCATCAACTAGGAACTCGCGCTTGATTCGAAAGGGCCGGCCTGCCAGTTGCACCTCCGCCTCGCCGTGCACATGGATGTCGTCAAGGCTGTCTCGGAACAGCCCAGCCACGTGTGACGGATCGCTCGGAGCGCACATCGTTACCACGGCCCTTACTTCGGGAATGCGCGAGGCTGCTGCCAGTACAGCTGCACCGCCCAAACTATGTCCGATCAGGATGCTTGGTGCGCTGTAGGCCAGGCGCATGTGATCGGCCGCGGCCACGAGGTCTGCGACGTTAGATGAGAAGTTTGTGTTCGCGAAATCGCCCTCGCTGGCGCCGAGTCCGGTGAAATCGAATCGCAGTACGCCAATCCCGTGCTCCGTCAACGTCTGAGCGATGCGGCTGGCGGCGAAGATGTCCTTCCCGCAAGTAAAGCAGTGAGCAAAGAGCGCATACGCGCGAACCGAAGAATCCGGCGCGTCCAGTCGTGCAGCAAGCTTCTTACCCTGTGCACCAGGAAAATCTGTTCGTTCGACCTTCATCAGGGACCCTCTCGCAGAGCGACTGTGTTTAGCGCGACCAGCATAACGACAGTTGGGCGCGAGCAAACATCATATGGTCGCAACACATACCCGCCTGCACCTTCGTGGCCTTGCGCGGGTGCCGCAAACGCCTGTAGTGGAGCATGCGGCCGAATGCGAACCACCCCGCCGCTCGCGGACGATTGGACTGAGCGCGGAAAGCGCCGCGCAGGTCTCGCGGGTACCGGCGATTGCCCATCGTTCAGTGTTTGCTCCGCTGCGACAGTACCCGTAAGGATCGTCGCGGCCCCCAACAACAATCGACGCGGTCCGGTCGTCCGCACGATGTTGTGTGGCTGGCAAAACCCACAACGCCATGCCCGGTCCGGCCGACGACGCGACGCGAGGTCCCGGGCGGCTAGGCCGGCGCATGCGTACAGCAATTGGCGGACTGGTTCGAACTCTCGCCGCGTCGTCATGTGCCTGGGAACTCAACCCTGAGAGTCGCGGCGTCATCGCCTAAGACGATGGATTCCATCGAATCAAACAGGCTTCCGGAAGCGCGGGTCACCTCCTACTCTTGTGACATGTTGTTCCCCATACCAGTCGCCAGCGCATGCCGCCACGAATTGACTACTTCGCCACAGGACATCGCCTGTGAATCGGCGAGTTTCGAAGGTGCGGCTACGAGGAGGCGCCAAGTCCTAGTACTCGAGCGCCTGCTCCCAGAGTCCAGCGACCTCTTTGGTCAGCGCCCTACGCTAAACGGCGGGTGATCGGCCTCGAGCTATGACCGGCCGCATCCCTCGGCCCCAATCAACTTTCAAAGGAGAGATTCCATGAGCACCGAAAAACATGGCGATGCAGAGAAGGCTGTCGTGCGTCGCAACACTGAAGAAGTTCAGGGCAAGGGCAACTACGCGTTGTTCGATGAACTCTTCGCAGACAACTTTCTCGATCACACACCACAACCGAACTGCACACCCGACAAGGTGGGTGCCCTGGGTCTGTACAAGAACCTGCGGGCGGCATTCCCCGACTTTCATGCCGATATTCATTGGCAGAAGGTCGACGGGGATGTGGTGACGACATTCAAGACGTATCACGGCACGCACAAGGGTGAATTCTTCGGCGTACCGCCGACTGGCAAGGCAATTCACTTCGAGACCGTCGACGCCATGCGTGTACGCAATGGAAAGATTACGGAGCATTGGGGAGTCGCCAATCTGTTCTCGCTGTTGCAGCAATTGGGCGCGTGGCCCGTGGCTGGGAAAGCTTGAGCGCCCAAAGGATGCACCGTATGAGCAAGAGCCTACTTCTCGCCGCTGCCCTGATCGTCGTCAGCACCTTGGTCTTCGCGCAGCCGCGATCGACGGCGTCGTCCGCCGAAACGGCGAACGTCTCCGTGGCCAAGCAGTGGTATGAGGCATTCAACACGAAGAACACAGCCCTGATCGAGCAAATCATTGCTGACACCTGGACAGACATTCCGTCACCGCCTGGCACGCCACCGGGTCCGGTCGCGCTGAAGAAAACGCTGATCGCGCTGACAACATCGTTCCCGGACCTGCACTTGCAGATTGAGGACGTTATTGAGGCTGGAGACAAGGTTGTCGTCCGGTCGGTCATCACGGGGACCCAGCGCGAAGCGTTCTTTGGAATCCCTTCCAGGGGACGACGGATGTCCATCCAAGCGGTTGACATTCATGAGATCAAGGACGGCAAGATTCTTCGCACATGGCACACCGAAGACTGGATGACTGGTCTGCGTCAACTGGGAGCTATTGGCTCCTAAGCCATCGGCGGGCCGACTGGCTCGGAAGCTAGAACTTCACTGATTGGAAGACAGTATGAAAACCATGAAGGCCTTGCGCCTCAAGACTTTTGGCTCGCCCACGGTCCTATCACTTGAGGACGTTGGGATTCCGGATTTGAAGCCGGGACATGCGTTGGTGGAGATTCACGCATCGGCAATCAATCCGAGTGACGTCAAGAATGTCGCCGGGTTGTTCAAGGCAACTCTGCCCCAGACACCGGGGCGGGACTACTCCGGAGTGGTCATCGCTGGCAGTACCGCCTGGAAGGGCAAACATGTCTGGGGAAGCGGCGCCGGCTTCGGCATGGTTCGTGATGGTGCGCATGCCCAATTCCTATTGGTCGAGGAAACCTGGCTCTCGGAGAAGCCGTCTGGCCTCTCGATGGAGGAGGCCGCCGCGATCGGAGCTCCCTATGTGGCCGCGTGGGCGACGCTCGTCGACGCAGCCAATCTGCTTTCCGGCGAAACGCTGCTGATCACTGGCGCATCAGGTGCTGTGGGTCGTGCCGCCGCGCAGATTGCCAAATGGAAAGGGGCTCGAGTCATCGGGGCAGACATCGCGGGAGATGGCAACGGACTCGACGCGTTCATCAATGTGAACGAACAGGATCTTGCGGCGACGGTGAAGGCCGTGACGAACGGCAAGGGTGTCAACGTTGTGCTCGACACGGTGGCAGGTGCTCTCTTCCAAAGCGTCCTGAATTCCTTGGCGCTCGACGGCAGGCAGATCGCAATTAGCAGCGTCGGTACAAGGCGTGTCGAGTTCGACCTGATCGATTTCTACCGCAATCGCAACCGCTTGATCGGCGTGGACACATCCAAGCTAACCGGTATCGATATAGCCAAGATCATGAACGAATTGCGCGTGGGGTTTGAAGAAGGCCGCTTCCGCGCGCCTACGACGAGGTCCTGGCCGCTTGACCAGGCAATCGATGCCTACACGGCAGTGGAGCGAGGCGAAGCGGCCGTCAAACACCTTCTCACTCCGCGTGTGCAGTAGTCGGTCGCACTGGGCTTGCGCGTACGTCTATCCATGTCGAGCGACGAAGTGGCGCTGCTACAAGTCGCTTCCGCAATGCCTTGATCTTTAGTGGCGCCGGCTTACCGACGCCTTCCACTTGTCACTCAACAAAAATCGGATCTGAAAATGTCTACTGTTATTCGTGTTCATCAAGCGGGCGCGCCCTCCGTCCTTACTGCAGAGACCGAGGAAGTCGGCGCACCTGGCGCGGGTCAGGTGCGACTTCGCCAGGATGCAATCGGCGTCAACTTCGTCGATACACTGTTTCGCGACGGGAGCTTCAGGGTGCCGGTCCCCTTTGTCGCAGGTGTGGAAGGTGCGGGCGTTGTCGAAGCTATCGGGCGGGGCGTGACCCGAGTGGCCGTTGGCGATCGAGTTGGGTACTTCTTCGCCCCTGGCAGCTACGCCGAAGCGCGAATCATCGACGCCAGTGTCCTCATCAAGTTGCCTGACGACGTCTCCAACGAGAAGTCGGCCGCGTTTCTGACGAAGGGGTTGACGGCTTGGATGGCGGTTCGTGCCCTTTATCCGCTCAAGGCGAAGGACCGCGTGTTGGTCCAAGGTGCGTCCGGGGGCGTCGGATCTCTCGTGGCGCGGTGGGCAAAGTCGCTGGGCGCTACGGTCATCGGAACGGTTGGCACCTCAGCGAAGCTGGGTGCAGTAGAGCGCTATGTCGACCACGTCTTTCTAGCCGCCGATCCTGAACTGGGTGACAAAGTGAGAGCCATCGAGCCCCAAGGCGTCGACGTGGTTTTCGAGTTTGTCGGTCGAGCGAGCTTCGCCGCCTCGATGAAGGCGGTCCGCGACGGCGGTGCGATTGTGAACATTGGCGCCGCGTCCGGGCCACCGGAAATGGATCGGTCGAACATGACCGCGCGCGGCATTCGACTATTGGGTGGCAGCACTGCCCAACACGTCGCTGGGCCAACCGTGCAAATCGCCGCAACTGAACTCTTCTACGCGCTACGGAATGGGTCACTTGGTGAAATCGAGTTCACCCGCAACCCGCTTGTGAACGCAGCTAGGGTTCACGAGGACATCGCGAATCGCCGAAGCTCAGGTCCGCAGATTCTCGTACCCTAGCCACTCACCGTCGGCCGCGTCGCCAAGACCGACACTCGTCCGGACGAATGGACGGTGGCGAGGCCGGCTTCTCTCTCTTGGACGGATTGGACGTGTACCGGAGCGCTGCGCAGATCCACAGACGTCCAGTAGGCCGGCCGCCGCGGCTATCGGTCGCCTGGAGTATCAGTCATGCGCATGCATGAAGAACCTCTCCGGAACCGCGGCACCCCAGGGTCCGTTAGCGCTATCAATCGTGCCATTAACGATGCCGACAAAATCTGCGTTGACACGGTCGGTGTCCGTCCAGTGCTCGTACATGAAGTCCCAAGCGTCCATCCAGTAGTCGAAGATCTGCCCGCCGTACACGTGACGCCCAATGCCCCAAACATTCTCATATCCGTTGGCGCGGAGGTGTTCGTGACCCAGCATCAGGTCATCGATGTCGTGGATCTCGTACGCGACATGGTTGAGCCCCTTCTTGGGCCCAGCTTCTACCAACAGAACATGATGGTCAACGTACTCATCGCCACGGTCGACACGATTGAACGATAGTGCCAGATGGTTGTCCGGCGCGAGTACCTCATCGCTGCAGAGCAGTCCGAGCGTGTTGCGATACCACGCGACCATCGGTTCCGAGTCGCAGCTCATCAACACAGCGTGCCCGATGCGGAGAACCTTGGCCGCCCGCTTCGTGTGGCGAGAGAGGACGCCAGCTCTGCGCAAGCCCTCCTTCGCATCGTTGAGAGGAAGGCATTGATGGTCGATGACCTCTACGCTTTCGATTCCGTGGACGACCTCAACACGGTTCCCATCCGGATCGGTGAGCCATACGCGGTGACCGCCCCCTGCCTCCGTCATCGGCTCGACCTTTGACGCGCCCGGCGCCTTGCTGAGCGTATCGAGGTCCTCCTTCGACGCAACTGTGAACGCCAGAGAGAGGAACTTCGGGTTGCCAAGTTCTGCGACGTGCACGTGGTGAGCGGAGCCCGTTCCTCGCATATAGAGCGTCGTCGGTGTACGCTCGGAACGCATGAGCCCGAAGTCACTGAGGAACTTCTCCGCGAGGTCAAGGTCGGGAACGCGAACGCGGACATAGGCCATGTCCGTTACTTTGATGATGGGCATGCTCTCTACTCCAAGAAGGGCGTCATAAGCGACGCTGTTGACTATTGGGGGCGCTGTGCGGAAGGAACTGCGGGACCGGACCCGCAGGTCGCTTAGTCGTGTGCTCGGACAAGTTGACGCTGGTTGCCCAGCTGAGGAGAGATGATCTCCATGACGTCACCCGCCTTGAGAAAGAGGGGAGGCTTCATGCCGAGCCCAACGCCGGCCGGGGTGCCGGTGACGATCACGTCACCTGGCAGCAACGTCAGAACCTGTGACACGTGGGCTACGATTTGTCGGACGCTGAAGACCATCTTCGCGGTGGTCCCGTTCTGTCGCGTAACCCCATTCACATCAAGGCGAAGGTCTATCTTTTGGGGGTCTGGAATTTCGTCGGTTGTGACCAGGTAAGGTCCGATCGGACCAAACGTCGGCGCGCTTTTGCCCTTCACGAATTGACCCCCGCGCTTGGACTGCCAATCACGCTCGGAGACGTCGTTGGCGGCGCTGTAGCCTGCCACGTAGTCCAGCGCATGCTCTTCATCGACGTTGCTCGCTTCTGTGCCGATGAATACTGCGAGCTCCACTTCCCAGTCGGTCGCCTGAGTGTTGCGCGGGAGGATGACGTCGTCGTCCGGACCGCTCAGACTGGTCAGAGCCTTGTTGAACAGCATGGGCTCTGACGGAGTGGGCATGCCGGATTCTTCGACGTGGTCCTTGTAGTTCAGTCCGATGGCGAAGAACTGTCGAATACCCGCGACGGGTACGCCCAGGCGTGGCGCGCCCTCGACCAAGGGAAGCTTGCTTGTGTCGAGGGCTGCAAGGACCTTCAGGCCCTGAGGAGAAATGACGTCAGGCGTCAGATCCGTGATCGCAGGCCAGAGTGAGCGCAGCTTGCCACTAGAGTCGAGGAGGCCCGGGCGTTCCTGCCCGGCCGGTCCATATCTGAGCAGCTTCATGTCGTGTCCTTGGGTTTAAGTTGTGGAGCCTGCCTGGTCGCTCGTGGCGTGACGGCAGTGACGATTGGGAATTACTGCAGTGCCTTTGCCACCGCTCGGGAGGCCATCACGCTGACAAGGGCTGCCCGATACTCGGCGCCGGCGTGCATGTCTGAAACCATGTCATCCGCGGACAACTCCGCAGACGCTGCAGCGGCAGGACTGAACTTCGATTGCAACGCGCGTTCGATCTCCGTCGCGCGAAACACACAAGCCTTGGCCCCATTGACCGCGACTCGGACGTCGGCGCGGCTCTTGGAGACGAATGCGCCGACGATCGCGAAGCGCGAGGCGGGGTGACGCAGCTTTACGTAGCCAGCCCGCTCCACGATTGGAAAGCTCACCGAGACAATGAGTTCGCCGGGCTGCAAAGCCGTCTCGTAGAGCCCGAGAAAGAAGTCGTCTGCGGCGATCGTGCGCCGATCAGTCTTGATCGTCGCACCGAGGCCGAGCACGGCGGTCGGGTAACACGCGGCCGGGTCAGCATTCGCTAGCGAACCACCCAAGGTTCCCATGTTGCGGACCATCTGGTCAGCAATGTCGCCGGCGAGCTCGGCCAGTGCCGGGATTGCCCGGTGCACGTCACTCGATTCCGCAACCTCGGCGTGTCGAGCCATGGCACCAATGGTGACCGCGTCCGCACTGACGGAGATCTTGCGCAGCTCTGGGATGCCTGCCAAGTCAATGAGAGTGGACGCATTGGCGAGCCGAAGGCGCATAGCCTGAATCAGGCTCTGGCCTCCAGCCAGATACTTGGCGTCGCCCGTTGCCGCAGCAACTGACTCGCCGATAGTGGAGGGGCGTTGATAGTCGAAGTCGTACATGGCTGCTCCCGTGCTCAGGCAGCCGGTGCCTTGGCTGCCTGCTGGATGGACCGAACAATGTTCTCGTACCCCGTGCAGCGACAGATGTTTCCGTCGAGACCCTCACGAATCTGCTGTTCCGTCGGGTTCGGGTGATGCTTGAGAATCTGAATGCCGGACATGATCATGCCTGGAGTGCAGTAGCCGCACTGCAGTCCGTGACAGTCCTGAAACGCTTTCTGCATCGGGTGCAGCTGATCACCCGTCGAGATGCCCTCGATGGTTGTCACCGAACAGCCCTGCGCCTGCAGTGCAAGCATTGAACAAGACTTGACTGCGCGTCCATCGAGGTGAACGGTGCAGCATCCGCACTGCGCCGTGTCGCATCCGACGTGAGTGCCAGTCAGTCCGAGATGGTCCCTGATGAGTTGCACGAGCAGCGTGCGTCGGTCGACTTCGACACTCTTCTTCTGACCGTTGACAGTGATTGATATGGTGGTTGTGCTCATTGCAGACCTGCCTTCAAGGATTGAACTCGTGCGTCTCTAATGGCATCCGGCAAGCGTTCATCGTTTCCAAGCGCTACCCGACGAACCTCATCCGTATCGGTTGGCTGGTGTCCGACCACGGCGCGCGGTGCCGGCGAAGCGACGACGCGGTTGGCCAAGCGCCCGAGGCCGGTCACTTCTACTTCGATGAGATCGCCAACTTCCATCGGTCGCGAATTAGCCGGAGTGCCGGTGAGCACGACGTCACCGGGCATCAGCGTGATGTGGCGAGCGAGGTCTGCGATCAGGTAGTCGATGCCGAAAATCATCTCGGCGACGGTTCCCTCCTGCACGAGCATTCCATTGCGGTATGACCGAATCGTCGACTTTCGAATGTCGATGCCACTCACAAGACCGGGGCCGACAGGGCAGAAGCCGTCCTGGCCCTTGACGCGCAGCATTGACCCCGCATCCGTATCGCGCATGTCCTGGAGTCCGACGTCGTTTGAAACGGCAAATCCAAGGATGTGGTCCCAAACCTCTTCAGGGAGAACGTTGCGCGTTGGCTTTCCGATCACGGCCGCAATCTCTCCCTCGTAGTTGAGATAGAGAGAGCCTTCTGGCCGCACCAGCTCACCACCGTGCGAATTCAGTGCGGTCACGGGCTTCTGAAAATAGGTCGGCGTGCTCGGGACCTCTGACTTGCCTGAGAACTCGTACACACGACTGCGAAAGTTTGTGTGGACGCAAAGGATCTTGGTCGGGTTGCACGGAGGCAGATACCTCACCTGTGACTCGTCGACAACCCGTCCATCCGCAAGCTGAAGTCCGTCTTCGGTGGGCTCAGCCCAATAGCTGCTGCCCGCAATCAGCACCCTGCGAAGTTCTTTGCGCGGACCATGAAGAACGCTCATTGCTTGACTCCTGTCTTGGCGGTCTTTGTTGCCGTGCGGATGGCCGTCCAGATCTTTTCGCTGGTCGCTGGCATTTCAATTGTGGTGATGCCGAGCGGGGAGAGCGCGTCAAGAACCGCGTTGATCGCCGCCGGAATGGAACCGACCGTTCCAGCCTCGCCGGCACCTTTGGCGCCGATAGGATTCAGCTTCGTCGGCACGGTGTTGCTCTCGACGTGAATGGAGGGCATGTCGGTGGCGCGCGGCATCGCGTAGTCCATGAAGCTGCCTGACAAGAGCTGGCCCGAGTCGCGGTCGTACACGACTTGCTCCATGAGCGCCTGGCCTAGCCCTTGCGCAACGCCACCGTGAATCTGACCCTTCACCCCTGTGGGATTCACAACCGTCCCAACGTCGTCAACGACGAGGTAGTCGAGCACCTGTACCTTGCCTGTCAGAGGGTCGATCTCGAGCTCGCAGACGTGGCTGCCATTCGGCCATGTGTCGCTCGACGGCACAAACGTTGCGGTCTCATACAAGCCGCCTTCGAAGCCTGGTGGCAAACGCGGAGCAACAAACGCCGCCTTCGCAACTTCCTTCAGGGAAAGCCTTCGGTCGGTGCCTGCGACCACGAATTCTCCCTTGGCGAACTCGATGTCGCCTTTCGAGGCTTCGAGCAGGTGGGACGCGATGGCTTTCCCCTTCTCGATGATGCGGTCGGCTGCCTTCCAAAGGGCTGTACCGCCAATGACAGTTGAACGGGACCCGTTTGTTCCCATGCCGAACGCAACGCGATCGGTGTCCCCGTCGATGAACTGAACGTCTGACGGATTGAGCCCAAGTCGCTCATAGACGATTTGCTTGTACATCGTCTCGTGGCCTTGGCCTTGATTCTTGGTGCCCAGCAGTACCAATGCGCTTCCGCTCGGGGTGAAGCGAATTTCAGCGAACTCGTGTTGATTGGGCGATGCAGCGCGCTCGATCGCGTTTGCAATACCGATTCCGCGCAGCATCCCGCGCGATTTCGATTCAGCGCGGCGCTCCTCGAAGCTCGCGTACTTGGACGCCGTGAGCGCGTGTTCCAGCCCTTTGCCGAACTCTCCGCAGTCGTAGACGGCTCCGAACGGATTCTTGTAGGGCATGGCCTCGGGCTTGATGATGTTCAGCCGGCGAAGCTCGACGCGGTCGATGCCAATCTCGCGGGCCGCGTCGTCGAGCAGGCGCTCCATCACGTAGATCGACTCCGGCCTTCCCGCGCCACGGTACGGTGCAGTCGCGCTCGAGTTCGACATCGCGCAGGTCACGTGGACGTGAGCCGCTGGAATGGCATAGACACCAGACAGGGTGTGCACGTTGACGAATGTCGCCAGCAGGTTGCGGTCGGACGATATGTATGCGCCGACGTTGGCAACGGTACGGACTCGCAATCCGAGAATGCGGCCGCTTGCGTCCAAGGCAAGTTCGGCATCGCTGATGTTGTCGCGCCCGTGTTCGTCGGCGAGGATTGCCTCGCTACGCTCGCACGTCCATTTGACAGGGCGCCCGAGTTTGCGGGCTGCCCATGGCATTAGACGCTGCTCCGGGTACTGCCAACCCTTCGTGCCGAACCCGCCGCCGATGTCGTTGGCGATGACCCGAATACGATGCTCGGGAATCTTAAAGATGTTCTCAGCGAGGGCGTTGCGTACGCGGTGTGGGTACTGGACGTCCGCCCAGATCGTGTAGCGTTCATCGCCCTCGTCGTACATCGCGAGGACGCCTCGTGGCTGCATGTACTGTGCGTAGACGCGACTGATGACGTAGCGGCGCTTCACCACGTGGACTGCCGATGCGAATGCTGCCTCCGTATCGGCGGCGTTCCCTGCCTGGAAGACGTTCGACACGTTGTCGGGGTTTTCGTCCCAAACGAGCGGGGCTCCCGGCTCTAGGATCTGAGCCGTATCCGTGACGGAGGGCAGGGCGTCGTAGTCGATGTCGACGAGTTCCGCGGCGTCGCGCGCTTGCAGCAGGGTCTCCGCAACGATCAAGGCAACGGGGTCGCCCACATAGCGCACGCGACCTACGCTCAGCCCCAATTGGGGACGGGCGAAAACCGGCGATCCGTCGGGTCGCTTCCTCGGTAGCGTCACCTTCATCGTGCCGAGGCCGTCGTCCAGCAGGTCCTGTCCTGTGTAGACCGCGAGGACTCCGGGAGCACCCGATGCAGCCTTGATATCGATGGCACGAATCGCCGCATGAGCATACGGAGACCGAAGGACGAATGCGTGCGCCTGTCTTGGCTGATTCACGTCATCAACAAAGCAGCCCTTGCCGCGAAGCAGACGCGGATCCTCGAATCGCGAGACAGGTTGCCCGATTCCGAAATTTGTCATCGCTTTCACCTCGTTGCTCATCGTGTCACTCGCGAAAAGTTCTAGCCCAAGAGGACCTCGAAAGACCTGATCCACATACGTTTAGTTGGCGAATGCGAAAGGGCGTGGATAGAGGACGCCGCTGGCGTCATAGGTCTGCGCCATGCGAGTCTCCTGTCACGGGCGACGGACTGTCGATCCCGAGGTAGGCTTGCTGGATGTGCGGCTGCCCCAGCAAATCAGCTGGCAGTCCGGATCCGGCGACATGTCCGTGCTCGAGCACGCATGCGTAGTCCGCGATCTCCATCGATTTCTGGACGTTTTGCTCCACGAGCAGTACTGCGACGCCTTCGTCGCGAATGTCCCGAATGACTGAGAACATGTCGTTGACGATGGACGGTGCAAGCCCTAGCGACGGCTCGTCGAAGAGCATGAGGCGCGGGCACGCCATGAGCGCACGGCCAATGGCCACCATCTGTTGCTGGCCGCCCGACAATTGTCCAGCCAGCTGATTGCGCTTTTGCCGCAGCACCGGGAACCTGGTGTAGACGCTCTCCAGTGACCGATCGCGGCGCTGTCGAGCAGCGTCCCGATAGCAGCCGACGTCCAGGTTCTCCTCGACTGTCATCGTGGTGAACAGGCGGCGGCCTTCTGGAATCAGCGCGATGCCTCTTTCGCAGAACCCGTGTGGAGGCACGCCGACCAGGTCTTTCCCGTCAAAGAGCAATTGTCCGGATCGGTAGGGCAGCATTCCGGCGATGGCATTGATGAGCGTGCTCTTGCCGGCCCCGTTGGGGCCGATCACCGTCACGATCGAGCTCTGGGCGACGTCGATGGATACATCCCATACCGCTGTGGCATCACCGTAGCCAACGTGAAGGTTTCTGACTTCAAGCAGCATGGCCATGTCCGAAGTAAATGCCAATAACCCGTTCGTCTCGCATCACGTCCTCGGGTCGTCCCGACGTTAGAAGTGCTCCTTCATTCATGACGGCTACCCGATCGGAGAGCTGAACGACAGCCCTCATCAGATGCTCGACAAAGACGATGCTCGTTCCTTGATCCCGGATCTGGCGGACCAAGCGAATGGCGGTGTCGACTTCGGATGGGTTCAACCCGGACATCACCTCGTCGAGCAGCAACACTCGCGGTCGCGCTGCGAGCGCGCGGGCCAGTTCGAGAACCTTGCGCTCCCGCAGGTTCAACTCGACGGGCAACGCCTGCGCCCTGTGTGCCAGACCGCAGAACTCCAACCAGTGCATCGCCTCTTCGCCTGCCGAGCTTGCTCCACGCTCCGAGAACAGCGCACACATCTCGACGTTCTGTAGCGTGTTGAGGTGAGCGAACGGCCGGGGGATTTGGTACGTGCGCGCCACGCCGCGGCGCGCAGTCAGGTGTGCCGGCAGGCCGCTGATCGTCTGGCCTTCCAGCTTTACCGTGCCGCTGGTCAGGGACAGGTGACCAGTGATCATGTTGATGAGCGTCGTCTTGCCGCAGCCGTTCGGCCCGATCAGTCCGAGGATTTCGCCCTCGTAGACATCGAGCGTCGCGCCGCGAAGCGCCTGCAGGCCGCCGAAGGACTTGTGGACGTCTTCTACGCTCAGAACCACTCGCGGTGCTTCGGTCTTGCCGGGAAACGGGTGAACCACTGCGCCCGACGTCTTTGGGATGTCCCCGGTGCCAGAAGCGGTCGCATGAGCCTCTGGCTCTGGCTCTGACTTGGACGGGCTAGGCGCCTGCATCTTCCGCAGAGCCGCCAGACGGTTCCGCTTGAGCCACGTCGGCACGATGCCGTCTGGCAAGCACAAGACTGCGACGATCAACATGAGCGCAACGACCGCACGTCCAAGGATGCTCTGACCCGAGCTCGCAAACCCGAACAGCGCGAGGGTAATGAGGGTGGCTCCAACCGTCGGCCCGAACCAATGGCGCGCCCCTCCGAGGACGCTCATCAAGACGACGCTGAGTGGAACTGCGATGCCAAAGGTTTCCCCAACGGTCAAGAAACCAACGTAGATGGAATGCACCCCGCCGACGGCGCCCGCAATTCCCGACGACAGCGCGAACGCAATCATCTTGTATCGGAACGTCGGGACGCCTTTGACTTCGGCGACATCCTCATCGTCACTGATGGCGTACAAGCCCAGACCAAGACGAGAGTGGGATACGACCCAGGCGATGACCAATGTCCCGATGCACGTGGCGAGGCCGAGCAGATAGATGGAGCCGCTCTGCGATTCAACTATCTTGGGCACCGGCACTCCAGAGAGGTAGACACCCGGACCTCCATCGATAGGCGTATTGAGGATGACCGTGGCGAGAATGAATGTCACCGCCAGCGTCATCAACGCGAACAGTTCACCACGCAGTCGCGGAAGGCGAAACACCAGCGCGCCGATTCCACACCCTAGCAAGGCCGCGACGGCGGCAGCCGCGGGAATGGTGGCCAAGAAGGGCCAACCGAACTTCGTCGCAAGGGTTGCGCTCGTATACATGCCGGCGCCGAGAAATGCCGCATGCCCGAGACTGAAGTAGCCGGCGTACCCACTCAGGATTGACCAACTTGTTGCGAGCGAGATCCAATAAAAGAGGACGTAAAAGAACGAGTCGTAGAAGGCCGGAAGCCCAAGGAACGGCAGACATGCCAGCGCCAGGCCGGCCATCGCAATTCCGCCGACTGCGCGGCCGCGAGAGTTGTTCAGAGCCATTTGGGCTGCCACAGCAAGATGCCAATGAGGATGGAGAAGGACACGATGGGGGCCCAAGCAGGGCTGAGCACAGCCATGGCCAACCCCTCGCAAGCGCCGATGACCACGCCGGCGACGAGCGCGCCAATGGGATTTCCAAGGCGGCCAATGATCACGACCGCGAACACGACTCCCAGCCAGGACCAGATCTGTGAGGGGGCCAGCGTCGATATGAGCGCGATGAAGACCCCCGCTACACCTGCGTACGAGGCGCACAGTCCGGAGAGGACATAGGACTGCGACCGGTGGTTGATGCCGAAGGCTGCCGCCATCTCGTGGTCCTCTGCACTTGCCCTCAGTGCCTTCCCCACGTATGTCCGGGACAACCAGAGCCAGGTTCCTACGGCAAGGACCGACGCAGTCAGAAAGGCGGCGAGTTCGAGCGTAGGTACGAAGATCGAGCCGACCTTGAATGAGGACGAGCCGTAGGGCGTCTCGAAGCGTCGAAAGTCAGCGGTCCAGAGCCACTGAATCATCGACTCGATGAGCACAGCAACACCAAATGTGACCAGTAGAGACCCGAACTCGCCGACGTGGAATCGCTTGAAGAGCCAGTGCAAGCCGACCCCGAACGCGAAGAAGCAGGGCAGGATGACAAGGATCGAAACGGCAAGACTCTGGTGCAACACACTGCCGAACTGGTAGGTGACGTAGGCCCCAAGGAATGCGAGAGCAAAGTAGGCAATGTTGACGAGGCGCAACAAGCCCCAACTAAGACTCAAGCCGAGGCCGAGCAAGCCGTATAGGCCGCCGGCCAACAGGCCTGAGACAAGGGCTTGGCAGAGCAATGCAAAGCTTGGCATGGCGTCGGCTGTGGATTCGCAGTGAGTGTCTTCAGGAAGCGTTCAGCTTCGCGCCCGCAACATCGCGGGGCCAGACAACAACCCATTTGCCGTTTTGCACTTGCTTGACAAGCATGCGATCCGGGCCATGGTTGTAGGTACCGTTGAAGGTCAGTGGGCCGAAAACAGTGTCAACGGTGCTCTTCTTGAGCCACTGACCAAGGACCTTGTCGTCCAGGCTCTTGGTTGCTTCGACGGCGCTCGCCAGCAGATGGAAGCTGTTGTAGGTTCCTGTTCCCTGGCTGTCGAGTTGCGTGTACTGGACGCCAGCCTTGACAGCGCGCGCGCGGTACATCGGCGACAGCTTCGCTACGCCGACCCGATTGGAGAACGGGGGGTGATCCTCGAAGAAGCTATGGGAGAGCACATTCTTCGCTTCGGGTTGCGCAAGCAGGGGCCCGGGCGCTGGGTACAGATAGAAGTGAAGTTTCGGTGAGTACTCGAGCTTCTTGAGCGCCTCGAGGAGTTGGTTGCCTTCGAGGCCCAACGCCCCGACCCAGAGGAAGTCGGCGTTTGCATCCTTCACGCGCGCGGCGATCGACGCGAAGTCGCGGGTGCCGAACTCGTACTCAAGGTACAGAGGAACCTGCAGGCCACGCTGCTTGGCGACGTCCCGCATCCCCTCAGCCATGAACTGCGCAGATGGGAACTTGCTGGTGAGGACGGTCACGCTCTTGGGCGGAGTCGGGAGGCTTGCGACGCAGTCGAGAATCTTGGCCGGGTAGTCCTTTTCAGGGTAGGGGCCAAAGGGCGACGCAGGGAATTGCATGTCGTAGGAGCCGCCCAGCTTGGGGATGCCCATGCTGCTCTGGATGAACACCTTTCCATAGCGCTGGGCAACACCCATCGCGGCCAGGATCGAGTTCGTCCCATACGGCCCAATGACGAGGTCAACCTTATCGACGGTCAGCAGCTTCTCATAGAGGCTGCGGGTGACTTCGGGCTTCGACTGGTCGTCCAGGAGCACCCACTCGACCGGCCTTCCCAAGATCCCTGCGCCCTCATTGGCGATGTCGACGAACGACTCACCAGCGATTCTGTGGAGCGCTGCAGTCTGAGCGAGAGGGCCCGTCAAGGACAACGTACTGCCGATGCGAATCGGCTTGCCGGTCGGCGCTGCTTTCACGTTGGCCGCGCCTAGCCCAAGTGCCAAGCCGCCAGCGATTCCGCTTAGAAGATTGCGGCGCTTCGTATCGAGTGAGGGATGGGTCATCTTGTCTCCTTCGTTTGAGGTTCTGCTGGCCATTTGTGCGAGTTGCTTCGTGTTGAAGTTGCGCTATCGCGGCTCTGTTGACGAAGTATCGCGAGACTTCGAGCAGCTGTAAAGAACTTTTTGAAAAAGACTTAGAACTTTGATTGTTGTCTGAGTTTTTGAAGATGAGAGGCTTGTTTCTCATCTGAGAAACAGACGCACGGACCGCCGCCTTAGATGGCGGCAAGAACGGCCGCTTGCGGCTATATGTCTTGGCGGTTCGCGACGGAACGCCTGCGGCCCCTGTTGGCGAAGCGCGGGAGCGCCGGTGGCTCCTCGTGTCGCAAAGAGGCTTACGTGCGATGTCTATTGACCGGATTTCAGCGCGGCCCGCAACTCGGCTCCGAGATGCGGCTTGTCGGCAAACGGATCGGTGGGGTTGCGGCCCGAAACAACGTCTTCGAGACGCGTGCGAACGCTCCCCAGCGAGTTGGGATGGCTATACACATAGAAGCGGCGCTCGCTC
>Ga0307508_10002810_pt1 | contig 18086 bp, 25 predicted proteins | sample 9_EM_MG_FD_203089 | JGI IMG/M metagenome (GOLD analysis project Ga0307508, IMG submission 203089) | Populus trichocarpa ectomycorrhiza microbial communities from riparian zone in the Pacific Northwest, United States - 9_EM | ecosystem: Host-associated > Plants > Roots > Unclassified | place... | reverse complement strand
ACCTGCGGCTGGCAATACAGCTGCTGCAAGGACCGCAACAGCCGACTACCAAAAGCGACGAGCCTACGCAATATCGGCCATTCGTTTCTCCTGCACCGATGAAGCAGCCATTTACGTAAATGGACTGACGGATCCAAGGGAGATGTGGCAACTCCTGAAGGAAAGACTCGACCTGACGACTTCATACATCGGACGTACTGCTATTGTCGCACAGTTTCAGAATGCACGGCCTACTGTCGGAGAGAGTATTAGTGTCTACGTCGCTCGACTACAAGCATTTCAACTTCAACTTCAAGGCTCAACGGAAGAAATAACGGAACAAGCCCTAAGAACCCACGTCTACACTACTGCACCACCCGAATTCAAGACCGCTATTGGCTATCTCAAACGAACCGCTGGAATTACTATTCCAAATCTCATTACGGTACTTAAGGAGACCGAGGAAGAGAATAAGGTGGAAGCCACAATTGTCGACTCCAAATCGGGAACAGGCCTTTACGCTCGTGGTCGTGGAGGTCGTGGCGGTCGTGGAGGTCGAGGTGGACACGGTGGAAAAGGGACAAAGAATCGCAGCTGTACATACTGCAGCAAGGACAACCATACAACCGAAAACTGTTGGAAGCGCCAGAAAGAGTAAAACCAACAACAGCAAACACAGCCACGCAAACGTGCACGAGATGCCGGCGGTGATGATAGTGCTGTTATCTGCTATCATTGTGGTGAATCCGGTCATATGCGCAATGAATGCGAATTGAAGAAACGGGTGGAGCAAATCAGAAGAAACCACAACGGCAACGGCAAAGGAAAAGGACTGCTAGCTATTGAGGACATGTACGAAAACGAAGAATGACTTGCCAACTTGTATGCAATGACGACCAGCTTGGCCGATAGTCCAGTGGTTACCAGCAGCACATTACGTACCGGCCAGTTCGCGCTCGCCTCAGAGGTATTACCTTCGATGTGGATTATCGACTCAGGTGCCTCACATCACATGCATAACGGAAACAACTTCACTACCTACGAACGTCTTCCCAATCCGATCCGAATTCAATTGGGCAACAAAACCTGCGTCTTTGCAACTCATCACGGCTCTGTACGAGTGCAGGATCATCAAATCGATGCACTGCATACACCTTCGTTTCGTTATTCTCTATTGTCGGTTGTAGAACTTGATTCTCAAGGATACCATACAAAGTTTGGTAACGGCAAGTGTTCCATTCAAAATCCTCATTCCCATGTCGCGGTCATGACCGGAAGCCGAAACGGACAGTTATATCAAGTCGAACCGATCTATTCTCGTCATTCCGATCGATCGAATCCATTCGCACTTCTATCGACCGCCGAGTCCCACCTGTGGCACAAACGTTTGGCACACCTGAACCACGTATCAATAAAATCGCTAGTCGACGGCTACGTACCGACAGACATCTGCGAGGTCTGCATACTTGCAAAACACGAGCGGAAAATCATTCGAGTTCCAGTAGTACGGACAACAACACCGTTCGAGCTTGTGGCTACGCGCTCACGGAATTATGCCGTCACTGGTTCCCGGAGGTTGCACAGGGCTTGTCCAACCCCTCGATGTATCGGTAAACCGCCCCTTCAAAGATATTCTCAAGCAAGTTATCGACGACTCAGTTGATCTTGCTGAGAGGCAGACAACACCTGCAACCGGGAAAAAGGATTGGCAGTCAGCAGCGAGCAAGATGAGGGTTATGATGACAAAGTGCGTGGGTGACGCTTGGGAGATCTTTAACCGGAGGAACCACGATGTTGTTATCCGGAGTTTTCGATGTCTGGGCATTGCTCTTCCGATTGATGGTTCCTGCGACAACGAAATTTCAATCAAAGGGCTTGATACCACCATATTGGTGGAGGGGCTCAAGAATTGGGAGCGGACACCCACTATTGATAGCTCATCTGAGGGTACCAGCGACAATCCAGAAACTGACGCCAGCGGTGAACATGAATCTCTCACCATGTCGCTGAGTCCACTTGCTACAACCAACTCGCATACAGCAGCGGCTGGACCCTCGCACACCACTGTAGCAGCTGGACCAAAGATGGGCAAACTCTCGGCAGACTTGTTGGCCTCAGCAAGCGCGATCACAGCATATGGATGCACCCTTCCGGCGTCACCCAGTGCTAGTAGTGATGATGATGCACCAATAAAGACAGCTATAAGGGGGAACCGGCGTGGGCGCCCTAGAGGCCGTGGGCGAGGGTCACAAAGATCCAGAGATAAATCCGGTAATAATCCCCTATTCACTAGACCTCTACCTAATTACTAATATCCAACTCCTCATAGCTGCCCACTCTTCCTCAGCAGCCTCGACACGCATATCGGCAGGCATGGCGGACTCAGCAGGCGCGCTCTCAGCAAACTCGGTGGGCGCGGTCCCGGCAGGTGCGGTCCTGGCGGGCTCGACTTGCACAAGGAAGGGAGAACTTCCTGTCGAACCGGTAAGTTTAGCTCGAAGAAGTAAGAGACTGGAAGGAGTACGTAGGCAGTATGTAGTTGCAGAGTTGTTCCCTAGTATCAGTGATACTGAAGATGACGATGATGGTGTGGAATTCTGTTGGCGAGACGAGGCATGAGGCAGCATGTAGTTACAAGACAATATCACGGGGGTTTTTTGCGCTAGTGAATCTGATATTGACTAAGCGCCAAGCGCGCTGCGGTCGCGCCAAGACCGCCAAGAATGGCGCTAACCGCTTATGGGGGGAGGACTTTTATCCGGGATAATACGGTAGTACATTGGCCAATAACATCATTTCAGAACCTCGATCAGACTGATAAAATTCCTACGGGATTCCGTTACTCTCCAGAGTATTGACCACCTGAGTGACAACATTAGCGTGGATATGCATCGATCATAGGCGTTGATGAAGGAGCAGATGTTGTTGATGGAGACGTGGAAGGACCTGCCGACTCGGGTTGTTGTCATGTGACACTTGAGTAGTTGGGTGGCTGGTGGTGCTGATACCGGCAGACCCGAGATCACCTCCTTGCCGACGGGAGGTGCAGCCAGGCGGTGCCCGACTTCTTCTGCGCTACGGATGTACTGGGAAGACTGGTCGTGGCTAAGGAAGACACGGGGAGCGAGGTGCCGAAATGGGAGCGTAGGGAGAGCAGGGAGCGGGAAGAAGATAGGAGGGCGGATGCGGAGGAGCTGGGGGTCGTGGGGGTGGGGGGTTTGTTTATTCATTACTCGCATGCGACCTATCAGATCATGGCGAGGTTATATAGAGTCCGTTCCCTGTCCGCTGTCCGCGCAGTGGCGGCTCGTTGCAAGCTCCCCTTTTGCCCTCCGCCCAGGCTTGTCCCAAGAAGATGTGATGCGCACCAAGGAAGCTTACAAAAGAAAGGAAAACGAGCGTGAGAGACAAAGGAAAAGACGAAAGAAAGGCGTCCCCCCCCTACACCGTTCCCGCTCCCAGCTCCCCCAAGAACTCCAGCAACTCCGCCTCCGACACCTCGCTGACTGCATCCTCCTCAGCCAGCACCCGCCTTCCCACATCCGTGGTGGAGAGAAAGTCTAGTGCCGCCTGCCCACATCTCTCGTCCGCCAGGAGGTCCCTGATCTTCCACCGGTCTTTCCCCTTCGCCGTCTCCTTCCGTACCTCTGCCCACAGGATCTTCTGCTGGGCCTTCCACTCCGGACACACCTTGAAGAGGTGCTCGCGCGTCTGATTCGGGTACCGGCACCACCAACATTGCGTGGTGGGCCGATTCTTTGTCTAGTTGAAGTACTGCCCGCAGGCAGTGTCCTGTCTTGATTTGGTAGACCCATGAGGCGAGTCTCTTGGTGCTACCGGCCACCGCGCCATCGGGTTTTTGGCACTTTGGCATGCGGTACTTCGTCTTGGAGGTTCGGCCTACAGCCCACTCGCGTGCCTCCGCCCACTTCTTCTCCGAAATCTCGCGCTTGAGGTTGGCGAGGGATCGTGGGAGGGGCATCGCGCGCACTTCCGTTCGGCCCTCGTAGTCGTAGCTCAACCACTCTACCCCGCCGGTGTCTCGCTCCTTGGCCGCCATCTTCGCCCACTCATCGGCTTTCTCATTGCCGGTGACCCCTTTGCGGGCAGGGCAGGGCACCACCGGATCTCTATGGTGATGCCTGGCCGGGACCGTCCCAGCGCCGCAATGTGCTTCCGCGCCTGGATGGCGTACTGCCGCCCCGAGCCGGGTTCGTCCGATGCCATCCGCCCGATGGCTGCCTGCGCGTCCGAGAAGATAGTGTCCCGTTCTGGAGTCGGGCTCATCTGCGAGGCCGACTCCAGAGCACGGGCGAGAGCGGCTCACTCCGCGTCGTAGGCCTCCTGGTTGTAGCCCATGAGGGGTTTGATGCCCTTCCAGGTTAGGCCGTTCTTCCATACCGCCGCGTAGCCAGCGGCGCCGCTGTCCAATCGTGACCCGTCCGTGAACATGGTGAGTCCCGGCCGGGCTTTCTCCGCTTCCACCTTTGCTTCCTCTTCCTCTTCCTGCAGCAGCACCGCGTCGAATGTCTCGGGTTCCTCCAACAACACTGTTCTCTCCGTGCTTCCAGTGTAGGCAAGGGAATTCGTGAGTCGCCGACCAAGCTCTGTCGGTGCCCCCACAGTCGCCCGTGCCTGGTCTCCCTGCGGCAGGCTCAGTAACCGTAGCCCGAACCGTCGCTGCCGGTTTTCCAACTGTGTCGCTGCTGCTCGGAGGCCCGACTCCATTGAGAGAGCCCCCAGGTTGGTTGTCCGGAAGAAGCCCGTGCGGGTCGGGGGGGGTTGGGCGGCCGCTTTTCCTTCTCACCCCCTCCTTCATGACATCTGCGGGAGTGAGCTAGGAGGTGGGCCCATGTTTCCTTTGTTCTTTCGTTGGCGCAGACTCTTTTCCTCTGTGATTTCTTTGGTGCGCACCCACCTCCAGGGACAGGCCTGGGCGGAGGGCAAAGGGAAGCTTGCGGCGAGCCGCCACGCGCGGACTGCGGACGGGAAAAGGACTGTACATATTTTCGCCATGATCTACCTAGATCGCATGCGAATAACGATTGAGTAGGAGAGGAGAGTAGTTGGATAGCTCGTCGCGGCGCTACAGTTTCTACCAAGTTGACACCCAATTTTCTAACAACCGCCGCCCCATTTTCTAGATAAGTCGCAGGCGATTAACGAATGGACGAAAAAAACGATAGTGAATAGCGCGGAGGGATCTTGTAATCAGTGACGATCTACCAAGGTCGAATGCTAAGATGATGAAACAAAAAAAAACACCCTGAAAAGCACTCAGACACAGAAGCATGCTACACGACGTGGCCTCCCGTGCCTTAACGCACTGGCCATGGCTTACTGCCTGCCCTCCTGGCGTCCCCGCATACACTCCTCCTGCGCCGTAGCTACCTCTCAGCTCTGATGCGTAAACACGACCACTGCGTCCTCGTCCGGCGTCTGCTGCAGCCACACACCAAGGGTGTACGACATCGTCCTCGCCGCTGCGGGGAGAGTAGCTTGGTCTGGCCCTGGCGGACGTCAGAGGATGGGCCGCCGGAGAGTGGGTGAAACTTACCGATATGGGCGGGCGCGGGTGCGGGCGAGAGGGTGGTAGTAGTGGAGGCGGGAGCGACCCGCCCTGGCCCTGGTGGGCGTCAGTGGGTGTGGCGGGGGAATGCGAGGCTTACCGTTGTGAGCGGGCGGCGAGGAGCGGGTGGGAGCGGTGGAGATGTGCTGCGAAACCATAGTTGTGCCGGGGACTGGTGAGATGAAAGGATGGGACGGCGGAGGGATGGGATGGAAGGACGGGGTCGAAACTGTATTTGTATAACGGGGAGTTGTTTGTTGCTTTTTTCTAGCTGATCGTGGCCGTTTTCCCACCCCACCCCAGGTGGCCGTTGTCATTTTTTGCTAAAGACGGACGTCGTAGTCTACCTACATTCATTTTTTTTGCTTTTTTTTGACCCCGGCGTGGCGAACATTCGTAATTTTTGCTTTTTTGACGCGGGACCCTGCTGTTACTATCTCGTCGCCCCTCTTCAACCGGCCCCCCGCCGTCCGTCATAGTGATGAAGATACATTCATTGGTTTTTGCTTTTTTTCGAACTTGATTTGGTTATTTGATATAAACTTTTTTTTTTGCTTTTTTGTCATCGGAGTTGATTCGTTTTTATTTTGCTTTTTTGACGCCGGACCGTCGTATGATCGTTGATTCCTTTATTTTGCGGGCTAACTGGACTTATCGAGACCCCTGGACTGACTGCACCGCCTATCGGCCAGGAGGTCCCAGATTTTCCACCGTCTCTTCCACATCCCGGTCTCCTTCCACACCTGTGCCGACAGGACCTTTTGTTGGGCCTTCCATTCCGGACACACCTTGAAGAGGTGCTCCCGAGTCTGAACCTGGTATTGGCACCACCGGCGCCGTGGGGTGGGTTGACTTTTCGTCCAGTGGAGGCACCGCGCAGAAATGCAATGCCCCGTGTTGATCTGGCTCTTGGTGCTCCTAGCGGCCATGCCGTCCGTCCTCTGGCTTTTCGGCATCTCCCGGAGCTGAAGGACTTGAGGAAAGTTTTGGGGAAAGCTTCCGGAAGCAGAGTGTCAAGGCAAATTTCTTCCAGACGCAAAGTGTCAAGGCAAATGTCCTCCGGACGATGGATGCCACGGCATCTGCCTTCCGGTATTTCGTCTTAGAGGCCCGGCCACCAGCCCACTGGTGCGCCTCTGTGATGGCGGTCCCTCGTACATAGTCGTTTTCTTGGCTTTTTTCTGTGGTGAACTACAACCCACATGAACCTATCTAGCCTATGGCGGAGCGATTTTTGAACCAGGCTCCTGTCCGCTTTCCGAGCGGTGGCGGCACGTTGCAAGCACCTTTGCCCTCCGCCCATGCCTGTCTTAAGAAGGTATGATTTGCACCAAGGAATTTACAAAGGAAATGTAGCCGACTACAGGAAGAACAAAGGAAATCGTATCCCGCCCCCTTATCCTCATCTGCGGATGCCATGAAAGAGGGTGTGGGTAGGGACAGCGGTAGCTCCTCCCCGGCACCAATTCCCCCTCTCCTCCTCCTCCCGCTCCATCCTCTCCAGGAGCTCCCATTCCGACACCTTGCTCCCCCCCCATCCCCGAGCTATCTCCGCGCGATGCCGACGGATCGATGCGTGCGCTTCGTGGGGCAAAGCGGAAGCGGCCGGAAGCAAGGACCGTGTGCGCAACCCGCATGTATCTACTTGAGTCCGAGCCGTCTCGGGTGGCAGTCACCCCGCTTGGGCGCCGGCAACGCCGTCCATCGCCCCGTCGATCTCCTGGGCGCCCGCCATCGGTCTGCCGCACCTTCCGCCAAATATACCCTGCTGCTGTGTTGCCTCCACGCGAACGGCGCCGGGTTCCGCCGCCGGTCTGTCCGGTCGTGGCAGTTAGCCGAGAACGACACGATGCTGCGGCAAAATCGGCAGCCCAAAGTCGCGCCGATCGGCCCGCTGGGAGATAGCCGACGGATGGTTGCATCCGGACCCGGCACTGCCCCGCAAGGCTACCGACATTTCCCTCGGGATCCCCTCGTGCCTTCCCCAGCGGCAATCGCCCGGCTGCCGTGTCACACTTCGCGAGTTGTTGAGGGTGACCCACCCACCCATGCACACGAGCTGCTGCCTGGCGCGAAACCCGGCTAAATACAGCAGCCCCATCCAGATACGTACCTGGTAAGTGGGAGGATGTATGTCGGGCGCGTGCGTTCGTTGGGCTCTCCAACGCTTGCAGCGCAGGCCTCGCCATGACGCAGTCAATATCCGCCCCGGGGGGGGGGGGGCTGCTCCGTCCAGCTGTGCTGTTTTTTTTTGTTTATTCATTACTCGCATGCGACCTAGCTAGATCATGGCGAGGGTATGCACAGTCCGGTTCCTGTCCGCAGTCTGCGCTCGGCGGCTCGTTGGAAGCTACCCTTTTGCCCTCCGCCCAGGCCTTTCCCAAAAAAGAAAGAAAGAGAGAAAGCGTCCCAAAGCACGTTACAAAGGAAAGAACCAAGGAAAAACAAAGAAAAAAGGTGCGATCCGTCCCCTACTCCTTGCCTGCCGATGCCGTGAGCAAGGGCGTGGGGAGGAGCAGCAGAAGCTCCTCGCCCAGCCCGTCCTCAGCACCAAGCGTCTCCGCCTCCCCCCAGCCTTCTTCTTCCTGTTCCCGGCGCTCCCGCAGCTCCCACTCCACGCCTCACTCCCTGCGTTCCCTTCATCCTGGGTGGCACCAGCCTTCCCACATCCGTGGTGGGCGCAGCAGCTACATAGAATAAATGTACCTATCGGACAGGGATACATAGTGTGCTGCTGCCAAGCTCGCCGCGCGTGTCAGCCGGCGGGATGTGCAGAAGCGATGGTTATCTATTCTAGGACTACATAACGCCACTGCTCTATCTATCTACTCTGCAGACGAGAATCCGCGGGACCAGGGTGTTGCAGTCGGGGTGTTTCTTCTGACCGAATTAAGAAAACTGCTCAGCCACAGCAACGTGAATTACAATCATCTTGGTATCGACCAAACCTCTTGGCTCCGATGAAAGAACGCCTGTTCGGAAGCAAATATCGCGCTCGGAAACAAAAGTCGCCAGCTATGATTCCTATATATATATATACAGTGAAAATAGTTAAAATATGTTTGTGCCGAGGATTTTGTGCCGAGGTTGTTTCCCACCGAGAACGTTTGTTTGGTGGAAGACAATATATCTCAAGCCGGTAATGGTTTGTTTGGTGGGAGACAATATATCTCAAGCCGATAATGGTTTGTTTGGTGGGATATGTTTCACGCGGAGAGCGTTGATGTGTTTTGCTGTATCTAAGCAAGTACCCCTTCATTTTCAAATTATCACGGCCAATATCCTCACGGGCTTTTTCTTTATTATTCAATTTTATTAATAAATACATAATTAATGTGTGGCTGTGGCGCACGTTCCGAAAGAGGCATTAGTGCTGCAACACCCCAGGCGCTCCCCCCAGAGACTGACGCGCGCAAGTCTTTTTGGTGTGGGGTTGCAGGTAGGAGAAGGTGGAAAGTATCTATCCATTACAGGGCCGCAGAGGTCGCGCCTGACGGGGCAGGGGGGGAGGCGCTGATTCGTTGGATGATTCAAGGCTGGGAACAGACTTCGACCGCAAGGAACAGGAAGCTGCTAACTCCCCGTCATGCGTGACAACGTAGGTTTCCGCGGTCTTCGGACAACCAAAAAAGAAAAGAAAGAAGCTCCCACACCCCTAACCCGTTACATACATACGCAGGACCAACGCCACGGGCCCGACACCTTCCTTCCATCTTCCGTGCACTCCCGCTCGACATGTTTTTTTTCTCCACACACCACTGTTTGTCGCAACCCGTCCCCCCACTCTGCACTCTGCGCGAAGGAATAACGTACATAGCAGGCAGGACAGAGAAAGGAAAAAAAAAGAAAGTTGTCAGCGGGCTGCAACCGAGCAGCCCAGTGCAGGGATTCCTTGGCAGCATGATATCTATTCGATATCGGCCTGTTGTATGAACGGCGCATTGAATCTCCAAATTCAAGATGCTCGCATGCACTCGTGTACAGACACGGTCGGGTAGCTCATAGCACTCGGTGCACCAGATGGCAGACAAGGAAACGGCAGCATTCGGTTGGTTCTTGGCAATTTCTGCGAAACAAATGGCTCCAAACGGAAATGTTGCGGGCCGGCACATAACAATTTAAGGAGGTGTTTTCTTTTTTTTCCTCTAGAATACTTTTCCCATGCGCTAACTGCAGGGGTCGACGTCCGATACTGACTGCACAAGGCCCAACTTGAATTGGGCCATTTTGTCGAGGAACACCGGTTCCGATTGGCTCCAGTGCCTCGGGTGCTGCCAACCCACCTCGGGGATCCTGCAGGAGTGGGGGAGAGAGAAGGGGTGGACGGGCGCTGGAGTGGTCATGTGGACGGTGGACGGTGGACGGTGGCTGGTGACTGGTGGAGGCTGGGGATATGGTCCTTCTCCAGCTCGCGGCGGATGCGTTGGGTGTTTGTGGAACCCGGGGGGCGTTTCGTTTGGGAGGGGGAGTCATGGTGCCGTTCGACGCTGCCACTACGTATACACATGCAGCCATCAGACAGGGATAGGGTCGCTGAGCGTATTTCATAGCGAGTGATCTGTCGTGTTCGAGTTGGAGTTCAGACCTAGGTTGCACAAAAAATGACACCCAACATTCGGCTGCGCTGATTAGGTACGATATCTGGGTTGCCTTTCCGGCGCCATGCGTGATAACGTAGAGCACAAATATGCATGACCTTCGGACATCCAAAAAAGAAAAAAGAAAAAGAAAAAGAAAATAGAAAAAGAAGGAGGGGAAAGCCCCACACCCCTGGCCCCGTACATAGATACGCAGAACCAACGCCACGGGCCCGACTCCTTCCTTGCATCTACCGTACACTCCACTCCGCTCTACGTGTTTTTGCAACCCATTCCCCACTTTGCACTCTGCACGAACGGATAACATACACTACCTAGGCAAAAGTGTTCGTGATTTCACAGAGCTTGGACCATGTTTCAGCCACCGGTCGACGGTCCTCGACCCGCCGAGCCTCCAACGTGTATTAAAGTAGATGCACATGTAAAAAGAGAGAAAGAGAATGAGAGAAGAGTAAGAAAGTCTCAGTAGATGAATTGATAGCGAGTGTACCACCCCTTTGCTTCAATGACGGTCTGCACTAGGTCAGGCATAGGCCTCCACTGAGCCTCAAACTGCGGGAGGAGGAGGGGGAGGGGAAGGGAGCGAGGCTTTAGTCTTCCGTCATGGCTCATTCGCTCCGGTGAATCAGCGAAACGTCTGGCGGGTTGACGTATATATTGGCCACTCACCGGGGCGAACCGCTGGTACCGCCAGCACGAAGCCATCCTATAATATTGCCACGATCCATAGGGTCGCATGCGAATCATCATCGCAATGGACAGTCCCCCATCGAGCTAACCAGCTGCTCGCAGCCGCGCAAGCACAGCTGTGCTCAGTGCCTCGCCCCGCCACTGCCTCGGAAGCGTGCACGTCCAAAAGCGCCGCCGCAACGCCTGAGTAGAGGCATCGACTCTCCTCACACGCAGGTGCTGCGGCTTGACTGTCTGTATCGGTGCGGAAAACAGGCCACAGTAGCGTTTGAAGCGGCGCTGGACGGAATTGGATCCACATCCGAATGCCAATCATCACGGCATACGTGCGGGAGGAGGGCTGTGGTGAGACACAGCGTTGGCCTCGCAATACCTCTCTCATAGATAGGTGTTCGATCCCCATCGAGCGGAGGGCGGCATCCTCGATGCCATGGGGGCTGGTCTGGATGCCCACCTCCATGTGCGCAGTTCCATCTCTCATCCCTCGTCCTCGAATGATCCCGTCGCCAAGAGTATGGTTGGATTCCTCCAGGGGAAGCAATTCCGCAGGGCGCCTGATCGAGCGTCGGTGAAGAAGACGATGTCACCCAAGACTCGCGTGCAATGGAGCCGCCTCGAGATTGCATGTCGTTGGAACCCGCGAGGCGAGGCCTTCTTCCCTTGTCGACTGGTTCGTCCGCGCACGTGTAAGGCGGGCTAAAAAGCTAGTCCACAGGTTGTGGTCACTATTTGGATCTGAACCAGTTCAGGAATCGTTCCGCTGCCACGTCGGAGTGAGGCTCCAACGATCCCTGCTACTCGCATTAGTTATAGTTTCGCCAAGACGCTAAGCGCGTGTCGTGTTACTACACTCTGATTCCAGCATCGCGAACTTTACTTCGACTTCATTTCTACCCCTCTTGAAATGTCGTTTCGCAACTGCTACACATGCGGCCGCCTCGGTCATCTGGCTCGCCACTGCACCGCTTCCCCTCCACCAGCATCACTGCCTATGGAGGAAGAGGATAGTTCCGACGTCGGAAGCGATGACAACATCGCCTCGCAGACTGTAGTGCAAAACCTCTAACTGCTCACAACAACGCTTCAGTCCTACTTCCGCTCCGAGATTGCGATCGTATGCGACGGCATCGGGAAGTAGTCAGCAGCCGTCAAAATCCTTTTGTCGGCGGCAAAAGAGACAGCACGCGAGATGAAGGACCTCAAGGTCCTTATGACTACGATGAGTGAGCGAATCGATAGGCTCACAGAGGAGAACTGGGCACTCGGGAAGCAAACGCCAGTGCCAGCTGCACAGCCGCTGCCGCCTCCTTCATCGATACCACCTCCGCGGCCAAAGCGGAAGTGGACGGGGCCTCAAACCCCGCACCAGCCGGCGAAGCAACTGAGGGATACCTCCCCCACACCGAGTCTCATGCGCTCGGAGCATGCGGATGTGGAAACAGACCCCGCGCAACCCCCGCCATCAACATCTGCCACGGCCGCAGGGCCCGCACCTCGCCATGGCGACACGGATGAGGGATGGAAGAAGGTTGAGAGGAAGCGCAACGGGAAAGGAGAGAAGAGAGGGGCAGGATTTGGGAGAGAGGGGGGCACCCCGTCCTGGGCTGATAAAGCTCGGGGCAGGGGCGGCGTCGCTGTGACCGTCTTCGTCGGCGGGAACAGGGACGCTAGGCCGCAAAAGGCACGCAAACCCAAAAAAGGGTCGGAGCCGAGCACTCGGACTGAGAGACAGAGGAGAGGTGGGGGGGGGGGGGGGGGGGGGGGGGCGGGCGTGTCAGCCCGTAGAGAGTGGAGGCTAGAGCCGAGGAGTTGGGGGCAGAGGCTGAAGAACTACCGCTGTTCCTCCCCACCCCTTCCTTCATGGTTTCCGCAGGAAAGAGGGAGGACTAGGCGGAGATCCTCCAACGATTTCTTTTGTCTTTCCTTTGTCATTTCTTTGGTTTTCTATATCTTCTCGGGAAAGGCCTGGGCGGAGGGCAAAGGGCAACTTGCAACGTGCCGCCACCGCGCGGACAGCGGACGGGAAAAACGGATAAAATGTACGCCGTCATAGTCTAGATAGGCTGAATGAGAGTATGATTAAACAAAAAAAAATTCGGAGTGAGGCTCGCGAGCGAGCGAACGAACATCTAAGAATTTCGTCAATCGCTTGTCACTAGGGTCGATCTGTTTCGAAACTCGTATGTTCTGTAGTTATAGTGAACAAGGCCAAGACAGCTGAGGGCGGAATCTTCTCCCAGCAGCGATGAAGAACCTCGGCCAGCTTCTTCTTCACCTTCTCGGGGTCGGCTGGGTTGCCAATGTCGCGGTAATCTGCGAGAAGTTGTCGCTTGAGTAGGGCCCAGGAATGCTCGATTGGATTAAGGTCTGGGGAGTACGCAGGTGCCAGGATGGCTTTCGCAGTGTGGATTTTTGCATTGTCCTGTTGAAAGAGAGGACTACCGAGGGCAGAGCATACGTCCTCAAGGACAACAAGCGGACTGCGCTTCTTGCCCTAGAAACAACCCCATACCATCGACTTCACCTGTCGACGCCTTTTAGGACGGACATAGTCTACAATTCACTTCTCTGGAGGGGTGCGGAAAACCCACATCTGTCGCCCTGCCAGTTCCTTCTCCACTACACTCGTCACTATAGATTACCCGTTGAAAGTCCTCAGCAGTCCAATCCTTGTGTGCCAATGCCCATTGGAGCCGTGCCTTCGCGTGTTCTGGCTTTAGCATTGGTCGCGTCCTTGTTAGCCACTTCCTGATGTTGTGCTGATGGAGAAGACGACCAAGAGTGTCTATGGAAAATATGGGGGGCATAGATCTGGCGGATTTGCTCGCGTATATGCTGCCGGTTATTCCAGACTCCTCGCAGGATAGCTCGTTTAACGCGTCGGGTAAGTGGTGGAAATGCTTCTCACCGCTTGACGTACGGCGTTGCACTGCCTAGAGTGAGCAGGGCGCCGACCGGGAGAGCGGGGTAAGCAGCACAATCGGGATAAGCGTGGCGGCAGCGATACTTTGTACACTGTTTTGTTTTCTCTCTTCTTTTTCTTCTCTTCAGAAATAATAATCATCGTTCTCAAAAGTCGCACACCACTCTCGCTGCTCCTACGTGACAACCAACCAATTGCTCCAATTCCCTTTGCTCATCAAGCCTTCTATATCTCTCTTCCTCGCCGCTACATTTCTTCAGCGTTTCAACGATGAAGAAGCCTGCTCGCCTTCCGCAGAATCCATAGCCAATTGTTTAGTAAGAACTTCAGAATGTGGGAGATTATTAGTATTACCGCGCTTACGGTATCGTTGGAGGAAGCTCTTGATAGTTGACCGGGGGCGACTGAGAATGAGGGAGGCTGTAGAGATTGTGCCGTCGACAACGAAGAAAGCGATGGTCATACCGTTCTCAACATTGCTCAATTCTCTTCGCTTTCCATGGATTTTTTTTGTACTTGCGAATCTCTAACATGCGAGCCTTCAGTTTCCATCGAGATTCTTTGGAGTATGTTTCACGGCGGATGGCATGGTGTTTGTTGTGGTGGGGAGAGGTCGTGTCGCTCGAGGAGGAAGTACGACCCCGGGCTGAAAAATGGTCCGAGCTCTGAGACATCACGAACACTTTTGCGTAGGTACTAGTAGGTAGAATAGAGAAAGGAAAAACAAAGTGGCCAGCGGCCTGCAACCGAGCAGGCAGAACAGACAAAGGAATAGCATACATACACAGCAGGCAGAACAGAGAAAGGAAAAACAAAATAGCCAGCGGCCTGCAACCGAGCAGCGCAGTTCACGGGCTCCTTGGCAGCATGATATCTGTTCGTTATCGGCCTGTTGTATGAACCGCGCATTGAATCTCCAAATCCAAGGTGCTCGCATGCACTCGTGTACAGACACGGCCGGGTAGCTCATAGCACTCGGTGCCCCAGATGGCCGACACAGTATTCTCCATAGTCCGGTCCGGACGGGATATTGGCAGTCTCGTCCAATCCTCAGGAAGGACCGCACTGGGATAATCCGCCCAGTCCGAGATGTATGGAGGACGGTATTGAGGTAGCCCGCCCAGTCTGTGATGTGGGGAGGACGGGGTCCGTCCTCGCCCACGCTATGCGACGGACAGCAGTAGTATTGTTATGTCATATGTCACGCAATTGCACTCGGTGAATGAAAATTTCCCTAAATCTTACTCTGGCGAAGGCTTGCACCCCGACCACAACCAGTTGCTGCAGCTTCTGCCAAACTCCCGCTAGAAATGGTGGTCTCGTTGATGAGATAACTCGGATCTCTTCGGATCCCGGAAATATCACCATTTGCGGCGCCTTGGCAGTTGACCGCCGTCGGTCCCAGTCCACAGGTTGGACGGACGGTGTAAATTGTATTTAGTCCGAGGGCTAGGACGGACGGACTGAGTAGTCCGTCCGTCCCGTCCTAGCTATGAACAGACGGGAGATAAGCAGTCCACTCTCGTCCGAGGGCCCAGGACGGACGGACTGGACTATGGAGGACACTGGGCCGACAAGGAAACGGCAACATTCGGTTGGTTCTTGGCGATTTCTGCAAAAAAACAAAGGAGATGTTGTGCGGCCGACACATATAACAATTTAAGGAGGTGTTTTCTTTTTTCCTTAAGAATGCTTTCCCCACGCTCTTAACTACTGGTCGACGTCCGGATGCTGACCGCAGTCAAGGCTTGGCTTGCATTGAACGGACGTTGTCAAAATACACCGCACATAGTGGCGTCGACCGGCTCCAATGCCTCGGGCGTTGCTAAGCCGCCTCGGGGATCCTGCGGGAGCGAGATGAGAAAGAAGGGGCGGACAAGAGTGGCCATGTGGACGGACGGTGGACGGTGGCAGGTGAATAGCAGAGGCTGGGAATATGGCCCCTCGACCCTTCCTTCCAGCTCGCGGCGGATGCGTTGGGTGTCCGTAGAACAAAGGGAGCGTTTCCCCCCGGGGGAGGGGGGAGTCCTCGCGCCGTTTGACGGCACTGCCGCTAGGTGAGCGGTGTCCTTCTTATTGCCTGCGGAACTGGCGTGGGTGAGCTACTGCATGCGCACCGCGTCCTCCTCAGCCGGAACCAGTCTTCCCACACCCATAGTGGAGAGGAAGTCTAGTACCGCCAGGCTGCATCTCCCATCGGCAAAGAGGGCCCGCGCCGTGAATTGCCTCTTCCCCCTTCCCGTCTTCTTCCGCATCTCTGCCCACAGGATCTTCTGCTGGGCTTTTCACTCGGGGCACACCTTGAGGAGGTGATCCCTCGTCAGCTCCCGGCACCGGCACAACCAGCACTGAGGGGTAGGCCGGCTCTTCGTCCAGTGGAGATACTGCCTAGGAAACCAGTGCCCCATCTTCGCCTGGTGGAACCGTGAGGCAAGCCTTTTGGCGCTCCCAGCCACCGTACCGTCTGGCCTCAGGGGTCTCAACAGTCCGGCCGGGCCAGTCCTGGGATTGGCCTGGACTGGTCTGCGAGCAGCAGTCTACGCTAATCCACGGCCCGCGGGCCCACGGGCTTTTTTGGAGCCGGCCTGGTCTGGACTGGATCGGCCGTGTTGCAATATCTCACTCGTTCTGCCTTGTCATGTGTAGAAGCACGTCACCTACGTGTATTCAGACTGACTGTATATAATATCGTCATGATCTAATAGGGTCGCACACGATTAATGAATCATCATCATCATCAACGTGTATTCAGACTTTTCACTTTTTCAGCCTTTCTCTCTTAGACAAGACAAAGCACACAACACTTCATCGTTCCATAAAACCTCCATCATAATCTTGAGCCCGGATCAGCGCTATATTCCTATCGTCTATATCTCCATTTGATTCATCAATTATCGTCCTCGCTTTCGGTCAGAAAAATTTCGTTATCGCTATCGTCGATTTACCTACCCCGCATTTTCGCAACGTCACCAAGAATATCTTCCAACAGTGGCCAGTCATCGAAGACCTACTATACGTCGAAGTGTGGAGCCATCAAGAAGCTAGATGGCACCAACTTCATTGAATGGAAGGGTGACATTTCCGTGATCCTCGGCGTCATGAATGCCCTACAGATCTTATGCGAAGCGCCGAGTACTTGCCACCACTGCGATCAAATTCTCATGTACGTACGTAAGTGGTTGCCATCAGCATTCACAATAAAACCGATTCAACCACGATATATGACACCCCACAATTTTTTAATGCTACCTCATCGTTCCTCTGTCGCGTTGCAATAGCTACAAAGTTTCAACGCGCTCGTCCTGGAAGGGGTGGAGCAATGGGCATATACATTGCACGACTTCAAGCTTATTATGCCGAACTTCGGGGTACCTCGTAGGAGATATCCGACACCGCTCTCTCCCACGCACTGGAATCAGCTTCGAGGAGAAACATGACCCGAGAACGGGTCACGATCTTGACGGATGCACAAGCGGCCATCAGACGGATGGCGTCGGACTAACATGACCCGGGACAGCAGTACACTCTCCAGGTCGGAAGCACATCGCCGCACTGCGCAGGGCCAGGCCGGGTATCACCATCGAGATCCGGTGGCGCCCAGCGCACAAGGGGATTGCCGACAATGAGAAGGCCGGCAAGTGGGCTAAGATTGTAACGGAGGAGCCAGAAACCTGCGGGGTGGGGGGTGGAATGGCTGAACTATTCCGATCGCACGGAAGTGCGGGCGATGCCCCTCCCACGATCCCTCGCGAACCTCGAGTAGGAGATCTCCGAGAAGAAGTGGGTGGAGGCGCGCCAGTGGGCTGGAGGCCGGACCTCCAAGACGAAGTACCGTATGCCGAAATGCTAGTGCCTGGAAGGCGCGGTAGCTGGGAGCACCAAGAGGCTAGCCTCGAGGATCTGCCAGCTCAAGACGGGGACCTGCCTGACCGGGCAGTGCCTCAATTGGACGAAGAATAGGCCCACCCCGCAATGTTGGTGGTGCCGGTACGTACCCGAACCAGACTCGGGAGCACCTCTTCAAGGTGTGCCCGGAGTGGAAAGGCCAGCAGAAGATCCTGTGGGCAGAGGTGCCGAAGGAGACTGGGAGGTGGAAGGACCGGTAGAAGATCTGGAACCTCCTGGTGGACGAGTGGTGCGGGCGGGCGGTACTGGACTTCCTCTCCACCACGGATGTGGGAAGACGGGTGCCAGCTGGGGAAGATGCAGTCAGCGAGGTGTTGGAAGCGGAGCTATGAGAGTGGGAGGAGGAGGCCGAGGAGCTGGGCGTCGGGGGGGGGGGGGGGGGGGGGGCAACACCACAATACCCGCCCACCCCGGACTTAAT
>Ga0307508_10002809_pt1 | contig 18088 bp, 14 predicted proteins | sample 9_EM_MG_FD_203089 | JGI IMG/M metagenome (GOLD analysis project Ga0307508, IMG submission 203089) | Populus trichocarpa ectomycorrhiza microbial communities from riparian zone in the Pacific Northwest, United States - 9_EM | ecosystem: Host-associated > Plants > Roots > Unclassified | place... | reverse complement strand
CTGTTGCCCCGACGAACGGACATCCTGCAGCGGCAACCTATGGCGGAGGGTATGTGTATCCACAGGCGTATCCCGTTACAAGTTCGGCTGCCTCTGTGCCGTCGGTGCCACCTCCAACTACGACCACGACCACGACCACCACTCCCGCATTACCCGGCGCCTTGGCAAATATTCCTGCTGATCAAAAGGCTCTGATTCTTCGCGTTCTCACAATGACGCCGGAACAAATCAATGCGCTCCCTCCTGTGGAGAGAGCCACATACATTCAGATCGTATGTGTTATTGATTTATTTTTGGGCTAATCATCTACTTACTCGAATTCATTGACTCTACCTATTTCAGCGAACGACATTGGGCGTCGCTACTAGTTGAAACTAATTGCCAATATTTTTTTGTCCGAATAGCAACATAGGTCTAGCGATATTTTTTTACTTGTCAACCCAAATCAATAGACTCAAAATCTTCTAAGTGTATTCTTCCTTGCATCGCCCTGGGGCATCAGACATTTGACATTGCAGACTTCAGAAGCAAGTAAACAATCTTCTCTTAAGAAGAAGTGGGTGTTTTGAACCCTTAAGAGTTCAAGTCTCTTTGTTCAAAGTACGATGGTGCCAGATTGCATTTCAAAATCGGAAGTATCCATACAGGATATGAATGAATCCCTAGTTAGGACTATTGAAGTATCAGGTTGTTCACAACAAATGTGTAAAAGTCTTTGGAACTCAGCTTCGATTCTGTTCTGCCAAATCTGTGTGGTTCAGGGTGATTTGAGACTTCTTTATTGTGCATGTAATATACAGCTATCCACAAATTCCAATCTGGAATACCATAGTCATCACACCCAGGTAGCCTCAGGTGCAGCACAAGAAAATCAAATATAATTCAGAAAAAAATATAACACAAGAGAACAAAATACAATACAGTGTAGTTACTGTCCTTGGGACAGGATTTGATGTTTAAAATATTAAATATTTTTGAGACATTTTCAAGTAAATAAATTTATATACACTGAAACTAGATCAACTAATATACCTAATAAAAATATTATAGAATGAGATGTCTTGAAATGGTTCCAAATGGCAAAGAATGAAAAGGATATCCAAATGTCACATTTTACCGTCCTTGGGACAAGTGTGACACACTCAATATATGATGCAGTTTGAGTGGACTGGGTGGTAGAAGATCAGCTTGAAGTTTATTTATAGAAAAGGGTGTGCATGTCAACACTTAGTATCTGTCATGCCTCAAATGAAGAGGATTTTCTGAGCTCAAATTCCATCTGATTTTGTTGAAAATGGCTGTCCACCACCCCCACTGACTGACTGTAGGTTTCAGGTTATATTCTGTACCTCCCTGGGGGGTCCAATCAGCCAGAAGTGAAATAATATGTAAAAGAGATTGACAGGTGACATTATTTCACTCCTAGAGAGACTGGATTTTCCAATTCATGTTCTTTGTGAGATTTCTCACAGAGCTTGCCTGACTAATATCTTTCCCCAAGTCAAGGCCCAGAGTTGGCTCAGCAGACAATAGGAATAGAATTACAACAGAAACCATTATAATATGTGCAAAAAAAATGTTCCCAAGCTGAATGCACTCCTTGTTCAGGTTGTCTCCTCTATCATGGACCTCTCCTTGAATCAATGGCTCTCTAAACATCAACTTGATGATCTGGATCAATTTGCACCACAGGCCAACTAGATCTGTCCCTTTGAACAAGGTCATGCAGTTCATCACACCTCTGAAATAGAAGGTTTACATTTAGCATTGATGTATGCCAAGAAGACTTACTGTCTATTAGTCAAAGAGAGGAAGTGCCTGATATTGGATAAAGTACATAGAAGAGATGGAAGAGTACTTACATACTAATGGATTAGAAGAGGAGGGAACACATCAGCCATTGAATTCTGCATCCCATAGAGCTGCACTTACAACCTGTCAGTGGAGAAGGAAAAGGGAGCATTTGTCAGCCATCACTGTGGGGTAGGAATGCAGGAGCACTTACTTCCTGGCAGTTGAGGAGGGAAAGGGAGCATTTGTCAGGCTTGACTATAGAATAGGAATGCAGGAGCACTTACAAGCTGTCAGTTGAGGAGGGAAAGGGAGCATTTGTCAGTCTTCACTGTGGGGTAGGGATGCAGGAGCACTGACTTGCTGTCAGTTGAGGGGGAAAAGAGGGCATTTGTCAGCCTTCACTCTGGGGTAGGGACACAGGAGAACTTACTTGCTGTCAGTTGAGGAGGGGAAGGGAGCACTTGTCAGCCTTCACTGGGGGGTAAAGATGATGCAGGAGCACTCACAACCTGTCAGTTGAGGAGGGGAAGGGAGCATTTGTCAGCCTTCACTGTGGGGCAGAGATACAGGAGCACTTACTTCCTGTCAGTTGGGAAGGGGAAGGCAGCATTTGTCAGCCCTCATTGTGGTAGGAATGCAGGAGCACTTACCCACTGTCATTTGAGGAGAAAAAGGAAGCATTTGTCAGCCTTCACTGTGGGATAGGGATGCAGGGGCACTTACTCCCTGTTAGTTAAGGAGGAGAAGGCAGCATTTGTCAGTCTTCAATGTGAAATAGGGATGCAGAAGCACTTACTTGCTGTCAGTTGAGGAGGGAAAGGGAGCATTTGTCAGGCTTCACAGTGGGGTAGAGATGCAGGAGTACTTACAAGCTATCAGTTGAGGAGGGGAGGAAGCATTTGTCAGCCTTTGCTGTGGAATGGGAATGCAGGAGCACTTACAACCTGTCAGTTGAGAAGCGAAAGGGAGCATTTGTCAGCCTTCACTGTGGGGTAGGGATGCAGGAGCACTTACTTGCTGTTAGTTGAGAAGGAGAAGGCAGCATTTGTCAGCCTTCACTTTGGGTAGGAATGCTGGAGCACTTACTCGCTGTCAGTTGAGAAGTGAAAGGGAGCATTTGTCAGCCTTCACTGTGGGTAGAGATGGAGGGGCACTTACTTCCTGTCAGTTGAGAAGGGGAAGGCAGCATTTGTCAATCTTGACCGTGGGATAGGGATGCAGGAGGACTTACTTGCTGTCAGTTGAGGAGGGGGAGGCAGCATTTGTCAGTCTTCACTGTGGGATAGGAATGCAAGAGCACTTACTTCCTGTCAGTTGAGGAAGGGAGAGGAGCATTTGTGACCCTTCACTTTGGGTAGGAAGGCTGGAGCACTTACTCGCTGTCAATTGAGGAGGGGAAGGCAGCATTTGTCAGCATTCACTATAGGATAGAGATGCAGGAGCACTTACTTCCTGTCAGTTGAGGAGGGGAGGGCAGCATTTGTCAGCCTTCACTGTGGGGTAAAGATGCAGGAGCGCTTACTCGCTGTCAGTTGAGGAGGAAAAGGAAGCATTTGTCAGCCTTCACTATGGAGTAGGATTGCAGGAGCACTTACTCGCTGTCAGTTGAGAAAGGGAAAGGGAGCATTTGTCAGCCTTTACTGTGAACTAGAGATGCAGGAGCACTTACTCGCTGTCAGTTGAGAAGGGGAAGGCAGCAGTTGTCAGCCTTCACTGTGGGATAGAGATGCAGCAGCACTTACTCGCTGTCAGTTGAAGAGGGGAAGGAAGCATTTGTCAGTCTTCACTGTGATGTAGAGATGCAGGAGCACTTACTTGCTGTCAGTTGAGGAGGGAAGGGTGACATCTGTCAGCCTTCACTGTGGGGTAGAGATGCAGGAGCACTTACTCGCTGTTGGTTGAGGATGGAATGGGATATTTTGTCAGACTTCACTGTGGGATAGGGATGCACGGGCACTTACAAACTGTTAGTTAAGGAGGGAAGGGGGCCTTTGTCAGCCTTCACTTTGGGGTAGAAATGCAGGAGCACTTACTCGCTGTCAGTTGAGAAGGGGAAGGGAGCATTTGTCAGCTTTCACTGTGGAGTAGGGATGCAGGAGTACTTACTCGCTGTCAGTTGAGGAGTGAAAGGGAGCATTTGTCAGTCTTCACTGTGGAGTAGGGATGCAGAAGCACTTACAACCTGTCAGTTGAGGAGGGGAAGGCAGCATTTGTCAGCCATTGCTGTGGAGGAGGGTTGCAGGAACACTTACTGCCTTTCAATTGAGATGGGAAAGGGAGCATTTGTCAGTCTTCACTGTGGGGTAGGGAAGCAGGAGCACATACCCACTGTCAGTGGAGGAGAGAAAGGGAGTATTTGTCAGCTTTCACTGTGGGATAGGGATGCAGGAGCACTTACTTCCTGTCATATTTGAGGAGGGGAAGGGAGCATTTGTCAGTCTTCACTGTGGAATAGAGATGCAGGAGCACTTACTCGCTGTTAGTGGAGGAGAGAAAGAGCATTTGTCAGCCTTCACTTTGGGATGGGAATGCAGGAGCACTTACTTCCTGTCAGTTGAGGAGGGAAGGGATCATTTGTCAGCTTTCACTCTGGGGTAGTTATGCAGGAGCACTTACTCGCTGTCAGTTGAGAAGGGAAATGGAGCATTTGTCAGTCATCACTGTGGAGTAGGGATGCAGGAGCACTTACTTGCTGTCAGTTGAGGAGCAAAAGAGAGCATTTGTCAGCCTCCCCTGTGGAGTAGGGATGTAGGAGCACTTACAACCTGTCAGTTGAGGAGGGAAAGGGAGCATTTGTCAGCCATTGCTGTGGAGGAGGGTTGCAGGAGCACTTACTTCCTGTCAGTTGAGATGGGGAAGGGAGCATTTGTCAGTCTTCACTGTGGGCTAGGGAAGCAGGAGCACATACCCACTGTCAGTGGGGGAGAGAAAGGGAGTATTTGTCAGCTTTCACTGTGGGATAGTGATCCAGGAGCACGTACTTCCTGTCAGTTGAGGAGGGGAAGGGAGCATTTGTCAGTCTTCACCATGGGATAGAGATGCAGGAGCACTTACTTGCTGTTAGTGGAGGAGGGAATGACCATTTTTCAGCCTTCACATTGGGATAGGAATGCAGGAGCACTTACTTCCTGTCAGTTGAGGAGGGGAAGGGAGCATTTGTCAGCTTTCACTGTGGTGTAATGATACAGGAGCTCTTACTTGCTGTCAGTTGAGAAGGGAAATGGAGCATTTGTCAGTTATCACTGTGGAGTAGGGATGCAGGAGCACTTACTTGCTATCAGTTGAGGTGGGATAGGGAGCATTTGTCAGGCATCACTGTGGAGTAGGGATGCAGGAGCACTCACAAGCTGTCAGTTGAGGAAAGGAAGGGAGCATTTGTCAGCCTTCACTGTGGAGTAGGAATGCAGGAGCCCTTACAAGCTGTCAGTTGAGGAAGGGAAGGGAGCATTTGTCAGCCTTCACTGTGGAGTAGGATTGCAGGAGCACTTACTTGCTGTCAGTTGAGGAGGGGGGGAAAGCATTTGTTAGCCTTCTCTGTGGGATAGGTATGCAGGAGCACTTACTCGCTGTCAGTTGAGAAGGAAAAGGGAGCATTTGTCAGCCTTCACTGTGGTGTAGAGATGCAGAAGCACATACTCCCTGTCAGTTGAGGGGAGGAAGTGAGCATTTGTCAGCCATCACTGTGCAGTAGGGTTGCAGGAGCACTTACTTCCTGTGAGTTGAGGGGGGGGAAAGGGAGCATTTGTCAGGCGTCACTGTGGGGTAGGGATGCAGGGGCACTTACCTCCTGTCAGTGGAGGAGGGAAAGACAGCATTTGTCAGCCTTCACTGTGGAGTAGAGATGCAGGAGCACTTACTTCCTGTCAGTTGAGGAGGGAAAGGGAGTATTTGTCAGCCTTCACTGTGGAATAGAGATGCAGGAGCACTTACTTCCTGTCAGTTGAGGAGGAGAAGGAAGCATTTGTCAGGCTTCACTGTGGGGTAGGGATGCAGAAGCACTTACCTCCTGTTGGTGGAGGAGGGGAAGGGAGCATTGGTCAGGCTGCACTGTGGGGTAGGAATGCAGGAGCACTTACACCCTGTCAGTTGAGGAGATAAAGAGAGCATTTGTCAGGCTTCGCTGTGGGGTAGAGATGCAGGAGCACTTACTTCCTGTCAGTTGAGGATGGAAAGGGGGCATTTGTCAGGCTTCAATGTGGTGTAGAGATGCAGGAGCACTTACTTCCTGTCAGTTGAGGATGGAAAGGAGCATTTGTGAGGCTTCATTGTTTGGTAGAGATACAGGAGCACTTACTTCCTGTCAGTTAAGGAGGGGAAGGGAGCATTTATCAGTCTTTGCTGTGGGGTAGAGATACAGGAGCACTTACCTGCTATCCGTTGAGGCACGAAAGGGAGCATTTGTCAGGCTTCACTGTGGAGTAGAGATGCAGGAGCACTTGCTTCCTGTCAGTTGAGGTGGGAAAGGGAATATATGTCAACCTTCACTGTGGAATAGAGATGCAGGAGCACTTACTTCCTGTCAGTTGAGGAGATAAAGGTAGCATTTGTCAGGCTTCACTGTGGGGTAGGAACGCAGGAGCACTTACTACCTGTCAGTTGGGGATGGGAAGGGAACATTTGTCAGTCTTCACTGTGGAGTAGAGATGCAGGAGCACTTACTTGCTGTCAGTGGAGGAGTGAAAGGGAGCATTTGTCAGCCTTCACTCTGGGATAGGGATGCGGGAGCACTTACTTCCTATCAGTTGAGGAGGGGAAGGGAGCATTTGTCAGCCATCACTGTGGAGTAGGGATGCAAGATCACTTACTTGCTTTCAGTTGAGGAGAGAAAGGGAGCATTTGTCAGTGTTCACTGTGGAGTAGGAATGCGGAAGCACTTACTTGCTGTCAGTTGAGGAGGGGAGGGGAGCATTTTTTAGTCTTCACTGTGGGGTAGAAAAGCAGGAGCACATACCCACTGTCAGTGGAGGAGAGAAAGGGAGCATTTGTCAGCCTTCAATGTGGAGCAGGCATGCAGGAGCACTTACTTGCTGTCAGTTGAGGAGGGGAGAGGAGCATTTGTCAATCTTCACTGTGGCGTAGGGATGCAGGAGCACTTACCCACTGTCAGTGGATGAGGGAAAGGGAGCATTTGTCAGCCTTCACTCTGGGGTAGGGATGTAGGAGCACTTACCCACTGTCAGCGGAGGAGGGAAAGGGAGCATTTGTCAGTCTTCACTGTGGGATAGGGATGCAGCGGCACTTACTCCCTGTCAGTTGAGGAGGGGAAGGGAGCAACTGTCAGTCTTCAATGTGGAGTAGAGATGCAGGAGCACCTACTCGCTGACAGAGGAGGAGAGAAAGGGAGCATTTGTCAGCCTTCAGTGTGTGGTAGAGGAGCACTTACCAGCTGTCAGTTGAAGAGGGAAAGGGAGCATTTGTCAGCCTTCACTGTGGAGTAGGAATGCAGGAGCACTTACTTCCTGTCAGTTGAGAAGGGGAGGCAGCCATTTGTCAGGTTTTACTGTGGGGTAGGAATATTGGAGCACTTACTTGCTTTCAGTGGAGGAGAGAAAGGGAGCATTTGTCAGCCTTCACTGTGGAGTAGGATTGCAGGAGCACTTACTTCCTGTCGGTTGAGGAGGGAAAGGGAGCATTTGTCAGTCTTCACTGTGGGGTAGAGATGCAGGAGCAGTTACTTGCTGTCAGTGGAGGAGAGAAAGGGAGCATTTGTCAGCCTTCACTGTGGAGCAGGCATGCAGGAGCACTTACTTGCTGTCAGTTGAGGAGAGGAGAGGAGCATTTGTCAGTCTTCACTGTGGCGTAGGGATGCAGGAGCACTTACCCACTGTCAGTGGATGAGGGAAAGGGAGCATTTGTCAACCTTCACTGTGGAGTAGGAATGCAGGAGCACTTACTTCCTGTCAGTTGAGAAGGGGAGGCGGCCATTTGTCAGGTTTCACTGTTGGGTAGGAATGTTGTAGCACTTACTCGCTATCAGTTGAGGAGGGGAAGGGAGCATTTGTCAGCTTTCACTGTGGAGTAGGATTGCAGGAGCACTTACTTCCTGTCAGTTGAGGAGGGAAAGGGAGCATTTGTCAGTCTTCACTGTGGGGTAGAGATGCAGGGGCAGTTACTCGCTGTCAGTGGAGGAGAGAAAGGGAGCATTTGTCAGTCTTCACTGTGAGGTAGCAATGCAGGAGCACTTACTTGCTGTCAGTTGAGGATGGAAAGGGAGCATTTGTCAGCCTTCACTGTAGGGTACTGATGCAGGAGCACTTACTTGCTTTCAGTGGAGGAGAGAAAGGGAGCATTTGTCAGCCTTCACTGTGGAGTAGTGATGCAGGAGCACTTACTTCCTGTCAGTTGAGGAGGGGAAGAAAGTATTTGTTAGTCTTCACTGTGCAGTATGGATGTGGTGGCACCCACCTCTCTCAAATTCCTTAACTGCAGAACATCAAACAACTTCTTACTATTTATCCACGCTGCCACATCAATTGCCTTTCCCCACTTTCCCCCTGTATTCTAACTTCAAACATTTTTTATTGACCCACAGTACAAAGTACTTACACATACAATCTGCTTTTTTGGGCTTCTCATCCAGTAGCAGTTTAATCATCTCCTCATTCTCCATCATCACAGCAACATGAAGGGCAGCACCAAATTGGCCTAATAGTCATCAGTGGTATTTGCTATCCAGCCTTTATCCACCTACCGGTAGCCTCCACTTTCACATTGTTCATAAGCAGGCTTTTAACAATATTGGCCCTCCCATTCGCCACTGCTGCACATAGAGCATTTCCATAGTACCCTCCTAGTTTCAAATCAAAGGAAATATCTCCCAATCGTGGCCCACTACCACTCACCTTCAATATCCACATTTGCCCCATTATCAAGCAGCAGTTCTACAACCTCATGGTAGCCCCTTGCAGAGGCCACCTGAAGTGCTGTTCCCCAATCTCGACCTGAAAATGATTCATGATGTTTACTCGATACAAATTCATAGTCATACCAGCGTCGTTCACAAATACAGGTTTATTTCCATCCATCAAGAGAAGAAAATCTACCAAGTCTTTCTTGCCGTAATATGCTGCCAGCTGAAGAAAGTTCGCGAATGGCCCTGAAATTGGTTTCTGAGGATTGGCCCCGGCTTCAACCAGCTTGCGGAGATGCTCTATGGTCTCTGTCAACGGCTTTGCCTCAGCCACCGTTTGGAATAACTGATCAAATTGTTGCTGAAAGCGGTTTCGAATATCTCGAAGTGCATTCCAAGCATCCCGGAGCGGCACGACGAGGAGTAGGAGTGCAAGAATCTGACCAAATCCCCATTGGCGCTCCTCGTCGGTTTGATTCTCCTTGTTGCGACGAAGGGTGAGTTCGATGTCGATAATAAAGAGAACATTGATGGCCACAAGACACACTAGGCCAACGATGAGGAAGGCGGTGTAAACTGGAGAATCAGCAGTGCGACCAGAAGGCGGGTATGAATGTGTTGGATTATTTGAATTGGCGGGCGTGCGGGATGAGGTGCCAGATCGGCTTTGATTAGATGTTGATGGGACGGAAGGTCCTGCTGCCTAGAAAGAACGTTGAGTTGCGTTTGTGGTGATAACCTGAGACTCTGACCTCTTCAGCTGATGGCTCCCGGGCCTTGTTACGCCAGAGGACTCCCGAAATACGTTCAGAAGCACGAACACATGGATTCCAGAACCATGCGTGCCGCTTCCGAGACCAGTTATAACAGACATGTAGAATGAGGAAAAAAAGGAAAGGGGGAAGGAGATTGAAGCCGGGGATGAGAAGAAGGAAGTACATCGTCAAGGAAAAGAGGCGGAGTGGAGTGGAAGAGAAGTTAATGGACGCTCCAACCACGGCTAGCGTGGGCTCCGGATTGCAGAGAATGGGCTTGCCGAATTTGGCAGGATTGAGCCAAAGCCATATTCCGATGGTGGCCATGAGGGAGAGGTGAATGGAGCCGAGGGTAAGTACTGGTGCTGCGGTAACAAGGAGGAAAAGGCGTCGCACAAAGCCCCAAAGGCGAAGGAAGGATCGTTGGATGCCCCCCCCACTATTCCCCGTCTCATTATTGCCCTGTATCTGCCCCTTATCACCCGTGCCTCGCTCTCCCTGTAGAAAATCGGAAATAGGTGACCACAGAAGGTTCGACCAGGCTGACCACGTAGCAACTGTGGGCTTGTACTGGATCCTGCTCTTGTGGTGGACGAAGAGAATGAACCAGATCCATGTGCTTGTATTGTTCATCCAACTGAGATCGAGCACGATGGCGGCATGATAACTGGAAATCGTGGGGCCTTCGCCTCCGGCCAGAATGATGGTGGTAATGAGAATGGAAAATGCGACGGCGAGCATACCAACAGATTGGTTCTTGACTCCTGCCAATTCATCTCGAGATATTTCTTTATCCCACAAGTACACGCCGACAGGTAAGAAGCAAAGCAGGTTCTGTGCGTAAATGGCAGCACGAACCCCGATCCCAGAGATATCTGGATTGGCGGGAAGGCATTTGGCGTGTTCCATTATGGGTGGTAGTCAGAAGCGAAGAGCTGTCGACGCAATTCAAGTCGCATGTCGTACAAGTGAATTGCATTGCATTCCCGGCAAAAGCCGACTTCCAACATCCCCTCCACCGTCGCCAAATACACCTTCCGGTGCCACACCGCCAAGCGGCTCATCGAGGGCATCATAAAAGAGAATGAGGACGCAAGCGCGATGTAACAAGCCGCCGTTGGGTGAAACGAGCCTGCATGCTTGTTGGAACAACACACCGATGTCTTTAGCACCAGCACTGGGAATATCAGCCTGGCAAGTCAAGTATATCATCGAGTTGAAGCGTCACGCTCAAGTTGACGGTCTGAGCTTTACCATTCCTACGGTGCTCTTCCCAGTGGACTGAGTCCGGGTGACCCCAGCACCGCGAGAAACATGAATATCGGGGTGCAAGTCAGCATATCGAGCAGCCTATCGAGCAACATCAGTTATGTAAGTCTACTATCGTCTTTGGATGTACGTATCACTCGATCCTCTTTTTTCCTCAGTCATCCAACCTCTCTCCATCTCGGTGGACACACCACAGACACCGCAACAACGCCTTCAACCCGTACCGCGCTCGCCACACTTCGCCAAACCACCACCGAGCTCGGCAAGGATTTCATCCTCACCAGCCGCACTACTCGAGGTGCCCCACCATCCTCAGCTCAAAAGCTCTCATGGTCACCCTCCCAAAAAGCTTAAAGCCCGAGGTTGTATTCATCGTCGACCGTTCCGGAAGCATGTCCTCCCACATCGGACCTCTCAAATCCTCCCTCTCAAGTCCCTCCCCTCGACGTCAACTCCGACATCTGCTCCTTCGGCTCCCACCACTCTTTCCTCTGGGACGAGTCTCGCCCATACTCCAACCAGTCTTCGCAGAAGCCCAAAGCACTGCGATCGTATCAAGGCCGACTTTGGCGGCACAGAGATCCTCCCTGCTATCAAATCCACCATCGAGTGGCGCCTCAAGAATTTCAATCTGAAAATCATGGGGCAGATGTGGAATTCAGAGGAACTATTCAAGTATGTCGAGAAGGAGGCTTCCGGGTCGGACCCTCGACCCAGGAAAACATAGAGATAGGCAATCGTCATGTATGCATGATCGACTAGACGGATGAGCGTGGTTGGTAGATAAAGTGAAAATATAAACAGAGGCATACCTACCCTCTCGTCGTCTGTTTCGTTGTCTGGATACGGAGGTGGTGAGCCGCTCAATAATCGGGATTCGGTAATGGCTGTGATAGTGACTGTAGGTTGATGAGGAATTCCTCACTCCCATAGTATTTTGGTGACCAAAGTTGATTGATTAAGACTGTCCTGAGTGACTCAAAAACGGTGTAACAGCATTAAAAATGGCACGTACTTGCAAGCCACTCCACGTTGTCATCGAAGTAACAATGATGTTGATCCTGCCCAAAACTGCCTTAATATCCTACCAAAGCCTTGTTCCGTTCACTAACAGGTAGGGTTCCCTCTTCAACAGCTGCGCATCACATTGAACCTAGTCTTGTCGATTCCGATGTTCGGGGACTTTGCGTCATAGGTGAGAGAGAACGTGCAGTGGTGGAAGACTATCATGGAGATCCCTGCTATGCATTTTCGTTTCTGACCTTTCGAGCCGAAAATCATGATAGCGGCTGAGCCGTTACATGACAGCTCGGGACAACTGCGTTTTGCAAATGCTATGCCAGTGTGGCTTCGTGATTGACTTTTTAAAGGTTTCAAATTACATAAGGTGACATCAAATAAGGAAAACGAACGTACTCGCAATACCCATACCAGGTCGTCATGTATAGCTTCAATAATGTCGTCCACGTTATTTGGATATCATTCCATCCTCCAGTAGACCATCCACCTTCTATAATCCCCGAGTAACCGCAGCTCCAATGTTGCCCCCGTCGAGGATCTTGAGTCAGCAATTCTTGGGCAGGAAGAGGTGAACGACGTTCTACAGTCCATCCCTACCACCCCCGACTTGGTAGTCCACCCCAATTACTTTGCCCGCCGTGGAATCAACATCGATTATAAGGGAATGGGCATTTGCCGAGAGGGGACTTTGTACTCGGCTTGTTGATACTTTCAAGCCTGTAAGACAGAGATCAAGTGGTTTTCGTAGCATTCAGCCACGAGGCAATAGTTTGAGATGCGCCGTATTTCCCTTGAAAAACGACCCCAACTCCAGACACCGTCTTCATCTGCCTTGCGACGCTTTGTAGCGTTGGCAGCTTCATATGAATGCTGCCTTGATGTGAGTTCCAGCCGTTTATCGCTTTATCATTTCTTGTTGTAGGTATTGCATTTCGGGATGAACGGCTGAAAAAAAAACATGCCATGAGCATCAAAAGCGGCAAAAATGACAAGGACAACATACAGGCTTGAGTCATTGCTTCCTCCCAAACCAGAGTTTCGACGTAAACCCGCTCTCCCAATAAAGCAAACTTGAGCTCGATAGAAGCAAGCATGTCAAGAGCCGGTTGCAGTTCTATCTCCTGGTCTTCGAGGTCACCATCCGGTGATGGAACTTCATCAGGTCATTTTCATGCTCAAGCTCGTTTTCTTGTTCATTCTCGACGTCGGCAGCATCAAGGTCCTGTTCCTGGTCTTCTTCCCCGTCAGCGTCAGGATCAACAGGTTCATCATTGGCTTCTCCTCGTCTCCATTGACTTGTTCTTCTTCATCGCGTTGAGAACCATCCTCGGCTTCTTCGTCGCCCTCCATATCGATGTCCTTGTCGGCATCGTTTGCCTCGTCCGCAGCCTCATCTACTTCGCATCGTCAGTACCGACATCGACAATGGGATCATCAGGCATATCAACTATGTCCTTCGAGTCAAGAGGTGCAGGAGGACCCTTCCTCGGCGAGCTAGTGGCATTTGGTGCCTTAGGTACCTTCCACCAAACACCCGACGTCTTCCTCTGTAGAGTAGGAATAAGTCTGCCACCTCTCCTAGTTCTTTGCACTGGCAACGATTCAACAATAATTTCTCGGTCGTCATCATTGTCTGGCGAGGCGGTTCTCGAACGCGGGGCAACGGGAGTCTGGTCTACGCTGGTCCTCGAAGGCGGGTTGCTAATTGAAGCAGGTCATGGGCGGACGATGGTCGCGTGATAGTGGAAGATGAAACTATTGCGGAATTTATGGGATCAAGTGCTCGAGAGGTGGTTTCAACAGATTCTACGGCGTCGGCGGCGATGACAGCAAGTACTGTTAATGCTGCGGTAGAAGGGTCGGAAATGGAACTGCTCGCAATTGACGATCAAGGTTTCAACCCAGCAAAGACCTTACTCAGAGAAATGGAGATACTTGGCGCTTCTTCAGCGTCGTCTTGGGTGTCAGCCTCACTACTTTGGAGCTCGTCAGGCTGTGCAGCTGAATTGTAGGAGACATTTTCCTCCTCGTTTCCTCCGTTCTGTTGGTGTCGAGTCTTTTTGACCTTCCTGATTGAAGGGAGTGGACGGTCAGAGCCACTTGGTTCGTGGGCAGCACTCCCTTTCCGTATTCGAAGTGGGGGCACGGCCCTTGGTAGATTTCTTCTTTTTGGGAGAATTGTACTCTGAACCCAAGGCAGAAGCTTCGTCTTCGGCCTCTCGATGAAAATTGGGTACAATATCCTGATCCATGTTGCCGTATTTGCGGGTCGACGCTGGTCCCTGCCTCCTTTTATGTCTTGGACGTCCACTGGGATAGAAAGACCGTATCCCTGGTAGCCTCTGAGTATCATATGGACCAAGACGTCGTTGATTAACAAAACCCCGTCTTCGTCCTCCAGTCCATTGGCCCTTCCTCCTCTTCTTCCATGGCCCGTGGAGGACCCACCATTTCCTCTTCCTCCTCCTTGACAGGGGCTGAACTACTCGTGGCTTTCGCTTCGTCCCATCCTCATATGGGGGCAGGGACGATAATACTTCTCTTCTCTTCTTCCGTGCACCCCCACATGCGAAGTAGAGCTGTTCCGCTGGTGAGAACCTCTCTTCGCTGTTGTTGGCAGTCTGTTCAATGCATTGTTGCTACTAGAAGGCACATTGACACCCTCACCTTCATTGACCAGAGACGACACTCCAAAAACACTAGCACTAGCACTTGCGGATGACGAAGTGGTGAGGGAATGATGCTGGATGCTCTCTTCTGTCCGCTGATGCTGCCTGTCCTGGTCGTTGTCTGTAAGTTCTGAGCACTCCGAGTCCGAGTCCAAAGCAGGACCTGTGGCGGTGGCGTCCTTAGGTCAAATGGCCATTTTATTTGTGGTCTGGGATTGTTTCTTGCCCGCTGGTGGCAAGGATGGGGATGGGGACGGTGAACTGAGGGAGTCGAGAGACAGAGTTGAGCTTGCCATTGTTAATGACGGTCTCGTCTGCTGTTTGACAAGTGCAGGTGGCGAGGTACTGAAAACCCACCCCATCGCCTGGCGAATTTGCTACTCGTGCTGCCGGATTCGTCTTGTTGACATGTTGGAACTTGGCCTCCTCTTAGTGTTTTTGCTTGGTTTTTGCGTAGTGAGAAGGGAGCAGGGCTGTGAATAGTTCAGTGGTGGAAAGGGAAGAAGAGACTAGAATGTACCTCATAGCTCACGGCAGCCCAAGTTCAACTCCTCAACATCACCCCGGGCCTTAATTCATCCTCGGCCCACCAGACCCAGATCATCGACTGTCATTATCTTGGAGTTAGGGGGGTCGGTCAAAAGGCGATGTTTTTCACTGACGGTGGTAATTTCAATAGCGGCGGTTGGTGTTGATGGAGGTCGGTAGAGAGCTCAGACCCGTTTCGACGAAGGTACGACCCAAAGCAGATTGCGACAAAATGCAACATTGGTGCATCAATGAACTAATTATAGCAACATAGGTCTAGCAACATTTTTTTACTCGTGAACCCAAATCGTTAGAGTCAAATTTTTTTCAGCAAATGTAATCTTGATTCTCCCGAAGCAAAAGTACGATGGTGCCAGATTGCATTTCAAAATTGGAAGTATCCATGCAGAATACGAACGAATCGAATCCCCCCAGTTAGGACTATTGAAGTATCAGGTCCAGCCTGCAACGCTCTTGCTGTTCCAGCTTAAGGAGGTCACCTCCACCAAAGACCTTCAGGCTCCCAGAAGAATCGCAAGGGAAAGAAAGTCCAAAGATGGACGACTTTTTAAAAATGGAGAACGGCAAGTGCCGGAACGTACCAGGTTGCCATGTTCGGAAGTGCAGCAACTCACTTCAGCGAAGGAGATAATGTCCAGGAATCACACAGTAAGTGAATGTCTAACTCTTGTTATCTATGTTGCAGTGTTTTGATTGCAGCCATGCAGCACATTTCGTGAACAAAACACTTGCGGTACGCGTGGTTACAACATCAGAACGTCATTTAGTCCGCCTACGCATATGGCTTGGGAGACGAATGTTCAAACATCTAGGCTCGAGCGGCCTATGTCGTTTTGGGCCTCAAACAGTTCTTAAATTCACTTCTACCACCCGCTTTTCTGAGGCCGCAAATATGGAATTCATCGCAAGTCATACGTGCATTCCAGTTCCTCGGGTACACGACGTCTTTATCGTTGATCGTCAAACATACATTGTGATGGAGTATGTCGATGCTCCTGAGTTGACAAAGGTCTGGGGCAAGCTCACTGCAGCGGAAAAAGAAGGGATTTTTGTGCAGCTGAAAAACTTCATCACTCAGCTTCGATCTCTGGAGTCACCTCACCCCGGTCGTGTTGAAGCCGCAGATGGTAGCGGTGTTTTTGACAGTCGACTTTGCATGGGAAGTCGCCCCTTTGCCACTGTTGATGAATTCCACACTCAACTTGGCCATCGATCCCTCTGCGCCCTCGAGATGTACCGACAGCATTGGCCACTAATCGAAACCATGGGCCAAAAGCAGTATCGAACCGTCTTCACTCACTCGGATATTTCTCCACGAAATATTTTGGTCAAAGATGGCAGTATTTTGGCGATTATTGATTGGGAGTGTTCAGGATGGTATCCTGAATATTGGGAATATACAAGGTGGGCAGACAGCAATTTTCGATCACCACAAATGTGGCTTGATAAACGGGATGAAATCCTGGATGTGTATACAAGCGAACTTCTGATTGAAAGCCTTCTTGATTCAGTATATACTCGCCTGTGACATGCTACCTAGGATGACTCTTATTTTATAATGCTACAAATGACTTTATCATTTATCGATGCCTCACTATGAATTGAGGGCCGCATAACTTCTAACATGCCACCAACTGCGAACCGTGCGAGAAGGTTTTGATGTTTGGATTAACCAACATCCGTCTCCGTTCATGCTAGTGCTGCGTCGTGATAATTAAAAAAACATCTATTTTCGACAAGTAATAAAACTAGGAAGTGAAAAGAGGTACGTAGAAACACTTTGCTTTGAGGATTGCCAAATGTTCATTCGATGGAATTCTCAAATGATCCGCTTGTCGTGTAGGTCCACCCTTCGAATGCCAATATATAGAACCGCCTGCACACTGCTCCAGAATAGAAATTTGATCATGACCTCGTAACCAATTTTGTGCTCCCGGGTCAACAACTAATAATGTCCCTTGTTTCTGGCTTGATGGAAAACACGCCGAGATCCACCAACTGCATTAGCCTTGTATGTTGAGCAAGGGTACTCGTAATTTCCTCAGGGGAGAACCCGCATGTTGCAAAGGGTTCTTGGCCAGAGATGCAGAGGTCGATATGCGGAAATTTCGGGTCGTCAGCGAGGAGGGCAAGGCGATCCCAGTTGACTTCGATAAGGGAATCGATGTTCGAAAAATCGTAGCAGAAGAATCTAAGAACAACCTGTCGGAGAGACGGAGCAGAACTCTCAATGAGTTTGGCGATTGCATGGATTGGAGAGTAGAAGACGAAATCGTGGTAGGTTGTCTCCTCGCCGATACAAGCGTATTCTTCCTGAACGGCCCAGATCACCGTGGATATAGTGAGGTGTTCCAGGTGGGAAAGAGCAGAGAGGGTGAACGGAAACTCGACGTCGCACAAGTCGGAGGACAGGTCACCCAAATCATCTGTAGAATGATACGTGAATTGAAAGAAATACTTGAGGGGAAAGTATTGCATACAGTCTGTGTCCATTGGAAAGTGTTCACTTTGGCCTTCAGAACTTACATGAAATCGGGAAAGTGAACTCTAAATGGGTATTACATACCTAGGTGATGAATGTCGAGCTCCAAGCTAGTTAGAGATCCCGCACAGGCTTCAAAAACCTTTGGAAAATCACTGAATTTCTCTTCTTGGGCTCGAGGTCTGAGCTTGAGCGAAGTCAGACGGCCAATATGGTCGATCGCCCAGCGAAAAAGCGTCGGATCGTCGGAGTCTTGAATCGAGAGTGATTCAAGGTGTGGGCAAGGCGAGGAGAAATTGGACCCTTTAAACGCTCCGCAAGTGGACAGGGACAAAGTCTTGATATGTTGGCAGGTATCGAAGATGGATAACGGGAACGCGGAGAGGCCCTCAAGGTGAACCTCCGTAACAGACGACTGTTGGAGGATATCTGTGAAAGCTGAACAGAAGCTCTTGTGGAGTTTATTCCACTGTAACGCTGTAAGTGGCGAGGCAGGTGTGAGTGTGACTTTGTTCAAGCAAGGGAGGGTGGACAGAATTGAAGACACCGCCTCCAGTGTCTGAGTCGAGACTAGAGACTCCAAGTCTTTGGATATGTTAATCGCCAAGATGTGAACGAAGTTCCTGATGCGGGGATTCTTTGAAAGTAGCGAGGAGAACTCAATGACATCCACATCGCCACCGGGCTTGATGTCAAGAGT
>Ga0307508_10002808_pt1 | contig 18090 bp, 17 predicted proteins | sample 9_EM_MG_FD_203089 | JGI IMG/M metagenome (GOLD analysis project Ga0307508, IMG submission 203089) | Populus trichocarpa ectomycorrhiza microbial communities from riparian zone in the Pacific Northwest, United States - 9_EM | ecosystem: Host-associated > Plants > Roots > Unclassified | place... | reverse complement strand
GAGGCGAATTGTGGAGTGATAAAATATCAACGCGGTTAAAATACGTGTTTTTCATTTCATGGTGTGATAGCAATATGAGTCCAGCGGGGAGCAGCGTTTTCTTACCCTTGAACTATACAGTATATGAACTTAACCGTGGCGGAAATCCCAAATGATATAATTTCCACAACATACGTTCGGGACTGGTGGTGGCGGCGGCGGTGTCTGGACTCAGCCATGCCGTTGTCCTCTGCTCGTCCTCACCGATTTCCGTCTCTGTCTCTTAACACATGCCGTTCGCTCTCGTACATTGCGGCAGGCATGGATGGTTTTCTGATCGAAATGCTTCTCGCCGCTCAGACGCGGTGCCAGTGAAAAATTAGGGGTGACCAGCGCTGGTTGACCGTGGCGATAGTAAGGGACCCCAGGGCGATACTGTGAGACCGCCAAATTAGGAGTAGTGCTGTGCAATAGCGGTGCGAGATGGAGTGTCGTTCGGTGTTTGCTCTTGTTCTTGTTCTTTACTTCTTCATACAATATCAATAGAGAGAATAGTCAACCCCGCTCCCGTTACGCCTTTGCTCCGCCCGTGACTGGCTATTCCATCAACAATCATCTCTACCTCTCTCTCAATTACTGCTCTCTGATAAATCTCTGCAAGTCTCCAATTACACCGTGCTAATCTTGTGTCTATAGTGTGCAGACTTCCTCGGCATTCGTGACCGTATTATCTACCGCCAATCCCATGGTAGGCCATGATCTTCAGCATTTTCTGACGTTTCGCCGAAATTCTCTCCGTATTGATGTGGACCATATTCTGCACGGTTACGTTTCGCGTCACGTTTTCACCGTTTACACTTTGACTTTTAATAACAGTGATAATCAAGTCACCCTAGATAATATAGTATAAAAAATAATACAAAAAGCCTTCTATCCCGTATCCGTACCCCTACCCCACAACGCTTCCCCTCTCGCCATTTAGAAGAGCTCAGCCGGATCGTAGATGAAGCTCGGGTTCAAAAACAAAGTACCAGAGCTGCCGCTCGCACAACAGCCTAATGCTGGCTGATCCGGCTACCAAGTTCCGGCAGGGATGGTGAAGCAGCGAAGCTACTCACCCTGGTGACATCACTTCCTGCCACGATCCTTACCAACAAGCGCAGCGCGGCCACGTTTGGAATTATGAGAGCCACCGACGTGGGCCCCGAGAATATCAAGTCACCCGCTCGCACAGGCAACCACCGTCGGCTCCGCCGACGCTCACAAGCTAACTACCTGCGCAGCAGCGTTTCGAATACTTCGAGAATGATTGGGAAGAGATGCCCAAATGGACTGAAAATGCAAAGGAGGCGCCTCGCAGTGTGCGGGAACGTGATTATTAAGGAAGCAGCAACCCCGAAGGGCAGGGAGCAGCATCTGCGAGTTCGGGGTAGGTATTTCACGTCTGTATTCTCGGTGCCACTGCTAAAGGTTCTTATGTAATCTCAGGCAGTGCTGGTTTGGCGCTAACGGAACCGTGCTCGTCTTGCAAATGATACCGTAGAACCTCTCGAAAATTTCTAGTAATCACCGGTACCCGGCGGTGTCCGCAGTACGGGAGTGCTGTATTTGGTGTAGTTATACGAACAAAGGCAAGGTTGCAAGTCGCGTGCTTGCGAAGATGGGATTGAGATGGCATCCATTCCTGCTATGACATCGGAACCTGAAAGGGTTTTCTCAAGGGTTTTCTCGATTTGCGGGGCCTGAGCTTGCTAGATAGCCGTGCAGTAGGTGCTGCGCCGTCTCTTTTCACCGCCTGCCCGACTTGGTAACGATATTGTTGAGGTAATCGAGTGTCTCAAATCCTGTTCCCGAGATGAGCTCGTTTTCACCGATAGGTCCCAGATGGGGGCGACAGAGAAGATGCTTGTTGCACAGTTAAAACAGGACCGATATCGAGGATGGAGGTTATACGGTACCGCAAACGGAGCCTAGGGATGCACACCCATTTACGCCACCGGAATTCGCTTACAGTTCCATCCTCTCCGCCGATCAATACAATTTTTAGATAATCTTGTTCCCGCTCTCTTTCCAATTCTCTCCTGGGTGTGTACGATTCTCTGTTTGTTGTTGAGGTGGTGGTGGCCGATACCTCCCAGTAAGGGCCCAGTTGTAGTCAACCCAAAATCTACAAGGAAACTACAGCACCAGGAGATCTCACTCGTTTTCCCATTCTGGCTCCGAGAACGCTTGTTGGTTCGCGGGCTGTGGACTGGCGGGGACTGCCCCACACAGGCCAGCAGGGTCTCAACAGTCCAGCCGGGCAAATGAGGGAGATCTCATGATCCACTAACGTCTTACCATATCTTGGGTGGGGAGTGGGTTTTCAGGTGTTGGATTACAACCAGGCGATTACTAGGAGCACTCAGCCACCACCACCACAACAGACAGAAAGTCTTATACGAACGGAAGAGCAGCGAGAAGATATGGCCCAAGCTCCCTTTTGCCCTCCGCCTAGACTGAGGCCCTTTGTATATAGACAGAATGAACTGACTACGACAGCGTATCTTTAATCGAATCAACCATCTTCCTATCTACGGATCTCTATATTCCAACACTAATCCCACTCCGGTGTGACGGTGTCCGCCTCAGCGATCTGCGGGTGTTGAATTGTGGTTCTCCGCGGCGGTGATTGACAATATTCTTTCTTAACTACAATTAGATACTGGTGTTGGCTTACAGGCACCCGCCGGCCGGGCTGGGTCAAGGCAGCCCGGCCACTGGGACCATCCAGCTGGCCTGGGTCATCAGAAAGCCCGGACTGGACCGTCCCAAAAGCCCACGGCAGCCCGCGAGCTGAAGTCGGGACTGGCTCGGCCGGATTAAGACCCTGAACTCGAGTCTCCGATCGTTTCTTCTCTAGCTAACGGCTGGTACGACACAGCATCTCCGCTGGAAAGCTCTTCCGGGTGATTACAGTATTTCAAACCCTTGAAGAAGGGGCCTGCTGAGCCGCATTATTAATCTTTTCAAACAGGTGCCTCCCGGCCCTGCGGTGAGTTTGTCATCCCAGGAAAGCTCAATCTCATATACCTGGTAGGTAACCAATAAGGAGACCCCGGCGCAGATCCGAGCCATGGCGGCGGAACTGGGTGTGATAGCAACCAGCGGCACTTCCAGCAGGCGCTAGATTATTACATACATACTTAGTTAGCAGCATTTACTAGGGCTCTTCTTTCCTAGGATGAGGCGAACGGGTCGCAGACGGAGAGCGATTGGCACTTCTCTACTCCCCACCGTAACTCCTGTCTTCGCCTGCCACCCAAAAAAAGAGAAAGGAACAAATGCGTTGAGATAATGAGTGAACCGACCGTGATGCTGAACCGGGAGAATATAGAGACCAATGTGGATTCGGATCCCTAAAGATGTGATTGCGGTACAGTAATAGCGGTATTCACTCTCTTAAGTCGCCTGGTATTTTCGTGGTTAAGTGCCGTTTTGGCGCTGAGTGTGCATGCTTTAGCGCGCTTCGTGATTATTACAGTAGCGCAACATCAAAATCGGGAGAGGTTCAATTTTTCCAATTCGTAGGCAATCTGTCAATCTATATAAATACGTATCAATAAGGTCCCTCGGCAGGAGTAACACTGGATATCCTATCCTGTCAACGTACCACAGACAAGATCCTCCTCGGTACCATTTTCTCAACTGAGTGTTCTCCGATTGAAGCACAAGAAGTTGATGATCATCTCAAATTTCCTCAGGCCTCGTAAGTACGGCCCGCTTGGCCGAGCCCGGCCGCCATTACTTTTTTTAGGACGGGCGCGTCTTGGGAACAGCCTTCACTGCCCAAGGCTGCCCTAGCGTTTGGGTTGGGTTTGGGGGGGCGGCGGCACTCGTCAGGGCGCGGCCAGCCGCCGGATTAGCGTGAATCTTCCTCTCGGCAACCTAAGCTCCTCACACACCAACCAAAAGAGACGGAAAAAAGAGAGGGTAATGGCATCGCCTCCTCTCTTCTCCGGCACACATAGGAGAAGGACGTGTCGGGAGCGCTGACCAGTGACAACGAAAAGAAGAACGGAAGGTTGCAGTACACTCCGAGTGGGTGTTTATCTAAGAGAAGGGAACCACAAGAGCTAACACCACGGAGGGGAGAAATGTGGAGGTGGAGGACGGCCGCCAGCGAAAACGGAAGACTCGATGATATCGTTAGTCGCCCAGTATTCAGCGTCCCTGGGACAACCGCTTGCATATATAATCCACAACATCGCAAATAATGAGCGCCCATGTCTGCTATAATCCACCACTCCTCGTCCTATCAACATGATAAGATATTCTTTTCCCTTTCCTTTTGGTGCCGCTCGTGTACTTTTGACCAATTCTATATCTGTGCGGTTGTTGAGCGCTGTGGGAGTCCCAAAAGACAAGTTAGGCATCAGCGCAGCCCCGCAGCCGCAGCCAGTTCAGCCCCCGCCGGGATAAATCTACAAGGCAGCCGTACTTGAAATATCAAGACTGACGGCCATAGCGCAGTGCCGGGCAGGCCTCAGGACGGACGAGACCGACTATTTCGAGGCCTGCATCGAGGATCTGCTCACCTGGCAGCGGGGGATTTTGCCGGAACATCTCTATCGTGTCGATATTGGCATCGAGCCGGCTGGGAGCCACGCGCCTACGATCCCAATTGCCTAGCAAGTTTTGGATGGGTGCATAACCATCTGGTGACCGACAAGCCGACGAGGCTGGTACAGCCCCAGATAGTGGATCGGGCGGCCGCGCAGGCGGCGAGTGCCGGGCGGCGAGCTGCAGGGCAGGAATAAGACACGAGGAGGATATCTACGACGGAGCGAGATAGGAGGACATGACGAGAGGACGTGGCAGGACCAGGCGCGGACTGATGACGACAAGCTTTGGTATCTGCTGGACAAATAGCCAAATTGCTGCGCGGAGGAGAGAGAGAGAAAAGACGAAGAAGTGTGGGAAACTGCTCCCCGTAAGGATATCCGGCTCCCCGCATTCCTAACTTCCCTCCCTGCTCCTTCCTGCAATATCCCAATCGAAGACGATGAGCCGCAGCAGTACCCTCCAAAAGCTCGAGTTCCTACGATAGCGAGCCGGTCGCTCCGGGTACCGTTCGTAGTATACGTCGACGGCTTGTACCTCGCTGATGCTCAGGTTCCCTCGGTTTCACTTGTCGGGTCCGCGAATCCCCTCTATTCCACGAGGTACTGTAGCCGACCTCGGGCCCTTCCGCCGCCTAGAATCTCCTCTCCCTACTGTTTTCCCTCTCCTTCGGCGTTTGCCAAGGTGGAGGTGGGTGAACTGGTTCTGTACGAGTTGATATAAGGAGCTGGGACTCTAGGAGTGGTGATACGTGTGAGCCTCAGATTTCTGTGTCAGGAAGAAATAAACCGAAGCTATTTGTCCTCTCCCGGCCAGTGTTGAGGCCTGCCGTCCTTCGGATTTGGGGCCCAATCAATCCTTCACGTCTTGGGAATTTCTGGTGCCGGACCAGACGCCCTACTCGAACTCACCGACGGGGTCAACATATAAGAAGCCAGATCAATGGCACAGTAGAAGCCATCGATGTCTTCCTATTTAGCTCTATTGTTCTCTAAGGGCTGCATAAACGCCTGTATATTTGTATGCACGTCATTACACATAGGTACGCACGCATCAGCCGCTCTAACCCTGGTAAATCTCAACCTCGCATCGGCTACTTATTTGCACACGCCGCTCCCACTCGCTTCTGTCGTGTCCCTGCCTGCCGCCAGTGCCATCCTCATCGTATCCAAAGCTCCCTCCACATTCCTGAACACTTTCACTACGCCAATGGCGAGGGGATGGACGATCAGGATTGGCGGCCGGCTTCATCATGAAGGCAGTGATGATATTGACGATTCATTGATCGCATGCGACCCTGTCCGATCATGGTGATATTAAATACAGTCCTTTCTCGTTTGCCGTTCGCCGGCGGCCGCGACTTCGCACAGTCCGCGACTCCGCGGGCGGCCTACGGTAGCTCCTCCTGCTGCCGCTTGGCCTGTCCTCAACTAGTCGCACTGAAAGGAAGGAAAGAAAGAATGAAAGATTCATCATGAAGGCGATGTTGCGCAGCATAGTGGCGGAGTTACTTCCAGAGTGCTCGTCGAGGACATGGCAGAAGAAAGCCATCGGCGTCGGGGAGGCCTTCTCCCCGTCTAATGATTCTCGCATGCAGCCTACCTTTGTAGACTATGCGGCGCATGTTCTTCCCCAGTTCCCGTCCGCTGTCTGCGCGATGGCGGAATGTTGCAAGCTCCCCTTCTCCCTCCGCCCAGGCCTGTCCCCAAGAAAGTGTATGCGCACCAAGGGTTTTACAAGGTGATTCCCGAGCCCACAGGCTCTCGGCAACCCCGCCGGGCACGCGCTGAGTTGCATTCCCACAGTAAGGGCGGGGTTCGCCGAAAAGGATCAGCCAAGAAACACTAGGCTAATCATGTGCGGGCTATCGCGCAAGACTAAGGCCGATGTGCAGCTTCCGTATATAGAATAAACTTTTGTTGACATGTAAACAAAGACTCTGATTGGCTGCTGGCAGTATCACTTGATGGCAAGTCGTCAAAACATTTAGTGCTGCGAACTCTGAGGTAAGATAGATATTCCGCCAGCACACTTTCTATCGCACTGACGATCCGCCAACGCTCCCAAACCTATTCATAACGGGCCTGTTCATATTTCACCACCTCCGGTAGTGGATTCATCGTGCGCAATTGTAAAACAGTGTCTTGAAATCACTGGTTGCGCCCATTCCGCCGACCCACCCACACCTTCTTACCGCACTAGTGAGAAAAAAACAAAAAACAAGCAAAAGAAAAAAAACAAAAAAAGGATTGGCAAAAAAAGCCATTGTACCCAGCAATCATGGTGGGTTGTACTCCGTACCCGCTTTCTCATCTCGTCTCATCCCCTCGCTGATCCAATGCTAAGTATTTTTCCGACTCGACACGCAGATATGCCTTCTCCGCCTCGATTGATCTGTGAGTATAGGTTCTGCCTCGTACGCGAGCTGGGGCAGTTCGCGAACTTGGGCACGCCTGCACACTTGTTGCGGCCCAAATACCTACATAGTACAGGCAAGATAAAGCCACAGCCAGCAATGCAAAATCAATTGGATTTTTGATGCCGCTCGCAGATGATAGATGACACCTTACAGAATCGCCTTTTCTTGATCGATTCTTGATTGGAGCCGTGGTTGTTGAGGTAATCCCGGTCCGGGTGAGGTGGTATTTGTGGTGGTATCGGCGGTGGTGGTATCGGTGGGGCGGCATCGGCGGGCGTTTTGATATCAACTCTCCCAGCAGCGCCTCAGCAAACGTCATGTCCTGACTACCTAGCCTAGTATCATGGCACTAAGGAGGTATGGGAGTAGACAGCTGGTGCGAAGACGGTGGTGACGGAGTCGTGACGACCTACAGCCGAACTTGGTGTCGCGTCAAGTCACGCGCCGTTGGTGCAGGTGGGCGATGCCTGGCTCAGGGAGTAGATTAGCGATGCGACAGCAGTAGTGATGGTGCTGAATTTGCACAATTTATGCGTGACGTAGTTGTTGAATAGTTATGGCCCTCCGGCTCAACGCAAGTCTTCTGTTCGGGGCGACAGGTAGTAGTTCGAGAGAGCAGAAGAGGATCTTCGAGGGGGTGAGAGAGATGAGATTCTTCACGTTGTGGCGCTGGTTCGAGCGGGGACAATCTCTGTTGCTATGTAGAAGGTTGTAAGAATATAGAATAAAGAACCGCAGAACAGAGAACACAAAGCACATCTCGCTGCCTCCCCGCTTTATCCCCATTCGGTTCCCTGTTTTAGCTCCTCCGCGTTTGCTTCCCCAGCAACCCCGCCAGCTCAACTCTAGTCGTCGGCCACTCAACTCTAGCGACCACAGCGCCATGCGTCCAGCGATGAGAAGCTTTTCCAACAGCAGTGGAGTAGGAAAGTTGGTTATGACAGGATATAGGAGTTCAGTAGGTATTAGCGACAGGAGTATACAGTGGCGAGAGCGGAGTAAAAATGGATCTATAACGCATAGTTTGGTTCAAAAAAATTGGTAGGTTCGCGAACTGGAAGGTTCACGTATGGGGCTGAGAATAACATAGACGTGATATGAGGGATGGCTCCGTTAACGACGAAATCGTTCCCGACCCAAGCCTAATCAAACCTAGCAGGTAGGTGCTCTGGACGTAGTGTCTGCCCCGCGTACATTTCAGCGAGCGGCGGAGTAGTTAAGTTTGGGTGCCGCAAGAGGCAGTCATGCATTGATGCAGTAGCAGTCCACGTGAACCGATCTCAGCAGGCGTGAGGAAGAAAGAAAACAGGGCGCTGTTTATAGATGTCAAGTCGGGGTTCAACAATATCAGCAAGGCGCACCTAGACAAACGGATGGAGGCCTTAAAGCTTGAGCCGGAACTCACCCAGTGGACGCGGGCATCCCAGAAGGCTCACCAGCGGCGCCAATCCCGTAACTTCCCGTTTCTCACCCACCTGTACGCTATTTTCGACGAGGTGGAAAGAGAGTTGCCCCATCCGAGGACTATCCTTGCCGATGGATCATGGCATTACATGGCGGGCGAAAGGAGAAGGGGGGAAGAAATAGTAAGCAGACTGGAGGAGGCGGCGAAGGTGGCTACCAGATGGGCGGGGCGCGAGCCGCATCGCATTCGATGAAGGAAAGACAGAGGTGGCCCACTTCCGGAGAAGGGGCTTGTCACCAGTAGCAAGTATCAGAGTAGGGGAGAAAGAAGTCCTTTCAATCAGGAAGCCACCCGCTGGTTGGGCGTGTGGCTAGACTGTCAGCTTGCTCTGAAGACTACCAGGCGATCAGAACGAAGGAAGGAAGAAAGGCCATAGGGCAGCAGCGCCGGCTGACAGGGCAGATGGGACCCTCGCCAGCTAATTGCAGTAAGATCGCGACGGCATGCATCCAGTCAGTGGCGATGTTTGGGTCAGAGCTATGGTGGAAGGGCGATTGAGTAGTGGGCGCCATGAGGAGGGCTGACGAGCTGAAGCTGTTAGGCAGGCAGCAGGCTCGGGCTATCACAGTGCGCTTTCGGGCGGCAAACTTGGAGGCACTAGCAACGGAGCCAGGACCCAGGCCGCCAGCAGCCCAGCTGGAGAACCGCCAACGGCGGTGGGGGTTGCGGCTGCTCAGTCTACCCGAGTGTGTTCAGTCCAAAGAGGTAGGGGTAGCGTCGATGATTGGAAAGTGGTTTGAGAAATACGCAGGCAGAACGGAGGCGATGGTATCACTTGAGGAGCCGGAGGCATTTGATGCCGAGACCATCTAGGGGGGAGGAAAGGCGGCTAAGGAAGAAGCGGAGTGCGTCCGGACAGGATTTACGGCGTTCACAGGCGGGTGGCGGCTTTATAGTGGAGCGGCTGGATATGCGGTCACAAGGCAAAAACGTCAGAGCCAATTAGGAGTCAAGGCCCACATCGGCTACAAGCAGGAGGCCTATGGCTCGGAGCGCGCCGCCCTTGCTAGGGCTCCGGAGGAGGCCGCAAGACGGAATTCAGTGCTGGAGAGGGTCGCCATCTTTACCGATGCCCAGGTAGCTATTAGACGCCTAGCCTCCGAAGATCCGGGGCCCGGACAGAAGTACGCGATTTGGGCGCGCAATCTCGAATGTTGCCTATTTAGACTATGGCAGCGCACTTTTTATCCAGGTAGATATCCTGTCCGCTGTCCACGTGTGGCGGCATGTTGCAAGCTCCGCTTTGCCCTCCGCCCATGCCTGTCCCAATGGGATATGATGCACACCAAGGAAATCACAAAGGAAATGAAAAAAGTCCGAACAAAAGAAAGGACAAAGGAAAAATGAAAAGAAAAAGTATCCGCCCGCTGATCCTCCTCTTCGGATGTCATGGGCGAGGGCGCGGGTAAGAACAGCGGTGGTTACTCCCCCGGTACCCAATTCCCCCACTGCACCCAGCTCCTCCGCCCCCGCCCTCCGCCCCCCTCTCCTCCCCCCGATCGCTGCGCCCCCATTCCGACTCCTCCCTCTCCGCGTCTTCCACAGCCAGGACCAGCCTTCCTACCTCCGTGGTAGAGTAGATGTCCAGTAGTTGCCGCATGACTGCAGCTCCATCAGCTTGCTGAATGATGTGGAGAATCATGCCGTTGATTCCTATGATTTAAGGATAATTAATACGAACATTACGATGAAAAGCGTGATATGAGTAGATTTGCCATGCTTGGTTGTGTCACCTTTCCACAGCCACCCGCCAGCTTTCCGTGGGTATATTTGGCGGTGTTCAGTTGGCTGTGTTGTTGATAAGTGGGTAGAATTGGGGAAACGATTGTGGTGCTGGTGTCGGGAATGGGTTCTCGTCGGCGACATTATTGTTGGGGTCGACACAGTCAGCTGGTTACTGATACGTGCCCAATCTGTACTCGCGTGAAGTTTATTTCCTACATACGCGGTTGTCTACATAAGTAGCTGGAGGGGGGGGTTGGGGCTGGGGGGCGGGGGCGCAGCCGCGATCCCCAGTGTGCTCTGCGCATATCCAGGTCATTGTTAGCTACGCCACTCCGCATTTTATAAGGACTTGACACCGCACCCAGGACCGAGCAACTCACACACTCGCGCTCTGCAATTACCATTCACAACCTCAACCACAAACCACCCACACCCTAGCCATTAAGATCGACTTAATCTACGGCACAACCGGCAAGAGAGCTGGAACACGACAATGGAAAATAAACACCCTGGAAACACCTACAACAATTCGTACCACAATCAATATATTGGTTGTTACATCGGTGGGCCTATAATAAATATTTGTTGGCAACCCTGTTCTATGCTACTGTGGGGCAACACTTTGACGGATTCGCACCATCTCTGTGAAGCCAATATAGTTCTTCCAAAATACGAAGGCATCAAGCCCCTCCTTTGTCGTGCCGAAGCAATCAAGACTCACTCTAGAAGTAGAAAGACCATCCACGAACGAGATGTCTTCCGATGAATCCCGGCTTCCGGCAGAGTTACCATTCCCCAGAAACCTGTCTTTCTATGGCTCGGGGGACCTGATCAATCGAATTTGCAATACATTGTGTCCTGCAAAGATGGATGCAGAAGATGTTGTGGATGACTTATTTGATTATGGGAGGACTGGGGTTGGATGTTTGAACAACAGTATGTCGTGAACTGAACCTCCGTTGTGAAGTGTGAGCTGACTGAAAAAAAAAGATTCCGATATGCTTAATATCGCTATTGCGCACAATATCGTTATTGCGCACATCTTAGCCGTTTCTCTGGCAAAGCGGAAAGCCACTTTCTTATCTCAGTGCGACAGCTTCTGGATCCGCTCACCCGTTCATCAATTCGCCCTCGAACATATCAACGAGGATGAACAACGAGCCATCGCAGCTATTTCCTTAATCGCTGCAGCTCTTGTCACCGAATCCGCCGATTGCGACGCAGAATATCTGGATTTCGAACGGCGAATTTTTAACCGCATTGAATGGCACTTTCAAAATATTTATAAGTACTATTATGGTGCTGAAAATAAATATCCAACCAATATTTTACAAACAATATCTACGCAGGACATAATGGAGAAATTTCGAGGTCATGTCGACCAGGCTGTGGTGTGGCTCCAACGGACTCTGGACGGCAGAGAGAAGACCCTCAGAAAGCATCGCCCGGATGCTCAGACCACTACCCACAACCTTGCTCCATCATTTAAGGAGCAAGCCATCGACAAGGCTCGCGACGGCAGAGAGAATGTCCTCGGCAAGCATCACCTGGTGTCACGGATCTGGCGTGACAGGCTTCTCGGCGCCGCCTTCGCCGCCACACTGATGATGGCCGGCCCGTGGATCCTCCGCGTCACCATAGCCACCACCACCTCCTCCATCTTCCGCGGATAAGGCCCCGCCGCGCATTTGCGCACCATTTCGCCACGATGCCACTCTGGTAGTTAACACCTGGAATACCCCCGCCGTGACGACCCGTCTTCTTCTATTGTGCTTCCATTTTGTTGCGATTGCGCGTCCTTTCTATGTTGTCATTACCCGTCTCTCTTTCTGTTATATTGGCGATGATGATGATGATGATTCATTAATCGTATGCGACCCTATCAGTTATATTGGGATTGCGCGTCCTTTCTACCTTATCCTGTTCTACGAGTGCTCTATTGTGTTTTCCTTCGTCGAAATATCGTTGACTCATTGTATTGTTGCGGGAACTGTGTCGGACTCACTGGCGAGCTGTGACGACCCACGGGGGAAGGGAAACCGGGTATAAAGGGAAGGGCGCAGTAGCTAGTCTGGGGATCTTGTTGAAAGTACTTCTCGCCGCTCCGGCATGGGGCGCCGACGGGAGGAACGCCGACGGGAGCAACACGGAGCAACGCCGGGTTGCAGGGGAGCCAGATTGGGATATTTGTTGTGTAACAGCTTCGCGATTCTTTACCAACATAGTTTTTCTTCTGTTTTCTTCCATCTTTCTTTTCTATCTCTCATCTTTCTTTTCTTTCTTCCATCTCTCCCATCTTTCTTCCATCTTTCTTTTCTCTCTTGTAACTGGACATAGTGATTGATTGAATACGAGTTCCCGTTCTTCTCGCTGTGCTCCATCTCCCAACCCCACTGTCATCTCCGTTCGTCTCGCCTCACGGTCTCCAGGCTCCACGGCTATGTCCAGGGGAGGAAAACAGCGTTTGGTTTCTTTTTGCATCATTATTCTATCCGAGAAGCAGCGGGCGCTCATGGAGATCATGGAAAGTGTGAGAGTCGACGAAGAGAGTGATGACTGTCTTGATAGGTGGGTGGGGATGATAGCGATGGGAGCGAAACTAAGAAGAGGCGGCCTACAGCATATATAGACAGTGTCGGCATTGGCCCCGCGTTCGCTTTCACGAGGCAACATGCGATCTCCGCCCCGCTCCTTCCCACAGCACTGCTCGTCGTAGCCGCCAGCCGAACAGACGCCATTTCACCGGCAAACAACCCTAATACCTGCCACGTTACCATACCATGCAGTGCGATACTGTCAGGTGACTAGACTGTCATCACTCCTGTTTCTAAGCTTTTCATCGCCAGCTTTCTGTCACATCCCCTCAGGAGGAATTTTGGTCGTAACTTCCTCCCCGAGGTTCGCAGGGACGGGTGTGACTGAGGTACCATTCATCGGCGCTAGGTCGATCGTGATCCGGGCCAGCCCAGTAGAGCGAGTTTGTCCCCGACTGGAAAATGTTTCGTTAGGGTGAGGGGAAACAAAAACGTGGGGGCTACGAACAATAGATTCTATAGTGTGCATTGTGAGTGTCTAAGCGTCGGTGTAGGTGTATCAGTACGTGGTACAGATATAGAAGAGAGTGGAGAGAAGGTCACGTCCTACATACAGTCCTCAACTGCAACCTGCTAACCCCGCTAGTACCCGGATCCGTAGCTACTCATTTCAATTTTCCACCACCACGTGACGTACCGGCGTACCCCTCCTGCCAAAACTCCTCCGAGAAAAAGCGCCCACTTTACCCCCAGTTACTCCCTTTCTCCCTGGAGAGGAGACTCCCTTGACAGCATCCCTCCCAGTTCCTTCGCCGGCAAGTTCTCCAGGATACTGTCGCCTCTGGTACATACGCCCTCCCATGCACTCCCCTTCTGTAACTCACTTTCCATTTCAAAGAATCTCCATACAACAAACAGGGCAGTCATTAGCATCGTTCTTCCTAGGCACGAATGCCCGCAAGTCGTTCAGATGTTCTCTGTCCTCCAACCCCGAGACTTTTCTCTTTACAAGATCACCCCCCGTGAGGACAGCGTAGAGACAACCGCTTCTGCCGTCGTAGTCGGTCCTTCTCCGCCAGAGGTTTCAACAACCCGGCCAAGACAGTCCTGGCCTCGGCCCGGACTGGCCTGCGAGATGCAGTCCGCGCTAGTCCGTGGCCCATAGGCCCAAGGGCTTTTTTGGAGCCGGCCTTGTCAGGACTGAGTCGGCTGGCGGGCCGGGCAAACGACGGAGATCACATGATCCGCTAGCATCTTACTCGGGTGTGAGTTTCCAGGTTTTGAACTACAACTAGGCGATTACTGGCAGCTTTCGGCCACCACAATAACAACAGACAGAAAAGCTTATACCCCCGGAAAAGCACCGAGAAGATTAGGCCCAAGTTCCCCTATGCCCTCTGCCCTGGTTGAGCCCTTTGTATATTGAAAGAATTAACTGCCTACGACCATGTATCTTTAATCCTACATATCAACCATCCCCATGTCTCTGGGTCGGAGGTCCCTAGATTCCAATACCGATCTCATTCTGGTGTCCCCCTCTGCGCTCCGCGGGCGGTTGGCTTGCGGTTCCCCGCTGCGACGCTAGATGGTATTTTTTTTCTTAATTACTAGTACTAGCGCTGGCCAGCGGGGGCCCGCCGGCTGCCCACTGACCGGCCAGACTATTGAAACCCCTTCTCTCAGTGCGTGCCCTCCCCGTGCCGTACCCACTTCCGGTTCACTTTCATCCACCAATTCTCCGGCTCTGTTTCAGACGCGCCACCTGGCCACGGATGTGACCTCGGGGGTGGTGCCCTTCTGACTACTCAGCATCCAGATCCTATTCTACCATTTCTAGCATACGCGTATTCGAGTATTTTTGGGCTCGGTTCTGGGCACCGAACTCCGCCATTACCGGACCTGAATCATTGATTTCTGGTTGTCCAGCATCTTCAGACTCGGTAGCATCCGGATCTTCACTCGTCTGGTGTTCGGCTTCCTGCTTTTCAGTCCGGTTCCCGTCATGGCGCCGCGTTCGTCACCACAGTTGGCGGCTTCTCTCCTCAATCTGGAACCGCCCTACCATCGTTGCAAACCGATACCTGTATCACTTGGGGTCTGGTGTCTGGAGCCGTCGTCATGCGTTTTCCTCCAAGGCTCCGTGGCCGATGAACTTCGCCATGTGGAAAGAGCGCGATCGGTGTTGGGATATAGGAATCCATAGAGACGGAGACGGTTGATTCGATTAAAGATACGTAGTCGTAGGCAGTTCATTCTATCTATATATATACAAAAGTCCTCAGCCCGGGCCTTTACGTCTCGATACTTTTCCGGGCGTAAACGATTTTCTGTTTGTTGTGGTGGTGGCCAGAAGCTCCCTAAAATCCGGAAACCCGCATACGTACGACGTGAGCCAATTATTTTTTCTCCGAGAGCGTGAACCCGTTTCCAGTGCGCGCTATTGTCGTAAATATTTGTATCAACCCTTTCAAAGAAATATTTCCACCATCGTCGGTGGTTGGTCGCGGCCACGGATGCATCCTACGTATTTTCTAAAATCTCGCATTCTTTGGCTCGCGCGAAGTGCCATTGCCGGAACACCGTAGGGTCAGTAAAAAGTGGCGATCCTGATGCCGTCCTTCACAGGTTTTGACGTTTGGGTCTTAGTCTTCCCACGCCTTTGGTGTGCACAACAAGGAGAGACAGGCTTGCGCAATTTCGGTGCACGAATCTTCCGTAGAAAGCATGATATAGAAAAATTCTACCACAGAGGGGTGTGCAAAACGAAACTCGTTCAGACTTGTGTCCAGATGGTGAGGATATGGCAGGCTTTCAGGAGTGCGTTCGGCTGGATCGGTTCGTGTGAAAATTCGACGGAGGGGCTAATATCAGCACTAGCGGCATCACGGAGCGTCTCCGATCGTACTGGCTCGTAGGAAGACTTGATACGGCGGAAGGCATTGAGGGCTACTCGTCGTGGCCCTGATTGTTGGGCAAGAATGCAGAATGTCAAATATATTCGTCTATCGATAGGTAGGAATTCCGTTGCTTAATCTTTTCACCGAGACCGGAGGACCACTCTCTATATATACAGGCACATCCAACCCATTACCAATCACCGGCCTCTAGATCCTTTGGTGGCAACTTGCCACCGCCGGGCCTAGATGTCACCGGTGGCCATTGGCCACCGGCGCCACTCAATGCCTTCCGCGCATCTGCTCGCAGCGGCCTAGATGTCGCCGGGCCTAGATGTCGCCAGTGGCCATTTGCCACCTGTGCCACCCGATACCTTCCGTACGGGCAACTGCCCGCAGCGGTCCAGGCAGGCCTCGGCGGGCCTCGTTGGGCGATCGATATATCTAACACTTCCCCTTGAACAATAAGGCAATAAAGAAAGGAAGAAAGAAGGACAGAAAAACAGAAGTCCCATGACATCCCCTGATGCCTCATTAAAACTCGTAGCCATGTAAAAACCCATAGGAAAAGCATGGCCATAGGAGAAAGAGCGCATCCACCAAAGAGAGAAACTCAATTCATCGGACCAAGCGCCATCCGCTTGCCATATGTTTCCCCTGCTGCCCATCGAACCATTCCCATCCCATTCACATGATTCCAGTGAGTCTCTCGTGGAAGACTCTTCATCATGATACCTGCTGTCATCTCGGATGTTGGAAGGTAGGTGGTGTGAATAGCGTTGCGCTCACAGGCGTCTCGGACAAAGTGGTATCGTACCCCTATGTGCTTTGTGCGCTCGTGGAACTTCGCGTTCTTTGCAAGTTGAATAGCACCTTGGTTGTCGACAAAGATTTCTTGTGGGTAGGTATCAAGGCTGAGAAGGCGAGTGAAGAGAGAACTGATCCAAATCGCTTCCTTGGCAGCATCCGATGCACCAATGTATTCAGCTTCCACTGTAGAGAATGCAACAAGTGGCTGTTTGTGGGCGCGCCAGGATATGGCACCATTCCCGAGTGTAAAAACATAGCCAGAGGTGGACTTTCGGTCGTTTAGATCGCCAGCAAAGTCTGAGTCTGTGAAGCCTATAGGTCGATCGGTAGGTTGCTCAGGTCGCCGTTCGGTACTGTACTGGATTGCAAGGTCTGATGTGTTCCATAGATAGCGTAATGTATAGGTGGCTGCCGCTAGATGTTCGGAGCTTGGTGCAGAGAGGAATTTGCGGAGCATCGAGACTGTAAAGGCGATATCCGGCCGTGTTCCTTGCACGAGCCAATTCAAACTTCCAATGATAGACTGGTACTTCTGCTTCCCGTTTTCATCAAGGGGTTTGCCAGTATCATCAAGTTGTCGAATTCGATTGCTTGTTGGCTGAAGAGTCCAGTGGCTATTACATTTGGATAGCCCAAAGGTTGCAAGAACATTGTGTAGGTACCGAGATTGGTGAACATACAGAATCTGGTTCTCGCGGTCGCGCTCAATCTCAAGTCCAAGAAACTGGCGAATCGGTCCAAGGTCGGTCATCTTGTACTTGGCATGAAGAAGTTTCTTGAGTTGCGATACTCGTTCAGCAGACTCAGAGAAGAGTAGTATATCATCAACGTAAAGTAGGAGGATGAGTGGTATGAGGCCAGCAGCTGAGATGTAAACGTTTGGATTGTATTCAGATCGCAATAGACCTAGAGATCTCAAGAAGTTATCAATATGCTCGTACCAGAGTCTGGGGGCCTGCTTGAGTCCATATAGTGACTTGCGCAGTTTGCAAACCCATGGCCCGCCCGCAGGCGCTTCAACACCATCTGGCATTGCCATATGAACATCTCCATCAACTTCTGGATTTAGGAAAGCGGTAACGACGTCCATCTCGTCAATCTCCCAGCCATGGATGGCTGCTAATGCGAATTGCATTCGATGGCTGGAAAGCTTTGCTACTGGCATCAGCAAAAAATTAAATTCTTACGGGAGCTACGGGAGCTAGCGAAGCTTACCGGAGCACCGGGAGTGAAATATAACTTTGTCCTTCGATAGGCTAGCGAAGCTTAGCGACGCTACGGACGCAACCACCAATCTTACCGACGCAACCACCAGCTTACAGGAGCTACAGGAGCTAGCGAAGCTTACCGGAGCACCGGGAGTGAAATATAACTTTGTCCTTCGCAAGGCTAGCGAAGCTTAGCGACACTACGGACGAACCACCAATCTTACCGACGCAACCACCAATCTTACCGACGCAACCACCAACCTTACCGACGCAACAACCACCTTACGGGAGCTACAGAAGAAGCGAGTGTGCACTGCGAGGGTTTCGTATCTACAATTACTACTGTTGCAATGCTACTACACACAGTTGGCTATGTTCTTCGATTACACATAATAACTATTATTTTATTTAAAATATATATATACATTATGATACAAAGTCCAACATCCCAAAT
>Ga0307508_10002807_pt1 | contig 18092 bp, 12 predicted proteins | sample 9_EM_MG_FD_203089 | JGI IMG/M metagenome (GOLD analysis project Ga0307508, IMG submission 203089) | Populus trichocarpa ectomycorrhiza microbial communities from riparian zone in the Pacific Northwest, United States - 9_EM | ecosystem: Host-associated > Plants > Roots > Unclassified | place... | reverse complement strand
GCAATCGGTGATCCTGACGGCGGATTAGGGATAATCCGCCCTACCATTCGGCTCTATTTTCCGGCCACAGTTTTATTGAAAACGCTCTAGCCCGGATATTTCACACTTATGAAAAGATTTTTCAGAAAAATATCCGTCCGCCCTCTGGGCGGAGCGACTTCGTCGCGGTTGGCCCCGATGAAGTCGGCCCGACAGGGCGAATATTTCACACCTCTGAGTGTGAAATATTCGGGCTAGTGTGGATTTGTGGTGCCCAATCCTGACCGCCTAAATTCGCCATGAAATTAAAATGTAGCTGATTTCTTTCGTAGGATGACCCGCATTTTCTGCCACTAATATTCTGGATGGAATTGACCGGTCCAGAATCGTATCCGTGGCGCTCGGCCATCAGACCCGCGTCCGCCGCCACAAGCAGTCGCGTGAATTGCGGCAAGGCCGCCACAACGTCCAGCCGCACAAATTTCTTATTCGCGTACATTCGCGTGATTCGCGGGCAGTGACCGAAGGGGCCCGTCCCGCGTGATTGAATAAAAAAGCAAAGTCACGCGGCTTTTGTTGAATGATACTTGAAGGATGCAATTTCTTCAAATGGGGCACATCGGGTGCTGAGCGGGACCACGTCACTCACCGTACCGCTTTCATCCTGATCAACCACAGGGTTGCGGCACCGCTCCAACCACACGGTCAGTTTCACCACCCGCTTTTTCCTCATGCGCACTCTGGCAAACCGTCACGTCCCATCGCGCCGTCGCTTCATTGGACAACTCGGCGTCCTCTCGGCTGCGACCTTGCTCGCCTCCCGGCTCCGGCTCGAAGCCGCCTCCGCCAAGGCACCGATTCCCGGCGATATTCTCTACACTTCCGCCGCGCGCATCGTGGCTTTGATCCGCGCAAAAAAAACTCCGCCGTCGAAGGCAAAATTCGGCGGCTGGTCCAAACCTTCGCTCTAACTTATTTCATGCAATGCACACACCCTCCCGCTTCCGTCACTTACTTCTCGCTGTCGCGTTCCTCACGAGCGCGACCTTCACCTTCGCGAAACCCAACGTCGTGATCGTCTCCATGGGCGGCACCATTGCCAGCAAAGCGACGTCGCGAATGAACATTAATAACTACGGTGGCAAAGGCCTGGGCGTCTCCCCGACCGAGTGGCTCCACGATCTCCCCGAAGTGCAGGACGTCGCCACCGTCACCGCCGAAGACATGCGTCAGCCGGAAGGAACCGTCGGCGGCGACACGTTTGAGTATCTCTACAGTATCGCGAAACGCCTGCAGGAATTGGCCAACGATTCCTCCGTCGACGGTATCGTCGTCACTCACGGCACCAACACGCTGGCCGAAGCCGCCTGGTTCATGCACCTCACGGTCTCGGTCAAGAAGCCGGTGGTCTTTGTGGGATCGCAGCGCCCGTGGTCCGGCATTTCGAGCGACGGTCCGCTCAATCTCTACAACGCGGTCCGCATCGCCGCCACGCCCGAGGCCGGCGGCATGGGCGTGCTGCAGATGATGAACGACACGCTGAACGGCGCCCGCGATGTCACCAAAACCAACGCCTATCGCGTGGAAACCTTCAAGAGCCTCGACACCGGCCCGCTCGGCTACGCCGATCCCGACAAGGTCATCATCTACAACAAACCGCTTCGCCGCCATACTTCGGATTCCGAATTCAACATCGCCACACTGCCGGCCAAACTGCCCGAGGTTGAAATCCTCTACGCCTACACCGAGTCTCCCGGCTACCTGGTCGATGCTCTCGTCGAACACGGCGTGAAAGGCATCATCATCGACGGCACCGGTGCCGGTTCACCCGGTGGCGGCCAGGTCGAAGCCATCAAAGGCGCCCAAGCCAAAAACATTGTCGTGGTGGCCACGGCCCGCACCCGCGGCGGTCGCGTCGAAGACACACCGAAACGGCGCGAGGCCAACATCGTCCCCGGCGACAATCTCCCTCCTGAGAAGGCCCGTATCCTCCTCAAACTCGCGCTCACCAAGACCACTGATCTCGCCGAAATCCAACGCATCTTCGACACGTACTGAGCGTGGCCTTCTTCGCGCCTTCACTCCTATGAAAACTCTCCGTTTATTCACGGGCCTTTGCCTTGGCTTCTCGCTTCTCTCCGCCTTGTCCGGCGCCAGCCTCGACCTCACCACCGCAACCATCTCCGATCTCCAGGCCGCGATGGACAAAGGCGCGCTGACCTCTGAAAAACTTACCTCGCTCTATCTCGCGCGCATTGAGGCTTACGACAAGCAGGGCCCCGGCATCGCCTCGGTTTTATTTCTCAATCCCAAAGCGCTCGACGAAGCAAAGGCGCTCGATGCCGAGCGAAAAACCAAAGGACCCCGCAGTCCGCTGCATGGTGTGCCGGTCATTGTGAAGGATGTATTCGACACCGCCGACATGCCCACGACCGGCGGCTATGTGCCGCTGAAAGGCGTGAAGCCCACGAAGGATGCGTTCGTCATTAAGAAACTGCGCGAAGCGGGCGCGATCATTCTCGCGAAGATGAATCAATCCGATTGGTACGCCGAGCCGGATAACGTGGCTGCCAGCACACTCGGCGGGAACACTAAAAATCCGTACGACCTCACCCGCATCCCCGGATGGTCCAGCGCCGGCACGGGTGCAGGGCTCGCCGCCGTATTCGGAGCCGCCGGGCTCGGCAGCGAAACGGGTTTCTCGATTCGCACTCCGACCAGTGACAGCAATCTCTTCGGACTTTCCACAACCTCCGGCCTGATCAGTCGTGACGGCCAAATGTGGAGCTACATCACCGGTGAACGCGGTGGCCCCATGGCGCGCAGTGTGCGCGATCTCTGCCTCGTCCTCGATGTCATCGCCGGTTTTGACACCTTCGATCTCTGGACCGCGCAGAGTCTCGGCAAAATGCCGGACAAGCCCTACATCACTTTTATCAACAAGGACGGCCTGCGCGGCGCCCGCGTCGGGGTGTTGAAGGAAGGCTGGGATTTTCACACGCCCGAACATGACCCTGAAGTCGTGGAAATGGCGAAGAAAGCCATCGCCGTCTTCGGCACCAACGGCGCCAAGGTTTTCGACACGGTTTCCCTCGGCATCGACTTGCCGCAATACCTCACCGCGAGCAGTTCTCCCAGCCGCTATGAGCGCATCGCCGCGATCGATCACTATCTCGCACGCCAGGGCCCAGGATATCCTTTTAAGAATGCGTCCGAACTTTTGCTCAACCATCCGGGCGTCCCCGGTCGTGCTGCTGACAAGGCTAATCTCGAAAAGCTCGTCGATCTGAACCACGACCCCGAATACCGCGCCACTCTCGAAGGTCGTGAAGCCTTGCGCAAAATGGTCGTCGACCTGATGGATCGCTACAAACTCGACGCTCTTATTTACCCTCACAAATTGAGCAAGCCGCTCAAGATCGGCCCGCGCAAGAATCCGGAGCGCCAATACACCGCGAATCAGCTGAGCCCGAACACCGGTCTGCCCGCGTTCATTGTTCCGATGGGTTTTACTTCCGATGGTAATCCCGTCGGCCTCGAAATCCTCGGCCGCCCTTGGAGCGAACCCACCCTGATCAAGCTCGCGAGCGGCTTCGAAGCCATCACCAAAAACCGCAAAACGCCGCCGTCAACTCCTGCGCTCCCCGGCGAAACGATCACCTACTGATCACTCCACCCTCAGAATTATATAAGTCCCATGCGTCCTATCCGACCCATTCTCTTTGTTCTCGCCCTCGCCTGCAGCACGCTCGCGTCCGCCGCTGACGCTCTGCCGAAGGTTAGGCTCTTTACCACGGGAGGCACCATCCAAAGCCGAGGCGCCCACCGGCAAAAGCTCATGGAGTATTCCGATGGCAAAGTTTCGGCTCCCGAACTCATCGCCGACTTGCCCGAACTCAAACAGATTTCCGATCTCAGCTATGACGAAATCTCGAACGTCGGCTCGCCGAGCATGACGACGGAGCTGACTCTAAAACTCGCCAAAGCCGTCAACGCCTGGCTTGCCCAGCCCGACTCCGCGGGCGCGGTCATCACCCACGGCACCGCCACCCTCGAGGAAACCGCCTATTTTCTCACTCTCGTCATCAAGTCCGACAAGCCGGTCGTGGTGGTCGGCGCAATGCGCCCATTCACCGCCGTCAGCCGTGACGGGCCATTCAATCTCTACAACGCCGTGCGCGTGGCCGGTTCACCCAAGGCGGTCGGTCAGGGCGTGCTCATCGTCATGAACGATGAAATCCTGTCCGCCCGCGAAACGACCAAAGGCAACACGTACCGGATGGATACGTTTGTCGCGCGTGATGTCGGTCCGCTCGGCTACGCCGACTCCGATCAAATCGTCTTTTATCGCCACCTGACCTATCGCCACACGTCGAAGTCGGAATTCGACATCAGCAAGCTCACCACCCTTCCCCGCGTCGACGTGGAATACACTCACCAGGACGCTGATCGCGTGGGGGTGGATGCGTTCATCGCCGCCGGGGCGAAGGGCGTCATTCTGACCAGTCGCCTCGATGAGGCCGTAAAAGACGGCCAGGCCAAGGGGGTCGTCTTTGTCAGTAGTGACCGCAAAGGTTCCGGACGTGTCGGCGAGAGCGCGAAGGAGGCCGCCAAAGGCCTGATCACCTCCGACAATTTGCCGCCGCACAAGGCCCGCATCCTTCTCCGTCTCGCACTCACAAAGACCACGGACCCGAAAGAAATTCAACGCATGTTCAATGAATACTGAGCCCACCCTCATTCCCGACCGACCCATCGCTCTTTCAATTCCCATGCGCACAAAATTTTCTACCTACGCTCTGCTCGCCGGCTTGATCGCCGGTTCGTCGTTCGCTGTTTCCTCCGTTTCCGCGCAGGAAATACCTACCTACGCTCCGCCTCCGGAGATGCCGGCCAATGCGGCCAGCCTTCCCCGCATCGTCCTCATGTCGATGGGCGGCACCATCGCCAGTCGCGGTACTCCGCGGACCAACATCACCGCCTACGGTGGCAAGGATTCCGTGCGGGTCGAACCGATCGACTGGGTAAAAGACATGCCCGAACTCGCCGGCATCGCACGCGTCACCGTGGAGGATCAACGCTCACCCGTGGATCGTCCGTCGGGCCAGGAAACGCACGAGGATCTCGCACGCGTCTCGAAACGACTCAACGAACTCGCGCTCGATCCCAACGTTGACGGGGTTGTAATCACTCACGGCACGAACACGCAGTCTGAAGTTGCGTATTTCATGACGCTCACGGTCAAGACTGACAAACCGATCGTGCTCGTCGGTTCCCAACGTCCGTGGACCGGCATGTCCGGCGACGGTCCGCGCAATCTTTACGACGCAGTTCGCGTGGCTGCTTCGAAAGATGCGTGGGGAAAAGGCGTACTTCACTGTACCAATCAACTCATCACTCCGGCGCGCGACGTGGACAAAACAAGCGCATACCGTACCAACACGTTTAAGGGCGTGGACGTCGGTGCGATTGGTTTCGCCGATCCCGACCGCGTGGTTTTTGTCCGCGAAGTAGTTCGTCGCCACACCACGCATTCCGAATTTGCGGGTCTCGATTACACGACCGTTCCGGGAGTCGAAATATTTTACGGCTACCGCGACGCCCCCGGCTATTTCATCGATGCGGCCGTGGAGCATGGGGTTAAAGGCATCATCATCGAGGGCACTGGCGCCGGCAACGCGACGACCAGCCAGACCGAAGCCATCAAGCGCGCGCAAGCCAAGGGCGTAGTCGTTGTCATGACCGCCCGCACCTACGGCGGCCGCGTGCAGGACACGCCGCGCCGGCGTGAGGCCAAGATCGTTCCGGGCGATAATTTCCCCGCCGAGAAAGCCCGCATTCTCCTCCAACTCGCGCTCACCAAAACCACCGATCTCGCGGAAATCACCCGCATCTTCAACGAGTATTGAGCCAACGCACCACGCATCCCAGCCGTAACGAAGTAATCGATGGGCCCGTGAAACACACGAAACGGCACGAAATGAGTATATCGCTTGTAAGCCCATTCCTCGTAGCCCGCGCCGGGAGGCGCGGGACCCTGCGCTCCCGCGCAGGGCTACATCACTGAACAAGAGATCAGGAGACTAAATTGAGAATTTTCCCACCGAACGGTGAATCCCCACTCCAAATCCACGTGAAGCATTATTCGATCAGCTTTCCCGTCATCCGTGTTTTTAGCGGGCAATCCTTCTGGAGGACTATGCCTCTGGACCCGGTAATTCCATTTTCCCTATGAAATCAGGCCTTGCTGCTCCCACCTCGCGCCGTCGTTTTCTTTTTAATATCGGCGCGGCTTCCGCCGCGGTGACCTTTGCGTCGCGCCTTCGCCTGGAAGCCGCGGCTGCAAACCCCATTCCCGACGACCCGCTGTTCACGTCGGCAAAAAAGCTCGCGGAAATGATCCGCGCCAAAAAGATCTCGTCCACCGAGGTCATCAAGGCGCACATCGCGCGCATCGAGGCGGTCAACCCGAAACTCAACGCCGTGGTGTTCCCCACCTTCGAGCAGGCTCTCGCTGGCGCGAAATTTGCCGATGAGGCGCTGGCCCAGGGGAAAAATTTCGGACCACTGCATGGTGTGCCATGCACGATCAAGGATTCCCACGACGTGAAGGGTGTCGTATCCACCGGCGGCACCCTCGGCCGCAAAGATTATATCCCGGGAAGCGATGCCACGTACGTCGCGCGTGTTCGCGCCGCGGGCGCGATCATCCTCGGCAAAACCAATACACCCGAGCTCACGCTTTCCGGACAAACGACCAATCTCATCTACGGCAAGACGCACAATCCGTACAAACTCGGTTTTCAACCCGGCGGATCCACCGGTGGCGGCGCCTCCATCATCGCTGCGGGCGGTGCGCCGTTTGACATCGGCACCGACTTCGGCGGTTCGATCCGCGGCCCGGCACACTTTTGTGGAATCACCGGATTGAAACCGACCACCGGTCGCGTGCCACGCACCGGCCACATCGTCGGCTACGGCGGCTATTTCGACGCATTCCAAGTCGTGGGTCCGCTCGCTCGCTGGGTCGAGGATCTCGCCCTCGTCACGCCACTCATTGCTGGTCCCGACTTCATCGACGCCGCGATCGTCCCCGCCCCGTGGCTGGAACCCAAAGACGTCGATCTGAAAAAAATCCGCGTCGCCTATTATCTTAACAACGGCTCGGAAAAACCGCTCACACCGGAAACCGAGGCCGCGGTTTTGAAAACCGTCGCGCTGTTCAAGGGTCTCGGCGTCTCCGTGACCGAGGATTGTCCGAAGGAGCTGATCAAGGAGTCACAGGACCTGCGCAACGCTCTCTCCACCGCCGACGGACGAGCCTGGACCAAACGCATGCTGAAAAAATATGGTACCGCCCAGGTTTCCCCGGTCATCAGTCTGACGGAAAATCCGCAATGCGACACCGCTGAATTTACGCGGCTGGCCGAAGCCTTCGACGTCAACCGTGCCAAATTTCTCGGCTGGGTAAAATCGTACGATCTTATCATCTGCCCCGCCAATCGCACCCCCGCCGAGCCGTGGCCTGAGGATTTGAAACCGCAGCAGCCCGATCCAAAAAACATCGGTTTTACCACCACCTACAACAACACGGGTTGGCCCGGTACCGTGGTCCGCGCCGGGACCTCGCCGGAAGGTCTGCCCATCGGAATTCAACTGATCGCCCAACCCTGGCGCGAGGACGTCTCGCTCGCCGCGGCCGCCTTTGTCGAGGCCGCTTCCGGATTCGGCTATCAAAAACCCACCGCCGTCTGAGCTATCCCATGAGCGTCACCCTTTCCTCCCGCCGTCATTTCATGGGCCAGCTCGGTTCCGGCTCCACCGCCGCGCTGCTCGCCTCGTTGCCCGCACTTTCATTCGCTGCGGAAAAATCCCCTCCGACAAAAACCTGGCTCACCTCCAGCGATCCGTCCGACGAGATAATTTTCATGTCGGCGACCAAGCTCGCCCAACTCATCCGCGAAAAGAAAGTCTCCTCCCGCGACGCCGTCGCCGCCTACATCAAGCGCATCGAGGCGGTGAATCCCAAACTCAACGCCGTCGTGCAGACGTGTTTCGACCGCGCCCTGCGGGAAGCTGCTGCCGCTGATGAAGCGCTTGCCGCCGGCCGCATCACCGGCCCGCTCCACGGCGTGCCGTTCACGATCAAGGATTCACTCGACACCGCGGAAGTCATCTCGACCGGCGGAACGCTCGGCCGCGAATTTTTCGTTCCGCCCACCGACGCCACCGTCGTCGCCCGCGTGCGCGCAGCCGGCGGGATTCTCCTCGGCAAAACCAACACGCCCGAATTCACGCTCGCGGGCGGCGGGATCACCGGAGTCAGCACCACAGCCAACATCATTTACGGCATCACGAAAAACCCCTGGGACCTCCATCGGTCCACCGCGGGTTCTTCCGGTGGTGCGGGCTCGATTGTTTCAGCGGGCGGCTCTGCTTTCGACATCGGTTCCGACTACGGCGGCTCGATCCGCATGCCAGCCAATAACAATGGCACCTGCGGCCTGAAGCCCACTTTCGGTCGCGTACCGCGCACCGGACACATCGTTGACTACGGCGGGATTTTCGACTCATGGCAGGAAATCGGCCCGCTCGCGCGCCGCGTCGAGGATTTGAATCTCATCACCTCGATCATCGCCGGCCCCGACTATCAGGACGCCGCCATGATCCCGATGCCGTGGGCCGATCCGGCAAAAGTTGAAGTCAAGGGATTGCGCGTCGGTTTCTACGCCGAGAACGGTGTCGCCGAAACCACGAAAGAAACGATCGAGGTCGTGAAGAAGGCCGCCGCGTATTTTTCGGAGTTTGGTTGTCCCGTGAAAGAAGATTTTCCCAGGGCGATCGTCATGGAGCTCGAGGAAATCCGCTCGAAGATTTCCCCCATGTCCGGTCCGGGCATTCTACGCCTCGCCGAGAAATGGGGCACCAAGGCGGTTTCGCCGACGATTCTCGCCCGCGCTAAAAGCGCCGAGCCGATGGCCACCGCCGAGCTCACCGAGCTCCTCGAAAAGCAGGACGCCAGTCGGAGCAGATTGCTCGGTTGGATGAAAAATTACGACATCGTGCTGAATCCCGTGATGCCCAAACCCGCTGCCCCAATCAATCAGGGCGAACTGCCTGGCGCCCGTAAACCCGGTAGCAGTTACGTGGGCATTCACAACACCAGCGGCTATCCCGTGGCAGTGGTGCCGTGCGGTTTCTCCCCGGAAAACCTGCCCATCGGCGTGCAAATCATCGGCCAGCCATGGGCGGAAGACAAAGTCCTCGCCGCCGCGGCTTTCCTGGAAAGTAAAACTGGCGGATGGAAAAAACCACCGATCGGTTAAGTCAAAAAGGTTTTCCGGATTACGCCCACCCAGACGCCATCGCTCTTTCACCAGTTGAAATCCCCAATGACTTATCGTCGCCTCACCCTCTTGCTGGTCCTGGTCACGGTCGCGGTCGCGCGCGCCGCCACCCTCGACCTCGAGACCGCCACAATTCTTGATCTGCAGAAAGCCTACGACGCCGGGCTGCCGTCAGAAAAAGTCGTCGACGTTTATTTAAAGCGCATCGCGGCCTACGAGCAGGCGGGCCCGAAGCTCAACTCGATTCTTTTTCTGAACCCGCACGCGCTGGACGAGGCCCGCGCGCTCGACGCCGAACGAAAAAGTAAGGGTCCGCGTTCGCTGCTCCATGGCGTGCCGATTGTGCTGAAGGACAACTACGACACCTTCGACATGCCCACCACCGGCGGCTCCAAGGCCCTCGCTGGGTCCAAGCCGATGTACGACGCCTTCACCGTTAAAAAACTCCGCGCAGCCGGCGCCATCATCATCGCGAAGACGAACCTCGACGAATTCGCGCGCGGCGGTACCGGCACCAGTTCGCTCGGCGGCCAGACCCTGAATCCATATAACCTCACCAAAATCCCCGGCGGCTCCAGCGCCGGCACCGGAGCGGCCATCGCCGCACTCTTCGCGCAGGCTGGCACCGGCACTGAGACCGGCTCTTCGATCCGCAATCCGTCGACCAAAAACAATCTCGTCGGTTTCTCGCCGAGCGAGGGCCTCGTCTCGCGCCAGGGCATCATCCCGATCTCAATCACCTATGATCGCAGCGGTCCCATGGCCCGCAGCGTCACTGACGCCGCCATCATGATGAGCTACATGGCCGGCACCGACGCCGCCGATCTCTTCACGCTCAATTCCCTCGGGCACGCCCCCTCTGACAATTATCTCACCGCGCTGAAGAAAGACGGCCTGAAAGGCGCCCGCATCGGTGTGCTCCGCGATCTTTTCGGCAGCGAGGAAGCCGACAAACCCGCTGTCGCACTGGCGGACGCAACGATCAAACTGCTCCGCGATCAGGGCGCCACCGTCATAGATCCCCTTTCCGCCGGTCCGAATCTTTTCGACGTTATCCGCGACACCAATACAGGAACCGGCGAATACAAACAGGCCATCAACGCTTACTTTGCCGCCCGCGGCAGCGCGACTCCCGTCCACAATCTCACGGAACTGATCGCTTCCGGCGGTTATCTGGGTCGTCTCAAGAAGATGTACGGCGAATCCGATGCCGTCGGCGAAATGACCACCAACGCCGACTACATCGGAAAGATCAAGGGCCGCTGGCTGCTTCGCGCGCACATGATGGAACTCATGCAACACTGGCAGCTTGATGCCGTCGTCTATCCGCACGAAACCAAACCCGCCCGGACCATCGCCGATGCCGTGCCCGACAAAGGCGAAACCGCAGTACCTGGCGGAGAAGGCGCCGCCAACCGCACGCCCGGAACGGGCAACCGGCTCAGCACCGCCACAGGTTTGCCGACGATTGTGGTTCCGATCGGTTTCAATACCGACGGCGTCAGTGTCGGACTCGAAGTTCTCGGAAAACTCTACGACGAGCCCACTGTGATCCGGCTCGCCTACGCCCTGGAGCAAGCCGCTCCGCATCGTCAGCTACCCGCCACCACGCCGCTTCTCGGCATCGAGAAGATTTCGTATTGAAGGTTCCCCCAAACGCCCGACCACCATGCCCTCTTCCACCTTTCCCTCCCAGGCCCCTGTGCCCATCGAAGTTGCCGGCAGTCGCCGCGCCTTTTTTCGTAAAGCTGGTCTGGCCGGCTCTGCCGTGTTGCTGGCCCAGCTCGGCGTGAAATCCGCTTCCGCCCAGACCTCAGGTCCCGCGTACGCGAAATCCAAGGATACGACCGATGACTTGGTTTTCATGTCTGCGACGAAAATCGCCGGACTCATCCGCGAGAAGAAAATTTCCTCGGTCGAAGCCGTCACCGCCTACTATGCGCGAATCGACGCGGTAAATCCCAAGATCAATGCGGTAGTCCAGTTTTGCCGGGAGCGCGCGCTGGCTGAAGCGAAGGCCGCGGATGCGTCACTCGCTTCGGGCAAGCTGCTCGGCCCGCTGCACGGAGTACCGTTCACGATCAAGGACTCGATTGATACCGCAGGCGTGATCTCCACCGCCGGAACGGTCGGTCGCATGAACTTTATTCCGGAAAAGGACGCCACGGTAGTCGCGCGTCTGCGCGCTGCGGGCGCGGTCCTCCTTGGCAAAACCAACACGCCTGAGTGGACGCTCGCCGGCGGTGGTATCCCCGGAGTCAGCACGACGGCCAACATCGTCTACGGCATCACAAAAAATCCGTACGACACCACCCGCTCCACGTCAGGTTCATCCGGCGGCGCCGGCGCGATTGTCGCCGCGGGCGGATCGCCGTTCGATATCGGCACGGATTGGGGTGGCTCAATCCGCGGTCCCGCTCACAACAATGGCATCGCCGGGATCAAACCCACCTTCGGTCGCGTTCCGCGAACCGGCCACATCGTTGGTTTTGGCGGATATCTCGACAACTGGCAGGAACTCGGGCCGCTGGCACGCCGCGTCGAGGATCTCAGTTTGCTGATGCCCATCGTGGCCGGTCCGGATTTCACGGATTGCGCGCAGTACCCGATGCCGTGGAAAACCACTCCCGTCGACATTTCGAAACTCCGCGTCGCTTTCTTCACCACCAATGGCGTCGCTGAAACGACGAAGGAAACCGAGGACATGGTCCGGGCTTGCGCAAAATATTTCTCGGACGTTGGCGCAAAAGTTACCGAAGATTGCCCGAAGGACATCATCATGGAGCTGGAGGAAATCCGGATGAAGTTCATGGCTGGATGCGGCTGGTCCTACCTCGAACGTCTCGCCGAAAAATGGGGTACCAAGGCCGTCTCTCCGTCGATTGTCGCGCGCTACAAGCAAGGCATCGTGCCCACCGCTGAGCTGATTGAGCTCTGGGAAAAACAGGACGCCAACAAAGTCAGATTCCTGCAATGGATCAAAGACTACGATGTTGTCCTCTGTCCCGCCGCGGGAAAACCGGCGCAGCCGATCAACCTCGGGGTGATTCCGAACAGTTTCAAACCTGGTTCGGGCTACACCGGCATGTTCAACACCACCGGTTATCCGAGTGCCGTGGTTCGCGCTGCCACGAGTCCGGAAAAATTGCCGCTCGGGATTATGGTTACTGGCCTCCCCTGGCGCGACGAAATCGTCCTCGCTGCCTGCGATCACATTGAAAGCAAAACCGGCGGCTGGCAAAAACCTCCGATCTGACGGCGCATCTCATTATCTCAAATGCGAAACCGCCTGCTCCTGCCTTTATGTAGCCCGCTCCGGGAGGAGCGGGACTCAGTGCCCAAGCACCCGTGAAATTTGCTGACTAACCACCTCGACTCCGGACCCGACAAGCCAACCCAATTCAACAAGTCACCTCCCTCTTTCTCCATGTCCTCGCTCCCACCGCTTCCCACTTCGCGCCGCTCGTTCCTGCGCACGGCCGCCCTCGGCACTGCGGCGGTTGCCGTTGCTTCGCGTTTTGTCACCACCGCGCGCGCCGCCACGGCGCCCGTGTCCACGGACCCGGCGACGGAGATCACCGCCATGTCGGCGACGAAACTCGCCGGCCTCATCCGAGAAAAAAAAGTCTCCGCTGTCGAAGCCGCCAAGGCTTATCTCGCGCGCATCGATGCAGTGAACAGCAAGATCAACGCCGTCGTGATGCTCTGCGCCGAACGCGCATTGCTTGAGGCCAGGGAAGCCGACGCCGCTTTAGCCAAAGGAAAAATTCTCGGACCGCTTCACGGCGTACCTTTCACGATCAAAGATTCACTTGAGACCGAGGGTATCGTCAGCACCACCGGCACGGTCGGACGGAAAAATTACGTTCCAGGCAAGGACGCCACCGTCGTCGCCCGCGTCCGCGCCGCGGGCGCGATTCTCCTCGGCAAGACGAACACTCCCGAATTCACCCTCGGTGGCGGTGACCGCGGCACCTACAATCTCGTCTACGGCCAGACCTATAATCCCTACAATCTCGCCCACACGCCGCGCGGTTCATCCGGTGGTGCGGCGGCAATAGTTTCTTCCGGCGGCTCTGCGTTCGACATCGGTTCCGATTTCGGCGGCTCCATTCGTTCACCCGCCCACGCGTGTGGCATCACCGGCATCAAGCCTACGCTTGGCCGCGTCCCGCGCACGGGTCACGTCCCCGGGTACGGCGGCGCATGGGACACGTACCAGGAACTTGGACCACTCGCCCGCCGGATCGAGGATCTTGCGCTCATCACATCGATCATTCACGGCGAGGATTTCTTCGATCCGTTGGCCGCCACGCTGCCTTTCGAGGATTACCGCAACGTCGATCTGAAAAAACTCCGCGTTGCCTACTACCTCGACAACAAGCTCGTCACGCCCACCCCCGAGACCATCGAAGCCATGCACTTGGCGATGAAGGCCATCGACGGCTCCGTTGCCTCGCTTAAGGAAGATTTTCACGGCGGCGATCCTGAGTGGAATGAGATCAGCACCAAATTGCTCAAGGCCGACGGCGGCGTGTGGCGCCAACGCATGCTCACCAAACACGGCAGCAAGCAGGCATCACCAGGTTTCGCCGAAGGCATCGGCGGGGAGCCGATGATCTCGAGTGATTTCACCGCGCTCATCGAAAAACGCGACGATCTCCGCAGCCGTCTGCTCGGATGGTTCGAAAACTACGATGTGATTCTGTGTCCGACGAATGCCTTTCCTGCGCCCGCCTTGGAGAAGCCCGTGCCATCGAAAGCAGGATACACGAGTATCTATAATTTGAGTGGCTGGCCCGCGGCTGTCGTCCGCGCCGGCACCGCTAAAGCTGAGGGCCTGCCCATTGGAGTTCAGATTATTGCGCGCCCTTTCCGTGAGGACCACGTCTTCGCTGTCGCCGCCAAAATCGAATCCGCCACGGGCGGCTGGCAAAAACCACCGATCTAATCCGCATTCATCACCCTAAACGGAGAAACCTTTGCAACACAGAGAACACGGAGCAGCCGACACAGAGTTCACAGAGGAAAAAACAATGGCTTGGCTCACAATACACTTTTCTGGAATCCAACATTCGGCGAAGAAACGCCCCACGCTTTGTGCTCTCCTGCAGCCTCTGTTTCATCTCTCTGTGTCCTCGGTGAAATCTGCCTTAACCGGATCGATGCAATCGCAAATTCAACCGTGGGCCAAGTCTCCGATCAGTTGTAGGGCTGGCCCTTGTGGCCATGCCGCTTCGACGAGAGCTAACGGCATGGCCACGAGGGCCAGCCCTACAATGTCCTGCTGCATCGTTACTGCCTTAGTCAGGAACGGTATGATTTTTCCGGTCTAAATTAACCTGCCGTCATTCGCCCCGTCTCACCCATTTAATTTCCATCATGCGCTCGCTCCTTCCCCCCTCACCCACCCGCCGTGCGTTCCTTCGCACCGCCGCGCTCGGCACCGCCGCCCTGGCCGTCGCTTCGCGCTTCAGCCTCACCGCACGCGCTGCGTCGTCTGCCTCGACCGACAAAACTGACGACCCGCTCTACATGTCCCTGGTGAAGCTCGCACAGCTCATCCGGGAAAAAAAGCTATCCTCCGTCGACGCCGTCAATCTCTACATCAAGCGCGTCGAGGCGGTTAACCCGAAGTTGAACGCCATCGTGGCGAAATGCTACGAACGTGCTCTCGTCGAAGCCAAAGCGGCCGACGAATCGCTCGCCCGGGGAAAACTCCTCGGCCCGCTTCATGGCGTTCCCTTCACCATCAAGGATTCCTTCGACACCATGGGCATCGTCTCCACAGGTGGCACTCTGGGGCGGAAAAATTTCGTTCCCGGCAGTGACGCCACGATTGTAGCCCGCGTGAGAGCGGCCGGCGCGATCCTGCTCGGAAAATCGAACACACCGGAATTCACTCTCGGCGGCGGCGGTAAGGGAACCGTCAATCTCGTCTACGGCCTCACCAAAAATCCCTACAATCTAAATTATCAGCCGAGCGGTTCCTCCGGCGGCGCCGGTGCGATCGTCGCATCCGGCGGCTCGAGTTTCGATCTCGGTTCCGACTACGGCGGCTCGATCCGCGGTCCCGCGTTTGCCAACGGCATCGCCGGCATCAAGCCCACCTACGGACGCGTTCCTCGCACCGGTCACATCGTTGGCTACGGCGGCCCATTCGACACCTTTCAGGAAACCGGCCCGCTCGCCCGCCGCGTCGAGGACATTGCCCTCCTTCTCAGCATCATCGGCGGACCCGACGGACACGATGCGGCCATGGCGCCCGTGCCGCTCGGCGATCCCGCGTCGGTCGACTTGAAAAAACTCCGCGTGGCCTACTATACGACCAACAAACTCGTCGATCCCACGCCCGAGATCCAAGCCTCAGTGAAACAAACCGTCGCCTACTTCGCCGAGCTCGGTTGCAAAATCACCGAGGATCTCCCGCCCAAATGGAAGGAGCAGACGGAAATCCGCAACCAGTTCAACGGGAGTGACGGCCGCGAACACATCCGTCGCTTGATGAAAAAGCACGGCACAACGCAGGCTTCTCCCGGCCTCAATCTCTCCGGGGACGTACTTACTCCGGCCGATATTACCCGCCTCAGTGAAGAGCTCGACGCCACTCGCTCCGAACAACTCGCCTGGTTCGAGCAGTACGATCTGATCATCGCGCCCGCGAGCAACAGTGCGCCGATCACACTCGACGCCGAGCGTCCAGCCAACTGGATGTTCTCAAATTACACCAGCGTCTATAATACCAACGGCTGGCCCGCCGGCAACGTGCGCACCGGCACCGCGGAAAAAGACGGCCTGCCCATCGGCATCCAGGTGATCGCCCAGCCATGGCGCGACGACGTCGCCCTCGCCGCTCTCGCCCACATCGAAAATAAAACCGGCGGCTACAAAATGCCCTCCATCTAGTGCGAATGTTTCACGCTCAGATGATAAACCAGAACATGCTGAGTCCTCGTAGCCCGCTCCGGAAGGAGCGGGACTCTGCGCTCCCGCGCAGGACTATTTTGCTTCATTGCCGGAAAACCGTCCGAACCGGTGTGAAATTTTCACTCTAACTTCGATCCCTTCCCATCATGAGTTCTCCTTCTCTTCCCCCTCTCACATCTGCCCCATCTTCGATCCGCAACAGCCGCCGCGATTTCCTTCGTCGCGCCGGACTCGGCTCAGCCGGTACGTTGCTGGCAAGCCTTCCGATCGCCGCCATCAGTTCCTCCTCCGCCAAAGCCGCGCCTGCTCCCGTGACGTCGACGGACAAGTCCGACGAAATCATCTGGATGTCGGCGACGAAGCTCGCGCAATTGATCCGCGAGAAAAAAGTTTCCGCGACTGAAGCGGTGAAGGCCTTCATCGCCCGGCAAGACCACGTTAACCGCAAGCTCAACGCGGTCGTCATGCCGTGTTACGAGCGCGCTCTGGCCGAAGCCAAAGCCGCCGATGAGTCGCTCGCGAAAGGCAAACTCATGGGACCGCTCCACGGCGTTCCAATGACAATCAAAGATTCTCTCGCCACCGAAGGCGTCGTCTCGACCGGCGGAACACTCGGCCGCAAAGACTACATTCCCGACAAGGACGCCACCGTCGTGGCACGTGCGCGCAAAGCCGGCGCCATTCTATTGGGAAAATCGAACACCCCCGAATTCACGCTCGGCAGCATCTCCGGCCTCAGCACCACGACCAATCTTGTTTACGGCACAAGCTGCAATCCCTACGACCTCAAGCGCAGTACGTCCGGCTCCTCGGGCGGAGCCGGCGCAGGTGTGGCCGCCGGTCTCGCATCGTTCGATATCGGTTCCGACTGGGGCGGCTCGATCCGCGGCCCCTGCCACAACAATGGCGTCGCCGGCATCAAGCCGACGAGCGTTCGCGTCCCCCGCACCGGCCACATCGCCGGTTACGGTGGGGTCTTCGATCTCTTCCAACAACTCGGCCCGATCGCCCGCCGGTTGGAAGACGTCTCGTTGATCACGCCGCTGCTGAGCGGTCCTGATTTCAGCGACGCCTCGTGTGCGCCTGTTCCGTGGGCTGATCCGGCGGCTGTCGATCTCAAGAAACTACGCCTCGCATTTTTCCCGACCAACACGGTCACTGAAACCGATGATGATACCAAGAAGACTGTTCTCCAGGCGGTGAAGTGGCTCGAGGGAAATGTCGCGAGTGTCACGGAAGATTTGCCCAAGGATCTTCTCACGGAACTTTTTGACGCACGCCACAAGCTCACGAACGGCGACGCTCTCGCCTACTACAAACGCCTCGCTGACAAAAACGGCACGAAGACCTTTTCGCCGCAGCGCCACGAGCAGATGGCGCGTCTGACACAAATTTCCGCCGCCGAGTATATCGAAGCCTGGGAAATCCAGGATGCGAACAAGGTGAAGATGCTCGAGTGGTTCGCCAAATACGATGTTCTGATTTGTCCTGTCGCCGGAAAACCAGCGCAGCTGATTGAGACTGGTTACGACGTACCGATCCCCACCGGCCCGCAGTGGAGTTATACGGGAGTATTCAATAGCACCGGCTGGCCTGCCACGGTGGTGCGTTGCGGCAGTTCGGCCGACGGCAAGCTTCCCATCGGCGTGCAGATCGTCGCCGCTCCCTGGCGCGACGACATCACGCTTGCCGTCGCCGCCGTTCTCGAAGCCCAAAGTGGCGGCTGGCAGCGGCCGCCGATCTGAGAAGGCTGATTGTTGCCCGCGAATCACACGAATCTGCGCGAATCCAACCCGGATTTTTCGACCACTGATCCTCACTCATATTCAATGATACTTG